>Ga0208644_1000056_pt1 | contig 63958 bp, 76 predicted proteins | sample VirMetDEL_Nov_18_FD_184517 | JGI IMG/M metagenome (GOLD analysis project Ga0208644, IMG submission 184517) | Aqueous microbial communities from the Delaware River and Bay under freshwater to marine salinity gradient to study organic matter... | ecosystem: Environmental > Aquatic > Marine >...
GAAGCGGTCGGCTCACCGGGTTGATAACAAGAAAGAGGAATCCACTGAAATCGGGCTTTTGGGACAAATGGTTCGGCTGAACCAACCCAAACATCGGACTCTTTAACCACACGAGTTTTTCCAGAATTGGCTTGAATTACACGAACTTTTCCTGCACCGCCTCCAATCACAAACCATGGAATAAAGCGATGACGATAATTACTGGCTTCGCCTCGCAACCATTGATTTTGAGTATAGCCATAGATGGACACAAACTCTGGTTCGTGAAGCAATAAATCTTCCCACGAAATACCATTAGTAACCAAATGAGGTTCTACTTCGCTTCGTAAGGCTACTGCCGTTCCGACTCGCATAGCGACTCTATCGGGTTGCCTCCTATTTAAGATTACGAAGTAAAGTCCAACCAAAAGCAGAAGCGGCGACAGTGCCAACAATAGCAAAGAGTGGAGTTCTACGAGTAGAGGTTTTTTCTTTGGGTGCGGTGGCATCATATTCTACGGCGGGTGACCGAGATTCCGCAGACCAAGAGTAATCTGAGGGAGATTTCAATAAATCTGATTCCGTCTGCGAATCAAGGTTGGGATAAAAAGATTCTCGCAAGCGTTCACGAGCCGAGATTCGTTGTGGCTCGGCGGCAAATGGGGGCAAATGAGATTCTGGGGCGGCCATAGACTCCAGAGCCGCTACGGAAGAGATTTCAGCCACGGAAGAGGGAATTGATTCGTTGTATTCACCTGAATATAAGCCACCAGCGGCTTGCACATCAATGTTGTTTCCTTTGTGTTCTACTCGGCGGTCGCCTCGGATTTTGTCTACTACAATATAGCCTCTATCTCGGAAGTATTCAGGGGCATAGGCTACGCATTCACCTTTACGAGCCGCTGCAATACCATTCAACAATCGTCTGACTACTTTTTTGTCGGTTCCGAAACTCAATTGTTCATCCAGAGCCTTCAGGTCACGGTTGTTGATAACATTGTGAACCAAGTAAATAGATGCCTGAGAAAGTGCTTCTTTGTTCACACCCGCAGGTCGCTGCGACACCAGCGTGGCTCCATAGCCCAAAGCACGGCCTAATTTACACAATCGCACGATAGGGTCAAATGAAACTGGTCGTCCCATTTGCGGAATAAAATCTTGACACTCTTCAATCACAGTATGAATGCCTTTGCCCAAATGAGCCTCTAACAGTGCTTCACAATAATCGGCAATCAATTCTTGTTGCATTTGCAGGGGCAATCCTGCCAATTTGATAACTAATGATTTATTGGTTTCGCCCAGTCTTTTGACTAAGGCTTTCATATCTACCGATTGACCGATAGCAGGTTGCAATCCCTCTACACCCTCAAGGTCAGGAAGATTGCCGTGAGCATCCAAAGCATCAAAACAAACAAATTGCAGTCCAAGTCTATTAAACTCTTCCATCATTACCGCCGAAGTCCAAGATTTACCCGAACCTCGCTTGCCCGTGACGAAAAACACGGATGAAATCACCGAGTCTTCTCCATAGGCGGGCAAATGCAGGGTCTTCCCCAAGACCACTTGCTTGGGGTCAATACCGTTTGCTTCAATGAAACCCATTGCGACCACGATTTACTTGTTCGCCTTGATATTTGAATCTATCGGAAAAAAATCCGAGAATCGTCAATTGTAATCTCCGTCAGGGTGAGTCATTCGCACCAGAGCCGCAAATGTTCCAGCCAGAGAAATCATTCCGTCGCCTCGGTCGGGTGCCAGCATAACGGCTTTGAAGTATTCGCCCATATCAATGCCGTTGTGAGGCCACTCAATCAATCCTGATTTGACCGAAGAAGTGGGTCGTCCATTGGAGGCATACTGAAACGGAATGCCAGCGGCCTTGTTATAACAAACTTCGGCTTGCAGTCGCATGGTGCCGGGGAAATATACCCATTGATTTACCATACCTCCACGATAACTACTGGACGCATAATCATCTCCCCCGCCAGTATTTCGCATAACGCCACCAAAATAAGGAATAATCTGGTCTTCTCGTCCCGTAGAACCGATACCCACATAAAATACGGGTCCTTTTTCTCGCATAAATTGGTCTAAGGGTTTATTGGTTTCAAACTCTAAGGTTCCCCAGTGTTGTCGCCACCAATCATAACAAGTATCTGAAAACAGAATAGTTACTGCACGGTCAATTTCTACTCGGTCACCTGTGGGAGTTGGGATTCCACCCTTCATACCATCACACGCAATTTGACATCCAGCCGAGTGTTCAGCCAAACCCGAAGGAACAAAGGCTTGTGAATTGCTTCCCAACAGATATTCTAAGGCTCCTTCATAGTCGTTAGAAGGTCCGGGCCAATCTGCATGACCAGTTTCATTAAAGGAATAAAGTGCAAAATGAGAGCGAGAAGCGGCACATTGCGAAACCATAATAGCGGCTAAGGCTCGTGCCAAATCACACTTGAGTAGGGTTTGACCTTGAAACTCTCCTGCCACCGCATTCATACCTTCGGAACGGTCCATAATCAATTGCACGAAAGTATTGTAACTTTCATCACCCGTTACACTGGGCGACATAGCCGTGGCCTGTGCTTCGCCCGAACCAATAGCAATGGCGGGATTTGGTCCCGTAGTGGATTCAATCAGTTCACCCTGAGATTGACCCATAACATAAACTGATTGTCCTTCGGGTGCTTCAGTTCCACGAAAGGTCAAAACTTTTACAAAGTCAGCCATTCCTGCGAAAAATGCTGAAGCAGGATTCCGAAACTCTACCATTTTGGGGTCGGAAACGGGAATGTTTGTATCTTTCGTAAAAATATATGGGTTGTCGTCAAATCCACCTGTCTGTCCACTCATGCTATCACCTCAATAACGATAATCTCCACCCAATACTAATTCAGCACGGAAACGCAAAGCCCATTTCCACCAGCCTCCGGGAATGGCAACTTGGCGGGCTTGCCCCTCTTCTTCAACTACATCGTAGGTTGGTTCAATTTCCCATTGCACAGCACCTTCCAAATAACCTTGCGACAAACCGCTGGTAATGGTGGGTAGGAGTTGGAGAGTTCCATCGGGGGCAAACAATGTTCTTCTATCTAATTGCCCTGTATTGATATAGTGAGTAATAGCCGCATAACCGGGATAATAAAAATTGGTTTCAAGGGCTTCACGCAACGATGAGGCTTGGCCTCGTGCAACGGCGGCTTGCCCAACTTGAGAAATACGCTCACACTCAGAACAATGATAATAATTGACAGCCAATTGGCTTTGAGGAATAACCTGAGATTCTACCAGCCGAATACGATGGGTGCCTTGAATCACGGCGGAGAATCCTTGCGTTCTGACATTCATGACTTGTCGCATGGCTCGGTTGGCTTGACCAAACATATCTTGCATGAGAGCCGCTTGCGGTAGGTCGTAATCATCTAAGTGGCAGAAATCATAACCAGTTTCTGATTGTTGAGTGTAATCGGAGGGTAAGCCTTCGGATTGCATTCGCTCTAAGGAAGCATTCAGAGGAATGTTATCGGCCAATCCTGCTCCCGTCCAATCTATTCCTGTGTTCGTCAATGTTCCGGTGACGGCGGGGAATTGGGTCCATCTTTGTCCCATGGTGCCGTCAGCATATCGGACCAATGGTGAAATATCAATCCAGCGACGATGGGTGGTGGAATAGAAGGCTTCACGAGAGCGTCCTTCAGTGACTAAAAACAAGTAATTGCTACCTCGTCCAGAACAACAAGCGATGGGAACTCCTGCGAATGGAGAATCTGGGTCGGGGGATGGGGAAATAGGATTTCGCACGATAGTGGCTACTTGGGGAGCGACAAACTCCGTAATTCGGGCAGGTCGTCCCGTAGCAGCATCCAGATTTCCCGCAGCGGGCATGATTTGGGTAGAAATGGTGACTTGGTTTCCCGCAATAGCCGTGACGGAAGTTCCAACACGGATGCCATCGGCATTGAGATAATCTCCGACAGAGATTCTTTCGGGATGGCTAACCAATAATTCTGACCCGCCCACTCGGTAGTTTTCAGTAATCAAAGTTTGGTCTTCTCGTAGAGAATCTGCCGAAGGTGCGGGTTGTGCAGAAGTGGTATTGGTGTTCAACCAATTGATTTCATATTCTAAGGGACCGGCTCGCTCGTTAGGACACACAAATGATTCAAAACCTCGTCCCGAAGCGGGTGGTGGAGAGGGTTGAGGTTGGAAACCAGAAGGAACAATATCACCAATATAAATTTGAGGCAATTCAATACGAAGGTTATATCGTTCCTGCAAATCGGTTTGAGATTTAACTACAATAGACCATTGTGGTTTTTCGGCTACGGCTTGAGCCATGGCTTGCCCACCGGGTAGCAATCCGACCGCATCCTCTTCAGTTAGCGGCTGACGATTCATAATAGTATAGGGTTGGGCGGGACAAATCCATTTTTCTGGGTGAGGTTGAATGTGTTTGGGGTCGCCCTCAGCCTTGCAAATGGGACAATAATCCATAGCCTGTCCATTGCCGTCAATCAAAGGAACAAAGGAATTGGTATAACGAGTATTAGAACCGGGCATCGTCCAAGTATGATTTTGATGTGACCCCTTGGGATTCTTACAGACCTTGAGAATATCACGGACAAATCCATAACGGCACATAGAAACTGCGAAGGTAGCGGGATAAGCATTTTTACGGCGTAGGGTTTGCATTTCTTTAATTCGGTTATACACAGAAGTGGCTTCTTGCACTAAAGCAGTGCCGTATTGTTGATAAATGCGGCGAATCCCTTCATCACTTACATCTCCACGACCATAAGTAGCATAATCACTTGAAGCACCTGAGCCAGCAGCGGGAGTGCCTCGGTCGGCTCTGTTTCCAACCCGTCCTGCAACTTGGGAACGGTCCTGCCTCCGAGCCTCCAACATGGCATCATGAATTGTTTTGAGATTTTGGGGGAAAGCGGGAATCTTAAGGTTGGGTTCAAAAACCCCTCCACAAGCACACCCAAATTGACCTGAGACACCAGCATAAGAAGCATTACGGTCGCCAATGTTCTTACACAAACCGCCCGATTGGTCTACAAAATCACCGGTATCGGTGTTAAATGTGGGTCGGACTACCACATCAAAAGCGGCTCCGTTGAGTGGAGCAAAGCGTTCTTTGGCACACAAATTACAAGTATATCCGTTGGGACGGGTATTAATTGTGTCTTGCAGAGAACGATAACCCAATTGAAAATAAGGGATGTGTTTTAGACACGCCTCTTGAGTAGACAAATAAGTGTTTTCAGGCGGCAAACCCGCCCAGTAAAACCGATAGTAGTTCAATGAGGAAGCAGGGTCTTCTATAAAACGATTGTTTCTGAGAATGCCTACCATTTTCGGAGGCATTTCGTTGTTAGCACCCGCAATCGGAGCACCATTAACATATTGGGAAGTTTCTCCCAGTGAATTTTGGTGTCTGGCTCCCGTAGTCCAGTAATTTCGGAGTGGGTCGGTGAGAGAAATCTTAAAAACGGCATAGTTTTCACGCCCACACCCTGCGGTTTTGGGGCGAGAATTGCGACAATAAGGAGATGGACACGACCCAGAGCCTCGCCATGTATTGCCACAACCGCCAGATTCTGGGTCGCAAGTATTGACAGTATTACAACGAATACGAGCCACAGCCAGTTGGAAATCCTTGTTTCGGTAGGTTGGGTCATGCAAGTTAGCATTCCAAGGAACTAATCCGACCGAATGACCCCAATTGCTGTAATTATTGTAGACTCCAAAATCAGCAAACTCCCACCACCACAAGAAATCACGACGACCACAGCCCCGTTCTCCCGACGCAGAGGCTTGTGACTGACGAGCACCTCCACCAGCGGTTCCAGCCATGCCAAACGGAATGGGATTACAGATAAAAATACCTGAATCTCCTGCGTTGCTGGTCTGGACATGGGTGTTTCCAGTCATGAATCTTCGCATCATCATAACAACACGAGGAGCGTTTTGCTTGAAATTTCTAACAATTTGTGGCATTTGGCTGTTTTCCGTCGCCAAACGATTAGCAGAGTTTTTCTCCGAACCCGGATTTTTGAGATAGATTAAATCATAAATGTCACGCAGAATGCGAAGCCCAGTAGGGCGATTAATTGGATTGTCACGATAGCCCATTTTATTCAACTCCTTGCCAAATTTTCGGCTACACCCACACCGCCCATTTCAATGGTGGCAGAGTGGAGGGTGTAAGAAATATCTTTCAAAAACTTGTGAGCCGCATCATCTCCAAACTTTCCACCATAACCTTCGGGACGAGTAGCATAGTTAGCCGCCCATTCCATAGCAAGCAGGAAACGAGTGCCAAAGGCATATCGTTGCATTCTTTCGCCCGTAACACCCCGATAACCAAAGTGAACATTCCAATTCATGTCGCAATCTAATCCTGTGTCGGGACAGATTTCTTGACAATAACGAGCATTAAGCCATTTTCCATTGATTTTGTAAGCCATGATGGGTTCAAATCCGGGTGGATTAACCCGATTATCAAAAGTCATGACATCGGTTACGACGGCAGGACCTGCTCGGAAAGTGCCTTCAGTTTGTGTGGCAATTCCGCAGACTTCACAAGTTCCGGGTGTGGCCTGATAAACTTGGTATTGTTTGCAGGAATCACAATACTGAGAAGACATATTGCCCTTGATTCTGACGGTTCGCCAATTTTCTGGGTAAGGTTGGTCGGTTTCAGGATTGTTATTAGCCACGCACCATGAAACGGGTGGATAAATCTGAGGTCCACGACCATACCCCATCAATTGTTGAAACAGCGGAGTATCGGCCGTGGCGATAGTGGGGTTAGTTGAGTCACCGGGATAGAAATCTCCTTGAGATAATCCTGTGGAGGCAGGTGGTGTGTAACGATTGTCTTCCATGGGTTGTCCATAAGCATTTTGTCCCGTAGTGAGCAAAGCCGCCAAGCGTTGTCGTCCTGCTTCATCACCACGCTGTCCGGGAGTTCCAGCCACTCGGAAAAATGAGTCAGCATAGTGTCCATAAGAGAGAGTTTGCTTCATTTGTCGTCCAAAAGCCGTGTCTTCAATAAAATTGTTGCCACGAGAAACATTAAAATTAACCATAATATCAGAAATAATGTTGCTCCAATCAAATTGTTCGTGAGCATCTACGGGAAGTTCCCGAACTTCCTGCATCCAATCTGATACTCGTCCGGGATGCACAGTAATGTGTCCAATTTCGTGAGCAATAGTAAAGGCGACACCTGCGGCAATATATTCATTAGGAAAGCCATGATAATTCTGAGGTAGAGTCCAAGAAACATAGTTTTGTCCTAAAGAAATCATTCTCATGTTGGTGCTGGCCTCGTGCATATCGCTACGCTTGATGTCTATGGGTGTGTTAGCCGTTCCAGTGATGTTGCGAAGTGAGTCAATTAGTTCCTTAGTTTCAGGGGCCAAATGGATGTTGCCATCCCGAAACACTTCGTCCATAATTAATTCTATGGCGGCTTGCTATTTAAGATTTATCAACGAGTGGTTCGTGGCTGAAGGGCAGAACCCAGAATCGCCAAGTATTCTTGACGGTCAGCCTTAGTGATATTTCCAGCATCACCGATAGCGGAGTTGGTGGCTCCCACAGTTCTGCTGCTATATGCACGAGGGTCGTTGATGGGAAGCAAGGTAATTCGGCCAGTCATGGTGCTCTGTTCCCCTCCTGCCCCAACTGGGTGATATAGACCCAAGTTGGAAGTGACTGCGGCCGTAAAGATAAAAGTCATAAATCCTTTAGTATCAAGTGCGTTGTCGCCCGAAGCGGGAATCGCTCGGAGAGAAACCCACAATCTCAGGAAATCATTGTCAGGAGCATCCCAGATATTGATATTGTGGTCACGGCTGAGTCCACGAGCAGGACGCTCTATTTGGACTCCTTGAACCGTTTCAGTGACTGAGCCAGAGATAAAGTTAGAAAGTTGTGAGTGCGGCACAGCAAAACAGGCTCGGAGGGAATCTCCCGCAGCCCAGTTGAGACTTTGAGTTGAACCACCCAATTCATAGGTGCGGGGTTCGGCAAAAGAGGTGTTTTGTTCATCCAACTTAGTTACGGAGGTCACTACTTCCATAAAGTCGTTGAAGGAACAAGCAATGTTGCCAGACTGATTATCGGGATTAGCAATAAATCTTCCTTCATCCGACATGAGTTTGACACCCATTTGGTTAGAAAAGGCACGGAGAGATTGATGGAAACGACCATATTCATCAGTGGATTGCAAGACAGTGGAACCGTCTGGAGCCTGAAGTAGACCGTCCTTGATACGACCAATCAACTTGATTTGTTGAGAAGAAATATCTTGGTGGGCGGCATCTTGACCATATTGTGCTCCAGAGAAACTTAAACCAGACAATCGGCTACCCAGAGCAGTGGTATCTGCGGAGGTAATGCCTGAAACCGCTCCCCACGAACCCAATGTGTCACCGTAAGTGGGTAGGTGTAGAACTGGAGAGGCTCCCATGTCGGAAATGGAGCCAATAGCGGAATCATCAACTGAATTGTTAAAGTAAGCCGTGCCTCGGTTAGATAGACCAGCGGCGTAAATGGAAATCTCTTCATCACAGAGCGACAACAAACGAGCCTTATCATCAGAAAACAGGTTGGATTCATTGACGATTTCATAACGCAGACGGAACATATCGTTCAAACAAGAGTCACCAACAATTTCACTACGAGTGGGGCTGCTAATGCGTTGCATAAACCTCTCATAAAGTTCGGGATAGCCATAGATGTTGTTATCTCCGTAGTTTCGCAAAATGGTATTTCCACTTCGCTCAGATTCTGATACCATGGTTGCCAAGTGCCAGTGAACTGGAGTCAAAGTGGTAGCCAGTGAGTTTTCTCCAGCAAATTGCGATTGAAGAACCTTGAGAACTTCAGATTCATATTCGTGAGCATAATCTGAGGATTGCAGGATGCTAACACAGCGTTCATAGAAAGAATCCAGCATTTCCAACAAAGAGGAACCTGTTCCCTGCCCAATGTTGATGTCACGGTTGATATAACCACGAACCAGCATCTCTCGGAGGAACTCTTGCTCAGAGTTGTAAGCCATGTTCATCCCTACTGCTGATTCAATACCCTTGGTATTACCTTCAGTGTCGGTCAAACCTTCACGGCTACGACCAATACGGTGAGCCACAGTATAGGGAATTGCGTCTACGATGTCATCACGAGAAACATAGGTTTTACCTCGCAAGAAAGCAAAGGCTTTAGCCAATTTAATGATAGAGTTGGTGAAACGGAATCCCAGAACACGAGTAAAGATGGCGGGAAGTTGAACCTGTGTGGCTCCAGAACCACGGAATGCACTATCACCAATAGTTTCTCCACCACCTGCGAAAGCCGAAGTTCCTTTCTTGAGAACTGCTGCATCTACACCACCCTTTCCTTGTCGGCTGGTAGTGTTAGTAGTGGTTGAGAAGTCTACTAAGGGTGATTCGTGTGGGTTCTCTACCCAAGAGTAGGTTTGGTTTTCTCCGACGGGCATATCGGTTTGACGAGTGCGGTAGGCTTGTGAGAATAACACTGAGATAGCGGCTACATCACGATAACCATCGTAAGACCCGCCACCTTGAACCATAGAGATTCCTTCCGCATCGTTGCTAATCAAAGACCAAATACTGCGGATTTCATAGAAACGAAGTGGTGGCATAGCACCAGATTGAGTCAAATTAACAATCAGTTGTTCCACGGGAACACCGGCTCGGTTTGCCATGATGTTGTATCTTCCGCCCATAGAAACTGATTTAAACAAAATTTCCATATCAATACGGTCGGTGAAAGCCAAGTCGTTTCCTTTTTGGTGAGGGTTGGTGTCCATCCACGCCACGAAGTTGGGTGAGTCAAACTCTTTACCACGATATTCTACCTTTCGCTCGGCAATCAGACCCAGAATGGCGTCTTCCATACCGGGCTTAGAACGGTTGGCTTCGTTGAAGAACTTGACGGGTTGAGTAACGATGGGTCGGGGAACTGGTTCAAAGTCAAAAGTATTAACATTGGCACCCTTAGCAGGGTCAAAAGACTGAGTTTCTCGGATTTCCATACCATACAATACTTCATCGGCTCGCTTTTCAAAGTCTACTTTAGCAATACCAATTTCTCCCAGCATTTCGGCTTGAAGTGCCTTCCATTGAACTGAACCGGGTGCGGCACGAGCGTCATAACAAACTGAATGGAGAAGTTCTCTCAACCAGTAGCCTTCATTTCGTCCTGCATCAGACCACATACCTTCTAAACCAGATTTGGCAATAAAAGTTTGAGCATTTTCTCGGAAAGAACCACGACCTGCACGAGTTAAACCGTCAGAAATGTTGGAAATAAGATTTCGCACAATGTCGGAGTTCATATCAGAGTGAGCCAACTTCATAGTCAGAGTTTTAGCAGCCTCTCCCTCTCCTGAAGCGAGTTCAATTTGAGGGCTAAACGGGGTAAAACTACCATCTGCATTGAGGATTTTAACAGGCTTAACCAAACGCTTCTTACCCATTCCCGTAGGAATTACAGCCAAACCTGCCTCGTCAAACTCAGGCCAAGTAGAAGAATCAGAAACAATAGTGGTTTCAGGAACATCTACATAGTAATGTTGAAGCAACAACTTACGATAAGCATCGGGTTGAATGGCTACTTTGGCAGAATTAGTTGCTGTGCCTGAGGGTTGTAGGAATGAGAAATCATACAAGTAAGAGCCAGAAGTGGTTTGGTATGGCTCTCCGGTTCTGGGGTCACTACCTGCATAACGATAGGCACCATCCGTTCCCCGTGGGGATTTCCAAACTTGGAATCTCCAATCTTCCCACAAATCCTTGATTTCGGGACGGGAGGGGTTGCCGTAAATAATGTTGTATTCTTGACCCGTAGGGAAAATGGTGGGAACATAGATGTTTTCAGCAGAACCGTTGTCTGCATAGATTTCAGAAAGGGTTTGGGCTACATAACTTTGTGGGGCTACCATACGCATGGTGGTGTTGAAACCGTAAGAGTTGGAAAGCAAAGTCGCCGCACACTCAATTACAGTAGTTTTACCTGTTCCGGGAACGCCAGAAAGTCGGCAAGTGGAATCTTTCATCAACCATGCAGCCATGAAAACTTCCAAGTGTCGGTAGTCGTCAAAAGCGAATACCTTACCAAGTGCAGAACTCAAAGCACGAACACGCAAGAGAAGGTCACCTAATTGTTGTCGCTTGGCTCCAGCGGTGTAGGTTGAAATGTGGGATTCCAAAATATCATCAAACGCCATTCCCATAGCGGCCTTTTGAAAGGCTCCTGCTGATTGAATTGAGTCTTTAACAATTTCTCCATATCGGAAAGCAGGTTCACCAATTTCGTCAGTCAAGCGGTCATCAGAAGCAGAGATGTCCAGATATTGTTGGGCAAAAGCCAAAGTAATGTTTGAGCCACCAGTATCATAAACGACCATATAGGTGGGGCTATTGTTTTCATTATTGAGAATCTCAATGCGTCCAATAGATAGGTCTACGGACTCAATGCTAACTTGAGATTCCAAAGATTGATTGCGTTGGCTAAAAATGATTCTGAGTTGCTCTAAGGCATCGGAACCAATAATTGATTCAACATCGGCTTCCAACAAATTTTGGGGGCTGGCTTCCGAATCTACTGAACCTTGAGATGGGTCAAGACCTTCGGCCTTCTCTTGTTGAGCCACATTTTCTTCAACGGCTTCCTCCAGTGTTGCCATCCTATCTGGGTCAGGCAAAATTGGGTCTATGGGAGTTTCGGCTCCACCAGCGATTTCTGTTTCTTCGGTCATAATTACTCTCTCCTAATATCTAAGTCAATCTTAACAAGGTGGAAGCCCTCGTTGGTTTCAGCCAGAATATAATACTCTTTAGAAGAGGGTGCGGCTCGGAAAGCAATGCTGCGGGTATTAACGGCACCCGTTTCGTCACGCTTGGTAAAACGAGGGGCTTGTTTTTCTCTGCGACGAGCCTTGCGGCGTTCATCCCAAACCGTGTTAGCCGACTCGTTAAGAATTTCAATGTGGGGGGCAGGTGGAGTAAGTTCTCCGCCCTGAATAATGCCTCCAACTTGCTTTCCATTGCTGTCTTGCAGTTGAATTACTCCCGTATCTTGAACCGTAGGGATGTCAATTTTTTCGCCATCGGTGGTAATAATTCGCAAACCACGCACTACGGTAACATCTCCTACCTTTTCTGAGGAAGCACGGTCATAAGTAATGTAATCAATTCCGCCTTTAGGAACATCTACCCACTCGCCAGCCGTATTTTTGAATCGCAATAAGGATTCGTCGCCGGGAAGAACAAAGGTTTTGGTTTGAGCCGAGCCAAAGTATTCAGAAGATTCTGAGCCATTGACTTGGAATTGCACGGTTTGTGACCAATCCATATCCGAAATATCACCCTCATCATCATACACAGGGGCAGGAACGATAACTCCTGTGGATTCAGTGGCTTGAGGAACTCCGTCGTCCAAAACTACATCCAATTGTAGGAGTTTGTTAGCCAGATATTGTGGGGCAAACTCTTCATAGACACGAACATCCGCCTTAATATCTTTGGGTTTGGGGTCAAGGTTAAAAATAGCGTTATCACCGCCCGCAATAGGGAGCATAATGCTATCGGGGTCGCCAGAATCTGACCAGTTTCTCCAGTTAAGGCGAGCATCACTTAGGGAGGAATTACCGTAAAATCGGCTCATTTGTCGTTGGAAAACAGTAACTACTTCGGTAGCGGAATTAACCTTGACGGAACCTGTATATCCAGCGGCAGAGGCGTTAAGGTCGCTCCAAGTCATGGTATCGGTAGGTTCACCGTCAGAGGCTGTAAGTAGACCTCCGAAACCTTTGACAGGGTGAGAATAGACAATTACTTTGTCGGAAGCAATTTGCGTCATCATACCGCCGACATCGTTGTATGAACCTGAAGATTGTTTTTTATTATATTCAGGACCCTGCAAATTTCCTTTATCGTCCAAAGTTAGAGTCAGGGACTCCCCAGATTGTTGCAGAGTAATCTTAAAGTTTTCGGGTGTATCGGGTTCATCAAAAGTTCCTGTGGGTGCTTTCCAAAGAACCTTGATGTCCGTGACTGTGGCTCCCTCTGAATCATTAGCGATATTAACAGGCCACATCATTCCTGAGTATTCCGAAGCGTTGCTACCTCCGACTACACGGAAGTAAGCCTTTTCTCCCATCTTAAAAGCAAATTCCAGTTCGGGAGTCAAGAAGTAGGGTGCGTTGTTGTCTACGGAAGACTCAGTAGTGGTGGACGCATCATCATCCATACCAAAATCCATAAAATCATCAAATGATTCTTCGCTGGTAGCGGTTTCGGAAACAACCACGGCGTTGGTGGGTTGCATAGATTCATCCATGCGGCTGGGACGCATTCGGAACACGAGGCGTCCTTGATAATCATACATTTTATCAACAGATTGTTGCCATGCCTTAGCCGACAAACCGATTTGTTCATCAGGAGTGGGTGGAGGAGGAACAGTAAATTGAGAACCCTCCGTCAAACCGCCCTTGATTTTGTTGCCGGGTGCAGCCACCGCTGGGGCAGGAGCCACCGCAGGTTCAGGAGGGGTCACCACAGTTTCTGGCACAGTGGTATCAGTTGAGGTAGCGGCAGGTGCGGAATCGCCTGAAGCCAAAGCGTCATCACGACCTCCATTCAGGTCATTTTGAAACTCTGGAGTCAATTCCCCTGTGCGAGCCAAATTAAGAATTTGGAGGGTGGCTCGGCCAGAAATAGCATTCCACCAATCCAGTTTTTTATTACGAACTGGTTGGGCAAATCCATCGTTATCGGTGGCTTCACCAGCCCTAACCAGAGAATATCCATAGGGATAAGTGACGCTGCGGCCGCCAAAGCGTCCTCCGAGAGCATCGTTTTTGTGTTGAGTGTAAAGATTCTGAAGAGCGGTTTTACCGAACATGGTATCGTTGGTAAATTGAGTAGTATATCCGTTATCGGTCAAAATCTGGTCTACGATGGCTAATACTTCACCATCTTGATAAAGTTGCTTGCCTTGAAACCCTTCCAACATGAGGTATGCTTGAATTGCCTCCATGTTGTCTTGTGGAATCGCCGTCATGATACTCTCATCCTCGCCCCTGTTATTTAAGTTTTATCACAAACTTCTTCCTTCGGCTCGGAGTTGAAGAATCAATTCGGCTCGGAAAAACTGATATAATCGTTTGAACCACCAGAGATTGCGGCGGAAAAACAGGGCTACCTCACGGATTTCGGGGTATTTGGGAGCATAAACTTCCAGAGCCAATAAAAAATCTTCAAATCCAGAATTGGCCCAAACTAAAACTCCAGCATCAGAAACCTGAGAGAAAAATTCCTGATTAACAATCATGCGGTTAAATAAATCTGAGGCTTCTGAGTGTGAAGTGGAGTTGGGGACATAATGAGGGTTCAAATCAATGAATCTTTGGGATAATTCCAGATAACTTCGGATAGAAATGTTGCGAAGCCAGTTCAGCCACTCTACCATTTGCTCGGACACATATCTGGCCCACACTGGGTTGATACCTGACATGGTATCACCCGAAATAATCTTCAGGAACTTCGGTTAGGTCTACCGCTTCATAAATCGTGCCTGTGGCACGATGTCGGTAAGTATCGCTGGCTTCGTCATAATCCAAATCCTCGTCAGAAATCTCTTCTAACTCCTCCAGTTCTTCAGGCGTGGCTTGAGGATTTTCTATTTGTTGTTCCGAAACACCGTATTTAGTCATGAGAGAGTCTACCGATTCCAAGACTCCAAAGGCAGGGGCTGGTGCGGCTGGTGTGGCGTTGGGTTGGTAAGAATTAAGAGAATCAGGAGTGGCTAAATCCGTGCCATCAAAAGTGACTTTGCTGGTATTAGCGATTCGTTTTTGTTCTGATTTCATGGCTCGTTGAATTTCGTCCATACCCGACTGAACATCAATTTCAGAACCATCACTATAATCGGTTTCTTTCATATTGGTGCGGGATTGACGGTCATTTTTAATATCGGTCATAGATACACCCGCTTCACGAGCCAGAGCCTCAATTCCTGAAATCCCGAATGAGTTGGGCTTGGTGGCTTGAGTGATGGTTCCAGTTAATCCATCACGATTTTTAGCCGCTTTAGAAACACCTAAAACTGCATCCCAATCCATGCCTTCGGTAAAGGGATTAGCGGGTCGTGGTGGTGCGGGTTGAGGTTCTGGTTCATCGGCGGCTTCTCCAATTTCTGTGCCAACAAATAAATCCATATCAGCAGAGCCGACTCCTTGAGCCTCTCGGATTCGCTCCAAAAACGCTTCATCTTCGGCACTTAAATCATTGCGGCGACCTTGAAAGTATTCGGCGGCAGACCGCAAGACTGGTGCAACATCAGTCAAAAATCCTAACATTCCCGTAGCACGATTAACAGTAGGGTTGGTAGAAACTGATTCACCCACGCCATATTTGTCTAAGAAATTAACCAAAGGAACTAATACCTTTTCAGTCATATCGCTATCCAGATTCAATTGACGACCCAAAGAATTGAGGTCGCCATCAGCAGTTAGCATTTCAACTAACGATTTGGCTTCGGGTTTAGAACGAGAATTTCCTGCCTGAGCCTTAGCAGGTTCGGGTTCAGGACGAGCCTCCCGAATCACATCATCAAAATCGCTCATAATATCACTAAGTCCCGTTCCTTCTTAAATCTTCCCTTTGAACATGGCATCCAGCCCCAATTTCAACGATTCAATCCAAGTAATAGCGGGCAGAGCCGAAGAACGAAGTTCGCCTGATTCAATGCTGGTAGCAACTTCACGGAGCGAGCGAGCCAAGAGATTTTGAATAAACTGCCCTTCATTTTCGGCTCCTTGTGATGCCCCTGCAATAAAATCACAGATTTCGTCAGTGATTCGTCGCAATTCTCGTTCTTTGGCCGAAGTTTTGAGTTGTAGCACATCCCAAATAAAATCAGATTTAGCCATGCGTTGAGTTCGTTCTTGCAGTGAACCTTCTGAATCCAGAATATCAATCAGGGCAAAGAAAGAAGTTCGCAATAGAGATTTTTCTGGGTCGTTAATAGCAAGTTGTTGCATGAAATCTTCAAAATGTTGGTTGAGGGCGGCTTGTTTTTCCTGTTCCAACAGTTGTTTGTAAGTGTTAAGCATCGTTTTCATGGCTTCTAAATCCAAGAGGAATCACCTCCTTAAAATTGAGGTCCATTGCCAGCATTAAACTGATTCAAGAACCAATTGTCCCAATTCATTTTACCAGATGGACGATTATTCTGAGTTTGAGCCTCTTTTGCTTCGGCTCGTTTGGCTTCACGAGATTCGGCTCGCTTGATTGCAGATTCGGCTTCATTAAGTTGTTTGTTAATTTGGTCAATTTGAGTGTTGATAGCATCCATTTTAGACTTGTAGTAATACATAGTGCCGACTACACCAACCAAAATACCACCAACGAATCCCATTGCCATGTTGCCTTTGCCCACAGCGAATCCTGCCGAAGCAAGTGGGGCTGATTCGGCTCGCTTGATGGCGGGTGGTTCAGACGAGTTGTTTCTGGCTCCTAATCCACGGCGAGAAATTTCTGTGTGAATGCTGGTTAGGTCAGCCCTGAACTTAGAAAACTCTTCAGCCGACTTAATATCGGAATCGGCCATAGAACCCATGAGGTCCATAAGTTCAGAATCGGATAAATCGCCTAATTGAATGTTTCTTTTAACGGAAACAGACTCCGCAGCGAAAACTTTGTTTGGCTCGGCAGACATCCACGAAGCGGAAACTGAAGGTTCATCAACTCGGCAATCAGTAATTTTGCGGAATCCTCTGATGCCGTTGCCTCGTTGTCCGAGCATATATTTTCCCGGTCCTGTTTGGTGAGCAAAAGCCACAAAGTCAGCAATAGAAATTTCAGTATCAGAAACTACCAAATCACGAGTGCCAGAGTTTTTGACACCTTTTTGGTAACGGCGAACAAACCAGACCATACCGCTTGTAGTGTGGTCTTGATATTTGAATCTTTGGATGCTTCGGACTGATTTTTATCCGAATTATCCGAATCAAAGGGCGACTAACAAAAATCCAATAGATGCGATACAAGCAGCAATGGTGCGAATCAGAGCCATAGTGTGTTGGTGGCGAGCCAATCGGGAATCCTTTTCCCGCAAAGCGGCTTCATATTGACCCCATTTTTTATCAATATATTCCAGTAATTCTTTATCCATAGTATCACGACCATAGCGTAGCAAGGTTTTCATAACAAGAGTTAATAGTTTCAGGAGTTGGGTCGGCTACCTCTGGCATCATAGATTCCAAGGCTTCAATAGTGCGAAAAATCTGTCGCCACTTGAGTTCACGCATTTTATCGTAAATGCCTCTTTCTTCGGCTCGGTCTTCATAGCCTTTTTGAACCAAATACTTTTCTAAAGCCAAGACATCTAATCTCCAACGGATTCCACCTTTTCGGTCTTTAGCCTGAGCATGGCGAAAACAAGGGCGATTTCGGAGGATTCCCACTACTTCTCGGCTGGTGTATCGGCGGGGTTTGTATTCTACCATATAAGATGAAATTTGAGTGGAATAGCCATAACCTTCATTTTCCAACAAATAATCTACAATATCCAAAACTAATGTTTCAGTAAGTGGGAGTGGACGCCGCTTAGAGTTAGGTGCATCATCAGGAGTTTCGGGAGCATTACTCACTTTTATCACCTCCACGCTGACGAAACTCTCTACGATTTCCACATTGGGGGCAAGTCAATGGCTTCTGCGACAGGACAATAAAATGCCCGCAGTTGCCACAATCCCAGCCCCTCATGATTATTCCTCCGAATCATCTCCGTAAATAATGGGAACATCCATAGGTTCTTCAGGCAAATTCAAAGCCTTTCGGACAAGAGAAGCCTTTGCAGCCTCGTATTCCTCACGAGCCTCTTCCAGAGAAAGTCCACGAGATTTGCAATCAATAATAAATTGTTTCTTGTTTTGTTCAAAAGCCATGGCTTCTAAAATGTTGGCAATAGACTCATCAATATATGTGTCTGATTCGTCAGCAGGTCGGGAAAATAATTCTTCAACTTCTTGTTTAAGTTGGCTATGGGATGCAGTGCCTCCTACGGGGACAAACTCCTCAATATCATCGTCCCTAACCGCACCAATGGCTCCAGTGGAGATACGGTCAATCATTTCTTCGGCTTGTTCACGAGTGACAGGAAACCCTGCTCTTTTCCAATATCGGACTTCGCTCATGAGTTTATTGATGCTTTCATCCTATTTGAATGTTCTGTTGATTTGGAATGATAGCATGAACTTGATGACCGTGCATTAAGGCTAACACAATATCTAAAGCATCGGACACAAAAGTGCCATTAACATAGAATTGATAACCTTGTGATTGACGATATTCAATAATAGGCTTAAAATCATAAACCCAAGAGGGTATCTCAGGCTTGGGATTCATACAACATCCAACCTCCTGCCAAATTTTGATTTTTAGCAGAAAAAAGTCTGCCCGTGCGATAACCATTTTGTGTGCGGACTGAATCGGAGATTAATCTTCCACGACATTCCAATCCCCATGGTGGTTCGGAAAACTCAGCACGAATTTCCAAAGTGAGGCTTTCTGGAAAATCTACGGGTTGAGTTTGCATAGTTCCCGTAGAGGCATCCCAGACTAACTCAGCGATAACCAAATGCAAGCCCGTTCCAGAAGACGAAACCCGATACCAAACTCGGAGTGGATAACGAGAGTCTAATTCAGCAAGGGCTGATTGAACAATGGGGTCAGTAATGCTAACATCATCCCAGTCAAAGGTCAGCCACATGAAACAAACAGGAGTTGTTTCCTATTTAAGTTTTCAGAGAACTGAGCCGGGTCGGGTCATTTTATCTGAAACACAGGTGCTCAAGTCAGGGGAATAATTGTAGGGTGAATAACCTGCTTCAGCACCCAGATTCAGATACTTTCCATCATCGTCTTTGGCTACCATTTGTTGCTGCTGCTTTTGTCCTGCTTGTGAGCGAGGGTCAGCGACAACGGGTTGTTTTTGGGGCATTTTTCTACCAAATCTACTCAAGAAACCCTTTCCTTTCTTGCTGTAAGAGCGGGCTTCAAAGGTTTCAGCCGATTGAACATTGGTATCATCAGTGGTTTCAAAGACCCACTCATAATCGGCGGAAATTGGGTTCGGAGGTGTGGAGGCAGCCTCCGCAGTAGATTCGTAATCAGCAATCCAACCAGCATAGTCCAGAGTGTCGTCATCGTTTCGCCACTTTTGCTGGGTAGCAGGGGGTTGGCATCGCAGACAACGACCATCTTGGGCTTGACGAGAAGAACCTTCAACCGCCTTGCAGAGCAAACAATCAATCACAATATCTTGCGATTCATCGCTGGTATCAACGGCTTCGCCATCAGGAGAATAGACATAAACTCCCGAATCCAAGACAGCCTTGTTTTCAGGGGCTTCGGTAGTGCTGTGAGCCACACATTTCTTATCATCATTAGGGTCTTGGTAATAGCCTTCCATACAGGTGCAATTGCCCTCTACTCGTTCCATATTGGGGTCGGGGCAGTGAATCTTAGTGTAATACCAGAAAGCACCTGCTCCTGCAATAGCAACTGTGGCAATCAATGGCGTAGCGTTCATAGTGCTTATTCCTCGTTGCTGTTATTTAAGTTTTGCGAAATAAAACGAGTAATACTTGGGTTGCGAATAGCGACAAACCACCAGACAAAATAAGAGACTCCCAGAGTTAGAGCCACTAACCAAGCCAAAATTAACCACAAAATTAATTCCAAGAGATTTTCACCCCTTCTTTAACCTTGCGGCGAGTTGGGTTGGACCCGGCGGGAATTGGGACTTGATAATGAGCCACAGAACCGCCCATGTTAAAGTCCTCCCATTGATATAAACAAGTGTTAGCGGTAATGTTCCATGTGGCCGTATCAATAAAAGGAACAGAAACTGTGATAGAATTTTCTCCAGAAATCAAAGAACTTTGGGGACTAAATTGAACTCCTTTGGCGGGATTCCAGAGGATTTTAGCGTAGTCGGGCAATCGTGCGGCACGAGGTTCATAGGGAAGTCGGCTAACTCCGACCAAATGAATCTGATGAGACTCGCAGATTTCAGCATAGCGGCGAAGATAGGGTTGTTGCGTATCATATTCACACTTGATTAATTGGGCGGCTCGGTTAGGACTCTCTCCCGTAGTCGTAGCCCAAGTTTCGGCACCAAAATTGGGAATAATGTTATTCACAATGATATTGCGAACTGGAATCTGTTGGGATTCTAAGAATTTAATAGTGCGATAACACTCTTGAAGTCCTGCTTCCGAAGGAATTGAAACCAAATTAACGGTTACCCAATCGCTACGAAGTAGTGTTCTCAAGCGGTCAATTTTGTCGCAAACTTCCTCCAACATAGAAGCCAGATTAGAAGCGGTTTTATCACGCTTGAACAAAACTCCCTTGAAATTTTCTATTTTGGCTTTCATACGCAAGAGTTTGAGCAAGAAAGTCTTGATATAATCTGGGGCAGTTAAGGCTCGTAGTGTGTGTCCTGTGGGGGCGGTATCAAAAACGACCACATCGTAATCACAAGATTGAGTTAATCGGAGAATTTCTTCTAAGGCAAAATACTCGTCCATACCCGGAAAGCCCGCCATGTCGGAAAACAATTCTGGGTCTAATCCCGGCAACATTTTGGCAAAGGTATCGGTAGTGGCTTGATTCAAAGATTCTGCAAAGTTGCGAGCCAATCTCTCGGCATCAATGTTTCTGGCCCAAAGATTGGGAGCAATTTGCGTGGCGTTAGGTCCGACAGCGACACCCAAAGTATCATCCGTGCTATGGGCGGGGTCGGAAGAAACCAAAATAGTTCGGAAACCAGATTCGGCCAAGTGCATAGCCGAAGCCGCAGAAACTGTGGACTTTCCAACTCCGCCTTTGCCCGTGTATAATAACAACTGAGCCATAACACAACAGAGTTGTGTTGCTATTTTAATCTTCTTAAACCCATTTGTTGATAAAATCGTCTGAAAGCGACTTGCTATCGTCAGCAATAATCCAGTCTGCTCGCACGGAACCACGAATGGTAACTGTGTAATAAGTAGAATAAATCTGAGGGGCTACCTCGGCAGGATAAAAAGAGGCCGACAATGAAAACAACAAAAGACGGTCTTCCTCATAGGCACGGTCTTCAATTTTGATATTGATTCCTTCGCCCAAATAGGGTCCTGAATAGATTACTTCAGAATCCATACAAACAAAAATATGGAAATAATCGGCATACTGCGTTTCCTCAGGAGCAATCAGGATTTCTTGCAATTGAACTCCTGAGGGAATTTTAGCAGAAGTCATCACATATAGGTCTTCGGTGGCTGATACAGTCATTTTCCGTTCATAGTCCATTCCTATCCCCGATGAACCTTAGTTGTGCCGACTATTTAAGTTTATAGCCTTCCTGCATCATGATTTATCCTTTTTCGGCTCATCTGGGTCTTTTTCTGCTGCTTTTCGTTTTTCAGAATCGGTTTTCTTACGGGGAACGGAAGGTCCATACAAAGTATCTCCTTCTAACCATTGTTCGTCTGATAAAATCTGTCGTTTCAATTGGGAATCTTGGTCGGGGAAAGATTCCAAATCTCGGAGGTTGCGTTCAATGAAATCTCCTTCAATAAAGTCCATATCAGAAACCACAAACTCTCCTTGAATTAACTCTTCTAAGTCGTTAGCAACCGCAGATTGTTGGCGACGACGACGGCGTAGCCTTCCTTGTCGCTCTTTGTCAATCAACATTTTACGGTATTCGGCTTGTTGAGCATCAATCCATGCTTCTACTTCATCGGAACTCATGTTTAAGACATCATCATTAAGGATTTTTCTCTTATACCACTCTACATTTTCTACGGTAACTCGCAGACCCATTTCCTGAATAACTACGGCAACCAGAGAATCAATTCCATCATACAACATATAGTCTATCCAAACACGAGCCGTTCTTCCAGTGCTACCTTGAATCTCATAGGCTTGAAAACCACGAACCGCATTGCCCAGTTCATTGGTAAGCATAATTGATTTTAATGTAGCCTGTCCTAACTGAGTAGTATCTACCTCTCCTCCAAACAAAACCAATCCGTCTAAATAAGGCGTCATGTTTCGGGGGGTATAATAAGCCGACCGAGTATCAGAATCTAAGAGGGGAAACTGGTCGGTTTGGTCAAGATACGCAATCTGAGTGGCTGGCTGTCGGTCAAAAGCGGAATTGCACGATAATACCGTTCCGCCCGTAGCGTCAGCAAAAGTAAATATCCATTGGTCACGGTCTACATCCCATCCCGCAGAAACTGGGCGGCGAGTAGCAGAACCCGTAGCGGTAACAATGGCGGCATTCATAGTTGAACCCACTGAAATAATATCGGCTCCAGCCTTGAGTGGGTCAGTCGCCCAAGGACCCACATAGAAATCTGGTGGTGAAACCGTAGTGTCCACACCCATAGTGACGGTGCCGAAGTCATACATAAAAACCTCAGGACCTGTGCTGGATAAAAATCCAAATAATCCATAAGCGATGTTAGCGGGTTGTCCAGTAAAAGCGGGTTTATTGGATTGACCGTAATCTACATAGTTGGGCGGGTAAATGGCGGCTAAATAATTGATAGGTTCGGGAGTATTATTTTGCAGCGTAGGGTCTGCCGCTAACAGTTTTTGCAGAGTTTTGTCTTCTATGGCAATCAAATCTATGCTACCATCGGGTTGCACAGGGTTGGGAAACGCATTAATTTCTTTGGCCTGTTCTTCTTCAGCGAGAGTAAAGGTTCTTTGTTGCACGGCTTTGCCCAACCATTTGTCAGGAAGGGTGAACCCACCCACTGTTTCAAAGGGTCCTCCCTTAACGGCAAAAGGCCAAAGGCAGTATTGTTGGTCGCCCAAATAAGCAGAAGCCATAAGACCCGCAGCAAAGTTGAAAGCATAGATTTCGGCCGAGGTGCTGGCTCCGTGAGTTACACGGTCAATGCCGACCAGAACTTGGTTAGAAAGTGGGTCTTGAGATGCTGATACATTGAAAGAAGGCGTCATAGCAGTGCCATAAGCCGAATTAAGGTCATAAGCGGCTACGGAGGAATCTAAACCCCAATTTCGGTCACCTACGGCTACATAGAGGTCAGTGTAAGCACCTGATACTTCGTATTCCCAAACTCCCACCATAGGTGTGGTAAAATCCACGGCTCCTGCACCCGTATCATAAGCGGCTTCGCCAGTAATCCAGAGAGTTAAGTCTTGAAGGTCAATGGGTGTAGGTCCCGTATTGAGTCCCAGAACATCATGAATACGAGTTAGCACATAACCATTGCCCAAAGAGTCAAGCGGTGTAGCAGAAAATCCGGGCGAAACCTGATTAACTGAATAAGCCAAAGCATCTAAATCATAAGCCGTAGCGGGATAACAATCGGTGTCGGTCAAACCCGTTCCGATATTAGTGGTAGCATTTTGTGATACTTGGATAGAATTAGCAGCGGAAAAATTAATACGATAGGGTTGGGTGGCTTCTAAAGGAGGTTTAGTTCCCGAAATAGGTGATAAAGTGGGGTTGATTCGGGCGAACTCTAAGACGGTTATCCATGCGGAATATCCTTGCGAAGTTAAACCGCCTTCAGTGGTAGTATCTATGTTGGCGTGTCCTCCAGCAATGATTTGAAATCCCGCTGCCAGAGAAGTTTTGGCGGTATCTACGGAGTAAATGCCGGGAACTGAATCAGAGCCAAGACCTGCTAAACGGGGAGTGATTTCATAGGGCATCCGAGCCAAATAAGTCCAGAAACGATTTTCCTGAGAAAATGGTTGCCGAATGATTCCTAACAATGGAGTATATCCGGGATTAAGCCAGTAAAGGGGTGAGTCGTTAGGGGGTGTTCCTCCGAATGCGGGGTCAAAAGCATTAACGAAAGGCAAATTATGAGCACGAATGATGGTCACAAATCCGTCCCAAGCATAGGCTCCTGCTCCACCATTAAGGTCCGAAAAAAAGGCTCGGTAAGACCCACAAATAACATAATGGTCTTCTACCAGTGTGGATTTTCGGACCATAATATCAAACTCAGCCGAATCTGAGGCAGGAAAGGTAATTCCTTCGGCTCGTGATTGGGAAAAAACGGCTCCAGAGAAAAGATTGGTATCTCCTTGAGAAAGAATCTGTCGCCAGTCATTGAGGCTGAAACGAGTCTGGACATCTAAATTATAAGCCAGACCCATAAGCGATGTATCGTATCGCTGCTATTTCAATGTTCTGATGCGGCCGCAGGTCCGCATCATGCCGGTGTAGTAGACCAAGAGAGGCTCACACCTGTGGGAAAGTCTTCAATGGGTTCTACTAAAGCATTTGCCAGAAAATAGGTAATATCCCAATCGGTGCCGGGTGGAATCTCAATCTGCCAACCTTTGGGGTCCATAGGTCGGTCTGCCAGAGTAATGGGATAGGGTGCGGCTGACCCTGACAGCCCCACAGCGGGTCTGCCGTCTGGGTCTAAGAAAAATGAAGTAGTGCCGACTACGAAATTAAGATAGCCACCGGGAACCCAATCATTACCAATGCCCCAGATTCCGGGTGTGCTACCAAAGTATTGCAGCACAATAAACTCATCGGGTTTGGTGCGAAGACGATTAGCAATAGTGGCGGTGCCGATTTTGGAATAGAACACTGATTGCGGAGTGTTTTCTAATAATGACAACTCTTTGGGAGGCAGATTACCCAAATCAGAAACTTCCCATTGGAAACCCTGACGCCGAATTGCCATAGGTGATACTTGGTATCGCTACTATTTCAACCTTATGTTAGGAAGAACACATCTCACCGCTTATCTTTGAGTTGATACCACACCAGAAGAAAAGTAAGCCAGAGTGGAAAAGTAACCGTAGCAATTTGGACAGCGGTTACTAAAGGATTGACGATAGATTTTGGTTCGGCAGCGTGAACTTCAGAACATCCACAACTCATGGTTTTGCACCTCCGAAAAAGCGTTTGCGTTTCTGACGGAACTGAGTTGGCTCACCGACAACTCCCGCCAATCTCTTGGCTTGCGATTGCGATTGCTGTTCCGCCTTTTTGACTGCCTGAGCATCTTGCTCTGTGATTTTTTCCACCCAAGCGGGTGTTCTGGATTCCGTTGGGATTAACGAAGGTAATTCGGACGGAATCTGGAATTGGGGCAATTGGGGGCTTCGGTAACAGAGTAAGCCCTTGAGTCTGGCTTCTTCCTCTGCAATTAACTGCTCCCATGTGGTTTTCATCTTCGCCACCTAATTGAAGTAAATAATGTTTTAGGGCTAATACCTGCTTGTTTCAAAACTGAGGGTTCGGCTTGTCCAGAGAAAACTGCTTTAATTTCTTTGGCTCCCTTGACTTCAATGGAATTTCGCTTAGATGAACCCCACCCCGCAAATGCCAGCGTGTCTTTGAATCCAAAATTGTTGAATAAATCGCCCCAAGCCTTGCCACGAGCACCAGAAGCAGAATGTTTGATATACCATTCTAAAATTTTGAGCATTTTGGCTTCAAAGGAAGTCATTTCATCATCGTCTTCTGATTCGGCTCGCCAAACTTGTTGGGATTGAAGTAGAGAAACTTTTTCAATTAAGTTGTTAGTGAGAAATTCATAATGAGCCACTAACTCAATTAATTCCTTACGACTCAAATCCTTGTAGGTTTCATAATCGTAATCCATGAGGATTCACCTCACCAGTTTTTGGGAATATCCTTCATAGCACCAAGTTGCTTGGCTCGCATCTTGATGAACTTCTTGACTTGAGCCTTATGGGATTTCTTAGCACGACCCCATGATTTGATAGCATTTTGCAGGTCATTTCGGTTGCGAATCGGGAATGAACCATCAGGCATGGCTTGTCCTTTCTTAGCCAAACGCTCTCGTTGTGATTGTGAAAACTCGGCTCCATAGTATTCCGCCTCAGCCACATCGGTGACGGCGGAAATGGCTTCCGTAACTTCCTCCTTAATTGCGGCAGTAGCGGCCTCAGTTTCTTTGGAGCCTTTTCGTTGGAAGGAGCGAACTCCACCATAAATCATGAGTGAACCCACAGTTACCATTCCAATAGTATTCCAATAACTGACGGTTCGGAAAGTGTTCCAAGAACGAACCAGTAAAATACCGCCCAAAGAAATGCCTACCACACCCGCAACGATGTATGCGTCCATCTTGATTTCAGCCATAACAACTATTCGTTGTTGCTGTTATTTAAGTTTTGACTTCAATAATCAGAAATTACACCCGCTTGCATTAGGTAGCCTCCAGCAATTAGTCCTGATAAAACTACAATAGAAGGTCCCAGAGTTACGCCAATAGGTGTGGATTCTCCCCGAACAATATAGGGGATGGAATGGGCGGTTTCGGCTACACCGACGGCCATGAGTGCCAGAGCCAGCGTATAGCCAACTTTGTGAAGCAATTTAGTTTCAGTTGCATAATAGATTTTGGGGTAGTTTTTCATGGTATCACTCTCTCATAAAATAATAAGTTCCTGCTCCGAGCGTTAGGATGCCTAAGGCGGCAAACAGCCATGGATTATTAGCGGTTCGCTCAGAAATCTCAGAAACTGAGTGGGTATATCCGACTACTCTGTTGTTAGTAGTGCTACCATCATCAGTATCATTGGTGTCGGCATAAACACAAGAACCGTCATCGGTAGTAGCCGTGCTGTCGTAATTGGTAGCGGTGCTATCGGTGCATCCTGCAACCTCTGTTGCGGCGGGTGGGTTGGCAGGGAGGGTTGTCTGTGTTCTGGGTCCATCAATGCTGGTTAAGGTCCAAGCGTGTTGGTTGCTATAAGAGCCAACTGGAATAGCAGGGCTGATGTAGGGTGAGGCGTTAGTGGCTGACCATGCAACTCCGTTGTAAGTTCCTGTGATTGTAAATCCTTGCATGGGAGTAATTCGGAGCGAAATGGGTCTATCAGAATAATTTTGGCTCAAGGTGGCGGTGGCTGAACCAGAGGAAGAAGCATGGTTGTTCCAACTCCGAGTGCGAACTCCATAATCAGTGAACATTCCAGTTTGACACTCTACCACGAAAGACTCGTTTCCGCTCATGATTTGCCTCATATCGGGATTGGTATAGTTTTCTGGAATAGTCCATTCGGTAGTGGTTTCAAACGCACAAGAACCGTCATCAAAATTAGCCGAAGAATTGTAATTGCTGGCGGCACGACAAGTGCAACCAGAAACTTTAGTGATGCACGAACCGTCATCCGTATTTGCCGTGCTCACATAGTTAAGTGCGGTGCTGTCGGTGCATCCTCGGTATTCGCAGGGTCCTGATTGGGTAGCATCTGGATTGTAGTTATCCGCACGGCTGTCCATACATCCTGAGATTTGCACCTGAGCCGACAAAATTTTAACATACTGATAACCGCTGGCTGGCAAGATAAAACTTACAGAGCCTGACCATGATTGGGGGCTAATGGCATCACCATCACGCAATCCTGTCATCGGAACGGTCCATCCAGAGGTTCCAGTAATTTGTGAGTCAAAAGCGACACGCACTGAAACTGGTTTGGTTTCTTTGTTTCGGATAACTACTGATGATTTATATCCATCGTAAAACACACCATATCCCCAAGCACCTGAGCCAGATTTGACTTCTGGTTCCCAAGATTCTGTGGCTCCATCCCATGTGGCAGTGACTGTCAAATAATCTGCAATATCGCTGGGGAGTTTATCTGGGTGTGTGGTTCGGATAGAATTATCCCATTCAGTAGGGAGGGTTGCGGTGGTGCGGAACACTCTGGCTTCGGCTTGATACACGCCAGTCCAATAATTGTCCAAAGCGGTGATTCCTAACATGATTATTCGCTCCAAAATTGTAATAGCAATAGTGCCGAGATTCCCAGAGCCGTAACTCCTAAAATCTTAACGGGGTCTAATTCTGGTTTAACCCTGCTGATACTTGAACTTTGTGTCTGAATCCCCGTCTGAGTTTGCGGCACACACCGACAAGTTCGGCTTCGGCAAGTGTCAGTTCCATCCTCAAATACGGCATCAGCATCGGAACAAAGCGTATGCGTTTCAGGACATCCTGAGGCGGCTCTTAATTCACTAAACCGAGCGGCATCTAATCCACGACCCTCCCACAGCGATTTGACGGCGGAATAGGTAGAACCCATTGATAGCAATTGACCGTCTGGACCTCGTTGCATGGCTTGGATAAACTCGTGATAGCCCAGTGAACAATCTACCTCTTGCTCTAATCGTCCTGAATCATAAGTGTGGTCTAAAGTCCACTTCATGATTGTCCACCTCGCTTTCGGGCCATTAAAACGGTAGAAATCGCAATTCCAACCGCACCTAAGCCCACGATTCCAGCCAAAATCATACCGTTTGAGTCATCCTCTTCCGAGGGGGTGGGGTCTGGGGAGGGGGATGAAGATTGTTTCTTGTCCTTAACACACTTGCCCAATAATCCTCGCTTATATCCTGCTACGCACCCACATTTTCCTGTGGTCTGGTCAAATGTTGAGGCATTATCGTCCGTATCGGTGCAGTATTCACAAGGATTCTCTGGGTCTTCGGCTACTGCATCAGCAACATAGTTTTTGGCGGTGTTGTCCATACATCCGACTCGTCTAAATCCTGTGGCGGTAATGACTCGGCGTTTCTTCCAAGTGGTGGGAATAAGAGATGGTTTAATGATATAGACTCCCTGCTCAGTCCCTGTGGCTTGATAACCTTCCTTAGCAATACGGTCAAAAAGATTGGTTAAATCGGGGCGAGGAATATCAGAAAGAGAAGATTTTTCTTCCCAGACCCATTCGTGAACTCCATTAGTTTCGCCCTTGTAAGTCCATTCTTCTACAATATATCCTCCTTCGGTATAGGTTGGAGCATAAACACAGGTGCAATCTCCTGCCCTGTCGCTATTTAGTGGAACTAAGGTGGGAGTTTCTTGCCATGATTTGGTGTTGTCCCAAACGGGTTCAGCCGATTCACAAGGGCAAGAGCCATTGCGAGGCGAGGCTGCGGAATAATTTAGGGCAGAAGAATCTCCACAACCTGATTCGGCTCTGGAAGCATTCATGCTATCAATAAATGTGGTTCTTTCGGCTTCGGCTTCGGATAGAGTAGCATAGCCATTCATTGAACCAGAAGTTCGGACATAGGAAGCATCAATAGGATTCCTTCCGTCTTCAGTATATTGAACTTTATAGCGAACTGCCCCCGTAGAAAGCGTAGTAATTTTCATGATATAGACGCCATATTGTAGAATGGCATTACAGGCAGTATTTTCTACGGACACTACATCATAACGAGTGTCGCCCGAAGTAAATGTTTCTACTCGCTTCACAACGGTTTCAGCATTGCGGGCTACGCCAGCAAAATTGAGTTCAAATGGATTGCCCAAAATCGTTCCCATCAGATTCTCCCTCCATAAACTGTGGCGGCTACGGTCATAGCCGTAAGAGCGAATCCTGCGGCAATCAGGCCACCCCATTCCGTTCCAGAGGTGCTGGTGGTAGAGGTGCTACCAGATGATTGCGAGTCTTGGCACAGCGTATCATCCCAGTAATGAGCCGTAGCCGAATATCCGGGCGAATTGGGGTCTGAGCAAGAGGCCGTAAATGTTGGCGTTTCTAACCACCAATATAATTGACCCGTTCCTCCGAAATCACGGTGCGATTTTTCTCCTTCGGAAATTGCCCAAGAAAGGTGTTCTACGGTAATATCAATTCCAGCGTAGCCACGACCCGCACACTCAGATTCAGAAAATTGATAATCTCCTGCATCGGTATAGAAAATGCAGGGCATGGTAATGTTCCATTGCATTCCCGCAGGGCGGATAATGGCTACACCCCGTTCTAAGGCCGTAGCAGAAGTGACATCCAATCCGAGCGGAAGGTTGGTTAAATGACCCGCAGAATCTACTCTCCATCCACGAGGCAAACGCTGAGGACGAGAGGTGCTCAAGTCCCATAGATTGCCTGAATTGTCTATTACCTGTTGAGTTTCAACCCACTGGCTATTGCATCCATTAAATGACTCACAAGCATACTTAGCATCGGCATAAGACTGAGGGCGTTCCGCTCCCACATAGGATGAGGCGGGAGAGTCGGCACAAGCGGTTCCACAAGAGCCAGAAGTGATGAGGGAATCATCAGGATGTTCCCACCATTGGTCGTGGACGGAAGAATGCCTCAATACTGGAATGGCTTCGGATTGAAACCGAGCGGAAACTCCATTAAAGGTTGGCGATAGCCACATGACCCTAATTGGTCTGTGTTGCTATTTAAGTTTCACTCCAATGGGTGAACGATGTTCTTGTCGCCCAATGTCCAGCGAAGTGTCTTAACAACACCCTCCAGTGCTTTTTTATTGCGAGCCGCATCTTTCATACGCACACGGTCATTGATGGCCTTTGCCATATGAAACTCAGTAGTCCAATAGTTGATTTTGGACTCAGCACGACCCAGCATTCGCTCAATGTCTTCCCATGTTCTCTCGTATGAGAAATGGTCGGTGTCTTGATGGTCGCTAAGGGTCGCCATGATGGTCGGGTCAATTTCTACCTATTTAACTTTTCTGATTTTGGGTTGGGTCGGGTGAATCAATACCAGCGTTGAGATAATACCCAATAACGGTAGCAGACACCAGAATGTTTCCCAAAAAAGAGCCTAAAACTGCCTTTTTGACTGGAATCTTAACAACCAACAAACCCGGCAATGTAATGGCGGTGCGAATCAAAGTAGCATTGATGGTAGCCGCTAAACCACCGGGTTCACCACGAGCCAATAGCCTTGCGGCTTGATAAGAACGAGGTTCAAAAAACTCATCTAACCAACTCATGGTAAATCATCTCCGAACAAATGCGACCAAGGCCACATTAACAACCAAACGAGGCCACGAAACAAGTTCAAGAAGAATCCCAGAGGATTCATCCATCATTACCTGCCGTGTAGTGTAGTGGAAACTCAGAGTTCCAACGCATCAAGGATGCCGTCATTGTCGTCGTCGTCATCCATGTAGTTGTCTACGCCATCGTTGTCGTGGTCAAACTGTCCCGTAAGGTCATTGCCATCGTTGTTCTCAAACCAATCGCTGAGTCCATCGTTGTCGTCGTCGGTATCAGTCATGTCCCAAATGCCGTCGTTGTCGTGGTCGTAGCGGTATGCACCCACGATACCTCCGATTTCATCAACATCAAGAATGTTGTCGTTGTCGTCATCAGTGTCTACGCCATCGTTAAGTCCATCGTTGTCGTGGTCACGGGAAGCATCGCTTCCGTTAGCATAGAAATCGTTGCGGTTGTCAATACCGTCGTTATCAATGTCCAAGTCCACATTGTCGGAGATTCCGTCGTTGTCGTGGTCGTAAATGTTGGTGTTAGGGTTGCCATCATTGACTTCTTCGGTGTCCATGATTCCGTCGCCGTCATCATCGTCATCTTCATAGTCTGCGATTCCATCGTTGTCGTGGTCCATTGGGTTGTCGTCCAAAATGTCGGGAATACCGTCATTGTCGTCATCATTGTCTACAACATCAGGGATTCCATCACCGTCATTGTCGTTTTCAGACTGAGTGTCCAATTGTTGTCCCTGTTGTTGGTCGGACTGCTGACCTTGCTGACCTTGTTGCCCGTTCTGAGTCTGACCTTGCTGTTGCTCGTTCTGACCGTTTTGATTTTGTCCATTTTGGTCTTGCGAGGTTTGGTCGCCTTGCTGACCACCTTGCTGACCGCCCTGCTGTTGCTGGCCTTGTCCATTGTCCTGTTGCTGACCTTGTTGGCCCTGTTGTCCTTGTTGTCCAGATTGACCTTGTTGGCCTTGCTGACCTTGTTGGCCTTGTTGCCCCTGTTGTCCTTGCTGGCCCTGTTGTCCCTGTTGTCCTTGCTGACCCTGTTGGCCTTGTTGTCCAGATTGTCCCTGTCCTTGACCTTGTTGTTGGCCTTGACCTTGACCCTGACCTTGACCTTGACCCTGACCCTGACCTTGACCTTGGCCTTGTCCTTGACCTTGCCCCTGTCCTTGCCCCTGTCCTTGTCCCTGTCCTTGTCCCTGACCCTGACCCTGACCTTGACCCTGACCTTGCCCCTGTCCTTGACCTTGGCCTTGTCCTTGTCCTTGTCCCTGACCCTGACCCTGACCTTGGCCTTGGCCTTGACCTTGACCTCCGGCTTCAGATTCGCCTCCACCTTCAGTGCCACCATCGCCAGAACCAGCACCAGATTCTGAGAAATCTGGGTCATAAGCATCTGGGATTCCATCACCGTCACTATCACTGTATTCGCCATCGTTAGGGTCGGTGGGGAATTGGTCAGTGTTGTCGGGCTTGCCGTCACCATCGGTGTCGGCATTGTTGGGATTAGTTCCCTTGGCATATTCTTGGGCGTTGGTTAGACCATCACCATCGGGGTCGGCGTTGCCGTCGCCACCGTTGGTTGGATTTAGACCATTGTTCACTTCCCAACCATCGGGAAGTCCGTCACCGTCTGAATCAGCGTTGTTCATGTTCGTGCCATGAGATTGTTCTTCGGAGTTGGTAAGTCCATCACCGTCCCAATCTGCACCACCATCGGAGGGGTCCAGAGGGTCAGAACCATCAGCGGCTACAACACCTGCACTCATAGTGAGCATAAGGGCTGTCAAAATTGTAAGCATCGTGTTTTTGAATTTATTTGTCTTCATAGTAATCATTTTTCCTTGAATTATTTTCGTTCATAGGGAACCCACTGTTCCCTCTAACTCAAGGATTGGTTTTCTTCCTATTTAAGATTAACTATTCGGCGGGGCTTGTTGCATCAATTTTGGCTCGCCATTCTGCAATTATAGTCTGCCCCGTATAACCTCGTTTAATATGGATTGCACAAGCGGGGAATCCGAAGGGAAAACCACAAGCACCGGCACCGATAATGTCTATGGAAACGATATTGCCGTAATTGAGCATGGCACGGATTCGCCGCAAACTGGAAACCATTTTGGATAGCGGAACTAAAAAAGCCACATTGTCGGCTACTTCAAAGGATTTCAGCATAAATTGTTCCAGAATGGAATAGGGTGGGTTAGTGATAATCCAATCTACCTTTCCCTCATATTGGAAAAAATCTCTGCCTTGTGTAATTTCACACCAATCTTTGGTGCAATTTTCAGGAAAATTATTGTAAAATGCTCCTTCGCCACGACAGGGTTCTAATATAGAAGTTCCCTCAGGCAAATCATAGAGAGAAATCATTTCCTTAGCGATATTTTCAGGAGTCATTATCACATCATTAGGTGCGATGTCAGGGGTGGAATCACTATTGCCCTTTCCGAAATTTTCGTGAAGAGCCATAAAAAAACCTCATTCAGTTAGGTCTTCATGTCCGCCCGAAAATGCCTCTGATTCGTCCCATTCAATAGAGATTTCATCGGGAACTTCTTCTGGCTTGGGTGTAATGTCTTCTACCGTGATTTTGTAGACTTTTCCATTACGCTTGACGGTGGCTCGGAGAGTGTTGCGAGCAGAAAGATTGCTCATGCGGTCTTTAGTTTCCTCATCATTAATGAATGACTTGAATACTTTTTCAATCTCCTTCATGCTGCGGTTCAGCGAAAAAGGTCGGTAGTAATCGTTATTGTAGAGGTTAAAGAAATCGTCCCAGTTTGGATAAGCCATGATATTTTTGTAGACCATGACCTATTTGAAATTAAGCGTCATCCCACACTCCGTCGTCATTACTGCCATTGGGTTCATATTCCATTTCCACGGTAGCATCTATGGTAACTGTAAAGGTAAAAGTTTTACCATTGATTTCTGAGTCAAATGTATATTCTATGGATTCATTTTCTGAGGTGCTATCGCTGTCGTTTGTGTCAGACCAATAACTGAATAATCCATCTTCTTGACCATCCCATTCACCTATTTTACCTTCTGCCCACTCTCTGACAAAATCATCTACCTCTGATTCCTCCAGACCCGGCATTTCTAAATCATTGGGAACTTCCTCGCCCGTAGGTCCTGTTATTTCCTCAATAGTCCAAGAATAAGTGTATTTAATCCGCCGAAGATGTGTGATAGTCTTTACCATGTCTTTGGGGTCACGAGGTTCTTCGTAAGCAACTTCCCATTCAGAAGCCTCACTGCCAGTGGCTTCAAAGTATTCACTCATATAGATGTCAATCTGGTCTTCTAATAATTCAATTCGGTTGCTGATGCGGTTGGCTTGTTTTTGCAGCAAGTGTGCTACATGGCGACCATCAGGGGTGTTAGGACACTCCGCAATAATTTGATTAACTTCCAAATAGAGATTGATTAAAAATCCATAATCTTCGGAAACCAAAGCGTCAGATTCCTGCAACCAGTTGTGCATCAAGATGGCTTCGGACAAGTCCTCCATAAAGCCAGTTGGGTTTTTTTGCTATTTGAGGTTTCACTCGGTTCGCTCTGGGCGGAAAATGGCGTCTTTCCCTCGTTTTCGCCAATATGAAGCAGATTTTCGGTCAGAATTACGGGGTTTAAATCTGTCAAGTGGGTGGCGGGGAAGTGGAGCCGAAAATGTATCGGAGGCTGGCTCTAATTGATAGTAGCCGACTGGTGCGACAATCCACATGGTTCCAGTTTCTGAGTCTTCTACAATGTCGCCTACGGACAGGGAACGAGCCACCTCACGGTCAGTAAAATTACGAATAGTGACCGTTGAGGCTAACCAACCCCGCTCATCCGTATTTTGAGTTATCATGAATGGTGCTCCATAAACTCCATTGACTTCAGCGGTGCGGCGATAATCCTCCATATGAACTCGTTGTCCCGGTCCACGCACGAAAAACAATTCGGCATATTTAGGACTTCTCTCTCGTTCTGCGACGGCCATAGGGTCTGCGAGCCAAATAATCCAAGAAACTGGGTCGGGAAGAGAACTATTTTCAGTAATAACCATTTCCGAGGCTAACGCCTCTGATTCAGACCCAAAAAAAGTGTATTTTTGGTTTCGGTTTTTGAGGCGTTGTATTTCAGTAGGGTCACAGAGTTCAAATCTGGCACGACAACTATCACAGGTTAGGGGTTTATTTCGGACTCGCTCATAACGAGGAATATCCGTTAAATAGCCTACCGAACAATTAGGACATTTTACCTGAGGATTTTTTTTTTCATCGGCTCCAAAAGAAATCTGGGTCGCACTCAAGTTTTTATCGGCACAGGAACTATCACAAAACCATGCTTCAGAAATCATGCGATTTTCGTCAAACAATCCAAAGGCTTGGGGTGAATCACCTCCACATTCGGCACAAACCTTGGGCAATTCAGTGATTTCTACGGGGCTGGATGACCGAGGTTGGCTTCTGGCTCTCGCTAAGGCTTGGGCTAACTGGCCGTCTGGGTCGCCGCCCCATGATTCGGCAGCGAAACTCTCGGCGTTAAATCCTAATTCTGTGCCTGACCAATCGTATTCGTTTAGAACTGCTTTGAAATCTCGGACTACTTGAGAGCGAGGTCGGTTGTGTTCTTTCAATGTTTCATAAATGTTCCAAAAGACTGAATCGGACCAGAGTTTAGGATTATTAACTACGCCCGCAACAGGCCCACAAATACGACAATTATTTAGGGCAGAGGGGGTTCGGTGCATGACTTCACACTCACTGTCCCAAGACATATTTGCCTTTTCCTCGGCTGCGTCAGATAGTTCATCATACATCCGAATTTGTTTATCGTCATAGCCTCCCTCTCCCATAATTGAGATGTATTTTTGGTGTGCGGCTCGGTAAGCAGCACGAGCGATTGCGGCGGCTCGGTATCGGGGATTGCGTTGAGCGATGTCGTTTTCGCACCAAGAACTAAGTTGCGTTAGGATAGCATACAAATCATAGGGAAGATTTTCTCGGACGATTGTATCTAAGTGAGTTCCAGCCTCGGCTTCGTAATAGTTTCCAATACGGATTTTATCACGGAGATAAACCATATTTTGATAGTCCATTACGATATAACCCTCGCCAGATTTCATCCATTCTTCAATAGAGCCTGAATCAATAATTAATTCCAAAGCCTCTTCATAATCCGAATCGGATACTTCTCCCTCATCGCAGCCCCAAGCAGGACATTCTTCGTTGCGGAAACCCTGACCCCATTTTTTACGAACTGTGCCGACTCCTTTACAAGTTTTACATTTTGGTTTATCGGCATTTTGCAGTTGTTTGAGTTGAGCCAGAGATTTTCCCCAAATATCATTTTCTTTGAGCCATGTTTCAACACCTTGTCGGTAGTAATCTACTAATTTTTGCTGTTCAGCAAGCAAATGTCGCTTCATAATGTTGGCTAACTTGGTTTTATCTCTAACATACATAATATCAATTCCTACATTTACAAGTGGTGCAACCGCATGATTCGGCTCGGATTTCCTTGCGTTCACGAGCCTCTTCGGGAGTGATGTTTTGGTCCCGCTTCATTTTGCGAAGCGTTTCAGAAACTGGGCGTCCTGACATGGTTCGGATTCGCTTTCTGTCTTCGTGAAGTTTTTTCCAACCAATTCCAAGGCGTAGTTGTCCCAAGGTTATTTTGCCTTGGTTATACATGGCGTGTAATTCCCAATCAGGGATATTTCCAAGAAAAGTGGTTTCAAAGGTTTCTGCCGATTTCGCTGCATAGCAAGGACACTTGGGTTCTTTGGCGGAACATTGCATGGGTTCTGGAGTGAGCATACATTCACAAGGATTGTCTATGGTGGCTCCACAGCAACATTCAGTTTTGCTCAGTTTTTGTTCGGCTTCCATGCCGTAATATCCGGGTTCCATAACGGGAAGTCCTGAATACATACAATAACATCGTTCAGAACAGAAATTGCGAGGACCTACGGGCAAATCATAAGCGGTAATTTTTGCGGCAGCATTACAATTTGCACACCGACCTGATTCGGCTGCAAAATCAGAAATATCAATTGTATCGGACAAATCTGATACACGACTGTCTAAACCTCTTTCAATAATGTCCTCTAATTCCGCACCTGAATAGTCATTTTCTAATGCCTTTCGCAACCGATGTTCAATGATTTTTTGTTCAGGAATTGAAAGTTGTGCGACATACTCTTCGGCTCGCTTGATAGGTCGTCCCTTAAAAACATAACCCGATAGGTCTACTTTGGATAAATCTTGTTTGGGTGGTTTTTCTTGGTCATCAATCAAAAGTTTGAGATAACTTGATTCAGCCAAATAGCCTTGTTTGCGACCCATAAATGCTAATCCCAGTGCGGTAGCGGCGGTAATGGTGCCGATAAAATAACCGAAGGATTTAGGCCCGGGCATTTTCCCAGAATAGGTGTCGGCAAAAACTTGGGCGGCTAAATAACCACCTGCTCCGACAACAAAGCCAATAACTGGCGTAGCAAGCATACTCAACTATGCGGGGGCTTGTTATTTAAGTTTGTTCATTTCATTAATGCTGATTCATCGGGCATAAAGTCGGATTCAGCATTTTTAATCAAAACATTCAATGAATCTACGGGTAAAATCTCTCCCTTCAACAATTCAGTCAGCAAACGACTTCGTTTGTTAGCCATGTTAAAGTCTAAGGGGTCATCCCCACAACCAGAGCAAATGCTGGAAAAAATTGTGGTTTGGGCCGAACAATTAACACAAGTTTGTAAATTAATTTCTGGCAACCGCCCCACAAAAATCTGTGGGATTCTAAACCAATTAATGGTATAGAATTGAACCTGCATAACCTCAACTCTGATTTCTTTCTTCAGCATGGTGTTTTCGGTGACAAGAAACACACAACAATTCTAAGGTGTGGGCTTTAGCGAGCAAGTCGTCCCAAGAATAATCAGTGATACTTTTTTCTCGGCCTTGTTTGTAAGACGGGTCAGTATGGTGAACATCCAACAAAATTGGGTCATCTTCTCCACAGCGTTCACAAGAACCGCCTAATCGGTTAAGAATCCAAGTTTTCTTGTTAATTCTGAGGTTTCGTTTGTTGGTAACAGATTTTCCAACCAAGTCTTTGCTTTCTTTATTTTCGGCATACCAACGCTGGTTATATTCACGCATATACGCCTTTTTCTTTTCAGGGTCTGAGTAGGGCATAACGACTCTAATTGCCTTCTCCTATTTGAATCTTTTGTCTTCAAGACCTAAAAACTGGCTCTTGGTCAGGCATCACGAACCCCAAAAATATCGTTATAGGCTTCGGGATTAGTCGTAGTAGGGGTGGGTTGGAAATCAGAAACAATGGTATTGGTAACGGTAGGTGCGGGATTCATGGTAATAGAAACAGGTGCTTCCCGAACTGGTCGGCGGATTTCAGGGGCGGGAGTATTGCGGATTCTGCGATAGAGTTCAGGAGTCACTCCTTGCGTCCAGTTGATAACTTTGAATGCCACACGAGCCACGCCACGAGCGACTTGGCGAGGTTGGGGGCGAGCCTGAGCCTGACCGCCTCCAAGTGATGCGGGAGGTGTCACTTCGTTGTCTAAAAACACTTGCATTCGTTGTTCATCGGAAACATTGGGATTGTCTAAAAAAGCCACAATTGGTGCAGTGGGTTGATTAGAGGGCCATCCCGTTCCGTGTCGGGAAGGGGAATAATTGGGAGAGCGTTTTGACATCACATCACCGCCGAAATTCCCAGAATTGAACCCAAAATACCGGGCAAGAACATCATAACAATTTGCCACCAACGAGCACGAAAGCGTTCAATTTCTTCTGCGGTAGCATCATATTTCTGTTCCAACAATGCCAGACGAGTTAGAATGGGTGGTTGTCCATTACCATCAATTACCACTTTGGTAAGGCGATTTAAGGATTCTTTATGGGACATGGATTCAGAAGCCAAACGCTCTAAATGCAACTCGGTTCCACGAGAGGTATCTACTAAGGCTTCTAAAAGTGTTTCTAAGTGATGAGCCACTTCATGTATTTCATCATCGGACGCCATTTTGCATCCCTCTGACGATAGTTAAAATGTGGCTGGCAAGTCGTTCCAAACATTGGGAACTGTGGATACCAGATTGTAGACAATGCTCAATGTTACTGAGGGAATCGTTGCTTCTCTCAATCAAGGACTCAACATGATGAATCTCCACCATGTTGCGGTATTTATCGTTGTTGTTATTTAAGTTTGTCGTTGCGATAAATCACTGGGTAATGCTATCTGTTATATCTGCTTTATTTGTGGAATCTGTGTTATTTGCTTCCGTTGTGTTATCTGCGTTATCTGATTCTCCAGCCACGAAATCAATTTGGCAAACACTGAATCACAGAAACGCTCTACCACGACCTCTTCACCCTTGATTCTTCCAAATGAAAGTTTGCCCAAAGCCGACTTCATGGATTGATAGGTTTCAAGGTCAATGGCTTCGTAAGGCATTTGTGGATAAGCACCATAATCCAAACGAGGAAGGAAAGAAATACCCTTAAGTTGATATTGGAAAATGTCTAATGCCGCTGCAATTTGTGAGCCTTCGGTTTCAGGGTCAAAAGTGACGGTGCAAGAAACTTGGTTATCAGCCCAATAGCGTTGAGCGAGAGCCGCAAGGGAAAGTTGTTCCCACATGGACACCTTGTCTACGGTTCGCACACCTTTGCCCACATCAACGGGGATTTCTACTACTAAGGTGCTATCTTCTGACCCAAACGCTGGTTCAATTTTATATCCAGCCTTTTGCAAGGGTGCAACCAAATTAGAATCTTTCCCTAATCGCATACGGCGAATGTAATAACGAGATTCTGGGAAGTGGATTCCGGGTGTGGCTCCTGCCAAAAGTGAAACCGTTCCAGAAGGTTTGATACTGGTGGTCTTGATGGAACGAGGAATTGCCATCCAATCTGAATACTCCTTATCCAATTCTTGAATATGGGAGTAGCCAACATCCATCCATTTGCGAAGTTCTCCGACTCCACGAGCCGCAATAAATTGGGCAATACCCGACATGGAACAACCAATTCGGCGGTTTCGGAGCATAACACGATTGGTTTGAGGCCAATGGGTCTTACCCAGCGTAACGGTCTTGGCATAAAGATAAGCATATTTGAGGGTAGTCAAATAATCTTCCAATGAATCGTGGTTTTGAGGGAAGGTTTCTACCAAACAACAGAGTTCATAGGACTCCAGCGTTTGTTCCAAACAGGGATTTCCGCCCATGGCTCGGTGGTCTTTATGGTTGGGTTCATCTACCATACGACCATAGGCTTTCATATTTTCTAACCAAGCATAGCCGGGTTCTCCGTTGATTCTAATGCGTTCCGCAGATGGTTCATAGTTCATACCAAGTTCAGCGAAAATGGAATTGTTGCTGGTCCAACCATATTCCGCACGATGGGGGTTCACTTCGTAATTTTTCAAATCAAGATATTCATCTGAATCGGGTTCTCCGAAAACAATTTCTGCGGTTCTGCGAACATTCCCTGCGACTACACACTTGCCAATCAGATTCATAATGTCTACAATAGAAGTAATAGAAATGGGTGCTCCCACCTCGGCTGCCAGAATCCGACGGATTTGCTGGTGCAAGTCAATCAGTGGTTGAGGTCCAGATGACTCGCCACCGAATCCTTTAATCGGAACTCCTGCTTGACGAATCTCTGAATAATCAAAATCAATAGATGCCGTGCCATAAGCAAAGGAATCCAACAAAAGTCGCAAGGAATCTACCCATCCCTCACGAGTGTCGGGAATGGTAAATGTTTCGGTCTTTCGGGCGGTAGATGGACCCTTAAGAATTACGGTTTCAGCACCTTTAGTGTCAAATCCGACACCAACACCAAGCATGGAAGCATCCATGAGAAAACAAAAAGGTCGGGAAAATTCTGAGGACATAGATTGGGTGCTGACGAAAGCACAGTTGTTAAGGGCGGCAAACAGACCTCGTTCCTCAGTAATTGGAGTTCCCATAGCCCACAAACCACGACCGGGTGGTAAGAACTTCATGTTGAAAATTCGGTCATACATCGCCTGTGCAGAATGCTGGGCTTTCCAAGCATTCCATCCCAGCCCATTAGCCTCAATGTGGCGTTTCTGCATATTGAAAGTTCCTTCTACGACTCGTTGCACGGTTTCAAACCATTGTTCGTTTTTACCATCGTCTTTAATACGAGAATAGGTGCGATTATAGACCAATTCTCCAAGTCCATTGAAACCAAAAGGTGCTCGCTTGCGGCGGTATTTGTTGATGAAATTTTCGCTTAGTTGGAATCGGTTTTCAGTTATCATGGAATCACGCTCAAGGAAGTTTGGTGGGTAGGTTTCTCATATATAAGATTGTCGTTTTTGCCTTGCGTTGTTTGATACAAGGTGGTGTAGTTGCGTTAATTCACTTAATTCGTTTGAAGACCGTGGGTCCTTGTGAACCATTGGGTCGGACTACGATAAAATCAGAATCATTTTTTAATTTGGCTGCCAAACTTCGGTTAGTTGGAATCTCTTTACGACCCAGAGAAACCATGCGGTCAATGACGGTTTTGGCGGTAATTTCTTCATGAATATCAATCAATGATTTAGCGGCTTGATAGGAAGTGGGTTTGCTACGGCGTTCCATATTATCACAACCTCGGAGCGACCATGCCCGTATATTCTACGCCTTCATAGGGTGTCCAAACAAACTCCACTGGGCAAGACCCTGTGCCTCCACGAACTGAAACAGATTCTTTGTTGCTGGCGGAAATCAGTGCGGCTACTTCAGCCGCAGTAAATAACTGACGGGTAGAAAAATCATCCTCACATTCAATTTCAACTTCGGGCGACCATGTAATCAATTCTTCAGCATCAAGTGTTTCCCAAATCATGTTGCCTTCTCGGACATTGATGGAATAGATGGGTGTTTTGTCCAAAGTTTTGAGATAATCTCGGATGTCTTTAGCAGATGAAACTGTGGTGTTATATTCGTAATCAAAATCAGGAATAGTTTGCAGGTCATAGACCAACTCAATTCTTTTGAGTCGGATGGCTCGCTCCATAGAGTTGGCTAAAAGAGCAAACTTTCCATCAGCATAACTGATTTTAAGTTCGTCAGAAGTGGTGAGTCCAGTGGTAATGGACTTGAGTTTGTTAAGGTCTACGGCGAGTCGGTGTCGTTCCGAACAAGAGTATTCCGCAAAACCTTCGGGTGCAACACGGAGTCGCAACATTTTGGCTCGGATAGAATCTACAACATGAACGGTAAGTCCTGTTTCAGAAAAATCCAAAATACAATCTTCAGAGATAGACTGCAAGCCTTTTAGAATGTTTTTCATACGGGGAACAAGGATAGTCGCCTCTAACATGATTAATTTAAAGTGTTGCCACCTATTTAACATGGGACGCCATACGATTTATCATACGCTTGGAATAGAGGGGATTTCGGTTAAAGCGTTTGACGGTCCAATTGATGGGGTTAAATCCACGAATAGAAGTCATCAAATGCAGACCCGACATTACGGCTGCAAAGGAATATCCATCAATGGCACGAAACTGGGCTTTGAACATGGCTTTGAGGTCGTTAAAATGAAAATTATTTGATTGAGCCGAAATAAAATACTTCTCTGCCTGACTGGAATTGCGAGGCACCATCTCAAAAACATCCTGATAGCGAATCTTGGGCTGAATAGAGGAAACATACTGTGTATGATGCTTTTTACCCTTTGGCAAAGAGCGTGATTCCGCCCTTTGAAAATCCCGATAAAGAGATTTAACCTCTTTGATAATGGGAATAGATTGAGCCGTAGGTTTAGCAATCCAAGTTTGGAAACGATTGCATCCAAGTTCATAGTCAAAGAAATAGTCTTGGATTACAATGATGTTATTGAAAGTTCCAAACTGAATGGCTCGGAGAGGGAGGTTCTGGCCTCCAAAAAACATCGTGCCGTCTATCGCCATCCAGTTGAATGGTATTGGTTCTACCTATTTAATCTTTCTTAACAATGACTTGCTGAGAAGAAGAACCCCATTGAGTTCGGATAAAGGAGTCTACTGCATTCCATGTGGCTCCCTTAGCAATACCACGCTCCGTAGCATTAGACCAATTATTGACGAAATCAGGGAGGTTTTCATAACTCTCGTAGATTTTTTTGGCCGTGGCTCTACCGACACGAGGAATCTGCTCCAACATAGCATGATGTTTATTGCGACTACTGGTGACGACAGTTGTGGGTCGCACCAGAGTATTGACGGAGCCATCCTTGACTCGGAGAGAAAGACTTCGGACATATCGGATGGTTTCATCCAAAGAATCGGTGTAAATAACTGGGCAAACCTCTACACACATTCGGTTAAAAAAAGTCTGCAAACCTTTGATGCTATCCATGTCGGCATAAACTTCTGACCATGAACCTTCTACCAACAAAATGTATTTATCGCAATTTTCCACCATGCGGGAAATCTGGTCTTGGATTCTCTTACTCGTCCAAGAGGAATGAGCATCTCCCCAAGTTTTTCTTTCAATCGTCCATCGTGAACCATCATCGTTTTCAATAACGATGTCGCCCTCTGGAAGATTAGTTACCTCAGCATTGAGCAACATTTCAAATTGGGCTTTAGTAGATGCGGATTCTTTGGAGTCAATCAGAATCTTCATAGAAAAACCTATGGTTGCCTCCTATTTAAGATTAGGTCATAATTCCAAAATCATCCCACTTGTTAATGACATAGTGTTGCTCTGGGTTGGCTTGAGAAGCCTTGAGGCACTGAAGATTTCCTTCCCAATCATAGAAAAATACCTTGTCAATTCCTGCGGCGGAAATGGCTTCCATACAAGAGGCACAGGGCTTGCTCATACGGTCGGCATCACCTGAATGACCTCCAAATCGGAAAAGCCACAAGTCAGCACCTTCAGCACCCGACTTTTGCCAACGAAGTTTGCGAAGTGCATCAATTTCAGCATGAATAGATGAACCCCGATAGCCCCGCTTATTGACTCCCGTAGCAATAACATCACCCTTGCGAACCACCAGACAAGTCATAGCGGTGCGACAAGTGGAATCTACGATAGTAGATTTACCAATACGCCTAAGACGCATTTCTCGCTTGGTTCGGTTCGGAAAAACTAACCCTCCTTAGCCACAATTGATGATTCAGTAATAGACCAGCCGCAGCCACAAGAATAGACACCATTTTGCAATTCAGCCGTCAAACAATTCCAACGAGTGCCACAGGCTTCACAATTAATCTTTTTCGCCATTGTATTCCACCTCTCTACCAGCGGCTACCTCATCAAGATAGCGTTGATATTTTTCGGTGGTTAAGGAGTCTGCGGCTCCGTTAGTGAGGATGACTTCCAATGGCTCTCGCCAAAGTTGAGCCATATTAAGAAATGATTGAAGAAAATGATGAAGTGCCTTGTGTTCCAAATCGCCTCCATGATTAGTAGCAGAAATCCATTCCCGCAACGAAATTTCCGAAACAGTCATTTCCTTCATGTTATCCCTTCTGTGTGTCTACCTATTTAGTATTTCTTATACGAGTTGAAAAGGTAGGGTAATCAATCGCAAATTACGAGCCACAGTTTCGGCATGAGTCTGATAAGTGAAATGGGTGCGAATTTCTGGGACGGCTTCGGCAAGAGGTTGATATTCAGTATAATGCAATCGTCTTTCGGTGCCTCGTTCCAAATCTCGCCAAATAGAACCAAAAGTTTCTACGCAAGATTTCTGAGTCAAACCCTCTGTTTTACGATAGGCTTTGAGAATTTCAGAAATGCGTTCCAAAGCCGTGAGTTCGGGACTATACCAGCGTAAGAGCAAATCATTGTTAATCAAATCAGCACCGTGCGTTTTAATAAGGGTAGCGGCTAATTTGGGTCCAATGTTGGGGATGCCTTTGATACTATCGGCACTATCGCCCGTAATTGATTTGAGCAAAGCATAGTGTTCCAAAGGAATACCTAATTTTTCGGTAATTTCGGTGCGAGAGATTTCTCGGACAAAATTGTGGATTCTGATGCGGTCATCCCACGCAAACAACTGCCATAAATCAGTATCTCCTGAGAAAATCCAAATATCGTCATTTCCAATTCGGGGGTCTTCTATGGCTTCCTGAACTTTAATAGCGATTAAATCGTCGGCTTCAAGACCCGCTTCGTAATGGGAAATCCAGTTGGTGCGAAGCGACATGGGGTCAAAACCTAAAGACAAAATGTAATCTCGGAAGTCATGGATTTGGTGGGTGGAGGCATCGTAAGAAGCAAGGTCTAATCCCATGCGACCGGCTCGCTCAGATTTGTAAGTGGGCAAGAGCGTTCCACGAGAATTTCTTCCAGAGATTCCATCCCAGCAAATATGAATTTTTCTGGCTGCCGAAGGGAAGAAACGAACTTCTCTCATGCGAAACTCCAAGTATTTCATGTCGTTGATGAGAACTTTTCGTTGCAAGCCCTGAAACTGAGCCGAACTTCGCTGTCCCGCAGCAACCATGCGTTGCATTTTGGATAATTGTCCGCCGGGACCCCAATGACGACCACGCCGACCAATAAAAAATCCAGCATCTACAATCGCAACGGAGGCCACAATTATGCCTCCTCATTAAACAAATGATGGGGAAATGCGTCCCGAAGCGGTTGCAAATCCAGAGCCTGAGCACCAGCATCCCAGAAAATTTCCGTTTCTGATTCCGCAGCGGTTTCTAATTCTGAAACAAAGGTCATCGGGCGGGAAATGGACTCAAAGTAATCGGCAAACTTGAGTTCAGGAATGTGTCCTTGTAATTCTGAGTTTAACCACAGATTCGGGATGCCGTAAGCATCAGCCACAATCAATCCATGTAGGGACGAAGAAATGATTCGGTCGCAGGAAGCAATTTGGTCTACTACTGATTGCCACGATTCTGTGGGGTTAATCAAGTGAAGGTTGTAAAAAATCTCTAATTCTTCGGCTTGCGACCAGTATTTATCCCACCAAGTCCAATGCGGAACAAAGCCCGTTTTTCCAGATAATTCTGAACGAAGTTTTGGTTGATAAAAATCAGGAAGCAAAAGTGCGGGGTCGCCCCAAGCAACCTTTTCTGGAATCGCCGTTGCCACTCCTCGCAAAAATCCTTCGGTGCGAGGTCCACGAACCGCATGAACGGTAAAATCTGCGGTGCGGAGTTCATATTTCAAAATCCCGCTACCCCAAATATGGCAACCCGGAATGAGGTTATGGCACATGGAACCGACTGTGAATAAAACTGGTTCAGAGTTTAAATCGGTGGCCTCTATGGGCTTTCCCAGCATGGCTTCGGCCACTACTGGGCCGAGTTCATCTCCGAAATTACCAGAACCTTCGTGGTGCTTGTAATAGCCAACCTTCATGGGACGCATAGCGATGAGTTCCTATTTAACTCTTCTTCTTCCGAGTGGTAGTTCGCTTTTTTGCAGGTGCTTTCTTTTTAGCAGCAGGTTTTTTCTTGGCCGTAGTGGTCTTTTTAGTGGCTGCCTTCTTGGTAGCAGGTTTCTTGGGAACTTCCATCGCCAGAGGCGATTTTGGGTCGGCAAAGTCTTTCTGCAAACAGTCGTGAGAACAATAATTTCGGGTAGTAATGATTTTGTGCCATCGCTCTCGTTGCGTTTTGCACCATCCCAGCGTGACAATATGACCCATCAGAAACTTGGATTTACAGATAACACATTCTGCACCCTCTTTGTCTTGAACGCCCTCTCCCTTAGCCCCTTCCATAACTTCGGTCAAACACTTGAGAGAACAATAATTTTCAGAATTGAGATGTTCACTCCAACGACCTGATTCTTGAAATAAGGTATCGGTCATGATAAAAATCGGCTTGCTGGTCTTGATAGCCTCTTCACACATCGCACACTCATAACTCATTATTTCCACCTCAGGATTACCTGTCCGGGTCGTAGATTGGAGTTCCACCTATAAAAAGTTGCTCCTGATGATTTTTCCATAGTAATTACTTCTCGGCGGACCCATTGTTTGAGGCAATTAGTAACTCCCGTGGCTCCTTTGATTCGGGTGGTGTTTCTTTCTGAAATGCGATAGAGTTCATGAGAAGTAATTCCTGAGGAATTTTCATAAATGGCTGCCAACAGAGTCATGTGTTTCTTGCCGTGTTTTCGGCTCTCTACTTCCAGACGACAAGAGTTGGAACAATAGAGTTGATTAGACCGATTGTAAGCGTATTGGAGTTCAAAAGTGGAATCACAAGCGGTGCAAGATTTGAGGTAAGTTCGGGAGCCATCGTGTGATAAACCCTGTGTTTGAGTTTCACGGCAATAGCGAGAACAAACTCCTGAAAACAATTTGTTGCGAGAAAAAGCCCAATCATCTCGGCAGGAACGGCCACAAAAACAATCAGTCATTAAATCACCCTCGGTTGGCTTTTGTAACTGGGAACCTCCATAGTAAAGCCATAATAGGCTTCGGCTCTGAGTCGCCGTTCTGATTTCCAACCGGGACAAACTTCTCGGACTTGACGATAACGAGCGTCAATACGGTCAGTCATACGATAGTGGCGTGGTTTGCGACCCTGATTGAGTCCCAGATAAAAACTACGGTCGCACTCAGGACATGACCAAAGATTGGCTTGCAAACATTCATCACAGAAATAATAATCTGTGTTGCTATGATGAAAACGATTGACACGAGGAAACTCGTTCCAACATTGATTACAAGAGGGAATGATTACTCCTCCTCATGCTCAAAGAAAACCCATCGGGTTAAGTCGGCCTCACGGGTGTTTTGGTCAATGGAATTGAGGTATGAAAACAAATCAAACCAATTTCCGAAAATCCAATTGTGATTCATAACACCGAAAATCCAGTTGGAAACATTAGCCTTGCCTCCTTCTACCATCACCAGAGTCGGCTTTTTCTGGTCCAACGCAGTTTTGAGTTCCCAAATAGTGCCAAATGGCTTCTCATCCATATTGATATAGACCAACACAAAGTCGCTGCGGTCTAACATTCGGAGGTCTACATGAGCAATGGGCTTCATGAGAGTCGTCAATTCATCCCACTTTTCCTCCTGCTTAAGAGTCATCAGACGAATCTTTTCTTCTTCAATTTCCTTGTATTCGCTGGAAATGGAAGCCACAACTGGTTTATTGCAAGGGTCCATAACCTGAACTCCCTTTTGCTTCAACCAAATGGTGGCTCGGTTTCTCCAACCGACTCCATCATCGTCAGCGTAATCAATCGGTCCTGCCAAATAACATCGTAGTCCCTGCAATCGGTTCATGTTTAAGCCTCCGTGTCGTAAAATCGGTCGCTATCAAACCACTGTTCAATGGTAATTGAGGCGGTTTTAGGAAGTGCCTCCATAATGCCTTGTAGAATATGAAGAAACTCTTCATCGGTTTCATAACCGACATTGATAGTAACAATTTTAATTTTTTGCATGGTAATCAAGCCTCGTCCCAGTTTTTAATTTCTTCGGAGTTGTCGGTTTTGTTAAAATGAGCGTCAATGTCTTGTTGGTTAGGGAATCTACCGTGTTCAGCAATGTGGTTTTGAGCAAACTTCATCCATGAGTCAATATCTTGAGCCATTTCGGGTGTGATAGCAAATCCGATGGATTCAAAATCCTCCTCTTCCATGTCTTCTGAGTATTCAGGACAAATATGGCTCAGAATGTGTTCCAACATCGCTCCGTGATTTCTTCGCTTGTAAAGTCCGAGATAAACTGAAGCCATGTTGAGGATGAAATTGAGAACTGCTAAAGTTGCAAGCGGATAAATCAGCCATTCTGTAAAATCAGCCAAAATAAACATCTCCATTGATTCGGGATTTATCGTCCTCATAAGGGGCAGCGATACGGCGATAAAGTTCAATCTTGGAACATTCTAAGACACCAATCAGTTCGTTGAGGCGGGCATAAGAAATACGCTCATCATTATTCAAAATAGAACCGAGAATCCGTGATATGGCATAATTGAGGCGACCTGCGGTAGATTCGGTGTCGCCCGTTTCCAGAAACTTGATAATGAAGGCATCAAGTTCGTTATCAAACTCATCTCTTTTGTCTTGACGAATGTAGGGCATGGTGTAAATGTAGGCGACTACCTATTTAAGAAGGCTGATGTAATCGTGTTCTTCTTTAAACCAACAGGGATTATCTTCTTGGTAATAACGAACACGATTTTTGAAATAGTAAATCTGAGATACCTTAGGCAAAAGTCGGGGCAATAATTTTTGATTGATGATGGGGGCTTGCTGAGAAGTAATAAAATTGACGGTAGGTGATTCAAAATTTTCTTCAAACATTTCTAACCACGCATAGATTTGCTCATGGATTTTGATGAAGTTTTTCCAAGTTTTTTGGATAAGGCTTGGAAACTTGTGTGCGACACTGCTTTGCGTCCAAGGATAAATTTTGCCCCAATCGTTGCCACAAACAATGATGTTAATAGTTTTGTAGTGTGAGTGGGCATTAAGAAATAAACTCCATTTGGAACGGTCAAATTCTAACCACGCTTCGTCGTCACCGATATAATCGGGAAGAATCAGGACGGTAGTATAGACTGACACAACAATACTTCTGTTGTGTTGCTATTTCAATTTACTCAAAATATCGGCGGAGATGGGATTCATACAGGGCGTAAATGGGCATCAAATAAAGGGTAGAAATGATGGTGAACCAGCCCAGATTAGTCCAGTATGGGGTGGAGGTGAGCCAACACCAAAAAACCACTAAGGGTTGCATAGCCACGGTGCCGTAAATGGGTCGGATGATGTCAGTCCGATTCATGAAGACGGTTTATCCGTCTTCCTATTTAACAATCAACCAAATAAATCTGCAAGCGATGTCAATCCATCTGTGCCTTGAAGGTATCTACCAGAAGTGCCTCCTGAATTGTAGTATTGAATGGTAATTAAATTTTGGTGGTCCCATCGCAAACGAGTGCTCCGTGAAAAATAATTTTTAAGCATAGTGAGGTCTTTGCCGACAATAAATAGGTCTGGAATCAAGTATTTAACAGGATAGTAACGATGATTAATAGCAAAATAAGTGGGGTCAAAAATGGAAACTGGCGGGCCTTCGTCTACGATTGACTCGGCAATAATGTTTTGTATCATACCGGCTTGCATTTCGGTAATCAGTAATTGGCGAAAGCGTTCTAACGCTTGGCGTGAACGGAGGAGTAAGTCGGCATTTTCTGGGTCTTGAGTATTGAAAGCATAAACAGGAACGATGATAATTTGGTCTATGTAATTATCACGAGTAAAAAGCCACTCCCAGAGTAATCCCAATCCGTTGTTCATGCTGGTTGAGGAGAGAGAAGGGACATTAGCGATGTCTATGAAAATTACCAATGGTGACCAAGTGGGAGGCATCTCCGAAACCATCGCCATAAGCGATATATCGTATCGCTGCTATTTCAATTTAATGCGATGGCGAGGCTAAAAATGGCGGCTAAGAAAACAAACAAAATAATGTCCCAGTGGGCTATGGTCCAGATTTTGACCTCATGAACGAGCGATTCCAAAGTCACCAATTCGGTATCCCAGATTTTTCTAACCATTACCAATCCGACTCCTTATCTCCTGAAACAATTTTGACGGCCCAGAAAAACAAAACGACTTCCAGCAACAAAACCGTAATCCACCACATCTAAATCCCTGCGGAAGTTAATAGTTGTTGTTTTTGATATATCAATCTTTAGTGTTTGTGCATCAGAACAGGGTTAATTGAGAAGATTGTCCTCTGGTTTGAACCTCAGGAACCCAGTGTGTTGTGCGACCATCTGGTGTGGTGCTTCGCATTACAATCCTTCCCTCAGGGTCTTGTTGTTGGGCATAACATTGAAAGGCAAAAGTGTAAGTTCCAACAGAACCATCGGGCGGCACATAATCTCGGAACGAGGCTCCACGAGATTGGTAAGAAGAATAGATAACCGACTTGATTTGGGTGCATAGCAACCGAAGGTCAGAATCTGTCAGGTCTGATACAAGAGCCTCAGGATGAATTGAGGATTTGTAAAGGGCTTCGGCTTTGATGTAATTTCCAACTCCTGAAATGACCTCCTGATTCATAATGGCTTTACAAATGTTCCAATTATTTTTTCTGCGAAGACATTGGGTGAATAATTCTTCGGAAACAGATTCTGATAACATATCGGGTCCGATTTTCTGAAGTTTGGCCTGAAGTTCGGCATCGCTATCAAAAAACTTGAAAGTTCCGAAACGACGGGTATCTCGGTAGTGAGCCTGAGTGCCATCAGAGAAATGTAAAGTGAGGTGGACACCTCTCATAGAACGAAGGTTGCCGAACAACCAAGTTCCAGACATACCCAATGTGTGATGAATCACCCAGTCGTCCTGAAACTTCCAATAAATGAACTTACCCTTGCAATTAACCGAATCAACGGTGAGTGGAATGGCCTGACGAAAGCGATTGAAATCATTTCGCATTTGCTTGGCGGCATATTCACGAGTGTGAATCTGAAATCGCTCCAAAGTTTTACCCGACAAAACCGAGTTGAGTCGGTCAGTAATAGTGCGAACCTCTGGGCCTTCAGGCATGAGCATTCATGCTGAATGCTACCTATTTAAGATTTCAGAAAATCAGGTTTTTAATCCAAAACCATTTGCTGTTAAACTGGGATTGCGACTCTTTGTTGTGCAACATATCGGTGAGAATTTCTTGCAATTTTGGTTTCTTGGCTGCTTTGCGGAAGAACCAATTAACAAGGCGAGGGCGGTTCAACATTTTCTGCAAGCGATGGGAATTGGTCAATTCCCTACCGATTTTCGCCCAAAGTTTTTGTTGATATTCGGCTCCAGTGGATTCGGTAATCTCAGAAAACTCTGCTGAGATTTTTCCAGACACCAAAGCATTACCAATGCCTTCGCCGGTAAATGGGTCAATAAGTGAGGCCGCATCTCCGACCAAAACGCAACCGGGAACGAAGTTTTGACGAGGCTGCAATTCTCCATTTCGGGGTGAACCCAAAGGTAAAAGCCAACCTCTGCGAGTGTTCGCTACACGCCGAGCATCTCGGAAGCGAGGGGCAAGGAATGATTCGGTGATTACCCAATCCAACCGTTCTTTAAGTTTAACTGAGTGGTCGTCCATGTCAGAGAGCAACATTCCGACTCCAATGTTGAAACGGGTTTTGGAAATGGGGAAAATCCAAAAATAACCGGGTTGGATTCCTTCTAAAAAGTGAATCTCAAACTCTCCTGATTCGGTGCCGAGATAATCCCAGTATTCACGAACTGCGGAAGAATAAAACTGTCGGTCTTGTTTGGGTTGCTCAGTATGGTCTAAGACCCAACGAGAAACAGGACAGTTGTAGCCTCCTGCTCCGATGACTAAGGGAGCACGATATTCGTTGTCTTTGGTGCTAACTCCGACCACAACCCCTGATTCTACGATGGGTGCGACTACGGTTTCATATTCTACTTGTCCACCGTGGGACTTTACTTCCCGACGAGCCGCAAGGAAAATGGCTTCATCCAGATTTTCTCTCTCAATACAGAAAGCCGACATCGGGTCATCAGCAGAGTGAATCGGAATCCGAAGTTCGGTTTTATTGGGTGAGGTCAAAATAACTCCTTCGCAAGTGATTTTGCGAGTGTTTTCAATCCACTCGGTCAATCCCATATCGTGCAGGATTTCCAGCGATTTACCTGTGACTCCATCGCCACAGATTTTATCTCTGGGAAAGGTGGTCTTGTCTAACAACAGAACCCGCCTTTTGGCTTTGGCGTGGTAATAGGCTGCGGAAGAACCTGCTGGTCCAGCACCGACAACGATAACATCGTAATCTACCATGAGCAGTCATGCGACTGCTACCTATTTAACAAGTCGCCTCTGATTTTTGCTTCGCTCTCGTTCCAGAGCCACGCCTTCATTCCAATCCTCAATGATTTCGGTGGAATAATCAAACTCCGCATAAGGAGTGGGGCGTTTTCGGAAAAATAGTTTTCGGAGCCACTTCACGAGGCCGCCTCCTTTTCGGAAGCGGTGGTCTGGCGGGTAAATGGTCGCTCAAATTGTTCCTCGTAAGCGGCTTGACAGGCATCACAGACTGGAAGGGTTTGGGCGAACTTATCGGTGCAGTATTTATCAGGCCATTCGGTGCCTGTGGCTCCACAAAGTTTTCCAGCACCTGAAACAGCAATGTGAATCTCAGTTGGCTTAGGCAAGCCCGCTTGACGCTTGGCTTCCGCTTTGGCCTCTTCATCAGCAGGGCAATTCCGAGCCGTGTGTCCTGATTCTCCGCATGAGCCACAATTCCGAGCCATGAGCACTCGTGCGAGTGCTACCTATTTAAGTTGTTCCCAGTGTTCAAGAATGCCTTCACTATACATTTCAGTATAGCCATCAAATTGAACGGGTGGTGTAAAACGAATTTCGTCCATTGCCTGAAGTTGAATTTCCAAATCTCTGGCGTCCTGACCTGATTCAAAATATCTTTTATCAATCAATTTAATTTTGGCGGTTGGGTATTTTTCTTTGATACTTCTCTTAAGAGCCACCATTCTTTGAGCAACTTTTTGATTGGTTATGCCTTGCTTATAGGCAACAAAATCTGGAGTTTCGTATTTGATTAAATACGCATGGGCAGGAATCTGAGAGTTAAATCCATAAGTGGCACAACTGGGGCAATTAGACCTCAGAAAGACTCCTGCCATGGTTTTCCACTCTCCATGTTCGGGGCAAATAACTGTGATGTAGTTGTGATACCCAGTATATTTTGTTTTAGAATAATCAAACCTATCTCCATGAACTTTTCGGCAATCTTCAATAAAATCATCGGGGTGGATTTCACTACGAGAACAGTATTTACATCCACGAGGTTTGTCTGTAACATTTCTATTCCAAGTTATGTGTTCATTAGCCGTGATTTCAAAATCACCATGTTTGGGGCATCCGATGGTAACTAAACCTTTTGTAGTGGTATAATCTACTTTAGAATAATCGTAGAAATCTCCATGAAGTTGGCGAGCCTTAGCAACAAACTCTTCGGTGCTACTTCTTCGGGAAGCGGCGGCACGATGCCTACCGCAAGGTTCACACCCTCGTCCTGTGAGAAAAATGATGGCTTTTTGATGATAACTCCCGTGAATTGAACAAATAATTTCAATCAATTCATCTCCTTTGGTGTATTCGGCTTTTGATAAATCATAGTAATCGCCGTGCATTTGGCGAGCCTTGTAAAGAAATTGTTCTTGTGTTAATCGTCCTTCAAGACCAGCCCTTTTGTGTCCACATTTTGGGCAAGCCCGACCCTGTGTATGTGATACAGGTTGTTGCATAAAATCTCCGTGTGTTGGACAAGTAATGATTACATCTGTGGTAGAATTAACATAATCCACTTTGGAATAATCATAGTAATCGCCGTGTGTGTTTTTGGCTTTCTCAATAAAATCCTCTTGTGAATCTCGGCGGATGGAAGCCATAGATTCTTTCCCGCAACGATAACAACCATTACTATAAACATGATTTTTTAAGACTATTTCAAATTCTCCATGTTTGGAGCAAACGACAATAACTTTTGATTTACTTGTGGCATCAGAAGGTATTTTTGAATAATCGTATTTATCTCCATGTTTTTCTCTGGCTCTAATCAGATACTCAGAAAGCGAAATTGATTGTTTTTCCACTCTGCTCTCAATACCACATTTGCGACAATCGTATCGGAGATGGTCGGCGGGGCGTTGTTGAAACTCACCATGTTTTGGGCATATAATGGTGCTTTTGGTTTTGCTACCCCTATAAATGGTTTTAGAGTAATCGTATTTATCTCCGTGTTTTTCACGGGCTTTTTTGATAAACTTTTCAGTAGTGAGTTTATCCATGAGGCACGATTTATCGTGCCACCTATTTAAGTTCGTATCCTGTGAGGCTGCTGTCTAACACCAGAGCAACGAGTTGTTGGGCTTTATCTCGGACACCCTCAAAACAACTGGGGCAAAGTCCGAAAGGAAAATCTCTGGACCAAACCCATGAACCCATCTTTTGTTCTTTGATGGGTGAGCGAGCACTGTGGTGAACCTGAGGGATGACTTCGGCTAAACATTGTGCTACTACAATTTCCCACTCCGCTTCATCTCCACTCCGAGAGAGTCGGTTTCGGTGAGGTTCTAAACACTCTTCCATTAGTTTGTCGGCATGGTGCATCTCTTCGTGAGTCAAACCACAATTGATGCAATCAGATTTGGTGTTATAACTGCTTCGGGGTCGGGGTTCTGCCGCAGGAAAAATGGATTGAATGATGCCATATCGGTAGTCCTCTCTCATTTCAATAATGCGGTTGGGAATCCAACGAGAGGAGCGATTGGGGTGGCTTCGCATTTGTCGTTCTTCATCAGTCATCATGGCTCGCCAAAAAGAATCGCCCCAGAGATTACGATAGATAGCAGGGTCGGAGCGGATTTGGGCGACTAATTCGGGAGAAAATACAGGTCGCTTCCAATTGATGGTGGAAGAGGAATAGAGTGCGAGCAAAGTGGGTCGCATAACACAACCTCCGTTGTGTTCCTATTTAAACTATTCGTCCAGCGTGGGCATCCGATAGCAATAATTGATAATATATTTGAGGGGTGTATATTTTCTCAGGAGTGCGTTCAAATCCGCAGCAGCATAACTGTCGGTGGGTTGGGTGCCAAGGTAAATCTTCCATATTTTTCTCTTCCATTCAATGGTCATGCGAAATCCCGTAATTGGTTGTTGCGGTGTAGCCAATTCTGGTTCTAAAATTAGGGGTTCAATTTGTAGCCGGATGTTTGGAGGCTCCCCTACCCAAGAAATGATTCGGTTACGGTAATACACATAATCAAAGTATTCACTGATGTAAAAAACACTATGACCGTCTTTTGGGATTTTAGTGAGAGTGGTTTTTAATTGTTTTAAATTTTGTGGTGTTGGTCGGCTTTTTTGGCTTTCCGGGTATGAGTCTTTTACTCCAAAATAAACATCGGTGAAAACATATCCATGGCTTCCCAGAAAAATCAGAAAATCCCAGAGTGGAATGAAATGGTCTGACTCCTCCATGCTGTCGTAAGGGTAAGGTTTGCCGGGAAAATACTGTTGATACAGTTGCTCCAGCGTCAGCATAATACAAAATGGGTTGTGTTGCTATTTGAAATTACTCTTCCAACATCCAATTAATTTCTTTGACTAACAAATCAAACATCAGAAAACAAAGCCAACAGGGTTGTGGCTCACACAGACAAACTTGACGATATTCCATATTAATTGACTCTATTTGGTGAACGGTAGGTATAATTGATGATAAAACTGTGGGGGTTAGGACTCCAAGACTCATTTCCCCCTCCGCCAATTATATCAAGGAATAAATCTATTTCTTTTGAATATCCCACATCATGGTGTGGGGAAAAGTATTCTCCTGAGTCAGTCAGGGCTGTTAATGTTTCTTGAGTTTTTGGCGGAAAAGTGTCTGTGAATCCTTGCCAATTATTATTGGCGGCTTCCCGATGTTCATTACTGAGGAATAAAATTCGGATTCTGTGTCTAAGGTCCGTATAATATCCACCAACATAAACATCAAGATAAAACCCATCTATTTTTAACCTCATCAGTTGTCGCCTTCCCTGCCCCCGTTTTCCACTCTGACTTAAAGGGTAGATGTTTCCCACAATAGTATAACGGCGACCAGAAACATTCTTTTGGCGGATTGGAAAAATCCATGCTTCTGAATCTGTTTGTTCTTGCATCTCTTCATATACGGCTTCTTCATCATTAGAAAAACCATCCGTTATGTGGTTTTCCAAAAGGTCGGTTAAATAATTGGTTAATAATAATGAATTTGGAGTTTTACCGTTTTCCTCGTTATGGACAGATAAAATATCTACATAATAACCATTGCTTAAAATAGCAGAAATAGTTTCTGAGAGCGGCTTAGGCTCCCCCTCCTGTCCAAAAATACCATCAAAACTCCTATTGATTTGCTGAAATGTGAGAGCCATAAACAATACTCCGTATTGCTACTATATCAAATTAATGTTTGGTGAACGGTAGGTATAATTGATAATAAAACTGAGTGGATTAGTAATGAAAGGCTTCTTTGCCCCAGCGATAATAAAATCCATGAAAATATCTAATACTACGGGCTGGTCAAGATATTCGGGTCCATCGTCAGCCATATCAATTATTGTTCCTTGGGTGTTTATTGGAAAAGTGCTTACGAATGTGGGCCAATCACCATTGGCGGCTTCCTGAAGTTTAGTATTGAGGAATAAAATTCTGATTACATGGTCTGGTAATTGCCCCCGTTTTTGCATCTGTGTGTGGAGAAAAAACCCATCTATTTCATCGTCCTCCTCTTTTCCCTCCTGCCATAGTGGGTAGAGTTCCCCATCTAAATCGTTTGAGTCCAGTGCATCTTGGTGGCGAATGAATAACAACCATGGTCCTGCATCTGGTATCAGGTCTTCATAACCAGAATAATAAGATTCTGAGTCTGCCGTCATGTAGCGGGGGTCATATGGGAATCCAAAAAGTTCGGTTAAATACTCAGCCACCAGATTGTAATTTTGAACGGGAGTTTCATCGTCCTCCTCTCGGACAGACAAAATATCTACATAATAGCCATTACGCATAATAGCGGTAATAATTTCTGAGAGTGGCCTATTCTTCTCATCAAACCACAGTTGTATTTCTTCAGTTGTGAGGGGCATAACCAATACTCCGTATTGCTACTATATCAAATTAATGGTGGGTCTGCCCAGATTTGAACTGGGGTCTGACGGCCCCCAGCCGCCAAGTATAGGCCAAACTAACCCACAGACCCATTCACTCTTCGGGCTTGCTCAGAACAGTATAACGGCGATAGCGTTGTCCAGTTGGGTCAGTTCTCCACTCACGAGAAAACTCCCAACCTCGTTCTTCCAAATCGGAAATACGGCGAGGCAAAGCACGAATGCGATAAATGGCTTGGGCTTCTACATTAGAAATGGTCGGCGTCTTGCTGAAATGTAATCGGAGCAAATCCAATTGAGTCATGGATTTACTGAGTGTTGCTACCTATTTGAATCTTCTCAATTGCGTGTGAAAGGCGAGGACGAGCAATGGGAATATAGTCTGCGGTTAGTTCACAACCGATGAATTTTCGGTCTTGAGAGAGAACCGCAACTCCTGTGCTACCACTACCCATAAATGGGTCCAAAATCCATTCGCCAGCATTTTGAGAAACCAGTGTCGTCAAGGCTTCCATCAGAGCAATTGGTTTCACAGTTGGATGGGTGTTCACCATGCCTTCGGGGAGGCCGATGCTTCGCTCACTCTTAGCGGCCTTAGGGATGTAGAAAAATTGGTGCAAAGGTGCAGTAGCCGAACTGCCCTTTTTCCGAGCCACAATAATTGGTTCCCAAGCAGGTTTGAGAGCCGTTCCATAGCCTTCCCAAAGTTCGGCTTCGGCTTCGTGTCCTTTCTTTCGGAGTGTTTTGGAAATGTTGTGGCTTTTGGGGAATCCTGTGCCGTAGCACCACGACCAAACATCAAGGATTTCAAAATCGGCTCGTTCAATGGCGTGAGCAATTCGGTGATGAGTTCGGGTCGCACCGAAAACCAGCATAAGTCCGTCAGGCTTCAAGACCTTATGGGCGGCTCGCCAAGTATCAGGATTATAGGCAACTCCCGAATTGTCCCAACCGTTGCCCATGAAACCGATTTCATAGGGTGGGTCTGTGATAATGTGGTCCACAGATGCTGGAGCAATTTTTTCTGCATCGTTCATAGTGGCAACACAATCGCCCACAAGGATTTTGTATTCGGTCATGCTTCACCCTCCTTTGTGTCGCTCTGCGACGGTGGTTCAATCAGACGAGTTAGCAAATCCTTGAGTTCTGCGAGATTGGAAACTTGAGCAAAAAACTTGGAAGCACCAGAGGGGGCATCATAGAAACCGTTGTTTTCTCCCACATCCTTTCCACCATTAGTCCATGAAATTCCTGAACCTCCGCTGGTTTCTTTCTTACGCTTGGCTTGGAACAAATTTCCTGCAACTGGAGCCTGTTCGTCCATCAATTCTGAAGCGGAAGGGCTTAAAATAAGATTGGCGGGAAAACGACCCATATTGTTTAATTTTTCAATGGATTCTAATTGGGCTTGTTTCATGGCTTCATTATTTTCTTCAGCCGTTCTCGTTTTTGAACCTGCAATATGACTTTTTCCTAAATCCGAACCTTCTCTATTTGTAAATGTTGATGGCTTCCAATTTTCATGTTCTCCGCCCGATTCAATTCGGCAAGCATCAATGTTAATTCCACCGCAACCATTTTCTAAAACATTGTTGGCTACGGTTCCTTTAAACGGTTTGCGAAAGAGTCCTATTTGGTAAGACATACCGAAGAGATAGGCTTTGATGCAATCACGAACCTCCCAACCAAGGTCTTCAAGTTCTACTACTTGATTGTGATATTGATTGCTGGACCAGACCGCAAAAATTTGTGCTCCATCGGCAAATTGCGAAAGCGGAGGAACACTATTTCCAGAGAGATATACTCCATGTGTCTTGTTCTCTTCAGTCATGTGTTTTTTTTACAGGAGAGGACCTATTTAACCATTCACACCTACGGTGTGGCAATCCGAGATTGCGGGGGTGGGGGGGAACAGACTGATAATGGGGACAAGCCAATAATGGGGACGATTACTTTGCCCCATCGTCGGCACGACGAAAGGAAAGATTACAAACTTCGCACACCAGAGTTTTGGAGTCTACCCGGCATTGTCTTCGGCAAGGTCCGCCTTGTGCTATCCATTCAGTCAAGATTTTCAACTCCCGTAAATAGGTCTATGCGATTACTGATAGTGATTTTGCTATTTGAATCTATGCGAATGTGCATGATGAATCCACAAGATTCACAAGCGTAACTGGCATCAGAATCTGGGTCAGGAAAATTGGTAGAACTGGTTCCTGCCATACCCGAATCGCATTGCAGACAAGGAACTACGGGAATCTTCCAGAAAAATTGTTGCTGGGCGTTATCAATCATGTGGGTAGAGCCACAATTACGACAAGACTCACGAAACAACCACCGAGGGTCTTGCTGAGGAAGCGTCAAAATGTCGGGTCGGTCACAACAAGCCATGTTACTCACCAAAATAATTTTCTTGCAGCCACCCTTCAAAGTCCTCTAATTCCTGTTGATTCCAAGTGGAGTTGAGAATGTCTTGCACTGTGTTTCGCCAATGAATCTGGGCTTCCCGAATCATGTCGTTGCGTTGGAGCAAAATCATGTCGTCATCAACAGGTTGTCGGCTAACAAAAATTCCCGTTGAGCGTTGTTTGATTTTGAGGCGGCACACCAAACATTCTATGCTGCGAATATCAGCGACGGTGGGGGCGGATTCGTTGTAAAAAACCTCTGGGTGGTAATTGGTCGCCATTGGAAACTCACAGTGCGGGCATTTTAAACGATGAAAAACTTGGTTGATGGGTGGTTCATCGGGAGTGCCAGAGGTGTAATACAAACATCGGAAACAAACGATTTCTCCCCTATCCCATTCATCAGTGTCAGTGCGAGCATAGGGAATTTCGGTGGTGCTATCGTCAGAACCAGATTGGCACTGAGGACAAAACATAGAAGTGACCATGTTTCTCACCCATCACTCATTATCTGCTGGCACATCGCCGTAGCCAATAGGATAATACCGAAATCGCTCTGGCATTTCATTGACTCTTTCGGCGTTGGCTCGTTCCTGCTCCTCTGGGGTCAAAGGTTTTCGCACCAGCGACATAGAACCATCGGGAAGGATTCGGAAAGCAAAGAAACACACCCCGCAAGCAAACTCTTCCCATTCAATTTGCTTATCGGCAATCGTAGTGCCTCGCTTAAGGGTTTTACTCTTCATCATGCCTCTGGTGCAGTGCGGGCAAGCATATACGGGGTCATAACCGCTACGAACCGCCCACTCTACTTGGGTGGGAACTCCCGTGTCAGGATTCCAGATTTCATCACAATAACTCTCCCAATATCCGCAATCAAAACAATTGACCCAATAGGCATTGTCTATGCCTTCGGCAACGGTGTTATAGGGTTCTGATTTGCATTTCTCGCATTGGGGGCAATCTGACCAAGAAGGCAAGGGTCATCAACCCCGCAAAATGTCCATCAATTCCTCAATTGGGCGAAGGTGGTGTTCGTAAATCATGTGAGTCACGGTGTTGCCTGTGGTATCACGAACCTGACCTTTGTTGGTGTTTCCTGCGACAATTTCTCTGGACAACTTTTCCATTTCTTGCTTGGAGAGATAACCTGCAATCAACATTTTCTGAGGCTTTTGCTTGTCGCCATTCAAGAAATCCGTTGGGGTCATTTTGATGTAATAATCAAACTTGAGGTTTGATGGTTGGAAATACAAACCCTGTCCTGCGGTGGTTTTCACATCGGTTCGGGTGCGTCCATCGTGAAACTCAAAATCTGCGGAAGCGGTGTCGGTGGTGACGAACTCAATCCATTCGTAGTCAATAGGGGTATTGACCTTGTTTTCAACATACTTCATGTAGATGTCAAACATGATTTCTCCCAAAACACCGTGCCAGTCGTGAGGCCCGTTCTTTCGCTTGTTGGAAATCTTGATGGCGTTAAAATCCTCCTGCATTCGCTTGGCAAGTCGGATGTGTCGGTCGGCAACAGTCATTTCAAATGGTTCGTGCATGGCTCTCAACTCTGTGCCTACCTATTTAAGAATTAACCCGAAACAATACTGAGTGTCGCCATGGCTAACTCTTTGCCTTTGGCCTCAACCATGATGTCTACATCGTTGCCATACAGACGCATAGGGCCGTAGCAAAGGTCAGAGTGGGCTGGAGTGGGTGTGTCGCCACCTTGTTCCAAAGTCCGAGATTCTGAGTAATGAACAACGGGTGTAATACCCTCAGGCCAAGTAGAAATAGCCAACTCAAGGGCTTCTTGTTCAGTCAAACCGCCAGTGCAAAACTGGTGATGGTGGTAGTCAAAAACAATGGGAACGCCTGTGGCTTCGTGAATGGGAATCAAGTCAGCCACAGAAAACATATTGGCTTTGTCGTCATTTTCCAAAGTGAGTCGCAATTGCGTGTTAGTATCAAGCAAAGCAAAGTTTTCAATAAAACGAGAACGAGCACCGTCATGGTCTTGCGAACCACTGCCCAAATGAATGTTGATTTTGTTGTAAGGAGTCTGCTCAAACTCCATCAAGTCAAAAATGCGAGAATGGCAGTTAAGTTCACGGATGGTGCGGCGAACTGTATCAGAGTTTTCGGAAGACAAGACATTGAATGGACCGGGATGGAAAGTCAAACGATGTTGATTATCACGAGCATACTGTCCGATTTGTCGTAGTTGAAGTAGAATTTGCTCGGCATCAGGAAGTTCATCAATTTCATAACCAAGTCGGTCATGAGAAAAGAAGGGAAACATTTCAGAGGACAAACGCATGAAGCGAATCCCACGAGCCTCATTCCACTGCAAAATAGTTAGCAAGTCGTTAAGGTTAGCAACAATTTTCTGTGAAACAGTATTGATGTCAAAGGTGCGGGCGATACAAGTGCGATTGGTGTAAATCTTGGATTTGGGTTTGCCACCCAGACACTTGAAACACGAGCCACAACGAGAGCCAGTTTCTTGAAAAGTGCGGTCGCAGTTGCCTCCTAAGGTCTGGTTGATACAGGCGTAGCCAACTTGCATGAGTCTATGTTAGCAACCTACCTATAAAAGCATTTGCCAAACTTATTGAAAAAACACCTGTCCAAATCTACTATGTCTTCAAGACCCAAAAAATCGTTTTTTTGAAAAAGTATTTGACTTCAAGACCCTATGGTGCTTTTGCTTGGGGCAAGTCTAATTGTGCTTATTGTGCTTGATTTCTGCTTAAAATACGCCAAAAATTGGGTGGATTGGTGGAGTAATTAATAGGAAGTGTTTTGGCTCCAGAGTATTGGAATGAAAATCGGTAGCGATAGTTAAGGAAAATAGGTCCAGAAGAGTCATCCCTGTCAATCATCAAGACGGGATATGATTCGTTAGCAGTGCCGTCAAAGGTTTCAGTCCATTCAAAGGACCCCCTTCGCCACGAATAAGTGTCGGTAAAATAATGGTCGTAGGCTTCTGGATTGTTGAGAAACCAAATTTCTGGACGGCGGTAGGAGACTCCTTGTGGATTGGTAAATAAATTGGTGAGTTTAGGGATGTTAAGGAGGATTGGTGAAAATTGCTTAGAAATCAATCGTTCAGGATTCATAGATACATTTTGAGGAGCACACCTTTCCAAGATTTCTCGTGTAGTGGGGCTAACAAAGGGAATAGATGCTGGGTCGGCTACCCTAACAAGACTATCATGGTATTCTATCAAATTGACAATGATTTCGGAAAATGGATAGTTTTCTCGTTCTGATGCCCAATCATAATCTTCTAACATTCGGATTCGGAAATCCTCTGTGTCTTCGTTGGGTTCTCGGTCGTAGTCATCAAATGTTACTTCTTCACCCGTCAAATCCGAAAATGTGGCTCCGTCAAAGAAACTATCTATTTCATCAGGAAGTAATGCTTCGCCCTCTAATTGAGATTCTATTTGGTAGGCGTTGCTGACTTGCAGTTTGGGTAAATTTACCATAAGCCACTCAATCATATGGAGGTAGCGGTCGTTGATGTAGTAGGGTCCCGGTTCGCTACTAACTGGACCTCCGCCTATGGAGTAATTGTAATCGGCCACGATGTCTTTTTGGAACATCCATCGGTAACCATTTTCTCGTAGTCTATCTGAGAACCACCTATCGGCACCATAGGCTTGCAAAACGGATTTGCCAATGAAATTTTCGGGACGGCGTTGAAGGTATTCAGGTTCTTGTTCTTGATTAAATTGGTCTTGCAACCGAATCAAATCGGTTTTCCCATAACGAATCCTGATATTAGGATTTTTCATCGTGGTTTGAGTGGCTTGAAGTTCTTCGCTCAAAATTTCTGGTTGTGAAATGGCAATAATGTGGCGATATGTTAAATTATCCCATGCGTAACTCTGCATATAGGTGGAATCTTCCGGTTCTTCTTCAGGAGCATCTGAATAATCTGTGGTGCCTCGGAATCGTTGCGAGTGAAATGGGTCAAACTGGAGGTAGGATTCTCTCTCAGGAAATTGAGTCAAAGCGAGGATGTGAGTTTGACTCA
>Ga0208644_1000058_pt1 | contig 63356 bp, 87 predicted proteins | sample VirMetDEL_Nov_18_FD_184517 | JGI IMG/M metagenome (GOLD analysis project Ga0208644, IMG submission 184517) | Aqueous microbial communities from the Delaware River and Bay under freshwater to marine salinity gradient to study organic matter... | ecosystem: Environmental > Aquatic > Marine >...
CCAGCGCAACGGTGCGGTCAATGGAACGTTTTCCATAGGAATCGCTGGCTCTAACAACACGCTGTACATACAGGACGAGGTCAACGCGACGGCGCGGTTGATTATTGATGGGTCCGGCAACCTTGGGTTGGGGGTGACGCCCTATGGTTGGTCGGCTTCGATCAAGGCTTTCGATTTCGGTTTGGGATCACTGTATTCGGTGACGGATACCGTTTTCGCACACAACGCATACGTCAACACGTCTGGAAACTGGACATACAAAACCAACGCTGGAGCCAGCTTCCTTCAAGTGTTTGCTGGGGCCTACAAGTTCCACAGCGTGTCTGCTGGTACTGGAACAATCACTTGGGGCGACCCGAAGATGGTCCTCGACGCCTCGGGGAATCTGTCAAATGTTGGATATCACAAGGCAGGATTATTCACTGTTTCGGCTGGTGGACTTTCAGCATTCGACGCGGCAAGTGGTGGGCTGTACAACTACTATTCAAGTGGCGGTGTCATAGCTGCGTATTCTGACAACTCTGGCACTCTTGCATCATTAACACTGGACGCTTCGTCTTTCGTATTTCGCACAGCAGGAACAGCGAAACTGACGTTAAATAACTCTGGAGTCCTGCTCCTAAAAACCAACGGCACCGCCTCCGCACCTACCATTGCCAACGCGGACAACCCAGACACCGGCCTCTACTGGCCGACCAACTCCGACACCCTCGCGCTGGCGGTGGGCGGGAGTGATGCCATCTACATTGATAGCAGTCGGAATGTTCTTATCGGAACAACCACTGCTAGTTCAAAGTTTGTGGTCTCAACGACTGGAGACACTTTGGCCACAATCGTTGGTGGAGCTGCAAACGCCAAGGGAATCTCGTTCTATGATGCCTCTACAAATGGCTGCCAAATCTACTCCGTAAGCAGCGACATCCGATTTTTCACCACTGTATCTGGAAGCTCCACCGAACGCCTCCGCATCAAGTCCACCGGCCAGCTCAACCTCGTTGGCCTCAACTCCGCTCCCACAGGTGCGGTGGGTGACTTGTATTTCAACAGCACCAGCAACACCCTCCAGTACCACAACAACAGCGCGTTCCAGCAGTTGAGCAGGAAGTACACTGTGGCACTGAACGATGGAAGCGTGACTGTGGCGGGCAATGCCTATACGCTCACTCACAACATGGGCAGTCGAGACATCACTGTCAGCGTTCGACGAACCACAGATAACGTGGTGGTCTTGACCGATGTGTCCATGCCTGGAGACAACACTGCAACCATCACATTCGCTGCGGCCATCACTGCTGCAGACTACACCGTCACCGTCATCGGCTAATGGACTTCCTCACTAATCCAAACCTCAAGAACGTCGCTGAACTCTCCACGACCTCGTCCAAGGTCTTGGTGGTTGATGGCGCAAGCAATACCATCAAGTGGCGTTCGCCCAGTGGGATCGTCACTGATGGCGGTGGGGGAGGGTCTGGAGGAAGGTCCTGTGATCTAACGCTGTTCGGAGCCTCAAAGTACGCCATATCTGATAATTTCGAGATTTACATAGCAGATGCATACGATGACGGAACAGATCCTTACGGATGGCCGTACAATGGAAATGATACTTTAGAAGATAGCATAAAGAGAGCTTACAAAACTATCATACCATTCAATCCAACGGAATACCGAATCACGGCGCTGGTTTACACTACAATCTCGTATTCTGGAACAACACCAAGCTCTGGAACTTTCGGGATTGAGTTCGAGTATTCCGCTAATAGCGGGTCATCGTGGGTATCTTTTGCAACTCTAGGATTCAGGGTTGATAGCATGGGCGATCTTGTGACTGTAAACGGATCACTCTCGATAAGCGGTTCCCCTTCGTCGATCCAGATCAGGTGCAGATGCCACAACAATCTCAACAACAACGAAGACGGAACCGTTCAGGTTCGAGCACTCAACGCATCATTCTGGAACTAACCTTGCCCCCGCTCACTCTCTAGCTACCATCGCGCACCTATGACCATCGAACTGAACAAGGAACAAGCTCAAGTCCTCATCAACCTCATCGACGTGGCCGTCAAAGCAGGCGGCATCCAAGCTGCCCGAGCTGGCGTCTTCTTCACCGATCTTGTCTCTGCGGCTGCTGCCAAGGAGGAAAGTCTCAACAAAGAACCTAAGGAATAGTCATGAATTGGATCATCGAACAGATGTGGGTGAAGCCCGCTGAAGGGCCGCTCACCAACGTCGTCGTCACGGCTGCTTGGCGCTGTAATGGCGAGCAGGTCAGTGGTGGCAAGACCTACACCGGCACCTGCTACGGAACCGCCTCCTTCGAGGCTCCGGATCCGAGCGCCTTCGTGCCGTACCCGAATCTTACCGAGGCAGAGGTTGTCAACTGGGTGTGGGCTGCTGGCATCGACAAAACCGCCACTGAGGCGTCTGTCCAACAGCAGATCAACAACCAGATCAATCCTCCGGTTATCGTTCCGCCTCTGCCTTGGGCCGCAGCGGCCTAACCTAACATGGATTCAAGTGCCGATGCCGTGCATCAAACGATGCGCGAAAGGGGAACCGTCTACGGAGAACCCCATCACTCGCACAAGAACATTGGTCTGGAGTGGACTGGAATCCTCCAGCAGTTCTACGGCATCGAGCTCCCTTCTCCAATCCCAGCCCACGTCGTGGAGCTGATGATGGCGAGCTTCAAGATCCACAGGGCGGTGAGGGTCTTCCACAAGGACAACTATATCGACTGTCGCGCCTACCTTGAGTTCGCAGAGCACGGCCACGAGCACCCGAACGAGCCTTTCGTTCGACACAAGAGCCAGTAGGAAATAGATCCAAGATCTCGTTGACTCTGGGTGTAAAACACCTAGTGTCTCGCCTGCCCGAATCGGGTAACACAACCATGTCATCACCTACGTTCACAAAGGCCACTCGGAAGAAAGTCTTCCTGAAGCTGGCGGTCACAGGCCCTAGCGGCTCTGGCAAAACATACTCCGCACTCCGCCTCGCTCGAGGCTTGGTCGGCCCCACCGGCAAGGTCGCACTCATCGACACCGAGAACGGATCCGCATCCCTGTATGCGGACAAGTTCGAGTTCGACACGCTCGATCTCGCTCCTCCGTTCGATCACCAGAAGTTCGTCGAGGGCATCACCGCTGCCGTTCAGGCTGGCTATCAGTGCATCATCATCGACAGCGCCTCCCACTTCTGGGAGGGCATCCTCGAGTACAAGAGCCAGCTCGACTCGCGTCCTGGCTCCAACAGCTACACCAACTGGCGCGCTGCCGGAGACAAGTTCTCCGACATCATCAAGGCGGTCCTGCAGTCTCCGGTCCACCTGATCTGCTGCATGCGCTCCAAGATGGACTACGTGCAGGACGTCGACGAGAAGGGCAAGAAGTCGGTCAAGAAGGTCGGCCTCGCTCCAATCATGCGGGACGGCATCGAGTACGAGTTCACCACTGTCTTCGATGTGGCTCTGGACCATCGTGTCTCTGTGTCGAAGGACCGCTCCGGTCTCTTCGTCGACAAGATCTTCCAAGTGACCGAAGACACTGGGAAGCTGCTCGAGCAGTGGCGCAACAGCGGTGCTGAGCCCAAGTGGAAGCAGGACCTCGAAGCGGCTGTCGAGAAGGCGAGCTGCGAGGCGGCGGCCAATGCGTTCCTCAAGCGCATCAACTGGATCGGAGAGGCTCAGACCTATCGCGATGTCGGCGAGGACAAGGCGACCAAGATCCTCAGCAACTTCGAGGGCTTCCTGACCAAGATCAACGCATGATCGCCTCAGGAATCCATCTCGGTCTGGACGAGACCGAATACCGGAATGATCCGGCCATCAGCGTGTCGGACCTCAAGCCGATGCTGATCTCGCCTCGCCACTTCTGGGAAAAGAAGTTCGGCAAGCGCAGGAGGACTCCTCCGACTCCAGCTCAGATGCTTGGCACCTTGGTCCATATGGCTCTGCTCGAGCCGGCCAAGTTCACCAAGCGCGTTCAGACGCTGCCTGAGGACGCGCCCAAGAGGCCCACCAAAGCTCCGCAGGAGGCCGCCAAGCCATCGCAGTCGACGCTGGAGGCCATCCAGTACTGGAAGCTCTGGGAGGAGCGGAATCCGCAGGCGCAGATCGTCGATCAGGAGATGATGGATCAGGTCTGCGGCATGAGGGACTCGGTGATGTCCAACAAGGGAGCGGCCGAGTACTTCTCCAACTGCGAGACCGAGGTCTCTGTGTTCAACACAGTGCGCCTTCGCAACACAGTCGTGAGGGTGAAGGGGCGCATTGATTGCGTGCCCAACGTCGCCAAGATCGTCGACCTCAAGACGGTCGGGTCCGGCGGTGCTCGACGTGATGAGTTCTCCAAGTCGATGTGGGATTGGCGCTACGATCTGCAGGCCGCCTACTACCTCGATCTCCACAACCACCTCTTCGATGAGTGGGACCTCGACAAGAAGAAGAACGACTTCGTCTTTGTTGCCGTTGAAAAGGAGGCACCATACGCCGTATGCCTCCATCGAGTCTCAGCGCGAGTCCTCGAACGGGGACGCCGAGACTACTTAGCTCTCCTCGATCGGGTGGCCGAATGCCAGACGCTCAACGAATGGCCAGGGTACTCCGATGAAGAGGCAGAGATAGACCTGCCACAATGGGCCGAAAAGAAAAACACAAGTCCCTGACCAAGACCTGCATCAGGTGTGATCGAACCCTGCCGCTGGATGAGTTCTGGTCTAAGCGGCCCACGTGCGCTGACTGCGCTAGGGAATTGTGGTACGCACCTAAGGTAAAAGTAGACATCACCAAGAGCCCCAACTGGCCCATGATGGAACGCATGATCCGGTTGGGGCTCATCTCCTACCCCGAAGAAGCATTTCCAGATGACGAGGATAGCAGCGATTGACCCAGGCAAGAGCGGCGGCATTGCATGGAACGATCAAGACAATGTCGTTCAGACCGCCAACATGCCGGACACGCCAACGGACATGCTCAGCCTCCTGCTGTCCCTGCGGGCTGGCGGAGTGACCACGCTGGCCATCGAGCAGCTCCCACGGTTCGTTGGAAAGAACATCCCGTCCTCCACCACCAGCGTTCTCTTTGAGAACTACGGAATCTGCATCGGTATCGCTATCGCTCTCGGATTCCGTCTGGAACGTGTCGATCCACACACGTGGCAACGAGGGCTTGGGATCGGAACGGCGCGTAACTGCGGCAGCAAGCCAGAGTGGAAGCGGAAGCTGAAGGGAAAGGCTCAAGAGCTGTTTCCCCATCTGGAGGTTACACTCGCAACTGCGGATGCCCTGCTCATCTATGACTGGGCACTGAAGAATAAGTAGTATCATTTGGCGATTCGTGCTTGCGCATGATTCGCTTCCAATCACATTGAGCGCGTCCTCACTAAGGAGGACAAAGGGAGTAGCGTCCCTCGAGCACCAGATGAACACAACAGAATCCCCAATCCAGCCAGTAGAGGATGGTTTTCCGACCACAGCCACAGTGGTCGCGTGCACCTACGCTACCTTCTGCTGGTTGGATTGGGGTTTTTGTTGTGACCCATGAAGCTAGAAATCCAGAACCAGTATCAGACTGAAATTTACGCGTCAGACGTCGGATACTGTTGCATAAGTCAGCATCATCCAAGCGGAGAGGCGGCGCTTGTTATAATAGCACCACAGTGCGTCGACCAGCTTTGCAGCCTGTTGCAAACAGCAAAGTCTGAAGCATCCAGGAACCGGATTGAATTCTGGAAATCGGAGGGCGAAGAATGAGCGCTGATACCAAAAGAGGCGCACCAGCGTTTCAATTCTACGCTGACGATTTCCTGTCTGGGACAATAACAATGACCAACGAGGAGCGAGGGGCGTACATCGCTCTGCTCTGCATCCAGTGGTCCAAGGGATACGTCAGCCAAATGGACTTCGATCGCATTGCATTGGCAATGCCACCGCATTCCCAAGCTATCTGCCAAGAGAAGTTCCAAAAGGATGCCGATGGCTGCATGAGGAACGCTAGACTTGAGAAGGAAAGGCAGAAGCAGGCGGCTTACCGGAAAAAACAGTCTGAAAACGCCAATTCTCGATGGCGTGGCAATGCCAACGCAATGCCACCGCATGTGCCAGAAACATGCTCTCCGTCTCCGTCTCCATCTCCTACTATAAATACATACGTCGCTCTCGCTCCTGAGGCAGAGGCTTTGAAGGAAAGAATCTCCGTATGGTTCAAACGGCGTCCAACCACTCCTTGGAGCTCAAAAGAGATCAAGGCTCTGAGGGACGTGATCAAGCTGGGAACTCCACCTGAAGACATCGACCTCCTTGAAAGGCGTTACATGTCCGGAGACCAGTACCTTCGCAGGGAGATCATCACCCTGCTGAACAACTGGAACGGCGAGATCGATAGGGCTAGGGGCTTGTCCAGATCTCCTCAGCACCAGCTCGAGCTTCCCAAGCCAAAGCGGCCCCCAGGCAAGGAGTGGATGGACGACCCGAATGACTGGAGGCATGCGCTATGAGCGAAGAGAACAGCCCGCTCTACGCAGAGTCAGATGAGCTTGGCGTCCTAGGTGCCTGCCTGATCGGAGGCATGGACTCCACGGCCGAAGCCATGCCCCTCTACAGGGCCGGAGCGATCTTCAGTGCCGAGTTACAGGAGATCTTTCAGGTAATAGCCGCTCTGGAGTCAGAAGGGGTGCCTCCAGACATGCTCGCCGTGGCGCGGAAATGGCCCGCCATTCATTCCAAGAAGCCGATCCCTAGCCTGACCATCAACCGAGCAATAGAGGCCTGTCCTAGCGCCGCCAACCTCGAGTTTCATGCCGTCGGGGTCAGGGAGGCCTTCCGCAGGAGGCGGATCCGAGAGATCGGCATCAAGCTTTCGGCCGATTCCACCAATCCGGTGAAGCCGGTGGAGGAGGCGATCTCGGAGATGGAGGCTGGGCTGATCAGCTGTGACCAGTCCCAGAGCAACATCAAGTCCTCCAAGGCAGTCATGTTGGAGCTCATCGACGACCTGCAGGAGCGCTCAAAGCGCAACGGGGATATCTCAGGGATATCCACAGGTTATCGGAAGCTGGACCGGATGACCGACGGGCTGCAGCCAGGGGAGATGTTCCTCGTGGCGGCTAGGCCATCCATCGGCAAGACCGCGCTGGCCACCTCCATGGTCTGCTCGATGTGCATTGGGGCCAAGGTCCCGACGCTCTTCGTCACCTGCGAGATGTCCGAGCCAGCCATAGCGCGGCGCATCATGGCTTCGGTAGCTTCGGTCTCCATGGGATCGCTCAAGCGGGGCAACCTTACCCCGCCCGAGTACCAGAGGGTCTTTGCGGCGAACACCAAGATCGCCAATGCCCCGCTCCACTACTGCAATGCCGTGTCAGGAATGACCTCGGCGCAGGTGGGGGCTGAGATCCGCAGGGCGGTCCGGAAGCATGGCATCAAGGTTGTCTTCGTAGACTACCTGCAGAAGGTGCTGCCGACCAAGCGACACGAGAAGCGCACCTACGAGGTGGCAGAGGTCTCCTCCAAGCTCAAGGCGATCGCGGACTCCTGCAGGGTGTCGGTGGTGGCTCTGGCCCAGCTCAACCGCGAATCAGAGAAGGAGAAGGGGAGGGTGCCTCGCCTATCGGATCTGGCGGACTCTGGACAGATCGAGCGCGATGCCGATACGGTCTGTCTTCTGACACGAAACAGAGAAGAATCTCGTGGCGAGGCCCAGCTCCTCGTCGCCAAGCAAAGAGACGGCGAATGCGGATCGGTTGGGCTCTGGTATGAGGGGCCATTCTGCCGCTTCGACGACAATCCAGAACTCAAGGAAGTGCCATGAAGAGACTGCTTAGTTACCAGACACGAGTGTTTAACTGGCAACGCGATGTTGCTGGCCAACCAGTGACCACAATCCGAACCCAGCGGGACCCAGCCTTCTACGACAAGCAGCTGGGCTACGTGTACAGTGAGTGGTTCGACGAGTACCTTCCGCACTCCATAGACTACTCGAAGGCGCTCGCCGAGAACGCGCAGGCCCTCCTGCTGCGAACTGTGGTCAGTGCTGATTCGCTCATCGAGTCGTCCAAGCGCATCGAGGGCATGAGGATCGACCTTGCTGACGACGTGGGCGATGTGGCCTTCACGCTGTTGGGTCTTCTGAATGCGGCGGCCCTTGCCGTGAGCAACACGCACGCAGGATTGCCCACATTCACGAGCCTCGCATCGGAAGAGCTCGCGGTCTCAACGGATCTCTCTGAGCTCTCCAAGGGGGCTTCATTCGACACCGCTGGACGCGTGGAAAGCTCACTCCTCAGCCTGATGAGGATCTCCGACCTGATCGGGTTCTCGTTCTACGAAGCGCTGGAGGCGGTGTGCGACTCCAACGACACCAAGCTCTGGACCGAGGAGGAGGTCTCCCACAACATGGACAAGGCATCCGAGAGCGGCTGGGTGATCACGCGTCTTCATGGACGCACCGGACGCTGCTTCAGGGTCAATGCCGTGAACATGAAGCTCATCAAGAGCCCGTCCTTCACGCCTCCGGATCTGAAGCGTGCAGTTTTCGGATACACGATGTTGACGTAATCCAACAGGTGTTTTACACCTCAATCACACATGAGCGAAATCGTATCGAAGGAAGAGCTCAATGAAGCTCTGCATGGAGACAAGAAGGTGGAGTCGTGTCCGGTTCACGGAGATGAGCCTCCCGCAATCAACGTGGGTGGACTTCTGATGGCAAAGCATGACCTTGATGGCCGCTGGTGCATCTGCTGCCTGTTGGAGTTCGCAAAGAAACACGGATGCCACCGCCTCACAGCATGAAGAAATACAGAAACAAGTCCAAGCACAGCACGGTCGTCACATTCGTCTGCAACGCGGAGCATCGCGTCGCTGAGATGAAGTCTCGGGTCGTGATCTACGAGAGGAACGGCCGGTACTACTCGCGCAACTCGGTGGAGTTCTATGCCAAGTTCGAGCCGATCGGCGACGATTCGTCGGGACATGACGGTTGATTTTGGATGCTAGGTGTTTAACACCTTGGGCATGTCGAACGCCAGAGCAGAAGGAAGGACACTGTTAGCACTATGGGTATCACAGCAGCAGATGAGACTGATAGACAGGCAGGCAACCTCTCAGGGCCTCAATCGAAGCCAATGGGTTCGATTGATGTTGCTCGGAGAAGGTCCTCAAAACACCTTGCCCACATCACGGTCGGCAAAGACCAAGTCAGGGTATGGTTCAAGGATGGGGCGCTCTGCTTCAGGCCGAAGCACAAGCGCAAGATAGAGAAGCTCAGCCTTGGGGCGGCTTACGACGTGGCCTGCGGACAACTGCAATTCTTCTATGGGAAAGATCATTGAATCGATGACGAGGGTCTCGCTTAGCGGCGGGAGAGTGGTGCGTGTCTGGCGTGAGGAGACAAAGCTCAAGTCGGCGTACGAGAACAACGACGTGACTCTGGCCATCATCTCGAACAGCCAGTTGCCTCAGGACAAGCTCGCTGAGCACATCTGCAAGCTGGATCGCGTCAACGCGGTCGAGGTGGTCGATTACAAAGGAGACGGCGTCGTCTACTATCCGAGCTGGCCATGAGCGAACCGCTGCAGTGGGAGGATGTGCTCGCGAAGGGGAACGAGGCTGGTGTTCCAACCTTCACCACGATCCTATCTGCGATCGTGCTGGAGAACGGCGGATCGATGTCTGTCTCGGTGATGAGCCTCAGGGATCTCGTGAAGGGCTCCTCCTCATTGAGGCTCGTGGCGGAGGTGGACTCCGGACAGCTGGTGGTCTCGCTGATGCAGGACGGATCGGACAACTGATGGGCTTTAGCGCAACCACAGAGAGCGGCAAGGCGTACATCAAGCATGGTTGGGACGCCTGCTCTGCCGTGGAGCGTCATATCATCGAGGGAAAGATCTCCGTCAACATCTTCGGATTTCCGGACGAGGAACCCAGTCGGATGGACGCCATCATGGTGGATCGGGCCACCAAGAGGATCTTCGGAACCCTCGAGATAAAGTCACGCAATCTGACCGAGGAAGCCTTCTCGAAGCGGTACAACATGGAGCTCTTGGTCAGCTTCGACAAACTGCAGAACTCGTACTGGGTGGTGAACCGATTCAGGGTGCCCCACTGGCTGATGATCTACTGCATCCCGAGCGGGGTCGCCTTCCTGAAGAAGGTGTTCACGCTGGGGAACGGCAGGGACTTCAGGCCTCTGGTCGAGTCCAACTTCAGGACCAAGACCGAGATGTCTCTGGTCACGCACGCCAGCAGCGAACACAGGGAAGAGGCGCTCTCCTACGTCGACATGCGCGGCGCGGAGCGCGTCCACGTGAAAAGAAACGAACTTCCGTTTTGACTTTGTCACTGGGTGTAATACACCTAACACCTCACATGCTTCCATCCATACTCAAAGGCATTATCAAGGACCTCAAGAGCGGCATGACCATCAGCCAAGTCGTGCGTTCCAGACGCTGTACCACCAAGGAGATCATCGAGGTCGCCGACAAGCATCTCGGCATCAAGATCAAGTCGCCCTACGAGGGCCGAAAGAAGGGCGGATGGCCGGTCAAGATCACCGACAAGCAGGTGACCTCCATGAGGAAGGACAAGGCTGGCGGCATGAGCTACAAGGAGATCGCGTTCAAGTACAAGTGCAGCGTATCCCACGCGAACATGATCATCGGAGGTCGTCGTCGAAAGGACGTGGCCAATGCTTGAATCCGACTACAGGACGATCGTCACCAAGGCGGTCGAGTCGCTTGGAGAGCACTTCGACACGGTCCATGTATTCGCAACGGTCCACGACCCAAGCTCTGACGGCGGAACGGTCAATGTGAGCGCTGGCATCGGAAACTGGCTGACTAGGTACGGTCAGGTGAAGGACTTCGTCATTAGGACCGAGGAACACTCAAGATGCGACGTGTGGTTTGAGAGAAATGGAAACGATCACGAAGAGGATGGAGACAATGATGATGGAGACTGATACCGGAGAGGGCGGACAGTTCCGCTTCAAGATCAACGGTCGCACCGTCATGGAGCTCACCGAGGAAGGCATCTTCTACAAGGGTGAGCAGGTGGCGGATGAGCATCTGTCCAAGGCGCTCAAGGAACTCGTTCAGGAGATGCAGCAGACCAAGACCGCAGACGATGTCCTATTCGCACTGAAGGGGGGAGACGCAAAGGTGCGGCATCTGGAGCGTGTCGTCAGGGATCTCGAGGTACAGAACAGCAGGCAGGCGCTTGAGCTGGCAGCAAAGAACATTGAGATCAAGGAGCTGAAGTCCACCAGCAAGCCATCCGTGACTGTGAGTACGACGTCCGGAACCACGGCGTGGCACCAGCCGATAGACGCGCTAAGGAACATCGCATTCGGTAGCACCATATGAAATCGAAGGTAATCAGAACAGCCGGAGACCGTCGCTTGGACGGTTTTTACTTCGTCAACTACGAGAAGACCAAGTACGGGCTTCAGGAGAAGTGGGCCTCTCCAGAGCGCTGGAAGAAGATCAAGGAGTACAGCAAGGCGTACCACAAGAACAGGCGTCGCAAGAACCGAAAGACACCACCGGCATGATCTCTTGGATATGGGCAATGCTGTGGTTCACCTTCGTGGTGAACCCAAGAGGGGCGACGCTGGTTGAGGGCGACTTCTATCAGCTCAAGGTGAAGGCCAACCGCCCCAGCACCTACCAGTGGTACAAGGACGGCAGGCCGATCCCAGGAGCCACCAATGGAATCCTCACGATCCACCACATGCTGGAGGGCGATGCTGGTGTCTACGTGGCCACGGCAACGCATGATGGCACCACCATAGAGACGCGCTCCGAGGTAATCGCCTATAGGCCATTGATCCGCATCCGCATCGACGGAAACATGGTCACGCTGACGCCGCAGAGGTCCGGCTCCAAGATCCACTACACGACTGATGGATCCGAGCCCACCACGAACAGCACGCTGTACTCTGGACCATTCAAGGTGCAAAGCTGGGCCGAGCTCAGAGCGTGCATCGGAAACATTGAAATGGATTCTGTGATCGTAAGAGCAAGGAAGGGATCTGAACCATGGACCCGCTGAAGCGCATTGGACTGTCGAGGGAGCAGGTGGCAGCTCTCACTGGGGCGAAACTGGAGCAGCCAGCAAAGCCGAAGAAATCTGTTCAGCACATCGTCAAACCCGATGACACAGCGGGGCTGGTGCGTAAGCTCCACAAGTACGGAATGACCACGCGTGAGATCGTCAGGGAATTGCGTATCACATCCGACACGGTAAGACGGATACTGGCTGACAAATGACACACAACTTTCTAGCCCACTGAGTGGTGGGTGACCGCTCGGTTGGTTCTTCCCCCTCCTAAGGTGGCTTCACATAATTGAAGGCTTCGAGAGTGTGAAACCAAGGTCTGGCCGAGCGGATGTTTTGCAACGAACACAACTGGAACGAAGAAGGCCTATGCCATCGGTGCGGAATAAACTATCACGTCGACCTGTATCAACAGCTCAAGCGCGCAAGGCTCGAACTGGCAAGGGTGCTGGAGGAAAACGAGTCCCTAAGGCAAAAGCTGGCGGAGTCGGAGATACATATCCGGAGGATCAGAGCGCGTCTGAAGGAGCTGTCATGCGGATGGTCGGCTACGACGACTGTATCGTGGGATTCGTAGAGCGCTTCGGCATGAATCCGGTCCTCTGCTACGACAAGGAGAAGGTTCTGGCCAAGCTCACCAAGGAGTTCGGGAATCGCGAAGACGCGATGGAGTGGTACCACTACAACCAGCTGGGGTCCTACGTTGGCGAAGGAACTCCCTGCTTTCTCATAACAGACAAAGACGATGTCATCGATCAGTGAACTAACCAGACAGGTGGAAGAGGCCGGACTCTACGATCCGATTCAGGTCGGCGACAAGGTCATCAAGTACACTGGGGACTACACGATGAAGGGCACTGTGCTTGCGGTGTTTAACACCAGCGCGGGCCAGAGACGATTCGTGGTCGAGCACAACGCAGAAGCTTTCGGGGGCAAGGGCTACTTCCTCCACATCTACGGACCAAACAACATCAAGAGAGACACATCACCATGAGCGACACACCCAAGACGGACGCGCTGGTCATCAACATACTAGGCGTCGAGGTGGGATACACAGACCTGATCAAGCTCTGCAGGGACATGGAGCGTCAGCTGAGCGCGAAGCGTTCGGCGAAGCTGGGACGCCCGAGGATCCCGCTGGACATCCAGAAGCAGATCTCTGAGTCGCCGCATACGATCAGTTCAGCCCACCTGGCCAAGGCGTTCCGAGTCTCCAGCAGCACCGTATCCAGATACAGGAAAGTTGTTAAATGAGCTATCGTATTGGTTCACTGAAACCGTCTGTTTTAGCGGTGGCTGAAATGGGGGAAAGGAATGAACGATGAGCGATCATATCGGTGAGTCTAACGCAATGACATGCCCTCACTGCGGCCTGCCATTTGTCCGCGAGCAGAACTGCATCCGATCGTTTGGATGCGGATCGTCGTTTGCGGAGGCGTTCCGACCTCAGTGGGCGCGCTCGATGACGTGTCTGGAGATCGAGAACGGGCAGCTTCGAGAGATGTTCCAGAAGGCGAACCTGCATGCGTTGGATCTGGCCGACCGCATCAAGCGGCTGGAGGAGGCTGGAGGTCAACTGATGATGTGGATTGGAGAGGATATCTCTGACAGCAATCGACAGTTGCTTGAGGACCACTGGAACAAAGCCAAGGAGGACAAGCCGTGAAATACCGCAAGAAGCCAGTTGTCATCGAAGCAACGCAATGGTTAAAGAATGGCGACCACCCGAATGACTACAGCAAAACCCGTGACGGGCTTAAGAACGGAGAGCTGCACCAGTTCACGCCCGAGGAGCGCAAGTTTTACAGATGGGAAGGCGATATCGTGCGCTACTACCGGGAACCGGGCGTGGACGGCACCACCGAGTGCAGACACTGCTCCGACCTCATGCACAATCACGGCTGGATCGACACGCTAGAAGGTGGTCATATCGTATGTCCCGGCGACTACATTATCACTGGCGTGAAGGGAGAACACTACCCGTGTAAGCCTGACATATTCGCAGCAACTTATGAACCAGTGGAGGAGGCGAAATGAACGATCATATTCCTGACCCCACGAAAATGATCAACGACACCCCGAGAACGGATGAAGCGCAGTTTGGAACTGGACGGGTCAGTGTCAACTTCGCTTGCCAGTTAGAACGCGAACTCAACGCAGCCAATGACCGCATCAAGCGGCTGGAGGAGGCGGGGGATGTGATGGCTCAAGAACTTGTCCGTAGAGAACTGAGAAAGGAAATAGACGAAAGGACCGCAGCCAAGGAGGCCAAGCCATGATCTACTGCATGGCTGGAATCGTACTGCTCACGGTCTACAGCGCGGTACTTACTTTCTACATCATCCTCACAATTGAAAAGCACAACATACTGTGCGGAGCTGTTAGAGACCTAAATGACAAACTGTCGAGGTTTGAACGCAGTGATGAGTGGGGTCGCCTTCAAAAGCCGTTATCCGATCACTACACACTAGGCACTGACCTCGCAGCGAACAAGGAGGCCAAGCCGTGAGTGACGAGACGCCAAGCCAAGTGGATCTAGTCGGCCAGTTGTACGACGAGAACCAGAAGTTAAACGAATACGTCGCCCAGCTTGAGAAGCGTCTGAAAGCCCTTTGGGACAAGTACTACTCGGATGCAAACTACTACGAAAAACGCATGTGCGCGTTAATAGAAGCCGGAAACTCAATGTATGAATTTATCAATCCTCCAACACCCTGCATGAGAACAACCAGAATGGACAACCTGTTGCAGGGATGGGATGACGCGAAGATCGGAAAGGAGGCCAAGCCATGATCCACACGCCGAGAACCGATACGGTGCTGGTTGCGTGGGACCTGACTCCTGAGCCAAAGGTTCTCATTGAGCATGCACGTGAACTCGAGCGCGAACTCAACGCAGCGAATTCCATCATCCGCCAGCAACAGTTACTCGATGAGGAAAACCTCGGGCTGAGGCAACGCATCAAGCGGCTGGAAATCCACATTGATCGTCTTGCTTTGGAAAGGTGGAACTTAGCCAAGGAGTCAAAGCCATGAAGTACAAGCTCCAGATGCTCCCTAATTGCGGTCCAAGAGATGGCTTCTACATCGTCAAGCCGGACAAGAAGATGATCTTGGATGTGAATCCAGTGACCATTGTGAAGGAACTCAACAAGCTGCTGCGTGACATCAAGAGCCTTGAGGTCGTGCGCGATAGGTTGCTGGAGAACGCGCTGATCGCAGCCAAGGAGGCCAAGCAATGAAGTACACGATAGAGAAGTACCCGAACTGTCCTCCGAGGCATGGGTTCTCGATCTTCAGTCCAGACTACCGTACGAGGCTCAGGGACATTGCTCCGATAGGAATAGTCCGAGAACTTAACAAGCTGCTGCGCCGGATTGAGAAGCTGGAGAAGGAGTCCGGTAACAAAAACAGGTAAGTATTTGTTACACCAAATGAAACTCAGACCCATATCGTGGTGCGTCTCACCGGAAGGAGAACCCACATTCAGCGAAGCGGCTTACACAGTAACAATCAAAGACGAGGGCGGCGGCGAGTACATCGAGATTGAGGATCACTCAGGAAAGATCGGATTTAACCCCGAGGAATGGCCTCATCTCAGGGACGCCATCGAGATCGCCATCAAGCAGACCATAAACCTAGAATGAACGATACACAGCCCCAGTGTAGCGAGCAGCGCAGTGAAACACCAAGAACCGACTCCAAGGCGGTCTTCTTCGGATTCAACCCAGACGATGGTGAGGAGTTCGTTACAGCCAAGTTCTCCAGAACGCTGGAACAGGAGATCACCACCGCCGGACAGCACATCCAATCCCTAAGGGACCAGCTCCAGAAGTCCCAGATCACCAACAGGGTCCTGCTCACGCTCTGTGAGGAGGCCCAGACGCTGGTGCTGAAGAGTCCGAACGAGGCCTTGATCCGCCGATGGTTCGCGGACCTCAGAGCGGCCCAGAAGGAGATCAACGCCTAGCCGGAGCACTACTTTGGATCGACAAGCCAGCCCCAAGAGGCTGACCTGTAGGACACCATGAACGAATCACATCAGCGCAACTCCCCAAGAACCGCAGACACCGTCTCCAGAATCGCTGGGGAGCTGTTGCCAGGAGAGAAGATCAACCGACCGGAGGAGCTGGTGGTGCTCTGCAGATCCCTGGAACGCGAACTGGGCGAGCTCAAGGAGGAAGCGGTCAAGCGCCATGAGTTCGAGGAACTCTCCAAGAGCCTGCAATGGGAACTGGATCAGTCCAGAAACCGCATCAACACCCTGGAGCTCTACATCAAACGCCTCGAGGACAACGAGGACAACCTGCTCAGGGAGCTCTTCTCCCAGAGCGAGAACATCAGGGCCATCCGCTCCACCAGACCATGACGGTCTGCGACCACACCATCACCAGAGTCTTCCTCTTCCAAGGAGCCAGAGGAACGGAATGGTGTCCGGTCTGCGGAGCCATCCGAGTGATCCGCTTCACCAACCCAGAAGCCGGAAGCACCAAGCTGGCTCTGGAATGGGAGATCCCGCAGGTCTCCAACCTCACCTTCTCCGATGACATCGAGGGAAAGGAGGTGGACACATGAAAAAGAAGAAGAAGGGTTCCAAGAAGCAAGCGCCAAGGCCCCTGGGAGACTCCTGGGGGCCTTTTCATTCCCTGACCCTCCTGTACCCCTGCTTCCACATCAAAGAGGCCAGAAACGCCGCACAGGCCTCAACCTTCTCCTCCTCCCATTCCGGCTCCATCAGATGCAGCAGCTCATGTATCAGAGTGTCCAGCCTTTCCTCCTCGGTCTGCCTGGGATCTATCTCCACCACGTTGTCCCCATGCCAAGCCAAGCCATAGGCGTTCTCCCGCCCCAGCTTCTTCTCCACCACCTTGACCTTCCTTGGCAGCACAGCCAGACCCTCCCATCCCAGCCACCCCCTTCAACACTGAGTCACAACCGCCATACACCCCTACCATTCCTACTATTCTACTATTCTGTGTGACAGGACTAAGGCTTGACAGAGGTATCCAGAATCCCCTTATGTATCCCCCAGCTGCTCCTGCTGAATAAGTGAGTGGCCTGTGGTTAGCAATGAGTCTGCCCTAGCAGACTCAGGAGGTGCCCCCTAGCCCAATAAGCTGTGTCGTGAGCGGTGATAGGTGAATCCCCTAACCGTCCACCCGAATCTGGGAATGATGGTGGTGAGGATGGTAAGAGGGAGCCCTACCCCCCCTATGGAATCTCCAGAGAGTTGATGGGGTGGGTCAACCTGTGGAAATCCAAGAGAGTTGAGAAGGGGGGTACCCTATATCCCATACGATATTTTTGTCGAACCCCGCTCTACCCCTCCCCTATGTCTGAACCAGTCCGAAAGCGAGCCTGCCATACAGGCTGAACCGGCCAAGCCTGAGGGAATCCATTGTGTTACCCTCCGGCACCTAGGAACGGAACCGTATCCGCTGCCAAGTCGACTGTAGAGTGTCGGGGATTGATACTCCGGCGGTTCTTTAAGGCAGGCAGCACTGGCGAAAAACGCAGACCCTAGCGTCTCTTGTTTTGTAGCGTTGAGCAGTTCCAAACCGGAGGACATCGACTCGGGCTCCGGTCCCAAAGTATGGGGGGCACTGTGGCGGACTTGGTTGTCCGGCGCGACGAGAGGCAGGGCGGTAAGGCGGTTCACGGCCAGTGCGGAGGCACCCCAGCGGCTAAATGCTGGAACGTCAGGTAAAGACTCCTGACGGGTTTTGCGCGACGATACCCATTCCTTTTGGGGAGCGTGACATATCGCGGGCTGGGCTACGGCTTGGCCTCCGATTGCGGCAAGGGACAGGCGGTTAAGGATTCGATCCCCCTTGCAAGAGCAGCACGTGGCGGGGCGCACTGGAAAAGGAAGGAATCAAAGTCCTTGGGGTTTCCGTATCCCCCGAAAGCATCCTTGCCGCACCACAACTCTACCTTGGTGCGGTTGACCAAAAGCGGCGTGGCAGACCGTACGATAAGCGGTTTTTCAACACGACACCAGCGAACAAGACCAAGGCGCTTTACAGCGTCGGCATTGCCAAGTCTCGCCTAGGCCAAGTCTAGGCTCGTTCGCTTGTGTTGTGACCTCAGGACATCCGATGGGTGTCCTGAATCACACAACACAAAACAAACACACACAAGCACTATGGAACTCGTTACCGTCAACAGCCGTCAGGTCGGATTCACCGTCAACAAGTCTGGGCAGGGAATCGTCATTCTCTCCCAAAAGCAGCTTGGGCAGAAATTGGGCCTAAAGGGTTCGGCTCTCAAGAGGGCTCACGTTGAGTACAGGCTGGCGGCCGGCCGCGTGCTCAACGCACGCCTTGGCGCAAGTCTCGGGGCGGGAAAGGAGCTTGTTCACGCAAGCATCCCGACGAAAAAGGGGTGGATTCACAAGACCACCCTCGTCGAGAATATCACCGCACCCGCTCCATCCTTGTCCGCCAAGGACAAGGAGATTGCCCGTCTGCAGGCGGAGCTCGAGCAGCTCCGCAAGGTGCAGGCGGTGATGGCACTGCCTGTGGTCGGATGATCCAACAAGAGCCCCGCGAGTCGGGGCTTCCTTGTCTCCCTGTAATGCTCAGGGACTGATGAAGGCCCAGCAAGGCCGAAACAAGGAACACTAGTAATGACAGACACAGTCGTGGTGGAGGTGACGTCGGTGATGAAGCCGACCAGAGCCTCCTTCGCGGAGGCGTTCGGCACCCGATTCGGTCGGGTGGCCAAGATGGTGTCGGTTCCGGTCGGGACCGATGTCATCGCGGGCGCACCTTCTCGTCGGGAATGGTGCGTGCCCAGCGAGTGGGAGACCACCGTCTGGGCGGTGGTAATCTGGCCGAAGCGGTCGGCCGCAGCGCGCCGCAAGGCGCAAGGGGGTGTCCGATGAACACGCCCCAGTGGAAATACCATACCGACAAGGTGTGGCGTCCCATCGCCCAGTACATTCGGGCGATTCGGTGCTCCATTCGGGGCAACCCTTCCGCCAAGGGCCAGTGGCGGGTGGCGAGGCACTTCCTCCGCAACGACTGGGGGATCTGATTCTCACTCCAGCCCCATCGGAGACGGTGGGGCTTGGGAGACAATCAAGTCTCGTTCAACACCACACACATGAGAACTGCAACCACCAAGGCCGTCAGCGTACCCACCGAGTCCTCCTATGAGGGGCACCCCACTCTGGTGCTTCCGAATCCCGATGATCCCACCAAGCCAGGGATCTGCTTCGGAGCGAGGAAGCTCCGAGCGGTTCTGGCCCACCTCGCCGAGGTGAAGGCCTTCGTCGCCAAGGCTCAGGCCGCTCCCAAGGTCCCCAATGGGGACGTCAATGCGGTGATCGCATCCCTTCGGTCCTCCGGCAAGTCCGCCGAGGAGATTCTGGCCACCCTGCTCTCGAAGTGATCTTCGCTCCGACTCCATCCCTGAAAGGGGGTGGTGTCTGGGAGGCGATCATGTCTCACAAAACACACACCAGTATGAACTACGCAGCACTTCTGTCGGTGCTTATCAGCATCGAATCCAATGGGAATGACCATGCCATCGGAGATGGCGGAGCGGCCCGTGGGCCGTTGCAGATCCACAAGGCCGTGGTGTCCGATGTGAATCGGATCAGCGGGAAACGGTTCCAGTGGGTCCGAATGACCAATCGGGCCGAGGCGCGTCAGGTGGCGGAGATCTACCTGAAGCACTACGCCACACCTCAGCGCCTTGGGCGGGCCGTCACGCCTCAGGACGCCGCTCGAATCTGGAATGGCGGGCCGATGGGCTACAAGTCCAAGGCGACCCTGCCCTACCTGAAGAAGTTCAACTCCCGTTTCCAATGAACCCAAAACTCGCCGACCTGATCGGTACCCTCATCACCATCCTCATCGGAGCCATCCTATTCTGGCTGGCTTGGGTGATCTTCTGAAACAAACCACAACACAACCACAAGTAGCATGAGAAAAGTCACCAGAGAAGTCTGCATCGCCTTCCTAGAAGGCCGCCCCAAGCGGGTGGACAACACCGACACCGATGGGGTAACCCTTCGGCTTCACCGCAACGCCATCGCACAGTGGCGCATGGACGGGCTTTGGATCACCACCGCAGGGTGGGACACCGTAACCACAAGGGATCGCCTCAAAGGGCTGCTGCTGCGCTGCCAACTGCACACACTGGGTCGGTGCGTCACGCCTACCGTCTGGAGGCATCGGGGCCAGCTCATGCTGGGCCACCAGCCTTGGGATGGAAGCTGGACCAGAGTGGATGTTCAGGTGGAACGGAGCCTGAAGCACCTCGCCCTGATCGCGAGCCAGCAGAAGGAGGCCGCATGAGAGCCTTCTCACACTGGCTGCCATTCTCGAAGTGCGAGCTTCTGGAGCTTCTGGAAGCTGCCCGCCTAGCCCTCAAGGACGACAAGACCGCCGAGGAGCTGGACCTAAGCGACGAATACCTCAAGGAGCTGGCTGATCGGCTCCACGAATACCTGAGAGAGCCATGAGCAAACCAATACATCGACGAGCCATGAAGAAAATCAAACCACTGTCCAAACGGACACTAGCAGAAGGCAAGAGGATCTATCTGGACCAACAGCTTGCCACATGGAAGGCGACAGGCGTCCACCCTTCCGTTCAGCACGCCAAGGAACTGTTCCCAGACTTGGGCGCAATGATCCTTTATGAGAAGGGGCGGACCCCAAAGCACCGGACAGTTCAAGGTGGCAGGTGTTGGCGTTACACGTTGCTGCCTGACGGGAAATGGGCGTGCTATGAGCAAGCCCACCATCGCCAGCCGCGCAATGGCAGGCGTCCTGTGCTTGTTGGATGGAGCAAGATCACAAACAAACCGCTGTTCCTCTGGAATCTATGAGCCACTGGAACCCAGCAAAGTTGAAGCAGAAGAACACCGAGCTTGCCCTATGGAAGCTCGGATGCGAGCACCCCGCCATCGAGCGGGCCAAGGCGTTGTTTCCGGACGTTGCGACAATCATGTTGTATGAACGTGGCCGGACGCCCAAGCGCAGGACCATCGAGTCCGGTCGCCGATGGCGATACCAGAAACTCACCACTGGAGAGTGGGTTAAGGTCGAGCAGAAGCACTATCGGCAACCGCTGAACGGCAAGCGTCCGGTTCTGGTGGGCTGGCTGGAAGGGGCCAACAAGATCACCTCGATGGCCACTTTCATCTGGAACTTGTGACATACTAGGTGTAATACACCTTCAGTCCCATGACATCCACACTGACATTCAACCTGCCAGACGATGCCGCCGAGCACCATGCGGCGATCAACGGCATGGCCTACCGCCTCGCGCTGTCCGAGATTCGTGAACAGATCCGGCAGAAGCTGAAGTACGGGCACCACTTCCAGTCCCCTGAACTGGCACTTGAGTGGGCGCACAAGATGGTCATCGACGTCTGCCAAGACGCCCTGAACCCAGACGAGGTTCCCTGAATCACCGGCCGAGGGTGTCCTCGGCTGTTCATGCCTGTCTCCGACGAGTGTCGGCGGCAGGTTTGAGCAACAACACATCACACTAGGTGTAAAACACCCATCAGTACATGAAGTCCTCCGAAATCATCAAGCGCATTGCAACCCTCATGCGTCACCGCAAGCCCTTCCTCCTTACGGGGTCGCCTGGGCTTGGCAAGACCGACTGCATCGTCGAGGCCGCCAAGCAGGCTGGTCTGCGGTGCATCATCAGCCATCCTGTCGTGTCCGACCCGACCGACTACAAGGGCATGCCTGCCATCGTCGATGGCAACGCCCACTTCCTGCCATTCGGCGACCTCAACCAACTCATCGAGGCGGACAAGCCCACGCTCTTCTTCCTCGACGACATCGGACAGGCTCCGACTTCGGTGCAGGCCGCGCTCATGCAGCTGATCCTCTGCCGCAAGGTCAACGGCCACGCCATCAGCGAGCACGTCACCTTCGCTGCTGCCACCAACCGACGCAGCGACAAGGCGGGTGTCGGAACGTTCATCACGCCACTGCTCGATCGCTTCGACCAGATCTACGAGCTTGAGTTCGACTCCAACGACTGGGTTGGCTGGGCACTGCAGAATGGTCAGCCCGAACCTCTCATCGGCTTCGCTCGCTGGCGTCCCTCGCTCATCAGCGACTTCAAGCAGCCCAAGGACGACCTGTCCAAGTGCCCCACGCCTCGGTCGGTTGCCAAGCTGGGCGACCTCATCAACATCGGACTCGACGACTTCGACACCTACAAGTCGGCGTGCGGCGAGGGGTTCGCCACCGAGTTCGCAGCCTTCCGCAAGACCCGCGACCACATGCCGGACATTGACGGCGTGCTCAAGGATCCGGACGGCAGCGACCTTCCCACCCGTCCCGATGTTCTCTACGCCACCGCTGCAGCGCTGGCCTTCCGAGTCACCGCAGGCAACTTCGGTAACGTCCTGAAGTACTCCGAGCGGATGTCCCCTGAGTTTCGGGTGATGCTGGTCCGCGACTGCATCGCCAAGTCCAAGGCGCTGGAATCCTCTCCGGCCCTCACCAAGTGGCTCATCAACAACCAATCAGTAATCCTGTGAAGAAGCATCCAATCATCGACAAGGCGTACGTCGCACTCGTCTGCGACCATCCATTCTGGTCCACGCTACTGCTCAACCTCGAGAAGGTTGTCGACACGTCAGCGACTATGTGGACCGATGGCAAGCGGCTCGGGTACAACCCTGAGTTCTGCGAGAAGATCGGCAAGGAACAGACCATCGGCGTGCTCGCTCACGAGGCCGCTCATGTCTTCCTCAAGCATATGCTTCGGCGCAAGGATCGTGATCCGGTCCTGTGGAACATCGCCTGCGACCACGTTGTCAACGCACTGGTCCTCGACAGCGGACTCAAGCTGCCGGACGGAGCGTTGCCGCCAATTCGTGGCAAGACCGCTGAGGAAGTCTACGATGGCCTGCTCCAGAAGCAGAAACAGCAACAGCAGCAGCAACCACAAGGCCAAGGCCAAGGCGAAGGCGGAGGCCAAAGAGTGCCTCGTCAAAGCCAGCAGCAGGGGCAGGAGCAAGGTGAGCAGGAAATCCAAGGCGATCCTCCCAAGAGCGATCAGAAGGGCCAAGGCTGGGGCGATGTGCGTGATCAGAAGAGTGAGAACGGTGGCGACCTGTCCGATGCCGAGAAGGCTCAGGCAGAGCGCGACGTTGACATCATCACCAAGCAGGCCGACACCGCTGCAAAGCGTGCAGGCAAGCTGCCAGCGGGAATGGACAGGCTCATCGAGCAGGTGCTCGAGCCCAAGGTGGACTGGCGTGATGTGCTGCAGCGGTTCATCGGCGAGCGTGCTCGATCCGACTACTCGTGGCAGCGACCCAACCCACGCTACTTCAATCGTGGCATCGTGCTGCCAAGTCTCGACAGCTATGGCATCGGCAAGGTGGTGCTGGCTGGTGACACGTCTGGTTCCATGACCAGCGTCCTTCCGCGTGTCTTCTCCGAGATCATCTCCGCACTGGATGTGTATGAGGAGCAGCACACCCAAGGCATCACCGTCATGTGGTGCGACACCAAGCTGACCGAGCAGGTGGTCAGCGACATCAGCGACCTCAAGCCTGTCGGCGGTGGTGGAACCGACTTCGCTCCTGTATTCCGAGCGGTCAACGCACGACACAACGATGCCAAGGCGGTCGTCTACATCACCGATGGCGAGTGCAGCTCGTTCGGTGAAGAGCCATCCTGCCCAGTCCTCTGGGTTCTCACCGAGCGGAACAGCTACTTCAAGCCACCCTTCGGCGAAGTCCTCGTGATCAACGAGTGACCACACACACGATCCATCAGTGCGATGCGCTGGTGGGTCGCAGTGTGGCCATGCGCCACTGTTCAACAACAACACCAAACACACACAAGCAACATGCAACACGAGAAGTATCTGCTGGTATCGTTCCGCACCTCCAAGTGGTCGGCCCGTAAGTTCGACGCCAAGGCCACCGAGGAGGTCGCCGCCAACCACAACGCGACCGGAGACATCGGTCGGTTCAACAAGCTGCTGCTCAACAAGAGCGACATCAACCCAGTCAACGCCGCATTCGCTGCCGCACGTCGCCAGCATGACGGGCTGACCCTTCCTTGGGACGATGACGGTGATCGCCTGCTCCCTTCCTGCAGGCTGATGGACTACCGCACCAAGATGCAGCCGCATCTCACAGAGGTGGACAATCGCGTGGCCGATCTGCTCAGCCGCTATCAAGACCTCATCGACGCCCGCCGCGTGGAACTCAACGGCCTGTTCGATCCGGCAGACTACCCCAGCGAGCAGCAGATCCGCGAGAAGTTCGCACACAAGATCGAGATCAAGCCGGTGCCTGCCAGCGAGGCGATCCGATTCGGCGACCCCAACATCGAGCGTGACCTGCGTGAGCAGTACGAGGAGATGCTCAAGGAGCGCGTCGATGATGCGCAGAAGGAGGTGTGGTACCGCCTGATCGAGCCGATCAAGCGCATGGTGGACATCCTCACCCGTGACGGCCGCGTCTACGAGTCAACCCACAAGGCCATCCTCGACATCGCTCGACTGGTTCCGCAGTACAACATCAATGGAGATCCTAAGCTGGACAAGGCTGCCAGCGACATCTACGCGCTGATGTCCAAGGTCAACGTCGACATCCTCCGCGACAGCGAGGCGATCCGAACCATCACAGCCGAGGCTGCTGGAGACATCCTATCTCGGATGGACTCCAAGTATGCCGGAGCATTCTAATGATCCTGCATGACACCAGAGCTGAACCACCAACTCACCATCACCATCTACACCATACTGGCGATCATCGCCTGCATCATATGGATACTCAACAACCACAGACCAAGATAGACTGGGAGCGATTCCACATCACCAAGATCGCGAGGTTCAATGGCTGCAAGGCCGCCTCTCCATCTGGCGTGGCCCGCTTCATCAACAAGCGCAGGAACGCAATGGTCCTGGCTCGGATGCTCAATCGCCCATCGGCGCACAAGCTGACGCCGCTTCCAGAGGAAAGCAGGTTGAGCATGCTAAGCGAATCGGCGCGGATGATATTTATTTCACGCGACCGACGATACGTCTCGCACGCGCTCTTCGACTCACGACTGGAGTCCGCAGCGAAGAAGGACTACCTGATCCGCAATCCAAGGAAGCGGGTGGTCCATAACGTCGAATGCACGATAGATCGCCACAGACACCTTACTTGCGGAACCACCAGAGAGCTGAATGGGAAGTGGGCGAAGGATGTAAACTGGGTCTGCTACCACAGCAGGGTCGACATCTTCAATTCTGGTCGCGCCATCCACATCGAATGCACCGGCAGAGGAAAGCTGCCCAAGCGGTTGGCGCTGAAGCGTGCAGGCTTCGTGTTCAAGAAGCCGCACTCAGCGACAGGTGGATACAGGCTCTCGTTCGTCGAGCTGCACAAGGTCGATGCCCATCCCAAGGACGGCCTGATAGCAAGACTTCAAGCCGACCACCTGTGGGATGACGACGCCCAGAAGAACATCGACCGGCTCTGCGCTGAGGCGATCGGAGGTGCGGCATGAGAACAGCGGACAAGGACGTAGAGGACTACGCATACAACACAGCGTGCATTGCGCTCATGCTGGCAGGTAGGCTCAACAAGGAGCAAACATATGTCGGCATTGAATGGATCGGGTATGCCGCACTGGGTATGGCCGATGCCGAACGCATCTCCAGCGAAGGTCTTGGCCTGCTGAAGGTGGACTACGACAAGGTTCTGGATGAGGTGGTGGAGCTGATCAGGAAGTCAGCGCTTCAGCCGATCTCATCGTGGGACCTGAGAAGGAAGACCTACGACATAACCATCGTCGCAGCGTGCAGGAAGAAGATCACAACCAACACACAGCCATGAAGACATACACAGAAGACTACATTCACGACGCGTGTTTCAACGCAGCGCAGCTTGCGTCACGAGTGGTAGAAAGAGCTGGATCCGTACAAGCTTCCGAGGCGATCGCAAGGGCGGCCTTGGGAATGGCAGATGCCGAGTACACAGACGGATTCAAATGGGGAGAGCGAGCATCATTCGACGACGTTGCTGACAGCGTTGCGGAACAGGTCGCGAACCATTTGAGACAACATGAGTCCATCTTTGGCCTAAGGATGAACGCTTACAACACAACCATGGCAGCAGCCGCATTCGGCGTGCTCCACAAGGATTGACTTGCAGTACCAATGGTGTAAAACACCTCACACACAACCAATAGAACTATGCTATCACCGAAGACACAGCAGGAGGTCAGCGAATGCGTGCGGGAGAAGATGGCCAGCAACTTCGCAGACATGAAGATCCGCATCGAGCCGATGCGCGAGGCGCTCAGGAAGTTCGAGCAGGCGGTCAACGATCGCTCACTGGACGGCATGCACCACAGCCTGGCCGATCTCTCCAACACATCACTCAACTGCAGGGCTAGGCTCCAGTACATGCGTGGCATCTGGGCCGTCCTCAGGAACGTTCGGGACAAGGACCCTATCGATGAATGAAGGAGCTTCTCATGCGGCTGTGGGACATCGCGCTGATCTTGTTAGAGATCGCAATCACGATGCTCATGCTCAGCCTCTTATCGATCTTCCAGTGAACCCGATCGCAGGCAGATTCAAACCTGCATCCATCCCGTTCAACTCGGATCAGCTCGAGTCGCTGCTTCCGAAGTACTACGAGATGGACTTCGTCGGACTCACCTACAACACCATCTCATTCAACAAGGAGGCGCTCAACCAGTTCCTCAAGTGGATGCGGAAGGGTGGATACGAGTCGGTCACAGTCGAGATGCTGCATGAGTACATCAAGTTCATGCAGGACCGGCATACCACGATGATGGCAACCAACAGGTGGGGTCGCGTGAAGCGGTTCTTCCTGTGGATGGAGCGGCTTGGCTACATCGAGCGCAGTCCACATCACGTGGTCAGGAACAGGGTGACTGAGAACATCTCAAGTCACGTGCGACCGATGACTCTGGAGGAATACCTGAAGCTCAAGCAGGTCTCCGAAGGTCACTGGCTCAACTGGATCTACACGCTGGCTTGGAACAGCGGGATGGCCCTTGTCGACTGCTGCGCTCTGCGCTGGGGCGACATCAATATGGACCAGTGCTACATCAGCGTTCGCCGTAAGAAGAGCAAGGCCGCTGCGGTCATTCCATTCTCGCCATCAGACGAGCTTGGCAAGGCGATCGAGGCGATGGCTCAGGTGAAGCACGATCCGGATGACTTCGTGTGCCCAGAGGCTGGCGGCAGACTGAGGGATGACACCAGAACCGGACTGATCAGGAGGCTGTCGCTGCACATGTTCCGCAAGGCGGGCCTGTCCAAGGGCGTGTCGATCCACTCGATGCGCCGCTCATTCATCACGATGTTGGCCAACTCCAACATGAACACAGTGATGGCATCGAAGATCAGCGGACACACCAGCCCGAAGATACTGGCGAGGTACGTGTTCCCAGACCCGAACGTCCTGAGGAAGGGCGTTGCTGAGGCCAAGGAGAAGTTCGGAATGGACAACTTCGCATACGTGGAGCCGTCCAATGTCCGAGTGAAGGGAAGATCCATATCGTGGAAGCCCAACAGCCACTACATCGTGAAGAGTGGCAAGGGATTGAAGCTTCCAGATGGAACACCCATCACATTTGTTTTCACCTCCGCAGTAGCGGAAGGTAGAAAGGCGGTCGTCACACCCTGTGACATCGAGATGAACCCTGTGGGAAACCTGCAGATCATCGCCGACATCACTGATGTGCGACCGTTCGTATAAACCAAGAACTAACAAACCAAGAACTAACAATGGCATCGTTCAATCAAGTCACGCTGGTCGGCAATATGGTTCGTGATCCCGAGATCCGTTCGCTCCAGAACGGAACCCAGATCGCGAAGTTCACGATCGGCGTAACCCGCAAGTGGCAGACAGAGAATGGGGAGAAGAAGGAGGAGGCAACGTTCATCGACATCGACACCTTTGGTAAGGTGGCAGCTGTCGTTGAGAAGTACCTCCGCAAGGGTGATCCGGTCCTCGTCGAGGGTCGCCTCAAGATGGAGCAGTGGGAGAAGGATGGGCAGAAGCGCAGCAAGCTCATCGTTGTCGCCAACAGCCTGCAGTTGCTGGGCAAGCCTGTGGACACTGGCGCTCGTCAGCCCATCCAAGGCAGCAGCCCAGCCGCAGCTCCGGCCCCGCAGCCGGTGGCTCAGGATGATGTTCCGTTCTGAACGGAATTGACACGCACCATGCTCGGTGTTAAACACCTCACGACCAATCGGGAGATTGGGAAGTGAACGCAGTGGTGAGTCTCGTCCGACCGTTTCGGACGGGTGACAGTCGGGAATAGACCGACACCTCTTTCCTCTTGAAGGACTTCATCGGAGAAACGCTCGCAGCATTCCCACCGAATCTGATCCGAGTTCTGGCACGAACCGGAAGGGGAGCCGCAGCGAGGAACATGACCCACGACGAGGTGGCTCAGCGTTCAGGCCTCAAGAGATCCAAGATACGCCAGTTGTCCGCGCTTCAGTCATGGGACACGGTCGCCATAGCTGATGCGGACGCCTTCCTGAAGGGCTGCAACGTGACGCTCAGATCCCTATGGAAGCAGCGGGCATTCCTAAGACGGAGCCTCGACCCAAGGGTGACATCAACCCCGCTGGCCTACGCCGTGCGCGGGAAGCGGGTCCCAAGGCCGCCATCTGCAGAGGCTTTGGTGCGCGCAGCCTTGAGCCGCTCCGTCCGGCGCGCGTAAGCTTCAGCTTCTTGGGGCGCAGCTGCTTGATCTTGGTCTTGATCATGCGGAGCGCCTTCGGGCCTCGAGTCAAAGCCCTGATGCGGCGCATAGCGGCAGGCATTCCACCAGCCCGCTCGGACTTGGGCTTGATCCCATCGACCAGCTTCTTAATCGCAACGTCACCGCGATCAAAGACGGCTCGCTGCTCTGGGCTCATGCGCGAGCGCAGTCCAATCTTCTCGTCCGAAGACAGCATGCGACCGAACGCCTTCTGCTCTGGGAACTGAGACTTCAGCGACGCCTTCACCGCAGACCAAGGATCGCCAACTCCAGTGGCAGCCTTCACTTCAGCAGCCTTGTTCAGTAGCTGCTGAGCGCCAGCATTATCGCCTGCCGCACTGGCGGCGACCGCACGCCGTATCAGAGAGCTGAACTGGGTCGGCTCCATTCCGCCTCCGCCACCGCTGGTCTTTAGCTCTAGGCTTCCAGCATTCCTAGAAGCAACGCGAACCGCATCTGAAACCGCATCGCGAGCGGCAATAGAAGGGATTCGATTGAGCGCTGGGCTGACAACAGGAAGCGTTCCTCGCACCGCAGAGAGCACTGCTCCAGCGTAGTCTCCGGTGGCGGTTGCGTACTTGATGGATCTCGAAAGCGTCGAAATCGCACCAAGCTGCGGGCTGAGCTTCGTGAGGTCGGTGAGGTCGGCTCGGTTCTTCTGAGCACCAACCAGACCGGCAGCAATCTCTCCCCAGTAGGGAACCATTCCCGCAATCGCAACACCGCCAAGCTTGGCCATGTTCTTCGCGGACGGATCAGAGATGACATCCCTGAATGTGGTCTGCGAATACGGCCTTCCAGTAATGATGCCATAGGCAACACCCTTTGCCTCGTTCGCTGGGATTCCAGCCAGCATCAACAGCAGGAGAAGTGCAACGAGTGCCGCGAGTTGAATTCCACCAGCAATGACCTTGTCCTTGCGCTCTGTGCTGATCGAGGAAAGGCCCTCGAGGGTTCCAAGCCAGTTCGACATCCAGCCTGGGAATCCGATCAGGAACCGAATAGCTCGTCCGAATCCACCGCGAGTCTTGATTACATCTGCACGAGCAGAATCGACAGGAAGGTTGGAAGCTGCCAACGCACGCATCAAAACGTCTGCTTCAGCATTCTGATCAGCTATAAGCGGAACCGAGTAGATGTCCTGACCCGCTTTGCGAGCCGCTTCGACACGCTTGTGGTAGTCGGCCATCAGGAACTCAATGCTCCCAGCTGGAACCAGCATGTCCTTCAGGATGATCAGCTGCTCAGGCGTCCAGCCAGCGTTCTCGAAAGCTTCCTGAGGAGTGATGACATTGTCTGGGTTGGCCCAGTTGTCCCAGCCAGGATTACCTGACTTGGAACGAACCTGCATCATGCGCTCACCGGCCATGAACATCACAGCCAGATGCTTCTGCAGGGTCCTCGTGATCTCGGTGTTGGCGAGCTCGTCAGCCTTGGGCTGCATGCTCATCATAAACTCCCGCAGAGAGGCTACCGCTCGATTGGAGAACATCTTGTCGATCGCCCTAGCCGAAGGGGAGTCGACTTCTCCAGGCTGACGAACCACGTTGCCGTAGGTTCCCATCTCGGAGATCAGCTTGGCGCTTTCAAATGGGCTGACGGTTTCAGGTTCCCATCCACCAAGCTTGGCAATCTGAGCAACACGAGCGTATTCGTCGGAGACCCTGATGAACCTCTCGGCGAAGACACCGAACGCCCTTCGGTTCTTGCGCATGATTGCAGACAGGGTCGGGTTGGTTACGATCGCCCTCTCGACAAGACGCAGCACCGGCTTTGTCCCAGCAGTCAGGAGCGCGCTCGCCATCGCCCTAGGATATGACTTGAAAGACAGGCCTCGAGTCATCGACCTAGCCACAACATCTCCACCGGCTACGCCGAACAGATAGTTCGTGATCGGAACCATCGGCGTCGTGAGCAAGAGGATCTTCTGAGCAAGACCGGCTTGGCCCAGGAGTCCACTGTCGTCGTGGACATTGATGCCCTGAACCCGCTGGGTGAACGTGTCGCGAAGGGTCTGGACTAGGCTAAGCAGCGTCTCTGCCTTGGATCGATCGATGTAGAACTTGCCGCTCTTGATGTCTGCCTTCAGCGATTCCGGATCATTCTTCATCCGCTCGCCGATGTTGATGATGTACTGCTTCAGCGCGGACTCGACATCCATCATCTGACGAGCGATCTGAATCAGGGAAGGAATCTGGGCGGCAACCAGAAGTCCATTGATCTCTGCGTCCGTAGACAGCGTGTACGAATAGAACACCCCAGGTGCCACCATCTTGCCACGAGGCTTGGTGAACTGGTTCAGCCCATCAACAACGCTGACGATTGCAGTTTGGGATTTATCGTTTCCACCACTGATGGAACCATTCGAGCTCTCTTCGACGTATTTGCGAGCTTCCTGCTGGCTGACGAGCTTCTCTTGGTCGATCGCGATCGAGAACTTGCGCACCTCATCGAGCAGGCTGCGCTTAATATCGGACTCTATGTCGGACATCGACGCAGCTGCAGGGCTCATGTCGGCGATCTGACTGACAAGCTCGTCGGTCGTAGTCGGCAGCAAGGCTGGGTTCTTTCGCCAGCGGATCGCCAGCTGCTCGTAGATCTTAGCGTAGTTGCTGGTGTTCTCGAAGTCGCTGTTGGTCTCAGCAACGTACCGCCTCAGGACCTTGCTGAACGCAGTGGGATCATCGAAGATGGCCTCGATCGCCTTCAGCTGAGCGTCCTCATCCTTGATGCTGTTGACCGCGTCGAGGACCTTCTGAACGTAGAAACCTGGAGATCCAACGTGGTTCTCCCTGCGGAGTCTGCGAGGAGTTGTTGCGGCACCTGCGGCGAATGGCTTTCTGAATACATTCCCCTCCCTGATGAGGTTCGGGAAGTGCTTGATGATTCCTCCAACAAAATCACCGCTGGCTACACCGTAGACCTGATCCGCAAAGCGTGCCTGCAATTCGATGGACGCTAGGTCCTCCTTGGTCACGATGTGACCGAATGGAGTGGCCTCTCCAACCTTGATCATAGGATCCCTGTCGTTCTGACGGGAGTTGAGCAGCTCGTTAGCAACCTCCTCCTGCCACACCATAGGATCCATCCCAGGATGAGACTTGATGGCGCGATACTGAGCGACCTTCAGAGCCAGAGCTCCGAAGAACTTATTGGCTTTGACTGCGGATAGCTTCTTCTCGAGCGAGTCTTGGATGGCATTCAGCAGAGACAACCTCTTGCCCATAGGCCCAGGAATCATTCGAGCCAGAGCCATCCGGTTCACCAGAGCTTTGACTCCAGGGAATCTCCTACCAAAGACGAATGGGTTCAGCCATCCAGCGGTAAGCGCGGGAGATGCGGTCTGAGCACCGTAGTTCCGCAGCCTATCGCTGAGCTGCTTGAGAGACTCAAGCTCCACTGGATCAACAGCAACAGTTCCTGAGGCCAGCTGCTGAAGGCGCGCCTGCACTGCGGACACAAGCTTGTAGAAGTCTATGCCAGCCTTTGTGTCGGCAGCGACATCGAGCTGAGGATTGAAGAAGTACTCCTGACCATCGATCACCCATCGCTCACCACGTCCACGCGGATCAACTGTTCCAAGGATCTCTGGGTTGGAGTAGCCAAGGTTCTTGGTAGCGGTCGCGTACGAATCCTTGAACTCGGGAGATGCAACGACGCTCTCGAGCAGAGCGATCTGCTCAAGCGTAGCTGCGAACTCGTTGTCGATCCGTTCGATCTCAAGGTTCAAGGCCTTGAGGCGCTCCAGCTCAGCCTCCTTTGTGGACCTCTCCCTGTAGTATCGCTTCGCGAAATCCTCTATCGACACCTTCTTTGACTTCGCAGCAGGAGAAGTAGAGGCCAGCGCGAAGTAGTCCTCGAAGGCTTTCCTGTCTGCCGCAGCAAGATCGAGATTGGCCTTGTAGTCCTTGATCGTCTTGAGCGAAGAGGCGAGGCCGCGATAGGACTCAAGAACGGAACGCTTACCAGAAGCCGGAGGCGTCAGAAGCTTTGCGATCGTCTCTGGAAGGACCTTGCCAACGAGCACGTTGTTATCGACGACGTACTTGAGGATCGCGTCGTTGTTTCCGGCCGCCTTGGATGCAGCGATGACCGAATCAGGAACCGCATCGGAGATGATGTCTATCGCCTTTGAGACATCCGCATTCTGCTTCTTTATGTAGAGGGCCGCGTTGGTTGCGTTGACCTTGGCCTGCTCCAGCGCCGCATCGACTCCAGAGAATGTCCGCAGCTCGTCTCGAATGTACTTGGAGTAGTCCTTAAGCAATGCGCGCTGTGCGGTTTCAGCAACCTGAGCAGCAGACTTCGCAGCCATTGCCTCAGCAAGCATTGAGATAAGGCGAGGCGATGTCATCTGCTCTCGCAGTGCCTCGAGCTTGGCATTTTTCTTGGCGAGAACGTCTAGGATGTTCTTGCCCTGATTCCACACCGCATAGCTGAAGCTGCCCTTGTTCGGATCGTTTGCATTGATCAACGACAGCGGAATGGATGTCGTTGAGATTTCGTTCAGCGACTTCAGCCAGCGCATCCCACGCTCAGCAGATTCAGAGAGTCCAGCCAGCTGTGCTCCAAGCCCTGCTGGAAGGAGTCCGCGCTGCACTGATGCCGACTGCTCAATGGTTGTGACCTGAGACTGCTCAAGTCCTGGCCTGCGTGTTTCTGATTCAACCTGAGCTCGCGTCTTGAAAGGAGTCTTCGAGTACCTGATGTCTGCTGACTGAAGATTGAACCGCTGGCTCAGAGGGATGACGTTGCCGGAGTCGTCATAGGTAACTGGATCAGCCAGCTTGGCCTGTCGTGATGCTTTAATAAGAATCTCAGGAGCCCCATACGAAAATCCTCCAGCACCATCGGCAATTACAGCATCTGCATTCGACCTGCTTGCCAACTCGTCAAACGCTTCACCCTGTTCAACAGAACCATACTCTTCAGAGAGCTCTTGATAAACATCACGAAGAGCCCTTTGAACATCAGTGGTTCTAGCGTCGAGGAGGTTTTCGGACTTCAGGTAGAACCTGCGAGGGGTTCCGTACCTCCTCGCGTAACCAATATCTGGAGTGAAGTAGAAACCCCTGCCCAAATTGCCGCCGTCATATTCGCCGTATTCAAGCTCCTCTCCCCTGCTTTCAGCCTGCTCGGCGAGTGATAAGAATCTGTTAAACGCAGTCTTTGATGCATGATAACCAGACAATGCGTACCCAGCAAGGCGAGCAGCCTCATCTACGAGGCGCTGCGCGGCACCAATGTCTCCAGCTTGAACAGCAGCCAAATACTCCGCATCAAGCGACTGCATTGACTGAGTTGCCGACATTGCGGAAAGCGTCTCGACCACCTCGTTCCCATTGACTGTGTATGTCGTCGATGGGCGGGACACACGCGCATGAACCTTGGCTACTGCTTTGGCAGCGATGTACTCAGCGGCCAATCGAGTGAGCCGAACACCCTTGCTGTTGGCCCACGCAAGCACGCGACCGGTGATGCGCTGGAACCAGTTGCGTCCCCTCCAAGCCTTGGCCAGAAGCTCGACCTTGCGGGCGTCCTCTTCGCGAGAGACTGCGGCAGGATCGTACTCAAGTCGGGCAACCTCAGCAGCGATCTCGGCAGCCTCATCTGGCGTGACCTGTGAGATCTCAGCGGCAAGCTCTCCATTCGCGTTCGCGGCTTCGGACTCCTCGTGAAGCAGGACCGTGTCGATGTCCGCTGCGGAGGAGACCTTCGCGGAGTTGATCTCGATCCTAATGATTCGACCGTCCGCTTTGCTGATGAAGATCCGGCCATCGAAGTTCGCGTTGGGGTCGTTCACCACACGAACCAATCCGCCAGATTGAATGCCGAACCGAGAGAGAAGGCGATCCTCAACAGCAGCAACAGTCAGTCCGGTTGCTGGGCCGACATTGCGGCTGAGGAACTCAAACGGCTCCTCTGAATTGCTTTCATACTGATCTGCGATGTAGCCAAGGCCATCAGTTCCAGTCTTAGAGTAGACTTCCCACGCCTTTTCAAACCCTTCATTGAAGAGCTGCTGCCTTATATCAGGGTCTAATATTTCTCTGCCAAGAGCCAGACCGATGACTGTTCGATCAATCTCAGAAATCGACTTATCAAATACCTGTCTAAACCGAACTTTGTCTACAGGCCTTCCGAAGTTGTTTTCCTCAGCAACAACAGTGTATTCGATAAGTTTATCAGACAGGATGCTATTGAGAGTGAACGCGTCTCCTCTTCCACCAATAGAGGCACCAACATCAATGCCGCCAACTGTGGAAGGAACTCCAGTTTCAGACATCGGGCTTCTCGCGAAAGCGCCAACACCAATACCACCGAGGGCCTCAGTCTCACCACCCTCGTCGGTCTGTCTAGTCGGAGCGGCAGTCTTGGAAAGCGGGTCAGTGGATGCCCATTTAATGTAGTCCTTTATCAGCAGGCTTTGCGCGTCACTGACTTTGAAATTTGCGCTCTGTTCTGGATTCTGAAGTCGCCTTACAATCGATTGAAGGACCCTCTTGGTCCACATCTTGGAGATCTTCGTGTCGTCTATTAGTAGACCTGGATAGTTCCTGCTGAGAGTTATCGCGATCTGCTTCGGTCCTTCCAAGATTTGGAATGAAGCGCTTAGGAAAATCCTTTCCTCTCTTGTGAGGTCGTTCTCAAAAGCCTGCCGCTCCGCCTTTTCCTCTTCGGACTCAGAACCGGTTTTGGTCCTGTTTAAGAGGCTCATGTATCGCTGATACTTCGGAGAGCTCTCGAAGTCCTGAAGCGATGCCAGAGCACCTTCCTGATCTGGTGTAAGCTTGTCAGATGTGTCGCTATCCTGCTCATCGACAACAGGAGCTTCGGTCTTCGTGAATGGGTTCTTGCCCTTCTTGAGCACCACCGTCTCGCCTCGCTTCTTGCCATCGGCATTGACGCGTTCAACCCGAACTCCGCCGTCAGGAAGCGAAGTAAATGTGAGGCGATCTCCCAGCGAGATGCCATTTGCCTCGGCGTTGGTGATCTTGGTTTTGCGCTCTGCGGACTTCTTGGTTTCAGACTCAGCACCAACCACCTGAAGCTGAATGGTGAGACTGCCATCTTGGTTGATGCTGGCGGGTCCAGCGATCTTGGTTTTACCAAGAGGCTTTCCTTCTTTGAGCGGGCCGAACACCGAAGACTTCAGCTGAACAAAGTCGCCAGCCTTAATGGTGGATCCGTCTGCGTAGACAATGGTTGTCTGCGCCAAGGGAGCAGGAGCTGCTGGAGCGGGAGCTGCAGCGGGAGCCTTCGGTGCGGGTGGAGCGAAAACGGTTCGCGAAACATAAGCCTCTGGGGCAGCCGCAGCGCCCTGAGCGTTGATCCTCAGCGAGGAAACAAGTTCACTGAATGCGTCTGATGTATCGTCCCTAGTTCCAGACTCCTTCTGAACCCTAAGCACCTCATCGTGGTCGGCCTTTGTGATATAGCCAAACTCAAGGGCCTTCTTTGTCAGCGTTTTAAGGCGCGAAGGAGACTCAAGGTTGTTCTCTGCATCCTCTACAGCAGAGATGAAGCTTGAGCGGTCTTGATCCTGCCCGACTGGAGCAGGAGCAGTAGCAGGAGCAGCTGGCTGAGCTGGGGCGGCCTGTTCTGATGGCTGAGCCTTGGATTGAGCGGAAAGCTCCTGATAGCGAGAGACCAAGCCTATCGCCTGACGAAGCTCAGGGATCGACTGGGACTGCCATCCATACTTTTGTCCGGCCTCGAAGATGGCCCTTGATCGAGCAGAGCGTGTCGGAAGGGCGTTTGCGGCGTTCAGCTCCGCCTCGTAGGCAGCAATATCAGACGGAAGTTTGACCCGTAGAAGGCCAGGATTGTTTGGATCCCTTGCGAACTCCTGCTCCGCGATCGTCTGGCCAGCACGATAGGAATCGTCCTGCCAAGGCTGCGTCTGAGCAGCCGCTACTTCCGCCCTTCCTGCGACATCTGCTGGAACTTGTCCTTGCCGTACTTGCGCCGCCCGATCCACGCGGCCAGCGCCTTGGGCTCCTTGACCCCCTTCTTGGACAGCTGGTTGACGAGCTTCTGGAACTTGGACTGTGGCTTCATTGATCTGTTGGAGTTGGCGTTGTTCTTGTGCGCGAAGATCTCGGAGGCGCTGGGCGACCTCTGGGCTCATTCCTAGGGTCTGCCTAGGCTCTGGAGCTATCGGCCTCGTGGCGGCCCCATAGCGGCTCGCCTGAGCGGCTTCCAAAGCGGCAAGCTGTTCGTCAGGAGACCTCTGAAGCGCTGCGGCTGCATCCTGCCTAGCCTGAAGCAGTGCGCTTTCGCTATTTGATCGGCGTTGAGACTCCTCTCTGACATTCGCCATTGCGGCTGCTGTCAGCCTGTTCTGCTCTGACGTGGCGGTTACGAACCTGTCTAGTCGGGCTGATAGATCGATCAGAGGATCGACTCTTCGATCCACCACATTTGCACCAATCGCAGCTTCGATGCGTCGATTCAGAAGCTGAATGATTCTCGGAGAAACGGAAAGGAGCTCGTCCCTCCTTACTGTGTCTTGATTAGGATCAGACTCGATGGCGTTCAGTTCAGACTGTGCGGCATCAAATAGCTTCTGTATCTCTGGGTTGATCGGAGGAAGCTCTGACCTCTGAATACGACCTGAGAGAATCGCCTCGTCGATTGGGCTCGTGACTCCAGATGTCGAAAGCACATCTCCTGCAGCACCTGTAGTTTCAATGGGTCCAGCTCGACGCGGTTCAACAACAACATCGGGCGTCGGCTCGGAATACATTCCAGCCTCGATTGCTGCCCTGCGAGCTGCAGCGTTATTTGGACGGGCCGTTCGGAACGGAACGCCAACACCTTTGTAGGTCTGTCCGATTCCACCTTCAGGCGAGACCTGAGTTCCAGATGTGTCGACTGTCTCTTGGAAAGGCGCTCCATAGACAGCGCCGACATCGCCACGATCAACAGACCTAGCTCCAAGACGACCAAAGTAATCCTGAAGCTCCTGCTCCAGCCGATCCTCTCGGCGGGCATCTGCAAGTCTTCCGATGCCAGACTGGGTGCCGCCTATTGCGCCACCAATGAAACCACCAGTGAGTCCAGCCCCAATGACTCTAGTGGCCGCCTCTTGTGCGGTTGGAAGACCGCCTCCACCAGCTCCGACAGAGAGTATCGAAACACCCTCCTGCCCAGCCTCCGTGAGTCCTTCTGAAAGAATGTCTTTTCCAACTCCTCTTGCGAATCCACCGACACCGCGTTGCGCATATTGCTGAGCGAGCTCCTGAGCAATGTCACGCGCTTCACGCTGCGCAGCCCCAGCGATCCCAAGTACAGGTGGTACAGATTCCCTGACTGCGCCTTGGGCGATTCTCCTAGCGGTGCCAGCTGGAACGGCTCCGATCGTCTCCAGCGCACCAGAAAGAAGACCACCTCCAATACCAGCAGCACGCTGAAGGGGGCCAGTTTCTCCAGTAGCCTCAACAATTTCTCCGTAGATAGCACCGCCCTCTTGAGGTGCAGTGGTGATAATGGGAGCAGCAGCTCCCGTCAGCGTCTTGCCAGCTCCAAGAAGTCGGAGAGCTCCTGCGGTCGGGGCAGTGGCGAGGATCTGAGGAATCTGTTGAATCACCTGCGCTCCAAGAAACCCAGGAATATCACCTGCGGTCTCGATTTCTGAAATCGACTTCGGAGCTGTGGTTGGAATGTCGGCGAGCCCAGACACCTCACTTCCGGCTTCGCGAAGACGGTTCGACAAACCTCCAGGGATCGCGGATGCGGCCAGTCCAGCCAAGCCACCAACAACTCCTGGCCCAAACACAGACCCAAGCCTAGCCAACTCAGCGGGACTTTCCGGAGTCAGTGCGGAAGCGAACTGCAGCGTGCCTCCGGCCATTCGAGCGATCCCAGAACCAAGCTGGCGACCAAACTCAGTTCTCCCAAGGAATGGGATTTCCTTGTCTGACTCGTATGCCTGAAGCGTGTCTAGTCTGTTCTGAGCTTGGCGTCCCTCCTCTCGGAGCTGTGCCATCTGGTCCTGAAGGCCAGATCGCTTGTTCAGGTAGCCAATGATGTCGGCGTCGGAGTAGCCAGCTTTTCTGGCGCTTGGCGCATCAAACCCCTGAACGCCTGAGATGAAGTCCGCGATCTCAGAATCGCTGTAACCCGCAGCCCTAGCTCCAGCCCAGTCGAATTGTGGCATGGCCTTTATGGTTGTATCTAGCGAGCCGGATTATTCTGCAGCCAGAAACGGCCAAGAGGATTAATCGTAGCTGCGTTTGTTCCTACACTAAAATCAACTCTAGCTGGATTCTGCCCTGACATATTGGTTGATACGAGAGGATCCAGAACAGATGAAGGAAGCCTATTTGTACCATCTATCCCAGTTGGAGCTGGTGTCATTTGCTGAGGATCAGGAGATGATATCCCATACATCGCCTGCATCTGCTTTCCGACGAGCTCGGCGGCAACTTGCGGAACAGATTTCGACTTATTCTTAGAAAGCTCATCTAGAATCATGTCCGTCATCGGAGAGTTCCATGTAAATGCACCACCGAGCGGGCCTGTTGCCTGCTGGTAGTAGTCCTCGATCGCTTTCTGGACCGCAGTTCCGTACTCCTTCTGACGTTCCTGTTGCTGACTCAGCCGCATCATGCGCTCCTCAGGCGTAGCCATCATGTTGGGATTGGCCTGCAACAGATCAAAGTACCTCTGGCGCTCCGCAGGCACCTTCTCATAAGGCAAACCGGCCATACGCTCCTGAGTCTTCATCATCGCTTCTTGTAGGCGGCCTTGCTCGCGAATGGCGTCGGCCCGATTCACAGCCTCAAGACCAGCAATGCGGGCCATCTCGTTTTGATAGGTTCCCCTGTTGCGAACGTCTGTCTCGCCAATGCCGATCTGGCCACGACGATACTCGTTTATGCCCATCACGTCCTGACCGCGAATGCCGAGCTCGCCCTGACGATAGCGATCCAACGCCTCGCCCTCAGATCGGCGAATGTTGGTGTTCGCAACTGCATTGAGATAGTTGCGGTAGGCGTTCTGCTCTGCGGCGTTAGCGGCCTGCTGGGCCACGCGATTCGCCATCAGAGAGTCGAGAGTAGATCCGTAGGTTGCCATATTTCAGATGAGATTAGGGGTTGCCGTAGGACACCCCGTAGTTTCCGAAGAACTGAGGTGTTGGTGATCCGCCGTAGACGCCGTAACCGATCGGACCAGTCAGCCCTACGCTAGGGGCCATTATTGGCTGAGGCGTGTAGGTCGGCTTGGGAAGACCGTAGAACATCGGAGACCTCTGCGCTGGCTGTTGCTGGCGCTGACCACCGCCCATCAGTCCTCCAAGAAGACCTCCCGCCCCACCGCCACCACCGCCACCAACCAAGCCGCCACTGTAGAGCGACATGGCAATATCCAGGGCTGAGTTGAGGCTCTCGTCCACAGCGCCAGCAGCTGCAGCCCATTTGTTCCGCTCCTCTTTGAATCCAGCAAGGTTGGATTTGTTGACGTCGCTGAGGCCACCGAGCTGGCCAATCTCACTGGCTCTGGACTGCTGCAGCGCCTGAAGCGGGTTGAGCTCCAGCTGAGCAAGGCCCAGAGGCATCTGATTGCGGTAATCCATCAGGCCGAGCTGCTGATTGATGTTCGCACCACGCTCACTGGCTGCACCTGCTGCGGCTGGGTTCAGGCCAGCGAAGATCTGGCTGGCAATCGGAGCGCCAAATGCACCCAGATAGCTCGACCGCTGCTTGTCCATGTAGCTGCTGGAAGGACGACCAGCGTAGCCAAGTCGAGAAGCAGCCGCCTTGTCGGCACGAGACATTCCTCCACCCAGCTGGCCAAGAAGCTGGTTGAGCGCAGCAAGGTCTCCTTCGCGGGTGCGCTCACGATCGGACAGGTAGCTGGCCTGTCGCAGTCCGCCAAGCAGCCCTCCAACCTCGCCCTCAGTCTGCTGAGTGAGACGTCGGGCCTGATTGATGGCGTCCCTGTTGGCCCTTTCAAAGTTGCTCAGTGACTGTCCGGCTTTGGTTCGGTAGTCGGTCATTCCGCCGACCGAGGTGTCGATCTGGCCCTGAAGCTCTGGGCTGTTGTAGATCCGATTCAGTTTCGGTGGACTGAACGCGTCGAGCACACCCCCAAGATTGAATACTCCTGCCATAAGCGTGTTGTTTTACCTAGAGTTGATGGTTCTTCAGTGCCAAGTGCTAGAAATAGTCGCCATGCGAGGTTCTCATCCCGATGGTCATCTCGTTGAGCGACACCGCCCCTCCTATGACCGGCCCCTTGTTGGCATCAGCCACCATGATTCGGAACCCGATCTGAGAGCCTGTCCTGAAGAACTGGAACGTGGCCATCCGATTGGGCCGCTTATTGGCAGCTATCAACGCCGCCTCAGCTTCGGTCGATAGTCGGTCGATAGGACGAGGCGCGCTGCCCTGCCAGATGAGCTGCCTCGGCTGGGCTCCATAGCCGACATCGGCGTGCAGCTTTGCCGCCTTGGAGTCCGCCACGTCAGGCGCATCGTACTCAACCGCAATACGACTGACCGTCTTGTTGTTCGGACCGCCCATATCCTGAGAGTCTGTCTGAAGGATGGTTACGTATCCTCGGTCCTCGTAGGCCACGTAGTATGGGCTGTCCGTGGTGCGACAAGTGGTAGTGGTTGGGTGATCAATCGAAGTCCACGTGTCAGCAGCAAACGATCGGTACTGCTCATCACGGATGCACAGCTCCCTGCCGTAGAAGTCTGGGTCGTATTCCTTCAGGCACTTGTCCTGAGACGAGGCCATGATGAACTTGTAACCGTTCGCACATGGCGTGCAGTCGGGCTCAATGGATGGATCGCTGTTCGCCAGAGCACAGAGCGAGTTTGCCGACGGATCAGCCTCGTAGTTCTCGGGGCTGTTCTTGATGTACAAAAGGCTGGTATTCAGCACGAAGTTGGCTGGGAATGGGTTCCCCTCTCGATCCCCAAGCCTTCCTCCGGTGGAGGGATTGCAGACGCCAAGATCGGCCAGCCAGCGCCTCACGCTTACCTGATAAGCCGGAAGGTGAGAACAGAAGGCAGTGAATCCAGAGTCAACGATGCAGGCCTTCTGCGTGTCCAGCTGAAGGATGAGGGTTCGCTGCGGCACCAGCTCGTCATCAGCGCACCAAGACATCCACACCTGACGGTCCTCTTCGTTGTAGCCGCCAACGACGTTGTAGCAGGCGCTGCGGTTGACCTTGCCGTAAGCGCCAAACGTGGTGTTCGGAATGCTGCCGAGGTACTCGGCCCGCACTCCTTCGTAAATCGCACCAGAGGCCTTGAAGAGCCATTCAATGCGCTGAGGGCTTCGGTCCAGTTCGCCAAGAGCGTAAAGGGTATCTTCACCAGCGTAGATGTGGATTGACCCAAGGTTGACCAGCGAGTTCTGGAACCTCAGGGCTGATGGTCCTCGGTAGACCTCCCTGAAGTTGAAGACCTCCTCGCCGCCCACGAGGTTCACATCGTAGATCGCCTTGTCGGTGTAGACGCGGAACTGCCCACCGAGCGGCTCCATTGCCAGCACACGCTCATCAGCGCCCAAGTCGATGTAGCCAGCCAGAGAATCCGGAAGCGGAGTGAAGCTCAGCGGGTCGTTGAAGTCGGACCAGTAGATCCGATTCACGTTCATGCTGCCCTCGGTGACCGTGTTCCCAAGGAACATGAAGCCACGCCACGCTCCGACCACCTGAGCCAACGTGATGTCTAGCGCAATGAGATCGTCTATCGGTGCAGCAGAGTTCGTTGAGGTGCCGTCTCCTATGCCCTCATGGCTCCACCAAATCGGAGAGTCCACACCGTTTGTGAAGACTGCGATGCCACCGATCTGGGCGAACTTCCATCGGGTTTCCGGAACGCCAGCCTCCGGCCGAACCCCGCCAGCGTTGTCGTAGAGGATCCTCCAGTTGCCATCCAGTCCGCTGTTGGCAAACAGGCGGGATCTGGTTCCGGCAAGGAGCCGAGTGTCCCCGCTGTCCCCACGCATGTTCCCAAGGAATGTGATGTACTCGCTCATGGATCAGGAACCAGTGGCAGTTACTGTTGGCGCGACCACGCTTATGGTTGGAGAGACCAGTGTTGGAAAGCTGGTCGCCTCTACCTCTGGCGCAGTGATGGCGATTGCGCTGAACACGGTGATCGCAACCGATACCTCAGAGCTTGCCACAACCACTGGATTCACCACGTAGACCGTGGGCGACGTCAGCGATACCGATGCAACATCTGGGAAGTCTGGGAACTGATCATGCAGATCCTCATTCATCGCAGTGCAGATCACGATCGAGTCGATGATCGCACCACCAACTGCAATGGCCTCGATCTTCAGCTCGTGGCCGTGAACCGTGCATCGGAGAGCTCCAAACCGTGGAGGGTTGTCCACCACAGAGCCGGTCGTGCTCTGGTTGAAGTTGTAGAGATTGGCTCCACCAATGCCCGCGACAATGTATGGCAGCGGCGTGGTTGATGACGGCTTGTCCAACCACCTCTGGTAGTTGTGTGCGTGACCATTGATGACCACGTCAGCGCCCCAGCCATAGAAGTCCCAGTTCAGGTTGATGAACGAATAGCCAGAGGTGCTGGAGAAAGGCGGGTGATGGAACACCACAACCTTTACCCGAGCCTTGCTGGCGGCGAGCTGAGCCCTGAGCCAGTTCGCTTGGACGCTGACGCTGTTATTGCCATCCGGCTCGAACACGGTTCCGTTCGTTCTGTAGCCAGAGCTGACAATGAAGAACCCAACATCTCCACGCTGGAACGTGTAGTAGTTCTTTGTGTTGTTCTGAAACAGGTGAGGGAACTTGCTGCGAAACCACTTCGGCCCTCCCACTGCGGTGCCGTCGAAGTCGACGTCGTGGTTGCCTATCGTCGGGTAGAACGAGTTGCTGGTCAGGTAGTCTCCATAGTACCCAACCACCACGTTGTTGAAGACCTGATTCGCCGACTCAAGGCTGTTGAGATAGTCAGCCGTGTAGGTGGTTGTGTCAGAGAATACGATCGTTGAGTCCGCCGTAATCGCTGGGCTGACACCGTAGACATTGTCTCCGGCAGTGACGATGAACTCCGGATTCCAGCTCTTTACCAGATTGGAGACAGCCAGCTCATTCTCATTTCCAACGCCATAGTCGGAGATGACTGCGAAGGTCATGTCGGTCATTGGCTCGCTAAGCGCAAGACGACGCCATCCTCCAAGACGACGGAGCTGTCCTCGAGAGTCTCCGATCGCATTGACGATCAGTCGGAACGCTCCCTCTTGAGTTCTTCCGGATGGAGACCTCAGATCAAGCTGGCCAGCGCTGAGCGCAATGGAAACGTCCTTTACTGGAGGAAGTCGCTTCATGCCTCGCGGGTGGTTCTCATCATGTACCAGATAGCCACAGCGGGCTGGACGATGCTTACGGGAGAGACCGTTCCAGAGTCCGTTGAGTCGACCGCGATTGCGTTGGTGGTTCCGATGAATCCAGTGTTTCTGGCTCCGCTGCTGCCAGCCTCCACAGACCTCAAGACTGACTGCCCCCAGGACTGGTTGTTTGGATCGGTCCAACGCCTCTGGATGAAGGTTAGATCATCATCCCCGTCGTAGTTCGGGGTCCATGTGTCGCCGACGCCATGATAGTGATCCTTGGTGGGGATATTGCTCTGGCCTATGGTGATCGTCTCAGTGCCGAATACGGACCCATCAACCGAACGATTCGTTAGACCAGCACCAGCGCCACCTCCAACAATAACTCTGCCACGAAGATCAGGGGTGCCGCTTGTTCCGTCACAAAGCACCCAGAAAGGCGTTCCGCTTGTGTCCCCTGCATCCCTTCCGAGCATCTCGATGGTGCTCTTCACCGTGGCCTCTGGAGCCTTGAGGTAGTAGGCCAAAATGGTCCCAGGGGGAGGCAGGAACATCGCCTTGAAATCGGTCGTGGCATTCCCATTGGAGGTGAATGCCCAGTCGAACCACAGCTTCATCTTGCTGCTGAGGCCGAGAAGGTTGGTCAGCCTGTCGCAGATCGATTGATTCTGTCCCGCAATGACGAATGAAGAGCCTGTTACCGGCGAACTCATTCCACGGTCCTACGACGGCCCACACCAAGCCGCAAGACGGAGTCGCCTTTACTGAAGCCGGTGCAACCCGTTGGCCCAATAGACCCTGCAGTTCCTTGCAGCCGCCGCCACGTTCACACCGCCAGCGTGAACCCTCAATGTTTGTCCAGTTGCCGGAAGGTTTGTCGTGTGAGTGGCCACGAGAGTGGCGTTGATATAGAACTTCACCTCGGACGGGGTGTAAACGATGCCAAATGTCTTGGCCGATGTTCCAACCGCCACCCCAGTGTCCGTGACCGTGCTGGAAGAGCCTGTTCCAGCGCAGGTTACTGCCTTCCAGTTGGTATCTGGGGCTTCCGACGAATACCTGAAGATGGCTAGATGCTGGTTTGGCGTGTCAGAGCTGAGATTCCCAAGCGTGGTGCCGGCAAGACCTACCCAGAACCGCATTGAAGTGGTGTCTGTGGAGATTTTGGCGTTGATGTAGTGCCTCACCTCGTGGTCCGAGATGAAAATCGCTCCAGATGACCACCCAAACGTGCTGCCAATGCTGGCTGCGCTCACCCAATTCCGTCCAAGAAGCTCCGTGGCCGAACCTCCGATGTTCGATGCCGTTCCATTGTCGCTGGCACCATAGCCAAGCGACGTTTGCTGGGCTGAGGCCGTGTTCGGAACGTAGATGCAGCGGCTCCAAGTCAGGAAATCGGTCTCGTTGTAGGCGTTCGGATCGAGACCAGTGATGTCACTGACCGTTAGAGCCCTCTGCTCGGCGTTCCCAGACGAGTTTCCGATGAAGACGGTCTTGTTGGATAGCGCTGGGACGTCGTTTGTGCGCCCAGGACCCAGAACCAGCACCTCTCCATTGTTCGCCGCCTTTGTCACCCTGCCGATGTTCTGGATCAGATTGGGATAGGACGGCTTTGTGAGTGTGAAACCGCCCCCTGCGGCCACGTAGACGGTCTGGCCAATGGTTGCCGTGGAGGTATTGATTCCAGTGACAGTTCCGATGACATGGATGTAGCCATTGGCACCGATTGCGATCTGGTCCTGAGCCACACCAATCGCTGGCATCTTGGCCGAGTTGGCGGCATCAGCTGGGGCAATGTCGATGTGGGTTCCGGTGCGCGATACGATGTAGACTGGCGTGCCTTTGGCGATGGTGCTTCCAGAGGTGTTCTTGACGAACTCCCACACCGCAGCCGAATGCAGCGAGTAATATCCCTCAATTACCCCTCCGGTGATGTTGACGTCGTCGGAGTTCTGGTAGGCCATCGTCCCAAGATCCGTGATCTGGGAGCCTGTGTGGGTGTGGCCGACATTGGACTTCCCATCCAAGGCCGACTGAGTTGCCGAGCTGATCGGCTTTGCGATGTCTGATGTGTTGTCGACGTTGCCTAGGCCAACATCGGCCTTGGTGCAGTGGCACTCGCCGTCATCTGTTGACGTTCCGGAATCCGCCTGCAGCTGAGCCAGAGATGCCTGCAGCGCCGAGACGCTTGCGAGGACACTGTCAATCTGGGACTGGAGACCAGTCGGGTCAAATGTGTCCGGAGTCGGGAGCGGTATCGGAAACTGAGCCTGAAAGCTGGACCTCCACCGCTCAACGTCCTGCCTGAATTGACGCGCCGTCTCCTCCGTGATTCGGCTCGGCAGTATTGGGAACTCCGGAACCAGCACATCTGCTGTGCCGAGACCTGTGTTCGCGCCGGTGCCCTTTCCGGCTGTTCCGGAAAGCCTTCCAATCAGGACGCTCTTATCGTTTGAGGCCATGCTTCAAAGGCTCCCCAGAAAGCGAAGCCATTGCTCGGTCCATACCACCATGTTGAATTCAGATGCGATGAGGAGTCGTGTAATGTTCCAATCAGCACCTTCCTAGCTGAGCCTGAATTACAGATCTCAAGCGGCTCTGGAATGCTTGCTTCGTGAACATCGCCGAAGCAGCAAGCGAAAGATTTCCCTTCTCAAGAAGACGCGACCAGTTCGAGAACGCATCCCTCATCGACTCGATAACAGAATCGTTGGCCGCTACGGCCCCGAACCCAACCCCGTAGTAAGGGTGGTCTTCCGGAGCCCTAGTCATTCCGTACTCAAGATGCCACGATGTCATCCTTGTGGTAAAATCAGCAGGCCCTCCGTATGGAATGACTATTGACGGCCTTCCGGTCGCCATAAGCTCGCACGCTGGAAAGTTCCAGCCCTCCAACCCAGAAAGGAAAACGCCGCAGTGATGTTGTGAAAGCATCAGCTCATATTCCGCCTTGGACAGATCTGACGTAACCACAGAGATCCTTTCATCTGCCGGATCAAATCGGCTGCAGTCAGGTGATCTCTTAAGGGTCAGGCGAACATCCGTGACGCCTTGGAATGCCCTCTTGAAGCAGCTCACAAGCTGATCCATTCCCTTCCTCTTTGGAACTCCGTTTTCCTTTCCAACACAAATGAACTTGAACGGACCAGATGTCGGCATCGGCCTAAAGACGGAATCACCCCAAAGCGGAATGACGTGAATGGGGTTCTTATAGCCAGCGTCACGAAACACGTCCACGTTGTGCCTGCTTGGGACGATCAAAGACATCCCGTGCATGAATCCGTAGCATGATTTTGGGAGCGAGCTGGCCTCCCACATCGTGAATCGGATTTTCTCGAACGCCGTTGATCCAGGGATATCCAGAACAATGTCAGGGCGCATATGGAGCCCAACCCTGTTGAGTTCCATTGCCTCAAGGAACGCAGAGCATATCCTCCCGTATCCGGTGGCCGTGTTATTTGTGGAGCAGTAAAACGAAAGCGGCTTCTGTGATTCCCTTAATGGAGGCCTTACGTTAACGGTCACCACGCGTCTGGCGGCATGACCCTTGGAGTCCTTACGAAGGTTTGTTTCTTGCGGCATTCGTAGATGAGCTGGGAAACCGCCTGATTGTAGAGCGCCGAAGACGTCTGGAAGCTCGAGATGTCCTTCGTCTCCCTGCGGTTCACTTCAGCGTCCAAATAGTATTCCACGGCGCTGGCCACGTCACGTTCCATCGACTCGTTCGGAGCCGTTCCAACAACCATCGTAGCAGGCATTGTGGTCGTGTCGTCCCATGTCCTTCGTGTTCCGGTCCACTCAACCACGATCTGCTCCGTGCTCTCGATCGAAGGAAACACGTAGATCTGGCCGCGATGCATCGACCAATAGGCCTCGCTGGCGTCAGTGCGGTACCCCTTGTCGTTGCTGGCAGAAGACGCTGGATACGTCACATTCCCGCACGTGAATCCGTATGGAACGGGGCGCATTCCGTAGGCGTTCTCAGGAAGCCCGCACTTGTACTGCCGGAGCAGCGCATTCATGCGATCGAAGTCGATGTATTTGTACTCCACATCCTGACACGCATTCGGCTCGTACGTGTTCGGAGAAACACCAACGCCGCTCGTGTAGAGCCTATCTATAGATCCGTCAACGCCATCGAAAACGTTGGCCCCGCAATGAAACGACGTAGCCGCAGAGCACACATACTCAGCGTGGTCGGTCCTAAGGCACGGCACCTTGACCTGCAAGTCTATCAAGGCGTCCTTGACCGAAAGCTTGTGTGGGAGAACGAGATTCTCGGCTTCGCCCTCAGGGAAGACCGCCGCCGCGATGTTGTTGTAGTATGTGGCGAAAGTCATCTCACTCCTTGGGCAATGCGTACCAGCCAGACGGAATCGCTACCTTGTTCTGAGACCTAACAGAGTTGCCATTCTGATCGACAACCCAGACACGAGCTTTGACGTCCTCAGCGAGTCGAACAGGCTCACCGCTTGGCACCAGAATCACGCGTGTCGCGCACCCGCTGCTCGTGAGCATCAATGCGATCCAGAAGGCGCTTCTTAAGCTCTGGCTGAGGTTTCGCATCTTGTGAGGTCTTGTCCTCCCTCGCCAGCCCTGTGAGCCAGCGAAGGAGGGCCATGACGATTTGCTCGATCCAGTTCAAGACTGGGTGGTCGAAGCAGCCTTCTTGCTCTTCAGGGACCAGATGACGGTAACAAGAGCAAGAATGCCACCAATGACTGCCTCCACGTGGGAGTTCTCAATGGCGATGCCGCGAGCTGCCAAGGCACCAGCGGAGGCCTGGAGCAGAGCGCGAACGATTACGGAGACGGTGTCTTTGTTCATAGTTATGGTTTCTTGTCCCAATGGATAATGTGCTTAATCAGAATGACCGTCGGCACGATCACGCCAAGGCAAAGTCCTAGGAACCGAAGGTATGGGTTGGCCCAGTCCATGAAGCTGAGGGCGACGCCTCCTCCGGATGTTCCAACTGCGAGAACGGCGTCCTTAACGTCGTTGGTGTTCATTGGTGAGTCACTTTTTTAGTCTTCCAGTTTGGGGTCGAGATGGTTCAGAAGATGGTTGGGCCTGATTCACTTCAGCGACGGCCACCGCAGCAGGAGCGGCGGGGGGCTTGATTGAGGCTTTGACTGGGTCCTGTGGAAGTACTGCCAGCGGTTCCACCCCTTGCCTCAAACGCTGCCGCTGCGGCGATGGCAAGACGGTCTTTTTTTTTTGCAGCTCAGCGTACTGCTCCTCTGTCAGCTCGGACACCCCACCCTTGCGCTTCTGAATCCGTTCCACTAGCGCGTCGATGATGGTCTGGTTGTCCGTGGCAATGATTCCGTCATCGCCCCCAACGTGCTGGAACATGATCGGCGAACCCGCTGACGTGAAGGCGGGATTGGAAATCATGGCCTTATGAAAGTAGCGCATCTTTGGTGAGCTTTTTCTCAGGCGATCGTCATCGCAACCCAAAATCATTGAACAAAGTGGGCTGGCCAGATCCCTCCAGCCAGCCCACCGAGTGCATCACAGTCTACGCCTGCTTAGACGTAGGTATCGGACGAGGTCCACTCGCCAGTCGTAACGGGCGCGGCAGCCTCGAAGTTTTCGAGAACGAACGAGGTCGTCTCGGTCTCAACGATGGCCGTGTAGGTCACGCTGTTGAGCTTGGTGCTGCGGGTCGGAACCTTCATCACACAGCGATAGGTGTCGTCCACAGCGGCCAGCGCCTTGAGGTCGCCAGTCTTGTTGACCACCGAGTTCGCGTCGATGATGCCCTGATAGATGCTGGTCCAGTCCAGCGCCCACAGCGACCGGCCAACGTTGGTCGTGCCAGAAGCAGCCTTCTGAGCGGCGACGTAGTCGTCGAAGAACCGATGCGTGACGATGCGGATCTCGACCTGGGGGTAATCCAGCTCGAAGCGGTAGAAGCGGAAGCCGAACGGCCCCTGCTCGCCACCCTGATTGAGCTGGTATGTCATGCGGAACACATCAGCGCCGAACTTCGCTTTGTAGTAGTTCACCATGCCGATGACGATCTGGTTGGCGAAGTAGCTGTCAGTGAACAGCTCGATGATGTCGCTCTTCACGCCCGTGGCCTCGCGCTCGCGCTGGAGGTTGTAGAGCGTGTTGAACAGGATCTGGAGGTTGAGCTTCTCGCCCTGCAGGTCGGCAACCCGACCGCACTCAGCAAGCTGCTCGTACACGCCAGTGGCATTCGCACGACGACCAATGCAACGACCTTCAGCAGGGATGTTGACAGCAGCCACAGTGGGGCTCGTGATCTGAGGCAGGCTGTTGTAGCCAGCGAGCGTCTGATCAGTGCTGTACGGCTTGTTGAAGAAGAAGTTGTTAGCGTGACGCCGTTGGAAGTCCTCGATGATCTGGCGGTTGATCTCAACCTGCTCGACATCGCCGAACTGCTTGAAGTACGGGTTGCTGTCGCGAAGAGCAGCGAGGTACTTCTGGGTCAGCTCATCCTCGCAGATCGAGTACCGAGTGGTCTCAATCCAGAAGGGAACGAGCTGGTTGGTGTTGAGCGCAGGAATCTCACTGCAGAACGACTCGTAGTCGGAGACGTTCGGAGTTCCGCGAACAGCGAGACCGAGAACCGCACCAGCCGCGAGGTTGGCGGGAATCTTGGCCTTGTTCTGGATCGAAGCGGTGGCGCTGGACCGGAAGAACGAAGCCTCGTTGCGGGACGTACAGGTCACCTGAACGTAGCTTCCATTGCCATCGGAACCAGTGGCGGCATCAGAACCAGTCACGAACGCCAGCTTGTAGGCGGTGTCCGTGGTGGTGCCGTCGTCAGCAGAGGCTCCACCGGAGACGAACACGCGCATTCCGGAGGGGAACCAGCGGGTGTCCACGGGGATGTTACCCTGAGAGTAGAACCGAAGGGCGAAGGTCGCACCGTCAGTCTGGGTCGGGGTGGCACCAGTGGCGTTCACGACGCGAACGGTCCAGTACTCGGTGTTCGCGGGGCGCTTACGGCCCATCTTGATGAACGGCTGGATCTCCCAGACGCCACCAGCCACCTGAGAGACGCTCAGCCTTTTGCCGCCGAGCACCTTCTTGTTGGCCTGAAGCAGGTCGTACATGCCGTTGGACCGGACGCCGACGGCCTTGCCGACGAAGTCAGCAGAGACGAGGTTGCCCAGGATCTTGTAGGTCGAGTCCGAGCTGCCGTAGATGGTGCTCAGGTCGCCAGACTGAAGAGGAATCGCGTTGCACGCCGTGATAGCGCCGCACGTTTCCACGTTGGTTCCGGCCGCCGGAAGGCAGCGGGAAAATATGTTTGCAGATGTTCCAGCCATATTAGTGTTTTACCTTTCGCGCTCTTTTTACCGAGCAGTAAACCACCTGTATATGGATGCAGACTCTTTGAGAGCGCTGAACCCAAGTGCGAAAAAGCCAGCAGATGTAAAACACCCGCTGGCCCGCACTAAACTGATCGATGAGTTGCCGTTTTACAACCCGATGTCTCTCCAGAAACCAGCAGGAATGCCGTTGATTGACTGCTCGGACTCCTGTTTTACAGGGGTTGCAGACTGAGTGGAGCGCACCGACGGAGCGGTGGGCGCTGCGGCTGGCTTAGGGGAAGGCTTTTGCGAGGTATTTCCTTCCGATCGAACGTAACCCCGCTGTTTTGCGTAGGTTTCGAGGCGATTTTCGAGGCTTTCCTTGATCTTTCCGGCCTCATACTGAGCCGCCTTGATGATCAGCTGAGGCACCAAAGACTCGTCCTGTACGGTGTAATACCGAGCCCTCTGGGAAGCAGGCATGTTGCGGTAATCCTTCAACGACGAGAACCGACGGCCGTCTTCGGTGACTGGTCGTTCGTCACTGGGCACAGAAGACAGCACGCTGTCGACATGGAGCGCTGCCGAGGCCAGAGCCTTCACCTCCTGAGAGTCCGATGAGTAGGCCGACTGGTTGTTCAGAACCCTCACGGCGAGGTCCAGTGCAGGCGTACTCCACCGCTCCACAGCCATCACAGCCTCGGTGGCGATGGGATCTGCCTTCACAGCCTCAACCGCCTTGGAAGGATCGGTATTGGCGACCTCAACGAGATCGGGCCGCACCGCTTCAAGAAGGCTCATTGAGGCCATCCGATCAACCTGCTGGCGGATTGGTGCCAACTCGGCCTCTCGACGGCTCCTGCGCACTTCCTCGATGTCCTGACCGTACTTCTTGGCGAAGCGATCTTCAGCCTCACGGATTGCGGCTTCCTTGATCAGGCTGCGGTCCGCCTCCTTGATGTGGTCCTCGTCCACCTCGACCGCATTGGTGTCGACGAACTCGGCGTGCTCTTCGTCAGCCCAGTCGAACTCTTGGCCAGGGTTCTTCCGTCGCCAGTTCCGCTCGTACTCGACCTCCTTCTGGGTGGAGTCCAAGAACTCCTTCACCAGATCGCGGCCATTGTAGTCCTTGGCGTGCAGGCGCTGCACCTCACGAAGCCGTTCAACGTCCTCTTTGAGGGCCTCCGGAACATCGAGCTCCTCCTTCTGCGGTTCGGCCTGCTGAAGGGATCGGATGCGCTCCTCACGAGCCTCCTCAAGACGTCGCATGGTCTCAGCGGCAGCTTCAGCCGCAGCCTTGCTGGCCATCTCCGCCACCTTCTCTGCGGTCATGGTCTTGCGCTTGGGCTTGGGAGCCTCTTCCTCTGCGGGTTCAGGCTCCGGCTCTTCCTTGGCCTGCTCTTCGATGTTGGCCTTGAGCTTGGCTGGAGCCTTGCGCTTAGGCTTCTCCTCCCTTGGAGCCTCTTCCTTGGCGGGCTCATCTTTGGGAGCCTCTTCCTTGGCCGCTTCGGAGTTGGACTTGGATTCAGCGAGCAGCTGATCGAGAACGATCATGCTGGCCTCGCGAGCCGTGGCCTCCATCTCGGCGTCGGTGCTCTGATTCTGTGGCTCCGCCTGATCCTGGGATGGCGGGGCCTGATCAACCTGCTGGTCAGTGTTTTTAGTCATTTGTCTGTGATATGCACTTCTGCGCTTCTGAACGTCCATTCCGCAGATGCGATCTCGGACAACACGTTCAGGAAGGTCTGATAGCGGGAGGCGCGTGAGATCGCCTTCTCCGATGCGGCATCGAGTCCAGCCTGAGCGCGCAGGGCGTCAGGATTTCGGGTGATGACGTTTGCGAAATCGCCCTGAAGGACGGCCACCTCAGCCAAGAGGCATTGGCGCACCAGCAGGCATTCCGGCGACAGGAGCCATCTCTGCAGCTGGAGCTGCTGGTCCTGTGGCAATGGGCGGGACTGGACTTCCAACATACGGTTGTTGCTGCGCTGCCTGTATCAGCTGGAACAGCTTCACAACCGCCTGACTCTGCTCGTCCTGACGAGCCGACAACTGGGCAATGGCCTGCGCCGTTTGCTGGGTAGTTGCCTGCATCGGTTCGACGATGTTCTGTCGGAGTCCTTGGGCCAGCTCTGTGAGCTTGCCGTCGACGATCTGGGAAGCCATCTGCGCCAGCTGCTGCTGGACGCCCTGAAGCATGGCTGCCTGCTGTTGCTGAGCCTCCTCGGGAGAAGGAGCCTGCTGCTGCTGCGCCTGAACGCGTAGGCGGAAATCCTTGGGTGCGCCGCTGTAGACGAGGATCTGGTTGAACAGGCCGATGAGCTGTTCGAGGCCAGCCGCCTGAGCGAGCACTGGGTTGGAGAAGATCGACTGGAAGGTCTGGATCATCGTGGCGGCCAGCTTGGCGTCCACAACGCGATCGGCACCTTCTCGATCCGATGAGAATGCGTCGATGTCCAGCATCGCCTTGCTGCCCTTGACGCCAACCTTTGCGTCCGAGGCTTCGACCTCGTCCACCTTGAATCCCATCTTGGTGAGCGCAGCCTTCTTCACCTCATCCATGTCAGCCACCTCGGCGATGATCTCGTCATCGGAGTAGGACATCATGGCATCGTAGAGGAGCTTCTTGCGAGCCCTGACGGCGGAGTCGATGAAGGAGCCTGTTAGCTGGAGCCGGTTACTGGTGTTCGCGGCGATGATTTGTACTTCTTGCGCAGTCTGTTCGTGAGTCGCCGGAACGCCAACCTCCTGTGCGGAGTAGCCCAGAACTCGCTCCATCATCGACAGAAGCTGATTCACAGCCCCAGCCACCTCGAGGGAGTTGCCTTGTGGCAGCTGGACAGGCGTGAACGCATCGCGCTCAGACTGCTGCTGCCAGCTCAGCTCCTTCTTGGAGTAGGGGATGAAAGTGACACCTCGGTACTTCTTCTCTCCGAGGTTATTGATGATCTCGACGTACTTCTGATCCACCACGTCGGCGTTCCAGAACACGATACGCTCGAGGTTCTGCTTCACCGTCAGGATGTAATGGGTGAGCAGGTTGGAGAGATGGTCTTGGAATGGCAGCAGCTCCAGCGACAGGGAGGTCGGACGGGCCGTTCCGAGGTCGGCATCGTACATGTAGGCCACCAGCGGGTTGTAGCCCAGTACGGCAGCATGGCTGACAGTATGGCTGCCTGTATGGACGAAGCGCATCCAGACAGGCTCGTCGTAGTCGAATAGGTTCCACTCGGATGGAACCAGCTTCTGGAAGTAGCTGACAACGGTCACACCCTCATCGAGGTGGTGCATGTTGTAGCGATAGGCCTCATTGGTCCGCTCGGTGTCGCCGACCCCAGTGCCTGAGCCGGAGTGGCTGTTGACCGTCGGGAAGCGCAACATGCATGGGTTGAGCTCTCGGTAGTAGTTGTACTTCGAGAGAACCCAGGAGCCGTACTTGAACTGGATGTTCTCGGTGTTCCAGAAGTCCTTGTTGTTCTTGACGTCTTTGTAGCGGAGGACGTTCCAGAAACCAGCGTACTCGACGCCAGTGTCGGTGTTGGCCGTGCTGAGGCGGTAGTTGAGGTCGTAGAAGGTCCGTGAAGGGTGCGGGATCTCGAACCGGACACCCTCCTTGACCACCTTCTTCTGCTCCTTGCCATCCTTCAAGAACAGCTGCTTCTCGCGGTAGAAGTCCTCGGATGGGAAGTTGATGCAGGTGCCGTACTTGAGCATCTGCAAGATGGACTGCCGCTCGTCTTCGCGGTAGCCCATGTCCTGAACCATGCGCTGGATGCGGCTGGTGATGATCTCGCAGCGAACCCGATTCTCCAGCGTCTGAGAAACCGGCTCGTACTTGTAGAGCGGATAGATGTCCCGATCGTTGAACAGCTTGGCCCAACGCATCTTGGTGTACGCCTGAACCAGCGGAACGAAGATGTTGAAGAAGGTTGGCATGTCCAACTTCATCAACTTCTTGCCGGTCTTGTCACAGACGGCCTGTCCGCTCTTGTCGCAGAGCGGGGACATCATGTTGCTCAGCCGAGAGGTGATCCCCCAGCTGGTCATGGCCTCCATCACCTTCTCACCGCTGACGCCGTTGGCCAGCAGTCCCTCGACGAGGGTGTAGGTAATCTGCCTCTGCGACACGTCGTACGCCTGATCAATGGCGTAGATGGTGCGGGCATCGTTCAGGTTTCTCTGGATGCCCTCGTCAATGCGCGTGGCGTTTAGGTCGACAAGCTCCTTGATCTTGTCGTCCATCACGTCGGCAGTGAACTTCGCCTTGAGCTTCTCAGGCGTAGCACCGCGCTTTGCGAGCAGTTCCAGATCGACCATGGTGTGAACGAGTTACTTGGACTTCCCCTTGGGTCCGCCCATCATAATCAGGATCCCAAGACCCTTGCCATGCTTCTTACGCATGGGGGCCTCTTCCTCCTGATCGTACTCGTCCATCTCTTCACCATCATCCTCGGACTCCATCTCGCTGGGCATGCCGTCCTCTTCGATGGATTCGACCGCCGCAACGATCTGAGAATCGTCCTTTGATGTCACCTTGAGGGTGGCACGAACTTCGATCATGTCACCCACCTCGAGGGAGTCCATGGACTCATCAAGGCCATCACGCTGCAGTTTGATTTCGTTCATTTGGTGCAACTTTGAATGGAGTCATCCCCGCCTTTTACACCATTGTCCACGCAAAGTCGTAGCTCCTGCATGCAAGACTCCAGCGGGCGGTGGTTGCCAAATCTGTTCCCAAAGGGGTTCGAGGTCTTCAACAACTACAGCCGATACTTGATGGTCGACGGTCCACGTAAGGCGGGCAAATCGCTCGCCATTGCCAATCGTGCCGCCAGACACCTGTTCGAGAACAACAACGCCATCGTGGGGATCATCACCAAGACCCTCAAGAATGGTAAGGTTGGCGTATGGAGTGACGTCACCAGAACGGTCCTGCCCGAATGGATCGAGGCTGGCTTTGGGATGAAGTGGGTGAAGGAGCCCACCATGGACGTCGCCACCAAGATGTCCTTTGCTCGGGTCAGGAACGCCTTTGGAGGAACATCGGAGATCCAACTGCACTCGCTTGAGAACGTCGGTGAGGCGGAGCAGAAGTTCAAGGGAACGCGGTTCTCGATGGTCTGGATCTCGGAGGCGGACCAGTTCGAGGAGCGGATCGTGTTCGACTCACTTTCAGACCAGTTGCGCGTGGTTGGAATCCCGTACGAGAACCATCAGCTGATCGTCGACCTAAACCCTCCAGAGCTTGGCGTGAACCATTGGCTGGCTGGCGTGTGGTTCCCGAAGATGGCTGATGGGGAGAACAGGGACGACTCCTACGGACGCATCCAGTTCACGATCGACGACAACATCTTCCTCGACCCACGCGAGAAGAAGGACCTCATCTCCAAGTACAGCTACGACAAGCAGCTGTTTGCCCGTTATGTCAGGGGCGAATGGGTTGCAGATGTATCAGACACATATTTCTCAGATGTCTTCGTGGAATCCACCCATGTGGTCGGCAATGCGACCTCCGCCACCGAGGACGAATGGGATGTGATTGTTCCGAACAGGAACTGCATCGAGCTGTACACAGGATGGGACCTTGGTGACGTCAACCACGCCTGCTGTATTGCCTGCAAGCGCGAGGACGAGAACGGCAACAGCGTCTTCGACATCTTGGACGAGGTAGTCGTCATCGACCGGAAGCTCAGCATCGCCGACTTCACCTATGCCGTCATCGAGCGGATGGAGAAGTGGGAGGAGTTCATCAAGCGCGAGTACGGACACGAGCGGATCATGTGGCGGCACTGGTCCGACAACAGCGCGTGGCGCTACAGGGCGGCGTCCGATGTCTACGACGAGCTGGTGGTCAGACAGGTGAGCCAAGGCAAGATCGTCCTCAACGCGGTCACAAAGGGCTCAGGATCGGTGAAACAGCGCATCAGTCTGATGAAGAAGCTGCTCTTCGGTCGGCGGATCTACTTCTCCGCACAGCTGTCAAACACCATCAAGATGGTCAAGGAGCTGAAGCCAGGACCGAACAAGGCCGAGCCGATTCGCGATGGTGACAAGAACAAGCACATCTTCGATGCGGTCACCTACATGCTCATCTCGGAGACCCCGATGGACATCGAGCGCAGGTTTGCGCCAACGGTGAAGCCGACCGTGGTGTTCACGCAGTGACGATGAAGCTGACATACTGCGACGACAAAGACGTCGAGCTTTGGGTGTTGTCTGGAACGGGGTGGGCGATGCCGATGCGGTTGCGCCACTGCGTGATGGACGGGAAGGCGATGGCCCACGTGATTCCAGCGGTTCCGCTGGGCTACGCGCAGTACGGAGTCGTGGAGCCAAAGCTGAAATTCCACGGCGCGATCCAGCTCAGGAGCGGGTGGGTGCTAGAGCTCGAACAGTTCACCTCAATCTGCACCAAGGCCGCTGGGGTAACTCCGGAGTTCTACTACAAGTGGAATGGCGAGTTCACGGACAAGCCGAGTACTCCAGAGGAGGATACGATCGATTGGGCCAAGAAGAAGAAGCTCGATGTTCAGAACGAGTTCATAGACCTCGTTGCGGAACGATCCGGCCTAGACAGATCAACCCTCACGATGTGCTGGATGGCGATCACCCAGTGCATGGCAGACTGGCTCCTGTCCGGACGGATGATCGACTTTGGGGTCTTCAAGCTTCAGGCATTCCCGTATCGCAAGAACTGGAAGGAGGTCCTGTTGGCGAGGTACCCGCAGCTCAAGAAGCTGTGCTTTGTGAAGGATCGGAAGCGCATCATGTCGCTGGCCTTCACAGCTGCCTCTCGGATGATACGAAGCTCTGAACTCACCGAGTACAGAACACGCATGAACAGGGCGCTCTTTGGGTGGAGCGTTGAGGTGATCCACGATTCCAGCTGGGAAAACGCCGTGATCGATGCAGAACATGAGTGTGCCGCATCGCTTGGTCCATTGGCCTACCTGAAGCGCTGGGCAACCAAGATCAGCCAACTTGAAGAACAGATCTACGAAGTCATCCGTGAGTACGCTGCGAAAGAGAATACATCGTGCTGTCGCCTATACTGGCGTCGCAACCAAGGCGGCGCTCGCTTTGTTCAGGGCGCTCCAACCCTCATCAGCTATCGAGCGTCTCTGGACAGCGATGAGGCTGGCTACCAGAGCGTTGATGATTTCCTCGGAGTCGAAGACACCAGCGCGTATCTGGAGGCAGCGGCTGCGCGTATGCTGGCGATGTCCAATGCGGAGCCCAATGTGGACCTGCGGCTATCTGGGGGAGACGATGGTGGGTCCGGATGGGAAGCCTCAGACAGTGGGATGCTGGTGCTACCTGCCTCTGGCGGCCAAGCTTCCGGAGAAGATGTGCTGGCTGGACGCGATGGGAATCAGGGAGGGTAATTGGCCATGAACGCACCTATTCCTATCGAACAAAACATCCACACTTCTTCGGAAGTGCCTATGACTCGTAACAAGCCAACCATCTCTCTGGCGGCTGCCGAGAAGGCTGCCAAGGAGGCTGGATTCGGCATAATTGACGCGAAGCAGCTCAAGCAAGCTGGTGTCTTCGGCGAATTCGTGGCGCAGGTCGGTGCCATTCAGATCGGCCGATCGCGCCTCGCCATGAACATCGCTCGGGCCGACAGGGCAATGGACTTCTGCGAGAGGGCTGCCGAGTCCTCCACCGATCCAGAGGTGATGATGGGCCTGATGAAGATCAACGCCGACCTCATCGGGAAGAGCAACAACGCCGCAGAGCTTCTCATCAAGAGCGCCCAGACCGCAGCTGAGACTGCCAAGACCGAGGCCATGGTGCTTCCTGGCTTCGCCCCAAGGGCTGCGGTTGGACTCACTCAGGTGAATGTCAACGTCAACGGGCCTGTCAGTGAGGCCGAAATCAAGGAGGTATCAAATGATCAAGGGAGTTAAACGCCTGCCTAGCGGCGGGCTCATGTACCGAGGGGAGAAGTTCCCTGGCTTCAACAAACCCAAGCAGGCCCCTGCTGGCTCCAAGGCCAAGATGCGGGTGCTAGCCAAGAAGGGCGACAAGGTGAAGGTCGTGAACTTTGGACTGCGCGGCTACAGCGACTTCACCAAGCACAAGAACCCCAAACGCAGGGCCAACTACCTTGCTCGGAGCGGTGGAATCCGGAACAAGCAGGGGCAGCTGACCAAGAATGACAAGTTCTCAGCGAACTTTTGGGCCAGAACTAGACTGTGGTAATCACTGTCACTACAGTAGGTTGCGCAGCTGAGTAACTTTCCTCTGTACACTGAGCAATCCACTCCTAATCTGTCGGTCGTTCGGCGTGGATTGTGTGATCAACGCTGGGACGCCATAATGCTCCAGAGGAGTCCGCCTAGGCAACGGCCCTCACTGCTCCGCCAGAGCAGCACACAAGGAGCGCCCCCTTTCAAGGATGGCCCCAGTTCTCCAGCAGGACTGGGGCTTTCCATTTCCCCCAACAAGGCGCACAGCAGAACTGGCTGCCGTTCATGCACAGGGTCTAACGAACTGGGACGGTGCGGCAGAAAGCGGTCAGGCGAGTGTGCTAGGACCGACAGGGTGGTGGCGAGAGACTAGAGCCCTGCAGCACAGGTGAGCGTCCCCTGCTCAGACAGTCTGGTCCTGTTGAACGTCGGAAGGTTGACTCCGACCAACCCCTACGTGGCTCCCTTCATCCGACAAGGAAACGGTCGGTGCCAAGAGAACGAGGTGAATACGCCAGCCATCTCCTAGGAGGTGGCTTGCCCTTCGTTCTCCGCTTACCCTCTAGGAAACGGGTTAGGTACCACAAGGAGATGAGGAACAGTGGGGATATACAAGGGGATCCCAGACGACTCCTAATGGAATGGGGATGGACTCTGGGTTCATGGTTCCCTCATGGCGATCACCGCTAGGAAAACCAAGCCCGAGCTTTGGAGTCGGATTGTTCGTGAGGTCACCGCTTCCTCGAAGGGCGGTCGTGCTGGGCAGTGGAGCGCTCGCAAGGCTCAGCTGGCGGTGGCTCGGTACAAGAAGGCTGGCGGTGGTTACAGCGGTGCCAAGAGCCCATCCAACAGTCTGGCCAAGTGGACCCGTGAGGACTGGGGCACCAAGAGCGGCAAGAACTCGGTGGTTGGCAAGGGTGCTACTGGAGAGCGGTATCTGCCCAGAAAGGCCAGAGAGGCCTTGTCCTCCTCGGAATACGCCGCAACCAGTGCGGTGAAAAGGGAGGGTATTCGACGCGGCACCCAGTTCGTGTCCCAGCCCAAGCGCATCGCTCAGAAGACCTCTCGGTATCGGTGAGGGCCTGCGACTCCTCATCGACATGTTGGAAACCTCGGTCTAAAGGACGCTCATGGCTGCTACGGTTACTCTTTACAACAACGCCCTGAAGGAAATGGCTCAGGGAACCATTCGCTTTGATGGCAACACCGCGATGAAGCTGTTGCTGGTGGCTCCTGGCTCTGGCTACACCTTCAGCAAGGCGCATACGATCAAGACCGACTTCACGGCCACTGGAACCGAGGCCTCTGGGTCTGGCTACACGCCTGGCGGAAACGTGGTCACATTCGTCGCTGGCAGCGTAACCATCGACAGCGCCACCAACGCCATCAACATCGCGATCCCTGCGACAAGCTGGTCCAATTCGACCGTTTCTGCCAAGGCGGCGATCCTTCTGACGAACACTGGCAATGCCGCGACGGACAAGCTGGTGGCCTACGCGAACTTCGACGCCACGGTATCGTCCAGCAACTCCACCTTCACGGTGACGTTCTCGACTCCGATCAAGCTGCAGAACTGATCCAACCGCATGCCGCTGGAACTGGTCAATGTAGGGCTGGCCCCGAATGACGGCACTGGTGATCCGCTGAGAACAGCGTTCATCAAGGTCAACGGGAACTTCAGCGAGATCTACAACGCCATCAATCCCACAAGCAGTGGGAATGTCCTGATCGCTGGCAACCTCGAGGTCGACGGGTTTGTCACGTTCAACCTGCTGAATGCGGGGCAGGTGATCTTCACGGACGCGAACAAGAACCTGCACACCAAGACGCCTGTAGATGCCCGTACGGCGCTTCAGACCACCACCTACACGCACACGCAGGGTGTTGCCGCAAATCCTTGGGTGATCAATCACAACCTCAATGCGTTTCCGACCGTCTGGGTGATCGATCCTCTGGGTCGTGCCGGATGGACCGAGGTTGAGTATGTCGATGCCAATACTGTCCGAGCGCACTTCCCAGGAGCCCAGACCGGAACCGCCTATTTGAACTTCTAAAGAGACCCCACCATGCCAGTCCCATTTCTCAACAGCGTCAACCTCAACAAGAACGAGGTTCAGAACTTCAAGGTCTTCAACATCGGGAATGATCCGACCCCGACGCTGACCGCCAACGATGGAGGATACTTCTGGTTCGATAGCACCACTACGCCAACGCCTGTTCTTCGCCTGAAGTATTGGACCGGCACCGAAGCTCGCACGTTGCTCGACAGTGCCTCGACCACCATCGTCGCTGCGGATCTTTCCGGTGGCGCTGCTGGAAGTCTTCCGTATCAGCAAGGAGCTAATGACACGACCTTCCTCGGCATCGGCACCGCTGGTCAGGTTCTGAAGGTCAATTCGGGAGCCACAGCTCCTGAGTGGACAGCTCAGTCTAACCTTTCTGTTGGCACTGCTACGTTCTTGGCTGGCGGAACTGCTGGCGACATCCCGGTGCAGTCTGCGGCTGGTACCACTGGCTTCCTAAACATCGGTGCCAATGGCCGTATCCTTACTTCCAACGGAAGCACCCCTGTCTGGTCCGCCACGATCCCTTCCAGCTCCGTCTCTGGTCTTGCTGCGTCTGCTACGACCGACACGACCAATGCCAGCAACATCTCCAGCGGCACCTTGAGTCTTGGTCGGCTGAGCCTTTCAGATGGCCAGTTCTATGTTGGTGATGCTTCCAACAACCCTGCTGCGACGGCTAAGACTTCGATTCCTCTGAGCGGATTCGGTGCGGCCACTGCGGATGTGTCGATGGGCACCTACAAGATCACGAATCTCGGGACTCCGATCTCGACTGATCCTGATTCAACGGCTGCCACCAAAGGTTACGTTGATTCGGTAGCTCAGGGTCTGGACGTCAAGGCGAGCTGCGTAGTGGCGTCCACGACTAACATTACGCTGGCGTCTCCGGGATCAATCACCATCGACGGTGTTAGCTCGGCGACATTCACCAGCGGTGTCACTCGAATCCTCGTCAAGGACCAGAGCGCACAGGCTGAGAACGGCATCTACATCTGGAACGGAACCGGATCCGCGATGACTCGTTCGCTGGATGCCAACACTTGGGATGAGCTGGTTGGCGCGTTCACGTTCGTCGAGACCGGCACTGCCAATGCCGACTCTGGATGGGTCTGTAACGTCAATGCTGGCGGCACTCTTGGAACGACTGCGGTCACTTGGACCAAGTTCTCACAAGCCGGATCTTACACCGCAGGCAACGGCATGGTGCTGTCGGGTGGCGTGTTCCACTTCGCGCAGTCGAGTGCCTACACCGCTGGTCAGATTCCGTTTGCTTCGAGCACGTCTGCGATTGGGTTCTCATCGAACCTTAGCTGGGACAACTCAAACAGCCGCCTTGGCATCGGGACGGCGTCGCCTGCATATCCGTTATCAGTTTCTGGACGCATTTCGTACAGCGGAGCAATAGGAGAAGGTGCTGATACGACCCTTTCTTCGAGCGGAACCGTTCTGCTGCACGGAAATTCAGCGACATGGACAGAACAGCGGCACTACATCGCAGGCGTTGAGAGATATAGGCTCTCTTCGTCTGGAGCTACTTGGTATTCGGGTTCCAGCGGAACTCAGCTCACGCTGGACTCCTCCGGCCGCCTTGGCATCGGGACGGCGACTGTCGACGGAAAAGTCCACATCTACGGCGACACATACCCAAACTCGCAGCTTCGGATCCAGCGCAACGGTGCGGTCAATGGA
>Ga0208644_1000059_pt1 | contig 63203 bp, 103 predicted proteins | sample VirMetDEL_Nov_18_FD_184517 | JGI IMG/M metagenome (GOLD analysis project Ga0208644, IMG submission 184517) | Aqueous microbial communities from the Delaware River and Bay under freshwater to marine salinity gradient to study organic matter... | ecosystem: Environmental > Aquatic > Marine >...
AGCTGAAAAACAAGAAGCTGAAAAACAAGAAGCTGAAAAACAAGAAGCTGAAAAACAAGAAGCTGAAAAACAAGAAGCTGAAAAACAAGAAGCTGAAAAACAAGAAGCTGAAAAACAAGAAGCTGAGTCTTATAAGAAATCAAAATCAAAATCAATTAGTAAAAAAGAATCTTATAAGCCTGAATCAAAACAAGGCAAATCAAAAGGTAAAACAAAACAAGGATCTTATAAGAAATCAAAAAATACTGGAAAAATAATTGGTATAGCTCAAAAAATACCAAGTGTACCAAGTGGACATTTTGAGGGATCAGAATGGAGATAACAGACTTAGAAAAATATATTGATAATATGATCAAAGTTCTTGATAAAGATCATTCTGTATCTAGATATTATAAGTGGTTTAAACAAAATGCCAAAGTATATCACGTTATAAACAAAGAAAAATCTATTCAATATTCAAAGCAAAGTATAATTCAACGCTGTTTTGATAATTCTTATAAAATCGTTATTAAAAGAAAAACTCTAAAGTATATTGAAGGTTTTACCCTTGCTTATGGAATACCAATAGAGCACGCTTTTATAACTAATAGTAAGAATGAGATTATAGATCCAACATTAGCGATCCCCGCATGCGGTGAATTTGAACGATACGGAGTAGAATATTACGGTGTAGAGATTCCAAGAAATCTTATAAAAATGCTAAGATCAAAGGATAACTTCAACCCATTACCCTTTAGATACTGGCAATACTTAGAAAATGGGGGAACTTTATAAAATGTTCAAGTATTGTAAAAAATGTATAGGTATTAGACAATTCTTACCTAATGGATACGGTGTTATAAGGCATTGTGATATATGCGGAGCTGAGGAATAATGATAAAGTTTGAGTGTCATGTATGCAAAGCGTGTTATAAGACCGAAGAATATCTTAGAACTCATTTACTATTTGAACACTCAATATTAAAACCGATTTGCCAAAATCATGATCTTATAAAGAATCGAATTATAGCGGAAAATAACTTAATATCAGAATATAGTACGCATTTAGATTTTTTAAAAAGGCGTGTCATGAAACATGCTTTTAGACTAAGTATAATGGAATTTTATAAATTAATATCATTAGAAAGAAAATTAAAAGCATTTAATATTAAATCTAGAAAGGATTCAAAAATGTTTAATGATATATCCGTTATAATAGACGATTTGCATTTCAAACTATACGGCAAAAGAGTACCATTAGATTATAAGATTGATTATACTAAAACAGAATTACCGGATAATAAAATGAATGAGGGAATATTTGTTGATATAGATTCAATTTATAAATTAACTTATGCAGGTTATGATAAATATCAAGGTATAATAAGAAAACGTGAGGATATAATAACTGACTTATACTGGGTTGATAAATAATGATAGTATATTGTAGTTTATGTTTAATGGAATTTAACAAAACAGATCCCGATTATAATAATCGTATTATAAGACACAATGATTTTCATAGTTTAGCAAGAAAGCAAAAACGAAACACGACACAAGGAAATCCAGAATATAATATCAAAGTATAATCAATCAAAGTATAATCAATCAAAGTATAATCAATCAAAGTATAATTAAAAATTTATTTAAATACTAATTTTTTCTCTTTAAATACTCAATCACAAAGATTTATATTACTAATTAGTATTCTACTAATTATGGAAAGAATAGAAATTCCCAAAGATTGTTTGCTATGTGATATATGTAACAAACAACTAAGCGACAATTCATTTGTTGCCTTAGAAGATCAAATATGGTATGCAGGGCAATTAACTTGCGAATCATGCGATCTAAAATATGAATGTGGTAAATCTTACGAAGCAATAAGATTTATTAAAAAAGGCGATGATCTATCTGATACAGATTTAGCATTACCGATCGTAATGGAGTTTGGTTAGAATGATTTCTAATCGAGAAATGTTTTGTACCATAGCAGGTGTTATAGTGACAACAACAAAAGACGCACCCACAATAAGACAAAGCCTAATACAAAGTACTATGAAACTTTGTAATATAAAACAAGAAGAAGCAGATAAAATTTTAGAGGAAACATACGATACTCTAAGGTTTATAATCCAAGCTGGTTTTTCAAAGGGAGAAAAACCACTTGTCTAGTTTTTCTTCTGATAGATACGAAGAAGCTTATAATATCCTAATGGATTATTGGGATTCATTTCCAGAAGAAGAAAAAGACATAATAGACGCAAAACTTCAGGAGCTAGGCTTATAATGTGTGAGTGTCCTATATGTGAAAGTCCTTGTTCTGAGGAAATCACAAAGTTTGTTTTAAACGAACTTTATAAAATGAGCAAAAATCCAAATTATAAACCCAAAAACGCAAGAGAGGCAGGTTTGTTATAATGGGTTACACGCATTATATGACAAGGGATAATCATGACTTTGATAAAGACCAATGGAACAAGGCAATACTTGATTTTTATAAAATATTGCCTGAATATATGGATAGATTAGATAATGATCCTGAAAGTAGCCAATGTCTAAAAGCAAATACTGAAGAAATACTTTTCAACGGTATAGGCGAAAATAGCCATGAAACGTTTTATATTGATAGGGTAGTATCAGAAGGCAAATATTTCAATTTTTGTAAGACAGCTAGAAAACCATATGATATAGTTGTATGTGTGAGTATGTTGATCTTTAAAAAACACTTCCCAAGTCAATTAGAAATATCTAGTGATGGGGGGTATCAAGAGTGGTCTAAAGCAGTAGAAATCGTAAATGACAAACTGGGTTATAATATAGATAATCCATTTGATCTTGAAGAAGAAGATTGATAAACATGGATATGAAAAAATTTAGAAAACAGTGGAAAAAAATAATGGAAGAAGAAGTAAAAACTCATACACAAAGACTAGCAGAAGAATAATTTTTTTATCTTCTTTTATTTTTTATAATTTATAATATCGTAGTATATCTTCATAGTATATCTTCATAGTATATCTTCATAGTATATCTTCATAGTATATCTTCATAGTATATCTTCATAGTATATCTTCATAGTATATCTTCATAGTATATCTTCATAGTATATCTTCATAGTATAATATCAAAGTATAACTTTATAATTTTATAAAAAAGAAGCCCACTAGTAGAAATTCACGAAGATCTAGTGGGAAGCCTTTAAGTCTGCTTATACTTACGCTTTATTTATACTCTAAAGACTAAGAGTAGAGTTAAACCTATCTGATCTTCTCGTCTTATCATGAGAGATTGTGATCGTTTAACTCAATAATAGTATATCTTTTACCTAATTTAAATGTATGTTTTTGGTATTCTTGGTATTCTTGGTTTACTTGGCATAAGTTATATTACATATAGTATAATGTATAACATGAATCAAGACATGAAAGAAAAGGTGGAATACCTCAAACATTGGGAACAAATACATAAACAGTATTTGAATAAAGACGGTTCACTAAACTTTGATGGGTATAATTTATGTCATACCTGCGAAGTGGAATGGGGTAATGATCCAAAATGGAATGACTATGAGTTGTACCATTTAAGACCGAGATTAGAAAATTATTGGTATGATCACCCTGACGACTCAGAAGATAATGACGGAGAATACAAAGATATATTCTCAAAAGCACACCCTAGAAAAGCTAAAGAATTATGGGAATAATACCCATTTTTTATTTTTCTTTAAATACCAAATCACAAAGATTTATATTACTATATCACTAATTACTAGTATGAAATCAAACATGATTCACAGCTTTACAAAAGCAGAACTAGTAAGAGTATGCGATCTTGCCATGAGAAGAATGATTGATAATAACATAGAAAACTATGCCATGGAAGATCAAATGCTTTTTAAAAAATGCCAAACTCTTAAAGTCAGTTATGGCAAAAAATATGGGGGTTTACTTTAATGAAACCCCTTACTTTTTATAAAAGAAAATATGCTTACAAATATCACACCATAGGTGCTAAAATAAAATGGTGGATTCTTGCAAATATTATAAAAGACGAGTTAATAGAAGAATACGCACAGGATAAAGAATTATTGAGAGATTATTATTTGTCCGAACCTGATTATGAGGATTACAGACATGATTACTACTAATATGCAATTAGTTATAAGTTGTAAAATGTGTAATACTCTTATAAAACAAGAAATGCCCAAAAGTTTAATCGGTAAAACTACTAGAAAATATTGTTCCGATTGTGTAAAACTTAGAAAAAAAACAAAGGCTAGAGAATGGTATATAAAAAATCGAGGTAATAAACAATGAATACTAAAGATAGGGAACTTATGGATAATATAAGAAAAACCATTAAAGAAGCAAAAAATGTAGCAATAAAAGATATGCAGAAAACTACTGATCTAAATGATATATGTTATTATAATGGACTTCATGATGCGTATAGTTTCGTATATGAAATTATAAGGAAGGTAAGATAAAATGATTTGTGATAAATGCGATTCGTATTGCCCGAATTATAACTTCTTTATAGTAAAAGGTAAAGGTGCTTTGTGCAAGGAGTGTTTTGAAAATGGGTTGTAAAGGGGTTTGTAACCGTTATAAGGCTAAAAGAGTAGTCGGAGAGAGCAGGTATGGACAAGGGCAAAAACGTTGCACAACTTGCCAAGAGTATATAATATGGGAAGGTGTTTATTGTCCTTGCTGTAATTATAGACTTAGAGTAAAACCTAGATTTATGAAGTATAAGAAATTATTAGTAGAGGTAAAGAAATGAGAAAATGTAATTGTGGTTATAAAATGATAATAGAAACAAAAGTCTTTTATGATTATAGTGATTTAGAATATTATAAATGTGAAAAATGTGGTGCAGAAGATTATGATTAAGGCAAGAAAATTATTTTTAATTCCAAGTTTAAGTGCATTATTGCTTATAATACCATTTTTAGGTATTCCATTGTATATCATAGTATGTATAGCATGGTATCTTAGAAATAAAAATAACATACATTTATATTTCCAAGGGATTAATTATGATCAGAATGAAATTAAAGACAAGGAGCTTGAGAAATTAAAATGAAACATTACGGTATTCAATATTGCAGTTATTGTGAAAAAGTATTTGAATTTCCATATGAATTATGGGATCATGAATCAAAGGTGCATGAAAAATGAGAGTTTGGGATCAAATATCACCTGATAGACTTTGTAAAAAACATTTACTAGCAGAACATAGAGAAACTTTATGTGTGTATAGTGTTATAACTAATGGTAAGAAAGGATATTCAAAACATCCCGAAACCGCAAGGTTTAGACATAATATAAGTGCATTAGTATATAGGCATAGACAGTTAGTTAATGAAGCAACAAGACGTGGTTATAATTTTAAATCATTACCAAATTCGGAGTATATCATTGCTTTTAATAAAATGCCTAATGCTTGGGATAATCAAGAAAAATCCCTAAGTCGCAAAGAATGTGAATGTATAAAGGTGATAAAAAAATGATAATAATAGATAAAAAAATTCATAGTTTATGGAAAGCTAATCCAGACTATATTGGAAAATATCAATATGTATTGTCAAATGGAAATCAAAGTATATCTATAGTTGAAATTATAAAGACTTATGGTAGCAGTAAATGGGAAGTATTTCAAATCAAGGGAGATATAATTTTGTTTGATGATATTATAAGATTTGATTCTTATAAAGAAGCAGAAGATTATTCAAGGAAGTTACTAAATTGACTGAAGATTATATACAAAATAAAGAAATCGAAGTTCTTGTATGGTATGACTATGAATATCAAGATAAGTTAGGTTCACCATCAATAGAGGCAAGTTTTGACGACTTTGAAGAAGCTTATAATTTATACACAAACGCAACAGAATTTTTGTGTAAGCAGATTATAAGATATGATAACTCAGATGAAGAATCAGAAGGAGAAATTATAGACGAGGAATGGAGAGAATAATGGAAGAAAGTTTTGCAGGTACTTCATGGATTCTTGGTGCAAAGTATAACACCGAAACAAAACAAATGCAAGTTTATATTGGAATGAAAGGTGAAGTATATGAATTTGAGGGAGTTGATCATGAAACTTGGTCAGAATTTAAAAATGCTGAATCAAAGGGCAAGTATTTTAATTTGTATATAAGAGGAAATTTCCAATCTCCTAGTATATAAGCTTATATAGTTATATACTGATAATCGAAGTATATGACATTAAAAGACGATATAAAAGAAATTAAAAAAAAATGTGGTGATATGGCAGTTGGTAATGGTTCTTGTTGGATTTGTGGTTGTCAAACAGCAAAACGCGGAATGACAGTTCACCATAGGTGGTATTTACAAAAAGACGTTATATACAAAGACTATCCCCGCAACGATAGTGGAACATTACAATATTATAAGGACTTATATCCAATGATACAACGTAACCCAAACAGGTTTATGTATTTATGTAATACACACCATCAAGCATTAGAAAGAATATGTAGATATAGCGATAAGATTTTTAATAAATTATGTACCGCTAGAAAAATGACAAAAACATGACAGAAGTAATTCATTGTATAGTATGTGGTGAAGAATTATGGATAGACGATTATAGAAACTATTCAAAATGTGATAAACATAAAAAGACTAATATATATCGAAGTATATCCGAAGTATAATGAATATTCCATTACCAAGTAAAAAGTATAATATAATATATTGTGATCCAGCATGGTCTTATAATGATAAGGCTCTCGCTGGTAATCGTGGTGCAGGTTGTAAATATAATGTAATGACATTAGAAGAATTAAAACAATTACCTGTTCAAAGTATATCCGAATCTGATAGTATAATGTTTATGTGGGTTACAATGCCAAAATTATTAGATGGTACTTGTATGGAAGTTATGAAGTCATGGGACTTTATACCGAAAACTTGTGCTTTTACTTGGATAAAATATTATAAGAATTTAAAACCATTTATGGGAATGGGTAGGTGGACAAGAGCAAATGCGGAGTTATGTATATTGGGAACAAAGGGAAAGCCACAGCGTATAAGTGCAAGTATCAGACAGTTAATAGAAACTTATAATGGTGATATTATACAAAGCATACCCGAAAGACATAGTAAGAAACCAAATGTTGCAAGAGATAGAATAGTTGAATTATGTGGTGATTTACCTAGAATAGAATTATTTGCTAGAGAGACAGCAGACGGTTGGGATTCTTGGGGTAATGAAATATGAAAATACATATAACGAAAAAAACTTGGACAGAAATAATCAATGATAAGGACTTCTTTGATAATATAAGAAACATAGATAATGAAAAATGTTTTTTTCCTAAAGGATATGATGATACTGTATGATTATAATTTGTATATCTCTTTTGCTTTCTTTATTGGTATATAAGGAAATGTTATAGGAATCCATATAATACCCCAACGTTCCCAAATCTTAATCATTTCTTTTGAACCATACCAGTTATCATGGACTATAACTGTTGCTGAAGAACCACGACTACCTGCTCTACCTTCAGGTGCATCGTATTTTCTTGTTATATGAGTAGTTCCTACATTATCAATGTATAAAGCATGGAGTAATTCATGTACCAATGGTGGTATATTTTGTCTTAATATAAACTGACTTTTTATATCGTTTATAAACATATAAATGACTTTTTGACCTGTTACTCCCCAAGCAATACCATCAGAAGTTTCTACATTTAGATGTTGATAGTATTTTTTATAATCTTCCTGTTCTGTAACAGGTATAATCCATAAATCCCAATTTTCATAAAAATTTAACCAATTTTTATAACCTGACATTGGTGTACCATCATCACCATTAAGCATTATAGCTTTCTGTATAATGCGAGTCATTCTATCTTGATCAATGTTTTTAGTTTTATAAGTTATTGGCATTTTTGGTATTCCTCTATTACATATTCAATCATTTTCAAATTTTTTTTTGCTTCTTCAACACCAAGTTCTCTTCTTATAATTTCTGTTCTCCAATTAGGAAGATTATAATCTTTATATTTTTGTGCATCTTCTAATGATTTTTCTGCTGATAACAAGTCTTTTTGATAAAATAATCTAAATTCTAATAACTGGTACAAGTCATATTTATCACCTGACTTATAATTCCATGTCATTATTCTTCTTCTTCTTTTGTAATATTTAAGCCTTTATATGAACAAAACCCCTCTTCACATAACCCCATAATATCTTCTGCTTTTATATATTTATTAAATTGTTTAAGTTCTTCAACCATAGTATTACTTATATATGATGTATATAAAAATTATGAACAAAATTCGCATTGGTGGGGTGAACCGTCTCTATTAAGATTCTGTTTCCCATTATGTGACTTTAACATCCATAAATCATCAACCCATATACAAGCAACGTGCCAAGGGTATCTAGTATTTTCATATTCTTCTTCCCTATTAAAACCAAACAAGCCGTTTGATTTACCTTGTCCTTTAGTCCAAGTGGTGACTTTTTTTAAACTACCGATATTATTGTCTATCATCCATTGTTCTATACGGTTTATTTCTTTCTCTAATTTTATACGATCAGGGTGATCCCAATCCATTTCTTCCCGTTTTGCTCTTAAATCTGCTAGTTTACCCAACTTTTCTATACCTCTCTAAGTCGTTATCTAATTCCAGTACCCCTGTTTCTATAAGTTTTCTAACCCTTTCATGTCCATCTAATTTGTTTAGTTTATAATTAATCTTATTTGCTAATTCGCCCTTATCTATTGTATTATCATATTCTGAATCCTGACATTCATGGATTGCTTCTAATATCTTACTGTCGTTTGTGTCTTTTTTCTTATTAAATTCCCCAGATACTTCCCCTGTCTGCATATTCATTTTCATACTTTTATAAGATTCGCTTATAATTGACTCGACAATATCGAAATCATCTGCTGTTACTTCGTTTCTAAGATGTGCTTTTGCACAAGCTGTTAATAATCTGTATAACCCGTGATACTGTCTTAATCCAATAGGAACACCTGAATTAACATTAAGTGGTCGCATTTTTTTATGTAGTGCATCAATTCTATCCATATAATAATCAGGAATAATTGAATCTAAAGTTTGAATATAAGTAAAGTATCTTTTTAATTCATCTACACTCATATATTTCTCCTTTCTGGAATTATAAGATCTAATCCATTTTCGCATTTTATCATCAGTTTCAGGATCATTTGCATCAACAAGCAACCAAATTATATCAAATCTGGAAACAAATGGTGCTTCCATTTCAAAGTTATCCATTACACTAGGATATTTAGAATTAAACTTGCCGTTCTTTGGATTACCTGCTACTAGTATTGGACATTTTGCGGGTAAAGTTATACCACCACCACTCCCTGCTTTAGCCTGACTAGTTGTTTGTTGTTCCATTACTTCGAGACATGAATTATGATCCTCTTTTTTCATTTTATCTATTTCATCAAGGATACAATGGTGTCCTGTATGCTGTGGAAAGAAACCTGCTTGTGGCATCATAGTACCGTTATAAAGTTTCACAGTTGCAATAGTAAGACCTGCACCACTTACATTTCTACCAACTGTATAACCTGAACCGTCTAATAGTTTATTCATTTTTAATAGTAATTCTGATTTACCTAATTGTGCATCACCTAATATGGCACAATGTATAAGATCTCTCTTACCATTGAGAGAATTACCACCACAAGCCCATAATACTAATGTTTGTATAATCTTATCATTCATGTATATATCAGGAACTATTGAATCTGTAACTCTTTTGAATATATCTGATTTTTTCCATTCTTCTACTTCTTCTGCTGTTGGTAAACAACCTTGTGATTGTTCAATATCTTTCATATCTGTTATTTGAAATACTATTTGATTATAAGCCTGATTCTTTTTCATTATAGAGCGAAACTTTGCTGTTACTGTTTTTCGTTGACCAATGAAAGCTTCACCTACTGTTTCATCAGTTATTTCTGCATCAAATTGAATAGGGCTACTGTTCCTAGCATCTTCAAAAAACTCTTGTATTCTAAGTTGTTGAATATAAGATGTCACTTTTGATCTTTCGTCTATAACATAAGAAACCTTGTCCTTTACACAATATGGTGCTGTTATACGGTGTAAATCATCACAATGAGTTTTTGTTTGATTATGACAATAAGGACATTCATAATCTGCTGATACAGTATAAGTCATTCTTTCTCCAACTGCTATAATCATACAGTTAAAAGATATTGGTTTTCCTTCTAATGCAGGTGTTATATTCTGCATATCTACAGGCATAGGAGTTCCGCCTAATTGTTGTAATACGGTTCTTGCATCATCAATATGTTTTATAAGATTTTGTTTTTCTGATTTCTCCGCCTGTGAGATTATAAGTTTTAATTCTGAAGTAGGCATTGGTGGTGTATGTCGTTTATTTAGTTCTTCTAATTCTTTGTATAATGATTGTCCATACAGTCCCTTATCTCTTATAAGATAACAGGCGTATTTAAAAGTGGAATCATTTCTACCACCTTCTGATACTCCTTGTGCTATTTCTTCTATTGATCTTGTTTGTACGTTAAATCCTATTGATTCAAGTTTTTCCCGAAGTCTTGTTCCACTTATATCCATTATGGGTGAATCATCAACTATTGTATATACACTTCCATTTGGATGTATTGAACTAGGTGCTAAAACATAACCGCCTTGTGATTTTATATCAATATGCCTTCCACGTTTATCATCTAGTTTTTTATTTGGTGGTGGAAATCCATGAAAATGAAAATACAGGTGTTGTCCTTTACCTGTCTTTACTTTTAATGTTTTAAATTCTTCAAAGTCTTTGATTAATGATTCATCATCTAGATCAACCACAAATAGATTGTCACTTGATCTTCCACAAACTACTCCTATATTACAGGTTGAGGGAAACGAACCTTCGTATTTTTCTTCTTGATATTCTTTCCAATTAAAACCACCAATAGGTTCTTTTGATCTTGGTTTAAGAGGTATTAGGTTAAATCCTAATGCTTTTAGTTTATCTATTTCTGACATTTTTGTATTATCTTATTGTTTAACTCACATATTAAGGTACTCATTTGTAACTTCTCCTCTTTACTCATTTTATCTAAAATTTTATCCCAGTCATCTTTATCTGCAACAAGTGATTTATTGTCATTTATATTCTGAACATATAATTTAACTGCATTACCTATTGCACCTGAAAATGATTTATTTCTTGATTCTGAAATAACTTTTAGTTGATCAAAGTATTCTTGGTATTTTTTACTTTGATATAGATTTATTGTCAATTTTTACCACCTAATTTTTCTTGTATTATTTTATCTAACAAGTCAAATATAGTTGTTTCTATTTCTAACTTGTTTATAACTGCTAATGGTATTCCCGCTAACTCATAATCTTTGTTTCTTCTTTCCGTATCTTCTATTTTTTTATCGTGAACACCACCATCTATCTCGATCACTAGTAGTAATTTATTTGTTTTCTTATCTATTATAATTATATCTGGATTTCTTATTTTGTTTATATTTTCAATTTTTATATTTGATGTGTATCCCAAATAATGTCCTATATGCTTGTCAAATACTATATACCATTCTCTCTCCACTCTGTAATTAGTTATATCTCTTATAAATTGAGCTATTTCAACAAGTTCTATATCATCATTCTTATAACTAAAATAAGATTTTGCTTGATTATTCTTTTTATTCATAGCCATTTTCTTTTCCCCATAAAGTTATTGAATATACGTCTAAATGTAAATGATCTTATCATTGATACACTTGTATAAACCAGTCCTATTAATAATGCTATTTTTATATCATAATTCTGTATTTCATCAATAAAAAACGGAAGGAAAAGTAAATTAAGTATTGATGCAATAAAATAACCTGAGCCAACATTTAAAATTGTTTCTATTGCTGATCCTTTTTTAGTCTGATACATAATCTATCTCCGTTAATTAACATATTTACATTCCCCAACATTGTTATCCTGTGTATCTCTATATTGATCAAAATAATGTTTTTCCTGTAATCTTTCTGCTGTTCTTATATTCCATTTATTCACAAGGAAAAAATCATCAATATGAAATACTTTCATATTATCTGATGGTTGTACATATGGTTCATCTATATGATTATAATCTATCAGTAGATTATGATTTTTTGTATGAATACACATACTCTTTTCTGTGTAATAATGTATTCCATGATTAAGAGGAATCATTCTTGGTGTTTTACCATCTTTATTGCTATCATAGGCATAAGCTCTACACATTCCCACATCGGGATAAGCTTCATCTAATAATGGTTTTAGCCACAAATGAACTCTTCCTGAATTTTGTTGGAAAAATTCATCGCCATCCTTAACAAAAATATAAGCTCTATCTTTTGGAAACAACTTACCAATCATATCAATTTGTGTATTTCGTTTTTTTGATTCTGATTCCCATAATTCATTGGTTTTGTTTGTTATAAATATTATAGGCACATCAGTTGTTTTTGAAAATTCTTCTACTAATTCAGCAGTTCGATCTGTCGAATTTACACTTTGACCACCATTTTTCCATGCACCATCAATAATATGAATCATATCTAAATCAGGAATAGTCAAATCATCTTCTAATACTTGTTTTATAAACTGTTCATCATTATATACACAATGAGCCATTATAAGTTTTATATTATCGTTTGTAAAATTATGAATTTCTTTATCAATCTGTTCTTTTAATTGTCTTTCACTGAATTTTCTGTGTGCGTTACCATATATTATTTTTTCCTTTAGAATATTTTTAACATTATCTTTCATTTCTTTCCTCTTCATATTTTATCTTTAAATAAATAAGATAATTAATGGTATCTTCTATTGTATCTGAAACTTTTTCATCTTTTACTTCTGGGTTTTCATTTGGATTTCTACAAAGGGAACTCAACCTACTAAATTTATCAGATAATCTTACAAGTAATCCTTGACATACTGAATCTGTTATTCCCAATGTCTTACAATTAGTTATGTTTGCTAATGTGTCTCCATTCTTATGCTGTAATCTTGCATAATCCATACCTTTTTTCTCCACAATATTATAAGCCTGTTCACATATTTTTTTATGTTCTGCTAATACTTTTTCTAGACTAGTCAACTTTCTCACCCCATAGATTTTCTAACACTTGTGTTATTTCTGTTGCACTAAGACCTGTATGTTCATATCCCATCATTTCTTTTATTCTTACATAGTTTCTAAATGCTAACATAAATTCATTACCTGATGCCATAGGATCAACAGTTTCCCAACCAACACCTTGAACATAAACCATTGGTTCTACTGAAAATCTTGGTTTCCCACTACCACCATTTTTTGCTGACACTGGTGCATATGATTCAGAATGAAATGTTGCTTTTGTCATTTGAATATGCTTGTGTTCTCTTGTTGAAATATCACTCATACAAAGTGAATAGTATTTGAGTTATTAATAGCTTTCTATGATATTGAAATTAAATTTTTGTTGATCTATGATAACTGGTGTTATATTTGAAAACTCTATTTCTCCAATCCAGTTGCCTGCATTTGCTGAAGTTGTAATTGATGCAAGTATCGTAAAAGAAACTATTCCATTTGCCCTGTCAGTAAATGAGACGTTTGTACCTGAGTCAATCAATGTTCCATCAGGCTTATAAATTTTCACTACCCCTGTTGCATATACATTTGTATCTGTCATATCTACGGCTAAATTAGTATCTGGATCAAGAATTGTTAATTGAAATGTTTTTGTTGTGCCTACTGTTATCTCAAAAGTAATCCCAAAATCTTCTCTATTTACGCTCATATCTGAATATTACCTCTATTGGTTTTAAATTTTATTGACTTGCTTGTATCTTTTATTCTTATAACTGCACCTGAGATTAGCAGGTAGGTTTCAGTAATATTGTGTTTTAGTATTTTATAAGAAATTATTGATGAATTAATATTATGTTTTAATATTTTTGTTACTTTTAGCAATCCAGACATATTATGCTTTAAGATAATTAATTTCTGTACTGAGTTTAATACAACGTGCTTTAATATGACATTAACTACCACAGTACCAGCTAGACCATGTTTAAGAATAACATTTTTTGTTGTTGATGAGTTTATATTGTGTTTTAATATGTTATTTACAAGTAAGAATCCTGATAAACTGTGTTTTAGTATTATTAATTTTTCTACGGAGTTTAAAATGGTGTGTTTTAATATCACGTTCTTTGTTAGTGCTGAATTAATATTGTGTTTTAATATTTTGTTTACAATTAATAATCCAGATAAATTATGTTTGAAAATGATATTCTTTGATATTGCCTCAATTATAGTGTGTTTGAGAATTATATTCTTTGATATTGCTTCAATTATAGTGTGTTTGAGAATAACATTTTTTGTTGTTGATGAGTTTATATTATGTTTTAATATTGTTGTTTCTAACACACTGTTTTGAATATTGTGTTTTAATATTTCAAATGTTCCTACCACTCCAGCTAAATAATGTTTAAAAATAACATTCTTTGATATTGCTTCAATTATAGTGTGTTTGAGAATAACATTTTTTGTTGTTGATGAGTTTATATTATGTTTTAATATTGTTGTTTCTAACACACTGTTTTGAATATTGTGTTTTAATATTTCAAATGTTCCTACCACTCCAGCTAAATAATGTTTAAAAATAACATTCTTTGATATTGCTTCAATTATAGTGTGTTTGAGAATAACATTTTTTGTTGTTGATGAGTTTATATTATGTTTTAATATTGTTGTTTCTAACACACTGTTTTGAATATTGTGTTTTAATATTTCAAATGTTCCTACCACTCCAGCTAAATAATGTTTAAAAATAACATTCTTTGATATTGCATCTCTTATATTATGTTTAAGAATAACATTCTTTGTTATTGCATCTCTTATATTATGTTTAAGAATAACATTCTTTGATATTGCCTCAATTATATTGTGTTTGAGTATTTTTGTTGCTGATACAGCACTGTTTATATTATGTTTAAGTATTTTTGTTGCTGATACAGCACTGTTTATATTGTGTTTGAGTATTTTTGTTGCTGATACAGCACTGTTTATATTGTGTTTGAGTATTTTTGTTACTTCTAATGCTGAATTTATATTATGTTTAAGAATAACATTCTTTGTTATTGCATCTCTTATATTGTGTTTGAGTATATGTAATTTTTCAATACTATTGATTAGATTATGTTTAAGAATAATATTTTTTGATGCAAAAGTATTGATATTATGTTTAAGTATTGTATTTAATTCTGTTTCATATGATATTATAATTCCATCGGTTCCACCATCTTCTAAAGTAAGAAGGCTTGTTCCATCTTCTAATGTAAGTAGATTTTCACGGGATTCAGTAGGCATTTACTTCACTCCATGTATCATTTGATTTGTTATAAATCCAAGTTTTACCAGTATCGGTTTCTTGATATTCAAGTTTATCTTGTATTGTATAACGATTAATGTTGCTATCATATAATGTTTTAAGTGTTGAATCTGCTAGAAAATCAGCACCAGTACCTTTGTTTATATTGATTTCATTGATATAAGAATCAGGAGATGGACTATAACTAAAAGCTACCTGTATTAATCTATTGTTTTGAGCTACACTATCCCAACCATAAACTATCGCATAACCTAATTTATCCCTATTTGGGAATTGACTAAGAAAAACAACACCAAAATGCTGATGATCAGTAGTAACATCAAGCGGTATATTTGATTGACTTGTAGCTTGAACATCACTAGCAGAAATCACATATTCATTTGAACTATAAGAATAATTTGAATTTGTATCATTATTAAATGTAAGAATACTCTCCGATACTGAACCCATAGTATCAAAAATAAATAAACCGTGAGTGCTTGCTGTTATCCCACTGACGTTAAGATTAGCACCTGCTACACTTAATGTAACTGCACCGTTATCAGTCCAAGGCATTAATTACCACCCCACCATTTTATATTATTAACAGTTGTATCACTACTATTTATTTTAAATCTTCGTAAATCTCCATTTGGTATCCAACCACCGACTAAAGTCTGTCTATGTGTTATAACATTAGATCCATTACCTTCTTTCCAAGTGTACATACAGATATTATTGGTCTTAGACTCGTATTGTCCACCAAATGCAGATCTTTTAAATGAAAAAAGATCCATATGAAGATAAACATTTGCTGTATGATTAATTGCACCTAACTCAAAGTCAGTATAATATGGTAAAGTACTTGAATAGTCTGTAAAAGTGCCATCTAAGTTATTCATATGAGAATATGGATAACCTTGAGCTGCCGTATAATATTGAGAATCAGAGATAATTGAATGGTTGCCAAGCTGAAATGAAGGAGTAGTTGTAGTTCCATTAGTAAGTGTTAAATCACATGAAATCCAGTTATAATTTTTAGGTTTGGTTGAAATTACTTCATTATCCCCTGTTGAAGAACCAATCTCTTCCCAAAAATTATGAGACTGTGGTATATTATCATCATAACCAAGTACAAGGATTGATGTACCTCTTCCAAGTTCCTTGCTTTGGTCAAAAATATTTATTGTGTCCAATAAATCTGTACTGTTTTCCCAAGTTCCACCCACATCTAGATGATCTTTATCAAACAAAGAATTAGTTGTTCTTGCACCTAGTCCACGATATGCTTTAAAAGTATCTTGATTATTAGTAATCCAAGTAAGCAAAAATGGAGCTGATGGATTAAAAGTAGTAGTTAATTGAAATGAAGTGCCACCTTGAGCACCCCAAAGATCACTACCATTTCTTCTAATTTCGGAATTATAATTACTACCTGTATCCACAACACCACCAGTACCAAATCTCATATCATGAGCAGTGCTGTATCCAGCTAAACTTTCTATATTAATAAATACCATATAAAAACGCTTATTGGCTATATTCGTCAGTGTAATTGATGTAGCATCTGCTTCTAATACAGCTCTTCCACATTCAACCCATCCACCAGTATTTGTTCCTAACCCATTAGTAATATCATATCTTTCTTGTTTTGTTCCTTTTGCTCTATTACCTGATAACCATTCCATTATGATTCAAACCTCATATATATTTTAGAACCACAATCACAATCTATAACATATTCACCCATTTCGTTTCTAATTTTTAATTTAACTTTACATTTAGGACATGAACCTTGTTTTAATCTGAAGTAATTCCAATGAGATTCACATAATCGCATTGATTCGGTTATATAATTATTGTATTCATGTTCTCCTAGTTCAACTGTGCATTTATAAGCATCACAAATGTATTTTTGTCCATTGTTTATATGATTATAATATTCTTCACTCATCTTCTATTCCTCATCCCAAAATGTTATAATAGTGTTATCTCTTGAATCATATGTTGAAGGACTAATCTTTCCGGTTACTGTAGGACTAGGTGTTATATAATTAGTGTTAGGTAGAAAATTAGAAAATCCTGTTCCTGTGTGCCACATATAGTCAGTTATTCCATTAGGTGTGAAATTGTTATAAAATCCCATATATACTCTAAGCACTGATGTAGGATAAGTACCTGTATCACCAATCGTCATAACATATTGTATTCCACCACTGAAAAATATGGATTTGAAATCATCAAGATAACTTACCGCAAAAGTAAGATCACTTATACCGAGATCAATGTTAATTGCAAAAAAATTCTCAAATTCAGTGGAATTAGCATTATTTCTCCTATGAAGATACTCTGCATTAGTGTCAATATTATTTATTTGTAAACTACATTCAGGACTACCATCAGTTTTAAGTCCTATAACTGTCTCAAGAAATGCGTTGGTAGCGGTTATTGGAAAAGCTGTACTACCTGAACGATCACCATTTATATTTGCACTGTGTATTCTAGTCCAAGCCATTAGTCATGTCCCCACACTGTTATTTTTCCACCCACATAACTTCCCGGAGCTGTAATCTGAATAGATGATGCTTGGGTACTGGTGTCCCATTTAGAATATGTATCTCTTTGTCTTTGACTGTTACTATTATCGAAACTAGGTACTTGAGAAATCATTAATTTTGGTTTATCATCACTATTAACCATAAAACCTATACCAGCAGCGTGCTGATTACCTACAGCAGCATAATCAAGTGCATTTAATATATTTGATTGAGTTAAAGAATCAGTAAAAGCGTTATTTGTCCATTGACTAAATGTATAATTTGAATTTGTATCATTATTAAATGTTGTAGTAGTATTAATATTGTTTGTGTTTCTAGTGGCAGTTCTGATCATTAGATATTTTTTAGGAGTGAAACTAACAGACAAAGAACTACCGCTAGCAGTACCTTCTCCTAATTTTTGCCAAAAATTATCACTACTACTATGTACGTCACTTGGATCATATCCTAATACGACCATTTCAGAACCAACAGCAAATGAATAATCACTATTTATAGGTACAACACGAACTGAAATCTTTTCTATATATTCACCCGGAGCTTTCCAATTACCACCACCAATATGTCCATCAGGTGCGGTCGCAACACCGCTACCTGCTTCTCTTACAGCTTGAGACATGACAAGATGATGTCCTTCCGGAGTATCTGGATTATAAATGTGAATTACTGCAAATTCAGAATCAGCATTGGCAACACTTTTTGTGATTATTTTTATTCCACCATCGTTAGAGGTAGCATATGCACCATGATTTGTTGTATATCTATTATAATATCTAGTACTTGGATCATTATTAAAAATCATTTCAGTATCAAAGTCACCATTAGCAATAAAATCTTTCTCTTTTCCTTTTATATGTAAAAGAACCATATAAAATTTTTTCTTTGGTACATCAACTTCCATAAATCCTCTATCTGCAAATTGTGGAGATAATGCACCGCTACTTTTAACTGTATATCTTGCTACTTCTTTCCAAGAACCAGTTGCTAATTCCTTAGTAGTTGGATTATAAGAAAGTGTCGTTTTTTTAGGTTCATTTTCATCTTTAAAAGTTATTTCTTCATTACCAATTAAAAGTTCCTTATTAAAATATGGAATATCAGGATTATAAGAACTGGTATGAATACTTGTATCAGTATCATAGTATCCATTTACATCACCATAATAATTTTCAAGTTGAATACTTTGAATATTTTTATTAGTGCCACTACTATTAATATCTTTAACGATAGCACAACCTTCTCCGTATTCAGGTACTACAGTAGCACCTGTACCCGTATTGAATACACAGTCATAAAAATAAACTTGATCATATCTATTTGTTGTTCCAGCATTTTCAAATGCAGACCTAGTTATCCAAGGCAAAGCAAATACTTCAGTAGTTGTAGATGTATAATTAAAAGTGGTATTAGGTGAAAAACTTAGAGTTTGTGAGGTTAAAATAGTAGAATAATTAGATGAATACCTATATCTGTACATACAAAAATTACTACCTTTTTTATTATTACAATACATATTATAAGCAACTGGTTGCGTGCCTTCAGGTACATATCGAATCCAAGGATTGACTATTGTTGCTTCTGTACTTAGATCGAGATTAATAGTTTTAGATGTTGCAGGTAAAGGATCTATATAACCTGTTGTAACCCAAACCATTATGTACCCCCCCATACAGTGAAGGTTGATCCATTTTTCCAAGTATATCCCGAAACAGTACTTTGATCGATTTCAAACTGTACAGAAGAGATTGATTCCATTCCTGTTTCGTTTGTTGAACAAGTATGTAGGGCAAAAAAAGGGTATCTACTAGGATCTGTACCACCCGCATTTGACATATGATTAAAACTATAAAAAAATTTTATCGGCACCATATTAAATACAAAAAACATAGCAAAATTGGTTTCTTGATCACCATTTGTTGCATTACCTGCGAAACTGTCGTAGTAAGATATTAAATTACTCCATTTACTTGCACCAGTGACAGGGTTACCATTACCAGTATCAATTCTCCATTTGAAATCATTTTTAACTGCATCTGTATTGTTATTAAAAGTTATTAGATCAGGAGCAACATCACCAATGGTTCCAGTAGCATCAGCATTTACACTCATAATATAAAAATCTTCAGTTCCTTCAGTTGACCAATCAAGATCAACACTGGTGGGGGTATTATTAACTATGACTTCTTTTTTCTTTTTAAAGAATCCCGGTGTCGTTGTATCATCTGGATCAAAAGCTAATACACAAACATAAATATTCTCAGCTGTACCTTGTGTTATAGTCCAAGTAATTGATGTTATAGGATCGGTCGTATTACACCATTTAGCTACATCCCATGTAGGAGAGGATCGAGTAGGATTGAAAAGTTGTTTATTACCACCACCTCTTCCAAAAATTAATTTTTCACGATTAGGTGTATTATCAATAAAAAATGTCATAAAACACTCAGCATCAAAAGTACCCTGATAACCGCCAAGTCCATCACATCTTATTCCTGTTTGAGAAGTAAATGAATCCTCAGTAGTATCATAGTAATTTAGTCTTTTGAACGCATAATTAGCAGTACTGTCTCCGTTAAATTGCATTAAATTATTTGGATAAACCGTATTGATTAGTTTATCATGATATATTATCATTAATTTTTTTTTAACTGGTAAATCACTTATTGTCCACGTTGTTTGACCGTCTTTTGATCTATATTCTCCTATTTTCTTCCATGCACTTATATCATTATATGATTCTTGACTATTAAATCCATCTTGTGTCATTTCCATCCTATTTGGTGCTAAAAATTTTACTGTCATATTAATTACCTTATAACTTGTACTTTATAAGCCTTTTAACTCACCTGTACTTCTACAAAAGCTCCGCCTTTTTTCTGTATAACAAATAAAGCATCATTGTTTCCATCAACGGCTTTTTGATAATATCTACCATTATTAGTTGCTGGATCTGCTGGTTTAGACTGATTTTCCATATCATAATAATAAGTATCAAAGTCATGGTTTTCTGTCCACGGAGTATCTGAACCACCACCACCACCGCCACCACCATATTCATACCAAACACCGTTTCTTCTAACAACTAGTGTTGGAACTGTTTCTGATAAAACTTTATCTGCACCTGCTAATGTTACAAATTGGTCTGTTGTTGGACTTGCTTGGTGTTTTAATGTAATGGTATCTCCCGCATCTGCGTATAAGAATTTATATTGATTATTTGATCCACTTGTCAATGTGAGTAGATCATCTGCTGTACCTGAAAATGCTTGCAGGATGAGAGAAGTGTCAGACTCGTCTGTTAAAGCTACACTGTCATTTTGTATTAGTCTTGTTGAAGTTTTAATTGTCCAAGGATCTTCACTTATAATACGCCAATAAGCACTATCACGCCCTATAAGTGTAATCTGTCTATGTGGTTCTAATGTTATTGGTGCATTTACAGTAGAACCTTCTCCTATATAGTCATTAGTGTTGGGATAAATTTGTATTACATTGTTAGTAGAGTTCATAACAGTTACATAATTTCCAAGTAAGGCGAACGGTAATGTAACTACGTCATTTGTATTTGCTACGTTTACATTATTGATACTGTTTGTAAGTACCTGTTGTCCTTGTGTTTGAGTTGTACTTGCTGTAACATTACCAGCCCCAATTCTCATTCTACCGAAGAAATACTGTAAAGCACCTTGATAATAATTACTCCAGTTGTTTCTGCTAAAATAAAATTCTTGGGTATTTGCATCACCATTTAATATTGTCTGAAATTCACTTGTACCTCTATGTAGTGAAAGGCTAAATCCCGATGCGTTAACTGAATCACCAATATTATTACTACCATAAAATCCAAGTGATCCTACCCTTCTATTAGAACTTGGATTATAAGTTCCATTTGATGTATCAGCATAAAAATTCAAGGCTTCAAAACCATATAATCCATTTGCACCTGAAGTTTGATGAGTATCTTTAATTGATATTCCTATACCTGTACTTGAAAAATCTTTTTCTACGGTTGCACCGTTGATAGTTGTTGTTGTAACAAATTCATCAAAATCACTAAGTGCTGTATTAAATTGTGCTTTAGTACCTGTAAAAGAGTTTCCAGTTCCACCTAGATCAAATGTTTTATTTGTGAATGTAGAAGTTTGATCGTCATAGTCTTTTAATACATCTGCAATAGTAGCTTTTCTAGGATTTTTAGAAACGGCTGGATCATTTACAACATATAAAATATCAGTTGATAATGGTGTTGTAATTGCTGTTAGTGCTGTTAAGTCTTGATTAACCAAGACTGATTACCCCCTATGGTAAATCGAGCTTAATGGTTATTTCCGACTTGCATTTTCTGCAAGACAGTTTCTCACCATCTTGATGAAGGAATACAAAGTGTGGAGCATTACATTTAAGCTCGAATCCTTTGCTATTATGTCCTGTAACTTGTGAACAATAAACCCAAAATCCCGGAACTGAACTATCAACACCTTTTACCCATTCTTTACCATCTTCATCAAAGTGTACAAATAGTTGATCTTTCTCACTCCAATCATATATTCTACCATTAGAATCAGTTTGTTTTGTTACTTTAATTCTTGCAACTTCTTTATCTGCAATTTCTTTCATAACTGATTTTGGTGTGTCTTTAGTAATCTTAGGCATATCTTTACTCCTATGGGTTGGTATCTCCTTGAATACCTAATGTGTATGAATCTAGTGTAGCAGCTGCGGATGCAGTAACATCGTACTCTACCCAAAATCCCCTATAATCACCGGAATTTAAATCACCTAATGCAATACCAGCTGCGAAATTTGCTGGTGCTGAATAAGAACCACTTACAGATGGTGCAGTTTCTTCTGTTCCAATAGTTTCAATAGCAGTGTTTTTTGCCTCTGCACATAAAGCCACTCTAAGAGTTGTATCTCCAGATGAAGTTTGAGTATCAATCCAAAATTTTGGTGCAATATAAGTTAATGAACCATGTGCATTTTCATAATAATAACCGTGATGAATAATAATACCTGCACTTGCTTCTGCTGAAGTGATGTCATCCATGTCATTATTTAGAGTATCTGAAGTAATAATTCCCCCTGCAACTGTGGACATAGCTCCACCCAAAGCGTTGTTAGGATCTGTTTCTGATGCACCGCCTGAAATTCTTAAATTAATATCGGAAGCTGCTATTGGCATGAGGATACTTATTTTAAATAGTATTTAAATATTTTTATCTTCTTTATTTAGATTAGATACATATGGTTTTATTAAACCTATTGCTTTCATTATGAATAAAAACTCTCCCCTAAATGTATCATTTCCTTTATATTTATAATAATAAACAAAAGCCCGATTAAACCAAACGTTGTTTTTTGGAAAGAATTTTAGTTCCATATATTGTATATTCAGACACATTATATTAATGTTACTTAAATAAAGAATTTTTGTTTAATTCTTCTACTTTCTACCATATTTCTTATTGCTCTTCTTATATGAGCTGGATCGGTGTCAGGTATAACATCATATAATTTTGCAACAGTGTCATGTCCTTTTATTATTTGTTCTTCAATACGATCTTGTAAAGGCGTTGCTTGACCATTTATACCTCTTCGTGAGGTTTGTATCGTAGGCTCTATATTATTTTTCTTTCTTCTTATAACCATTAGATGTGACCTTTAATTGTTCCATTATAAGAATCAAATGAAAGTGTAGCAGTACCAATATTTGTTGGTGTTATCTCGTTCTTTCTATCCATATAACCATCTGTTCCTTCTACTAAAGGTTTACAGAAAGTTCCCGAATTTATAAGATGAATGTCTCTTTCCCACATTTTCCCTGTTTCCCAATCAAAGTCTATTGCTATTTGAGGTGTGTATCTTTTTTGATGTAAATGACCACATATAAAAATATCCATATAGTGATTCTTTTTCATTTGTTCAAACATATATTCAGGTCTGCCACCACCACTTCCATGTATTGCAAGTATAGACCACTGAGATTGTATTTTATTCTTATAAAGAACTTCTAATCCTATAATGGCTCTACTACCTAAAAATGTAAGTGCATGAGGATTACAAAAATTATTTTCAATATATGCTCTAGTAGCTTCTCTTATCTTATATTCGTGATTACCGTGTTCTAATCCCCAAATCTTTTCGTTTTCGCCTTTTTTAAGTTCCCATTGTTCATAGTCTATCTCTTTAAATCTAGATTTATGTTCATTTAATAGAGGTCTAGATAGTTTTTCCCAAATTTTTCTTTGGTTATCAACATCATGTTCTGTTGCCATATCTGGATTATAACGTTTATCATATACTGAAATTGCATCAATTTGATCACCCAAAAACATAGTATAACGATCAGTTGATTTAGAAATAGATTTTATTCTTCTTGTGTATAAATCTTCATCAAATCCAACATGACCAATATGAATATCTGATAATGGTTCAAAATGAAAAATATCATCTTGTTTTTCTAAATTAATAGTTATTTTTTTACTAAAAACCATTACACAATATACTCCAAATACCCTTATAAAAACTTTACAAAAAATTAAGAATTTAGAAAGATGTAAGCTCTTTCTATTTTATCTGTGTAAGCAGATACGATCATTCCAAATTTCTGTGAATCTTCAGGCTCGTTGGGTAATCTCTGTTTTGTTAATTCTACCGCTTGTACTTCAAAATTTTCTACCATTTTTGCTGCCAGTTTGATTTTATCAACTGTTTCTTCCCCTACTGTGTATTCAGTTTTCCAATTTACATTTGATTCTCTTATGTATCCTTTTGGTATAAATTCTGCATATTTGGAAGAGGCAAAATCAAACTCTTCAAATGTTTTATCTAGTTTTTTTATTTCTTTTGACAATTCAATTATACTCTTACAAGCATCTCTTCTGTCAATTTTTGGCTGTTTCTCGTCTTTGAGGATAGCCCATCTTGCTTTTAGACTTTTCATGTGTTCGACTATTACTTCATTAGTCATAGTTATAGAATATATAATCCCTAATATAAAGGTTTAAAAAAAATGATAGATGTAAAATCTACTCAGCAGCTACAAGGGTATAATAACCCATTCCGCCACTCTTTGACTTTACTTTTTCGGCTGGACATTTAACTTTAAATGTCTCACCTTTAGCAAGAGCAGATTGAAAATCTTCACTTAAAAGCATACTAACTATTGCTTTTCTTGTAGTGTGGATCTTATTTACTTTTTGCCCATCTGCTTTTTCCCAATTTTCTTCTGTAGTGATTTTTACTCCCTCAGTTTCTTCTTCGCCATTAACATATGGTGAAGATTCAACTTTGGTGATAGTAAATGGTTTATCACCTAGTTCAGCAAGATTTATGGAATCCCCTGCTTTTTGGTTGAAAGAATTGAAATCTCCCATGTTAATAATATTAAATGAACAGATATAAAAAGCTTTTTCAGTAAAGACTTATATATGTCATATATTAAACAACAATATGGCTAGACCACAAAATGAACATAGGACTTCTACACCTATTAGTATATTAAAATCACAAAAAGCTAGATTGAGAAAATATGCTCAACAAGATGTTAAGCGAAAAGGTAATGAAAGTGATGCTGTTGTCTTTGAAAGAGTTTTAAGATTCTATGAAAATGCACATCCTACTGATGCTCAACCTAAACCAACTTATTCTAAAAACTAGCTGATTCCATTTCTTTTAATCTTTTTTGTTGATCATCTTCGCTCATACCATGCCAAATTTTTCTACATACAGGTGAATCATAAAAAATTTTTTCTCTACCTTTATAACGACTTGGTAATTCCCTATTGCAAGGGCATTTACATCTTCTAATCTTTTCCTTTCTTTTCATCTTTTCCTGTATCCATCTCAGATCCCTCAGATTCATGTTGTCTTTTTATTTCTTCATCAATTCTATCAGATACAGATTTCTCTTCATTTAGTGGATTATAAACTGGATTATGTGTTCCAGATGTCGTGGTTGTTGTTCCAGCTGGACTAACATTTTTTAAAATTGTTTGCCTAATTTCTGTTGCTAAATTATTCCAATTTTGTTTATTATAAAATGTAGGTAAATTTGATAATTTTAATATTTCCACTCTATCCACGTTTGTCATTGTATCCCAATGAATTTCACCTAATAATTCTTTTTTTAAAAATACATCATTTTTAATTATTGGGTAATTTCTTCCATCTGATAATATTTTTACTTTATCTCCATCAAATCCAGATATAACTCCGGACTTGTTATATTCTGCAAAAACTACTTCATCTCTAATTTTAAAGGGTGTTTTTATAAGATCCAATCTTTTCTTATAAATTGATTTCTGAGCTTCTTTAGTATTTGATTGTTTTGCACCTCTAAGACTAGGTAAAGCCTCTCTGACTCTATCTTCAGCATCTTCCCCTGCATTTACTTTAACTTTTTTCCCGCCTACAGTAATCCATTTTTCTGCATCAGAATCTTCTACAGGCTTATCTGCTGGCATATATAAACTATATATAATGTGTATTTAAATATATCTATTGTTACCAGCCTTCATATTTACCTACATAATCTGTAGCCCAGAGATCAGGTACCTCTCTTATAAAATCTACCTTTTGTTGACCAAAGCATACAAGGGCTAAACTATCACTATAATCATCTGCGTGTTCACTTCTTACTTTTGGTTGTTGATCCTTAAATTTGCCATGATCCCAGTACATATAAGATAGTTGTTCTACCAGTTTATCTTTATGAAATTCATTTAATAATGACAAGTTTATAAGGCGTTCTTCAAATAATCTTTCTAGGTTTATATATAAATTTGTTTTATCTGATTTAAAATTAACACCATATATGTTTAATTCTGGATCTGTTTCTTTACATAAATCAATTAATGTGTCCCCCATACCAGTTTCATCTATATAACATCTGCGAAATCCATATTGTCTATTAAACTTTTTAATGGTTCTAGCAAGTGCAGGTTGTTCAGTTGTTAATTCAGTATATATTTCAACTGGATAAACAGTATTGTTTATAACACCTGCAATAGTGATTACTGTTTCATCTTTACCTTTTCCACTTGTATCTACTCCACATTCATAGTATTCAAATTTAGGTCGTTGTTTCAGATTCATAAGTGATTCCTGAAGTAGATTATAAGGAATTAATGAATTGCCACCATCAAGAAATTCACCATATAATTCTTGTTTTTCAGCAGCTTCAGTGGTACTTTTGATTAGTTTTAATACTGCTGGATCATCTCTAGCATAGGGGTTATCAAAAGTAGTTACATGAAATTGAGTCCATGGGTATTTTTCTTTATCTTCTTGTAATATTCTAGGTTTACCATGTTCATATATTGTGTGAGATAACATACATGATTTAAAAAACTGTCCCGCTTTACCTTTAGGTGTACTTGTTAATAGTATAACTGGTTTAGTGGTTACTGTTGAAGGCAAGAATGAATCATATACGACTTCAGGAATATAAGCTGCCTCATCTAATATAGCCATATGTACAGTAAAACCTCTCAATGAATCACCAGTATCACCTATAGGTCTTACAATGAAATTTGTTTTCCCTCGACCATCATACCACTCTATTGTGATCTCAGTTCTTGTTTCTCTAAAAATTTTAAATGAATGATTCATATGTATGAACTCTGAAATCTTGGATAGAATGAGATGTGCCTGATCTTTTGACAATGATGCTATAACTATATTTGCAACGTTGGTGTCAATGTTGTTTGCAAATAATGGTGCAAAATACGCAAAATGAATTGCTTTTAAAGCTGCGTTTGTGGATTTTCCCACCTGCCTTCCAGTTCTATATACTATGAATCTATCTTTACAATCAAGAAAAGCTTTGTTATAATCAAATACTTCCCAGCCTAAAAACATCTTTACAAAGTATCCACATGATTTTGCACATTTGACTAATTCTTGTGCGTATTCTATGGGATCTTTAATCCTTTCTATCAGTGGTAAATGATTCTCCAAATAAATCCTCTTTATTCATTTTTATGGTTCTTGCTATTTCAGTTCTTTGATCATCAGTAAGTGTTTCTCTTTGTGTTACTTCTACAGTTTCTCTTCTTGTTCTTACTTCTTCTATAACTTTACCCAAATTATTTAATGAGTTTATACGTTTCGTAACTTCTGGATTTAACTCACCTGACATATCTTCCATTTGTTCAAAAAACTTTAATTTTTCATAATTATCGTGAAATTCAGCTTCCAGTAATTCCAATGTTCTTCCACCATTTTCATCTATTAATTTTGCAATATCACTCCTTATAACACATAAAGCATCTTTTTCATATTTTGTACATATTCCATTACCGCCTTCTTCCTGTGGTCTAAATGGACAATGATTACATTCAGGTGGTAAATTTCGTGCATATTTTAAAGCCTTGACGTTTCTAGGTTTAGAATGAGGTAAACTACGCTTATCTATAACTAATTCTTTTTCACCAGTTTTTTCATCTTTTTTCTCGATGAATTTAACCATATATAAATGCCTAATTTATATTATTTAAAGCTTTTGTTCTATAAGGATTAATTTTTTCCATAGATCAGTTTCATAATCATCTATGTTTATTTTAAATGCCTTTAATTTACCATCCCATGATATAACAATTATAACGCCTTGTTTTATTTTCTCGCCCGTACAGAATTCCCACATTTTACTATATGCACATAATTGAGTAAAGTAATTTCTTTTTTCACATTCTGATTTTGTTTTCATTTTCCTACTGTTTTTAAAATCTATTATAGATAATACACCATCATATTCTGCTATACAATCACTAGTTCCCGCTAACTCTAGTTCATCTGAATAAATAGGAATTTCTATTCCATGTATATTATCTATATGTTCATTTAAATGATTATGTAAAGGTTCAAACAAGCTGTTAAGATCTACTGGATATTCTCTATCTGTCTGTATTTCTACTATTTTATCATTGTTTAAATGTACCTCGGCATATTTATGTAGAGCATTTCCCACATCAAGGGAATCAACACTTATCTGATGGCATATTTTTTCTGCTTTTAATTCGGTACAATTATGTTTTTTTGCAACTGAAGCTATCCAAAATTTTTTCCATTCTCCATCATCTAGTAATTTAAACATTGTAGTAATACTTGGGTATCTTTTACCTTTATCTGTTATATAATAATGCCCTGTATCATCATGATCTGTTTTAACAAAAGGTCTTTCTATATTATGTTTTACATGAGTAAACATTTATTTATTTGTAGTTGTACAACTATTTATATGTTTCAAGATATATTAAAAGAACTTGTTAAAATAACAGAGAGTTTACAAACTACTAATAAATTACTTTCTCAAATTGAAGAAAATCTAAGAGTTCCTAATATGGTTGAATGGGCTGAATATAGAAAATCATTAAAGAGTGGTATCAACTAATCCATCTTGTGTTGAACTTGTTTTTATAAACTCATCATATTGATCAATTATGTTTTCACCCATATGTACAACTGTGATTCCTTCTGGATAATTATATTCTATATGAGTTATAATCTCTCTTCCATCTTTGCTTTCATCATTTACACCTAATCTTTGAGCTGTACTACCTACTTCTCTTCTAATAGTAACATCGTGATTAGTTCTTATATGATGTAAATAAGCTGGTGCTTTTACTACCCATCTTTTCCCTGCATTTACAACTAGAGCGAGATTAAGTACTATTATATTTGCATATGTGTTTAAATCACCATTGTTATCTAATTGAAATAAATTTTTTCTATATGTTCTATTTATACCATCATTAGGAAACAAATAACTATATCCATAAGTACCACCTCTTCCTGTAAAAACAAGTTCATTGTTTCCTTTTGCATTAGTGGTGGCTGTAGTCTGTATATCATATCTATAACTACCATCATTTTGATCAAATTCATAATTAGCTCTTGTACCATTATCGGTTTCTATTATAACTATTCCTTGTGGAGTTATATTGAAAACTACACCTGCATATACTGTTAATATGGTTAAAACATCTATGGCTGCTCCTTGTAAATGTATATTTCCAAGTAACCCCGCTCTTGCAAATGAGTCACCCGGAAAAATTTTAACTACAAAATCTATATTAGAACTTGTTGAAGCTTCATCAACTATAGTCTGTGCTATTGTTTTAAATGCTGTACTTGATAATGGATATGATGTAGGTGGTGAAGCTCCAGCAGATGAACCTATTTTGCTTTTTAAAACTTGTACTGATATACTCTGTGCATGAGCAATATTGTGGGTTAGTCTTTCATCTATTTTCCATACTCTTCCTTTAAATTTTAAAGTTGCAAGTTGTTGTTTTGACATTCTAATTCTTTCTGCATCTTCCTCACTTAAATGCCCGCCACAATATACTCTAACCTGATAGAAATAACCTTCAAAATGTTCAGAACCAGCAAAACTGTCACCAAATCTCATTGTACCACCTGATGGTTGTAAACTTGCAGAAGTGGTATAATCTCCATCATCTACACCCATAACCTGTAATCTAATGACATTATCGGCTTTTCTAAATACACGGATCATCATTGGTGATTGAAAAAACTGTCTAGGAAAAACTGGTTCATTATTACCAACAATGGTTTGTGTTCCTACTCCATCATGTATTCTAACATATGCTCTAGCATTTAGATCATTTCCAGATACTTGATCACCAGTAATACCTATTTCCAATCCGTTTGTTCCATCTGTAAAACTCCATAGTATTATAATATCACCTGTACCTACAAATGGATCAGTAAAGGGTGCAAATCTTATAATTATATCAAATTGTTTCGATAAATCTATATCAGGATTATTATATAATATAGGATTAGATGAACCTGTTGGAAAATGAAGAATAGGGCGACCTCTAAATTGAGCACTACTACCACTTTGTTCAATAAATCTAGTTTCATCTGGATCTACTGTTGGATCATTGTCAAAACAACTTTCATCTTTACATGATAGATTAAAATTATATACTGCTTTTATATAATCTACATCTGCAATATCATGTATAAGACAAACCATATCTCCTTTTCTGATTCTATTATTTGCTGGTAATTTTACAGATAAGGTATCAGGTTTTTTTGTTCCAAAATAATTCATTTTAAATTGAGATGGAGTATATCTTCTATTTTTTATTCCATCATATACATTTACTTTACATTTACTCATGCTAGATCCACCTCAAGTAATGGTGAGGGTTCTCCTACACCTACATCAGATCTTGCTCTAACCATAACTAAATATTTTTGACCTGAACTTAAACTTCCAACTGTTATTGGTGAGGAAGTTGTAACAGATGTTGACCATGCACCTGAACTTGGTAATCTATAATATACGACATAATCATTAATTGTAGAAGATCCAGAATCAAATGGTGTAGTCCATGAAGCATCAAAGGAAGTAGTTGTATTCTTTGTTACTGTGAAGTTTAATGGTCTTGTAGGTGCATCAATTTCATATACAGTGAAAACTCTTCCTTCTATGAACTCAATACTTGCATTAAAAGTAAGTGTTTCTGCACCATCTGTATTAAACATCATTTTTGTTATTGATCCATACCATATAATGGTATTTCCCGGATAATCAATTTGTAAAGCATATGAATCATCAATGGATTTATTAACAAAAAAATCTTTAAAATGCACTAATTGTCCATGCACTGTTGCTGTATTAGATCTTTCTGTTTGAGAGTTATCTAAAAATCTATTACTTGATTCATCTTTTAATTTCCATGAAATTGTGATTTGAGATGAATTTCCTTCCATTTTTATAAGAACGTTTTCATCTGATCTTTCTTCAGGTAAAGGTGCTGGTGTTACAGGGGTGTTAATACTATAAGATAATCTTGTAAAGTTTGGAAATAGAAAAGTCTCTCTTAATTCAGTTGCACTAGCATCAAAATATGTTTTGATTAATTTAATCTGAACCATTATCCATTACTTCCTTGATTGTATCCTGAAAACAAGTCGTTGAAAAATGCTCCCGCATCATTGATTCTATCTGAAAAGTATTTTCCAGCATTATCAAATGTTGCATATACTGTATTATTATTTGTAGTGTTACCTCTATTGTCATCTTTATTACCACCAGTAAAGAATTCCCAAATACCTAAGAAAAAGTCTCTTATAGTATCAATTACAGTTGAAATTTCTGTTTTTAATGCGTTAAAGGCATTATTTATATCTGTAAATGATGGTAATCTTAATGAAGCTTTAAACCAAGCTATTTTATTTGTAAGATCACTCCATTTAGGTAAAGGTAAATTCATTACCCATGTTGTCATTTTTATATACAAATCAGTTGTCCAATCAGGTAAAGTCAAATTATCTATAAATTCTGTAAGTTTATCACCTAGATCTAAATCAAATCGAGGTAAAGAAAATAAGTTTACAAAGTCAGTAATTTTATCACTTAAAAGTGTTGAAGCTGGTAATTCAAATGTTGATAACCATTCATCTGCTGATAGTGCTATATCATTAAATACTTTTGAGGCTTTTTCATAATCTGAGCTTATTTGTGTAGCAGCCATATCATATGCTTTTTGAAAGTCACCTGTAACTATTGCTGTCAATCCTTCCCAATTACTTTGTAAGTTTTTCGTAGCTTCAAGACCTAACCATACACCTAACTGTCGCATTATAGGTGCAGCTAAACGATAAAATGGTAAAGCTATTGTTCTTATAAACCAAATCATAATTGGTCTAAGGAAAAATCCAAAAAAGTCCCCAATAGGTCTTAACAAAAACATAACACCGACATTCATTAGTTTTAAAACACTTTGTAATATAGGTGAAGCATCTACAGTCATAGATGCTATCTTACTTACAAAGGTGACTATTGCTAGTACACCACCAGCGATCATTCCTAATTTACCAAGATTTTTTGCTATATCTCCCCTTCCACCACCAGTAACACCTGCGAGAGCACTTTGACCAACAGTTCCACCGCCAACTATATTTTTCAATCTTTTTTCTATTTCTTTGATTTTACTATCATCTATTGCTATTTTTAATGTATATGCATTACTACTCAAAATTTAACACCGCCAATAACATCTTTGATCATTCCCATACTTATAAATATTGTATCCATTATATAAGTTGCAGGTAGTTTATCTACTTGATATTTATCCCAGCCATATAATAATGCACAATAAGCGTAAACTTGACCACTTATGTTGTCTCTTGGGACATAAGTCCTTCCATTCCCAGATTGCTGAAATAACTCTCTAAAGGGATAATTTTCAATATCTCTCCTAAGATAACACTAACTTCACTCATTGGTAGTTCTTTCATTTTTACCATGTTAGTAGCTGGGAATGGTAGTCCTTCTAATATTGTTTTCTGTAATAAGAAATCACAGAAGTTACTAAACAAAAAATCTTTTTGACCATTATCTAAAACTTTTACTGATCGTGTTAAAAGATCCTGAGTTTCTCCCCAAGATAAATCAGTTTTAATTTTTAATGTTGTATCATTTCCATTAATTTTACATTGAAAAGAGTGTACGTTTATGTTGTTAACTGACATATAGATTGTATAATATAAGAATATATAAGTCTTTCTAAGGTATTGCTGTTACTTCGTTCTTTGCAACAACATTAATACTTCTTGCTTGGAAGTCCATGTTTTCCAATACTAATTCTCCGGGACTTAAACCTGTGTTGTTATGAGCTGAAAAACTTACACCTGATAATGTAATTGTAACACTTCTTTCTCCATCACCTGCAACACCATTTGAAATTGTTATAACCATATCATTTGCTGATTCTGCCCTTGCATATACTTCTTCTAAAAATGTTGAATCTTTAACTGTAACTGTAACCTTACCAGTCAACTCTAAAATTTTTCTATAAGCATCTGCTGCATCAGCAGTTCCTAACTCATAAACCAATTCTGATTGACTGTTCATGTTTAATTCAAAGTCTTGAACTGTTGCGAGTGTTGATCCTGTTAATGGTGATGTAATTGAGGCATGAACAAATGTATAACCAATCTCTCCCGGCATTGTTGTTGCAGTTGGACTAGCAAATGTTTGATTAACTGTTTCTGAACCCCATACTAATTCTTGTGAAATTTTAACTGTTTCACCTAATGCTGATTTTAATGATAATGTAGGACATACAACACCGATAGGTAATCTAACGAAATCAGTATCTACTCCATAACCAATTCTTAATGCCATTGATTTTGTGGTTCTTATATCTGTGTTTACTGTTGGATCAGAATCCCATGTATGAGAATATAATAAACCAGCACCGACACCATCAATATCTGCTGAAACACCTGAATATAAAATTGATTCAAAAAACCATGGATTTGCCAATACAAACTCCATAGATAATTTTCCTTCACTTTTTCCATAAGCATAACAAGTAATTTCAGGTGAGTATAATTGTCCTAAAGGCATTTGATTGTTTTTAAATTCCAAACCATTTGCTTTTTGTTCTTTTCCAAATAACATAGGGAAACTACCAGCTGCACCAGCTTTAAAATTTGGTTCATAAGCATATTCTACATATATACTGGATGCAGATTTAGTCATATTATAAACCTTATAAGCATATTATTTAAATATTCTTTATGGGTTATATCTCAGAGTATCAACATCTATGGTGTACCTATAAATGTTTCTAAATTCTTCATTTAAAGATGTTATATTACTAGGTAACATTTGAATATATTCTCTTCCATTTATGGTTGTAACTACATTGTTTTTTAATATCCTTACACATTCGTCAACCAACTGAAGAACCCTAGCCTCACTTACACTAGAATATATGTCTATAGTTACTGAAATTTCATGTAGCCAATCATAGTTCCATTTTCCATCAGCACCTATTCCTGAAATCATGCTAAAGATTTTTGGGTTTTCAGAGTCTAGGCTTATAATTACTTCATCATATCCTTTTGTTCCTACACCTAGAGCTTTAACTTTCCACTGTGTAGTAAAGTTTGGTTTCTTACCACCGTTGGAAGTCCAATTATCACCAAGATGTTTTACCAAGTCGTTTGCAAATGGGAGTCCACCCATTCCATCTGTTCTAGTACTCACTTATAACGCCTCATCTTTTTATAATATCTATTTACTTTATTAAGATTTTTGTTTCCTTTTTTGGTTGTACTACTTATTGTTTTTATTGCTTTTGTAAGTTTTCTGTTTAATTTTTTCATGGCTTTTTTAAACTTTCTTGCAAATTTACTTCCTTGTGGTTTTCTAGGAGCTCTTACTGTTGCAACACTGCTTTGTCCTATGAATTTCTTTAATGCCTTTTTTATAAACCATTTTGGTTTCAAACCTTTGTTTAATATTTTGTTATAAATTTTATAAGTTACATCCATTAAATTTTCATCAGGTATTCCTAGTTTTTTACTAACCCAATATTTTAGTGCATCAAAATTAACTTTATTTCCCGGAGCCATACCATACTCAATTATATAACCATATGGAGAATCAACTACGATCATACTTACATTGTTTTCTGTGACCATATGAATAGAATCCGTGAGTTTTCCTGTGAAATTAATATCTTCTGTACCTAATGTATTTTTCATATGATGTATTATTCTTTTTCTCATATGATCTTTCATTTTTTTCATTTCTATTTTATTTTGAGGATCTAAATAATCATCTTGTATTGGTTGAGTTGATGTAATTGCTGACATTCTACCATACGAAGGTTATTTCACTTCTACTCCAAATTATATTATCAATTTCTTCTTGCCATCTATCCATAACTTTTTGTTTGTCAATATTTCCCTCTCCACCATATGCAATTTGTGACATTTGAAAATCAGTGCTAAGTATATCTATACAAGTCATTAATTTACAGGCTTTTTGAATATCTCTAGGAACTGTATCTTCTTCTGCTGGATTGACTTCATTATCTCCCCCATATCTATAAGTAACTCTGAATCTATTTGTTCTTAATGGTGTAAACAAATATCCTCTAAGATAAACCATTCCTTTAATTTCTTGAAAATAAACTATTGAGTTATTGTCTTGTGATTGAGGTGTTTGATCTGACCAATATGCACCATCCCAAACTTCAAATTTATCTCCTTTTGTTGGATCAAAAGGTTTTAAATTTCTTTTTCTTGGGAATAATGGCATGCCTCTACCCCAATCATATAATTGATTAACTGAAAATTCTTGTGTTACTTTTTTATCTACTAACCATGTATGTCCTGTTAAACGATCAATTCTATCTTCGTTAGACATTATATAATCCTCTACAATGGAAGCACTAGGATCAGAATTGGCATTTATTGTAATTCTGAGCCAATCTGCTACATCCTTAACCTGACAATAATATGCTGATCGTGGCATAACTTGTATAAAAACTTATTCTATTTAAATTTACTATTCATATATGACGTTGACTTCGCCTGTAGTTCCACTTGCTACAGTTACATATAAAGCATCTTTAAATCCTAAATCTAGGTCTTGATGAATTTGATATATTAATGCTGTATCCATTTCATATATGATGTTACCCGATGCATTTACTTCTCTAAATTCTAATACTCTGTCCCCAGTTGTCTTAATATTAATATGTCTAAGTTTACCTGATCTACCAACTACTTCACCTGCTGCACCAGCAGTTTTATGAGCATTACGACCTGACATATATTTATAAGAAAAATAAAAGTATTTAAGTATTTTTATACTTAAATTCCACGGATTCTACAGGTCAATGTTAGACCTTGAATGAGTGCTGAAGTATCTGCGATCTCATCTAGTGCTGTGATAGATCCACCACCAGCTGCTTCATCAATACCATAGAATTTTATTTTACCAGTTGCAGAATCGTTGCCTGCTGCTGGTACAAATTCGCATAAGAAACCACCATGACCTTGTATGATTTCACATACATATACTTGTTTCATGGTTGCACCTACACCTGAAAAATCAACAGTAATACCACCAGTTGAGTAGGTAGTTGTTGCAGTGATGGCTACATCAACAATCACTTCTTTTTCTCTACCAATTCCACCCGGCTTTACGACATATGATCTGTCTGCATTTAGGTGTTTGAATGTGGTATTTTCTGTGATGGTAATTGCCATTATTATAATACTAAAAATTGAGGTATATAAGTATTATTAATGTAAAAAAAAATAAAAAAAGGGGTTTTTTTATATCTAGATTCCTGAAGCGATGTCTCTAATCTTGGCTTGTGCTTTAAAGTTGCGACAAGTGGTTTCTGCTAACATATTGTACAAAGCTCTGTCTGTGAAAGCTTCGTTAATGAAAGGATAACCTTGTTGTCTCTTTCCAGCTTCATAATAAACGATTGGTTTGAGTACTTGAATACCCAATAATGGTTTATTTGGAGCGTTTTTGTCTGCACTGGTGTTTAAGATATACAAGTTATCTACTGATCCTTCTGTACTTTGTGCTGTATCCTTTGATGGGATAAATGGAAGTCCATATACTGTGGATATATGAAGTCCCGCACCTGTGCCAGTAAAGGTATCAACACCGTTTACACCAACACTAAATTCTGTTCTAAGGTCTGCTGTATTTTGGATACGGTAAGCGTTCATGTAGATTGATTGAACTTCAGAATAAGTATTCTGACCACCAATCATAACAGTTGGCTCTTTTCCAGCTGCAATTCTAACATCTGCAAGGGTTTCTCTTAGTACTGCATCAGTTAATACATCTGCTGTACCTAAAGTACCACTAGGAGATTTTACAGTGGAGTCGTAAGTTGATGTCGTTCTATCAATTCCATTTCCGTTTGCTGCTCTCCATGGATCATAGAGATCGGTAACGGTTGTTGGATTTTCATAGGTATATTCACCTAATGAAGAAACGATTCTATCAATGGTTTCTAGGTTTAATTGCTTGTTAGCATCTGTTTGTGCAACATCTTCAGGGATGTACATTAACATTTGGTTAACTCTTTCCTTGAATTGATCTACTGCATAAACACGCTGTTGTGCAAGTGAACCATAGTTGTCATCTCTAGAGTTGTCAACTAATTGTTCCAAAAGCTCAGAAGCCTCAAATACATACTGTAGAGTCTTTGGCTTACAAGTAACTTCTTCAACTGTTGGTTTTTGAGTTGCTTGGATTGCTCCACCTTCAACTGTACCACCATCTTCATCAATAGCATCATTGACTGAGGCTGGTTTTACTGCCTTTGTTGAGAAGATACGCCAACCTGAAAAGTCCCAAACATATTTTGGCAAAGCTGCGAATACGTTTGCTTCTAGGTTGAAGTTAGCCCATGCCATAGCACCGAATAGTGGGTTATAGTTACCACCAACACCCGGATCTGCTGTGGTGAAACCTGCCTTCATAATCTCGTCTGGGGTTCTATTATAGGTATAGTTTACCAGCTCATCGATAGTACGGAGTCCTAAGTAGTTAGCCATTTCAATACACTCCTGAAGGAAGCCCTAAACCGAACTCTCCTTTCTCGAATCTATTGTGCATTTCTACTAATGCTGCCTCTGCACTTGAAGTTTTACCGCCAAATCCACCGATTACTGCTTTAAGAACTTGGTATCCAGTAGGATATGTTTGTTCTAAGCCTGTGGATTTTTGGACAGGTCTAATAGTCTCTACGATTTCATATACGGAATCAGATTTCTTTACTTCTTCTTTTTTCTCGTCTTTCATCTCTTTCTCATCCATTTTTTCTACTTCTTCGTCATCATCTTTCTTTTCATCTTTGTCATCATCTGCTTTATTCTCCAATTTCAGATCATCTGTTTTGGATTCTGCAACAGCTGGTGCGATGATAGAAGCTTGTGCCTCAGAAGGTTTTGGTGCAACTTCGTTGCCTGCAACGACTGGTTGACCAACATCGTCTGCATCTTCGGTTTTTGGCTTTGATTCAGCCTCAATACCTTGATCGACTGGATTAGCATTTCTTTCTTTAATTAAAGTTGCAAGGTGTTCGAATTTTTTCTCGAAAGAATCAATTCTTGCTTCTTGTGCTTTAACTAATTGTGCTAAAATTGATGTAACTGAAGTTTCAGTCTCATCTGATTTTCGTACTTCAGAAATTTCTTTTGTAGATTCTTCTGTAGTCATGTTGTTAATATAAACCTAAATTTTATAGTATATAAATATTAATTTATAAATTGATATTATTTATAAATCATATTTCTTATAAAGATTTTTTAAATATAAAACTGTATCATGTTGTTGTAGTGCTTTTCTGATTTCATCAGCACCGTATAATTTTATAAGAGCATTTACTGGTGGTAATAGATCATCTTTCTTAACTTCATTTTTCTTTCTAGCTTCTTCTTCTTTTTCTTCAGCCATTCCCGGAATATGATCTTTTTTAGTTTCAACATATTCTTTTAATCTTGTATAGTAATCCGGAACTTCTTGTAAATGATCTCTAGCTATTTGTTCTGCAACTGTAGGATCATTTGTGTGTTCCATTTCTACTTTAATTCCCATTTCTAATTGTTTTTCATCATATTTTTTTAATGGGTTTTTTATATGAGGTATTTCTTTTAATTGGTCATTAATCTGTTTTGGACTAGTAGTTGCCATTCCTACTGCCTCAGATCTCGTAACTGCCGCTCTTCCTACCAGTGTTTCTCCTTTTTCTAATTCATCTTCAGGTTTATCAAATTGTTCTAAATCTTCATCGTTGTTGTCAATATCTACATCGACTTCCCTATTAGTTCCTTTTTCAAAACAACATTGTAAAGTATGACATTTTATAAACTCTCTACCATTTTCTTCTTGTATCATTTCCTGATCTAATCCCACTGCTTTAGCAAATGTATTAACTGATTCTATTACCGCAAATGGATTTGCAGGTGTAGTACATAATGCAATTTCATATAATTCTAGTTTTCTTAATTCTAATGCTGTTTTTCCATTTTTTATAATAGGCTCTCTTTCTTTACTAGCACCACCCATTGATAACCCTGCATATTCACCTTTTACTACTTTTTCCCATACTTTATCATATAATGTTACACCGTCTTTTTTATAAACCTCTCCTGTAATCAATACGGTGGGTACTCCTTGATATTCAGATTGTTCATAATCTAAAACTCTTCCCACCATTCTATTTGAATGAAAATCTGAAATAACTGGATTTACTTCCATAAATGTTTTCATAATGTCTAATACTTCTTTGACAAAAATAAACTCATTTTGTCTATCAATAACTTCTGCTGTTATATGTCCTTTAAATATTCTTTTACCATTTTCATTTTTTTCTACTTCTATTCCTTTTGTTATAAATTCTGAAAATGTAACATAATCAGTCATATATAAACCAATATTTAATCATATAAAAATATTAAGGTTGGTCTATGATTGTGCGACCGTAGAACCATTTGCCTGACCAGCTCGTATTCCTAGATAAGTTAATCCTGAACCTACCAAGATACCAAAGACAAAACTAAAGATAGTCTCAAATTGTCCTTGTGTCATTTGTACTTCTGGATCATATAATAGTCCTTTAATGGCACCCCAACTAACGAAAGCAATAATTGCTATCATTGACATACCGACTATTAATAAAGCCAAATTGTTTTTCTCAAACGTAGCCATTAAATTGATAAAAAGAAACGATTATATAAAAGTTTGGCTCTATTCATGTATGGATTTTTATGTATATGATAATATATACACATTTAATAAAAGAAACCCATTTACGCATACGGTTAATAATAGATTAAATATAAATAAAATAGAGATACAAAAAAACCATTCATTTTGGTTTTATACTGATATGAATCATATAGTTGATAATATAAATATCAATAAAAGATATGTTCATATACATCCGGGAATTGGTAAAACAAATAAACCAAGTTTTGATGGTGAACCTTATAATGTCAACAGAAGTAATCTCTATTATAATCCAAAAGAAAAAAGAATAGAGATAGGTGGTGGGTTTTTAAGAAAACCAATGTTTGCTAAAAAATGCGTGTATTTAGGAAGTATAATACCAAAGAAAAAAATGAGTATATTAGGAGAATGGTTATATGATTTTGGTCAAAACACAGTTAGTTTTATACTTGATTATAATCCCCAAAAAATAAAATTCACATGGGAAGATATTGATGATGAACCTAGCAGGGCTGAACAATTAACAAAAATAGCGAAATTAGAAATAGAAATAAAGGAAAAAGAGAAACTTATCGCCCAGCGAAACGTTGATCGTGTGTTTGATCCCTAGAAAAACCATTACCTAGTATAGCGTTCATATCTTTACCAAATACTTTTCTGCGTTTACGATCATCAGGTGCAGTATGTAATCTACCGCCTGCCTTTCTATAATTACTATGAATAAGTGAAATTCTGTGCATACAGGTTGTACAAAATGATGCATTGATTTGCCAACATTCATCAAATTTCCAAGTTTCACATTTATCACAAAGCTCCCAATTATGTTTTCTAACATTTATACACAAAAGTCCCTCATGTCCTCTTTTTTCCATACATTCTGCACACATATACACTAATGTACTTAACACTTGATCTACTTTACTACAGCCGTAACAATAGCCTTCAGAATAAGTATTGATTTTTGTAAATTCATCTGATTGTACAGCCTCACGAAGTTTTTTAGTATGTATATTTTCTTTACCAGCACGTTCTTTTAAATCATTTATTTGTATTCTATCTTTTTGATCAAGTCCATCTTTAACCCATCCAAATCTCTTACTTTCGCTCATTTTTTTTCTCCCATTCTTCGTATCTCTTTTTCATCTCACACAGTTGACATATATAAGCATATGAGGGTTCATGGCAAATTTCACAATGATTAATGTTTCTAAGAAAATCTTTACTAAAAGTAAATGATTTTTTTAGTCCCTCAATAAATCCTGAAAATATACTCATATTCCATGTATCTCCTTTAATATGAATAATACTCTTTCATCTGCTATACCCATTGAACTAAAATGTCTAACAATATCATATGCTGTTGCATATCTATTTTGATTAATAAAAATTAACACCATTTCAAGTAATTCACTATTTGATACCATTTATTATTTCGATCTCCTTTATTATATTTAAGATTTCTAAGTCACTTATCACAGCTATATCATCATCATTATAACGCTTATAAACTCTTAATCTGTCTCTAATTTCAGATAATAATACTACCCCGACTCTATTTTGCTCTTCTAACTTTACCCAAGTTTTGACGGTTATCGGGGTATAATTATGCTCAGAAACTATTGTTTTTAAATTTAATGTATTTGAAATAATGTTTTTAATACTTGATAAAACATTTAAATTTTCTATTTTTTCATCATTTATATTATAATTAATTGATAATTTATTATTATCGTTTTGTTTAATTTCACTTATAACATTAATGTCATCTTTATTAACATAATCAAATTTATTTAACACTAATATAGAGAATTTTTTATTTGTTTTTTTATTACATATTATATTTAATCCTACATTTATATCAAAATCAAATTCCTTTTCTTCATAAGGTTTTATTTTTACATTTTTCCATTTTGATTTTGGTTGAGAAAATACAGGGTTATAAACTCCGGGAGTTGTTGTAAGAAATCCATTTATAATATCAAGTATTTCTTCTACAGTGCCAATACCGTATTTTTTAAAGAAAGTAAATAATCCACTTACGTTAGGAATTATATTAAATGGCATTTTACTTTGTCCTAATATACTGTCTTACTTTTGTTATATCAAACGTTTGTGTACCTGAAGAATCTCTAGTTTCAAACTCAAATAATGTTGTACCACCAGTTTTACCGTTTTTATCATATATTTTTAATAATCCCGGACTAACCCATTCTTGTTCATTAAACATTAATTCTTGTATTTCTTTAGCTCTTAATGATATTTCAGCATCAACTGTAAAGTCACCTTGATCTCTTACCCTTCCTAGAGTATTTTGAGCAATTACACAACCATCATCAATTACAACCCTAGATACATCAGTTCCTACATCTACTCCATATCCACCATTGTGAGTTATAATACAGTTTTCAATGTGAATGTTATCACAAGCACCTACACCAGTTGAAGTTATATCTATACCATCACCAATACTTTTATTGATTTTTGTATCTTTGATTAACAAATCATCTGAATTGTCCACTTGGATTCCTGTTGCACAGCCTTCGAAAAAGCAAGAATAAAGCTCATTGTAGTTTCTTCCATTACTTCTAAAACCTGCTCCTGTTACATTTGTAAAGATAAGACGCTTTAACATGAGATCACCACCACTATTGTGTTCTATTCCATTGAATGTACCAACTATATCTCTATGATCTATTTCAAAATCAGATATTTCACAATGGTGTGCTGAAACAGTAATTGCTACACCTGTTGTTGGTCTAAACTTTGTATGCGATCCAAGACCTCTAAGATGAACCGAGTTTTTACTAATTACTACATTTTCTGTCATTGAAACGTGAGTTACGTTTGGATCTGGAATTCTAAGATAAACAATATCATCATTACCAGCAATTATAAGATTATCATGAATACTCTGAAATGTAAATCTTGGTGTTAATTCCGTTAAACCATCATTTAAATCATTACCATAAAGTGGATCCCAGTAATACACATTACCTGCACCACCGTTTTCACTCAAGGTTTCTACGGATTGTGCAACGTTCAAAATATCTTGCTTGATGTTAAGTTCTGCATCTATTGTATTTGTACCATTATCAAGCAATCTACCAAGTCCATTTTCTCTAATGTTGTTATCATTGTGAATCATGAACTCGTTTACCAGTGTTCCAACTTTAATTTGATAACCAGCATTTGAGTGAATGATACAATTTCTTAAAATGTTCTTATCAGAAGCAGATAAAGAGGTAGCTGTAAGTTCTATACCATTATTTCCACAATCAACGATTGCACATTTTTCAATTTCATTAAAGAATGAATCGTTCATTAGAATACCATCATTTGTTCCTACACCTATTTTACAGTTGAAAATTTTATTTGAGTTATTATTACTTAATTTAATCCCATTATCTGTAAAAGCAATAACTGTTAGATTTGCAAGATAAGTTCTATCTCCAGTAACTAATACGTTATCATTTGTACCTGAACCTGCACCTTGTATTTGCATATTATTTAATTCACAGTTTGAACCAGTGATTTCTATTGTTGGTTTTGTATTATCTGTCGGAGATAAAATCATATTTCTACCAGTAGATCTTAAATGAATATTATTTTTAGAAATAAGTAAACTTTCAGTAACGGTGTAAGTACCAACAACATCAGGAGTAGCTAATACAATAAGATCATCTCCACCATTTGTACATAAATCATGTGCTTTTGTAAAAGTTTTAACAGCGTTTTCTTTTGATTTTCCGTTATTTGCATTATTTCCCGAAAATGGATTCCAGTAATATGTAGTACCAATAGCTGTTGATTCATTCTGAAATTCAACTTTATAATCCAAGTTTTCAAGTGTTTGAGCATTTGCTAATGATGATACTGTAGATTCTGCAAGTAACCATGTTACATTAACAGGTGTCCCTAACGGAAATCCACTTGTTGCAGCTAAAACACCTTTTGAAAATCTAACTTTATGTTGCGATCCTTGATCTTCTACCCATATAGTCCATCCATCTTGCATGATCATAACAACACCAGTTCTATCTCCCAATGGTAATAGATCAAATCCTGACCATTTAAAAACTGCATTTAAGTCTATATGAGGTGAATATTGTAATTCTTCCTTAATGTAAGAACCTAATTCCTGTATTGAATATTCAGTTTCAGTTCCCGGTGAAACACCTAGATAAATACGCTTTTGTGGTTCATCAAGACGTATGATACCTTTTGCCATGATAAAGATATAAATAGCTTATATAAAAATATCTATGTCGGTGAATATATACTATCTGCCTGTCTAACCGCACCGACAGATATACCTGCACTTGTTATTGTACCTGTAGTGTCAAAATCTACAATAGATGTGTTTCTTACTCTAATAACCACATTTCTATTTGATACGAATGTTAATACTTCTGATTCTGAAGTTGCATTTGCCACCCTATCAATATATGGTATATAACCTGTATCTGATCCCGAAGCATATGATATTGCTAATACATTGGAATCCCAAGTATCACCTGCTTCCCATGTATTATCTGTTCCACCTTCTAATGTTGTAGTTATAACAAGATCGGTATCAATTTCTTTAATCCATGCGTATGATCCATCTGTTGTATTTCTTATAACATCTCCAACTTCTAAAGTGCCTAAATGAATACCTGTATCATTAAGTTGAATTGAAGTTCCAGCTGAAGTTGCTGTTCCAGTATCACCTGTTGCAAGTGTTACAGTTGTACCTGTATAAGATGTTCCTCTATATCTTAATTCTTTGTTTTCAGGAGATGTACTAGTAATATCAACTAACTTAACTACAATATTATCTCCACTTCCAGTAGGTGTATCATTTGGTAATGAGGCATTAAATATAATGGAAGTGTTACCTGCTGTATTTCCAGCACCTAATGTAAATTGAGATTTATCTTCTTGACCAGTACCATCATCTAATACCACTTCAACGTGATCACCTGATATTAAGTTAGTTAGTGATACAGATATACTTGCAAATGGTGCATTTTTAGATCCATCTGTTGCAGTTAAAGTATAATTGTTAGCATCTCCGCTTGCTATATTAATTAAAGCCCAGCCTTGACCTGTTGTAATAGCAGCTCCCGGTTTTACGGCAATACGAGAATCTGCTGATTGATCTGTTGGATTGTTTGCAGGGGTATCTTCATCAGTAAATGCTCTAAAAAATTCTTCACCTTGTATTGCTTGTAGAATTAAAGTACCTGCACCTAATTCTTGTTTCATCATATTAAGTTCTCTATCTTGATCAGGATCAGAGTTTCTAGAATTTGGATCTGTGTTTCCAGCTGTAGCTCTAGCTTGTTGGAAATATTTTATATAATGAAATACTTCTGTTGCTGTTCTGTTATTACAGTTTATAAGACCATAATAACTTTTTGCTGATTGTAATGGAAGTGTATATTGTAAAGTTGACACTCTTGTTGATGCTGAAACTGTAGTTGTATCTGCTGAATCATCATCATCAATAGAGTTAGTAGGATCAAATGCTGTGGTGTTATTTAAAGATACAATTATAGATGTTCCATCTGGAATCTCTAATATAGTTCCTTTTGCACCTGAAGTTTGCTGAGTAATGTTATCACCGATTGCGAATGAGGTACTAGAACCTACTGTAAGATCAAATGCCGCTAGTTTAATTTGAATATCATCTAAGTCAAATGCTAATCTACTATAAGAAGTAGTTACAAAATCTGCTGTAACATCTACACCTGTACCTGTGATATTATCGTTATCTGAAAAATCGGTATAATAAGTAGAATCTGCTTTTAGATCATGATTTGATTCACAAATTAAATAGGCTTGACCTGTACCTGTTTCAGTTAATGTTAAATGTCCTACTAGATATGCTTTTGCACCTGAAGTACCACCTGTGAGTATATTACCATAATCTACTTCATCTGCTTGTGATGTTTCTGCATCAATAGTGATTAATTGTCCACCAACTGTTCCTCTAGTTGTTCCAGTTCCACCCCCACTAAAAGTAACGGCAGTGTCGTTTGTAGGATAAGATGTTAATCCTCTTAACTGAACTACTCCATTTGTAGAGTTTGCACCTTCAATAAATGAAACTACTTCTGCTGAATCTGCTGTTCCCCAAGTCATTTCTTCACCTGCGATTGGATCTGTTGTATTTCTACCATCAATGGCTAACCATACTTCACCAATAGTATCTTCAGTATCGTTTGATTGTGCGATTGGTACAGAAATTCTACCACCTGCTGAAATATCAATAGCGAAATCTGCGAATTTGAAAAGTCCTTGACGACCGTAAACTCTAATTTCACCTACTGGATTACCTAATGTGGTTCCGGAATCTTTAATTCTAATTAATACGTCTAATGCACCTCTGTCTGAGTTAAGTAAAGTTGGATCTGGATCATCATTCCATCCTTCATTACGTCTAGCATTACCGCCAAAATCACCAGTTGTTAAGTCACTTGTATATACATACATGAGTGGTTGTTGACCAGTTGAGCTTAAATCACCGATTGTGTTAATGTTAGTCCAAAGATCTTGTGTATCATCTACTGAGGCATTACTTGCATCTGAAGTACCTGCACCTGTACCAGTAGTAATAGCCATAGTTGAAGCAGCTGCGACAGAAGTTACAGTGCCGTTAGTTCTAACCCACCATACTTTTCTTGTATTGTCAAAATCTACTAATTGACCAATACCAACGGCATCATCTGTGACTGTTTTTCCTATATCTGATTCAATAACGTTAGTATAACCTGCTGTTTGAAGTGTGATTTTTTCAATTTCATTTGTTCCATAATTAGCAGTAATAGAGCCATTTTTTAATCTTCTAATTGAATCTGTTCTTAAATACCACCCATTTTTTAGTGTAAAATTAGTAGGAGTATTTGCTGTCCATGCAAAGTCATCATCAATGTTTGCTGATAATTTAAATTGTTCTTTAGAATATGAATATAATACAGATACGTCATATACAGTTGTGCCTGTAACACTAATAATCTTATTAGTAAAATCTATAGTTGTATCTGAACTAATAGGCATATAAAAACCTTTGTGTTATTAGTATTTAAATATTATCTGTGTCTTTTTCCATGTGTTTTTTATAAATGTTATCCATATAATTTTCCATATCATCTTTTGACATTCCTATGTATTTTTTATTATCTTCAAATGTTGCATCCCAGATTTCTTGTTTTCTTTCTTGTGAAAAGTTTCTTAGTGGATATTTTTTTCTAATTGATCGTTTTAATGCTAATTCTGAACTAAAAACTAGAGGAATGTTCTCTTCACCGTTCATATTTTATATGATTATAACTAGTTTATAAACTTATGTTGGTGTATAAATATTATCATCTGTTAATGCAACAGTCTGAGTTAAACCTGTACTTGATGCAACTATGGCTGGAATTTTGACATTTATTTCATCTTCATCTCTTACTCTTATAAATACAGCACCAGTAAAAGAGGTTGTTCCACTTGCTATTCCTGAACCATTTGTAACGGTGTTTAGTATTTCAGCATTATTGTCTTGCCTATGTATGCCAACTCTAGCACCCACCACAGGCGTAATAAAATCTTCCGCCTCAACTACCGTAACCTGAAGTGGTTGAGATGAAACTATAGTGATAGTACCGCCAAATCCACCATCACTTGTAGTTGGTGAGTCTGATCCATCAAGGACATTAACGGTTAATAAACCAGTGGTATGATTATAACGTAAATCTGCTGTATTGTTAATAAATTTAATGTTTCTCAAATCTAATGTATTAGCACCATCAGTTTCCCATTCCATAGCATGAACACAGTTCTGTATAATCATATCTCTAAATTCAGGATCAGTTGGGTTATCATTATGTATAACCGCACCTGTACCACTTGGAGCTGTACTGTTTGTAATGATACCATCTCTCCATTCTGATCCAGATCCTCTTATAAGAGATCTACAGTTTACTAATGTAACACTTACAGATTTAGCATTTGTTTGTGTCCATGTTATATCTCTAGCAGTATCAATAGTCATACCAAATAATTCTACAATGGCGTTTGTATTATCTGCTATAAAATCAAATCCAGCACCATCTGATTTTAAAATACCCCCTTGTGATCCTACTGAGTTTGGCGGTGTACCTGATTCTGCACCCCATCTTATTGTTTGTGTACCACTTGCATTTCCGGGAGCATTAATAAAAAATCCACCATCATTCACTCTATGATTAGGAAAAATAACAGCTTCGTTTTGTGATGTTAAAGTTGCGGTTCCAGCAGCACTTCCAAGTGTAAGTGATCCGTTCATTTGATATGCACCACCTAAATTAGAAATTACACCTAAATCAAATGCAGTTACATCTGCATATATTTCTGAAAATAAAGCACCACTTGTTGTTACAGTTCCATCTACATTAATCATAGAAGTTCCATTTGTTATAGATGTTGCATCTAAGTGATTCATTTCATCTATAAATATAGTTTGAATGTTACCCATAATATCTGTTATAACATCAAATTGAATTGCAAAATAATCAACAGCTGTCCAATCTATTGTTCCTGAAGTGCTATCAGGTGTGACACTAACATCTACAGTATAAGGTTGCCATCCACCTGCATATACTTGACCGTTACTACCATCACCAGTTGCCACTTGCCATTCCACCCAATTACTTGCATCAGATCCTACTCTTAATGTTATTCCACCTGTAGTTGCAGTGTTGTTAAGTACAGAAGAAGTATTAGCCCAGAAAATGATCATACCAGCAGGGGTACCTGTATTATCAAAATCTATTGGTGTACTTCTAGTTATTTCCATTCCACCTCTAGCACCAGTAGCACCACCGTCTAATCTGCATGATATAGATCCAGATCCTACTCTAACAATATCTATCTGTGCTGTTAAAGAAGCTGCTGAACCAAGGGCTACCCATGTACCACCATTATCAGAAATGCCTTCCATATTGAAGGTTTCTGTCATATTATTAGTAACCGTTAATGCCATTTATAAGAACCTACCCCAAATTGCAGATAAACATTCTACAGCCCATAAATCTTTTGCAGGTAATTTAACATTATAATCTGCATTGTTATAATCTAATCCATTACTGTCACTTCCAAATATATAAACAACATTATTTGGTTCTTTATATTCTATAAAGTCAGTGTTTCCATTGGGAGTGAAATAGACTTGTTTACATTGGGGGTAATTTTTTTTAAGTAAATCTAAAGCCTCAGAAAATGAATCTACTCTATGACCTGTAATTGATTTTGTTTCTGTCCAATTAGGAACTATTCGTTGTTGATCTATCATTATATAAAAATCATATTTCATTTTATCTATAGTGTTTGTCCATGCAATAGGATCTCCCCAAATTGATAAATGTTCAGGTTCACTGAAAAATATTACTCCTTTCATTTACTACACCTTACTTATGTATAATGTACCCGTTACTTTAATATCTAACTCAATAGCACTTAATTCTTTTTTACCTTTGATCTCAACCATTTCACTAAAATCTTTGTTTAATTTTATATAACAACTTATTTCACATGATTCATTTGGTAGTAATTCAGTTCTAATACCAGTTATCTTTTTACAATAATTAACCTTTGTTTTATTACCATCTTCTTTGATAGTTTGAGCATTTATGCTTAGATTTCTTATAACATGGCGATTTTCATTAGTTAATTTATATTTTATAATTTTTTCTATATCTTCAAAACAATCTACATCATCAGTTATTTTCTCAATTTTGAGAGGTATTTTCATTCTTCCACCTCAATTTTTGTATCGGGTTTTCCATCTCTTTTTATAATATATGTTTTCTTTTGTTCTGCTATAGGTGTTTCTTTTTCTATTCTTTTTAAAAATTGATCCCATTCTTCTTCATTCATACCTGAAGATTTATTACTTAAAGGACTACTACCGCTACCTCTAGGATCACCAAATCCAACTCCACCTTTATCACTAGGTCTTGAAACTTGAGGTTCACCATCAAATTTGGCTTGACTTTCTTTTGCTGGTTTTGGTGATTTTACTTTGTTTGGATCACCACTATTTGCACCTTCACCCGGACTATCTTTTGCTGCACCACCCATCATCATTTGTGCCTCTTTATCAGGATTAGGATATTGTGATATTTTTAATTCATTTTCACCATCAAATGCAACATCAAATCCCATGCTATATAATTTAACAGCGTTGTCGATTTTTTGACCTTTGATTTGTTCTTCTCTTAACTCATCAATTTCTTCACTAGTGACTAATTGTATTCTCCAATCATATATATCTATAATTTTTGCTATTTTATCAAAGAAATTTTCATTAAGGAATCTTTGAAACCATTTAATAGTTCTATTTGTAAGTGTTACTTGAAGTGCCTCATTACCTAATCCAGCTTTAGCCTGTTCACCATAAAATAATGGTTGAACACCATATACGGTAGATATAATCTGTCTCTGTTCTTTTCTTAATTCTGTTAACTCTAATTCTTTAAAGTTTGGAGTAAGATCTATGTATTCTAATGCTGAACTTACATTATCTGTATTAAGTAAAATTGGTCTTGGTAAATATGGATCTTGTCTAGCACCTTGTCTTTGTTTTTCCATAAATGAAGCTACTGATTCACCGTTTCTACTACCCATAACAAGTAAAGATTTTGGTGGTCTTTCTTTATCAAAATATTTCCACATATATTCATCTTGGAACATTAAAGACATGATTTTTTTCCATACTGATTGAATTGGTGAGTTACCGTATAATTGATCTGGATAATATTTTCCCGGAATCCATATTATTTCTTCTTTGGCATAAAACATTTTTTTAGGGTTGTTTGCTGGAACACCATAAGGTACACTATTGGTTTCTAAGAAAGCATTAAAACATTCACAGCCACATTGATTACATTTTGGTGATTCTTGTATATCTTCCCTATGTCCGTAATTTGGACAGATATATCTAGGCTTTCCATCTGAACCTATTCCTAACTGATTTTCTTCGTTTGCAATAACACTACAAAGCAAAGGTGATATTCTTATAATTTCATCTATTTTTGATTCCTTTGAATCTCTTACAGCTCTTTTCGTAGCACCTGTAATTGGATCAGGTTGATCTAATTGTTCTATTTTCCATTTTCTTGATATAAGAATATAACAATTATCAACTATATCTAGATCTCTTTCTGCCTGTCTTGCAACAATTTTAAGAGATTGTTCGTTATTATTTACAGGGTTATCAATAATTGATTGAAGTATTTGTCTATTTTTTGGATCAGGTTTACCCCATTTTCTAGGATTTTCATTACCACATGAAGTACATCTTAATTTTTTATCTTTATTACCTAATTCAGAAATCTTAATAAATTCTTTAAGTGGTTCTTGTTCGTATTCTTTTAAACATACTAAACATTTATGCTCAAATCTAGGAATTATTTCTATTCCGTTTCTAAACATTTCTCTTTGGATTGTTTCAATAACTGCCCTCAAATCACCAACATAATCTGCTAATTCATATAATCTATTTGGTGCGACACGCCACATTGGGATTTTTGATCCGCTAGGTGTGTCCATATATGGATATGGGTTACTGGCTCTACTTTGTGATTGAACAAAGGTATCATTAAAGTCTTTCAACATATCATAGTGACTTTGAGTTACTCTCTCATAGTCTCCTTTATCTACCAAACGATAGTTTCTAGGATCTACTGTGTCCCTAATCCTGTCGATTACTCCCATATTATACCAAATACTGTGATATTATATAAGTTTTCTAAACATATTCTTCTTCACAGTTACTACATTCAAAGACTTGTTTGCCTTCATAGAAGTATGGTGTTTTAATCAATGTTTTTTTACATAGTTCGCATTTCATTAATTGTCTAAATCTGTTTCTTTATATATACGTTCACATTCACGACAATTATGCCATTTTTTTGTCATACTTCTTCTTCAATAGAGAATACATAATCATACCTATATTTATTATGGAAACAATTTCAATCAAATCCACCCCATATAAGAACCAATCCAAAATCGGATGTATTCTGCTCACTAATCCTGATTGTAGCATAAGATCTGCGTTCCATATCATATGTGGTATCTGAATAAACTGGATTACAGCAATTAATATCACTGAACCCAAAATCTTGTTTTCGTACCATTCCCAAAATCTACTCCACGGGTTCATCTTCTTCCTTTTCCTCTTTCTTTGCTTTAGCCTTTGCTTTTTTACGTTCTTTTTCAATTTCCTCTGCTATTTCTTTATCTACAACACCAGCTTCACTTAATCCAAATGCAACTTCAATTTTTGCGTGTTTTGGACTATCAACCATTATAGCTATTCTATATGCACCTGATTTTTTGAAATATACTCTATATGTTGATTTATGTGCAAGTACAGTTCCCCCAACTGCCGTAACTGGATCACCGTAAAATACTCCGGGATTGATCATAACTTGGTTTGTCCATATAATTGCTATATTATGAAAATCAGCAATATTACTAGCCATTGTTAAAAACTCATCAAGATATTTCTGTCTTTCAGATAACATACCTCTACCTGAAAAATCTTGTCTGAATAATCCTATTGCAGAGTCCATGATTATAAGTTTTATATTATTTGGATTTGATAACATTTCTTCTATTTGTTGAAGAATCATATATTGATCTGCTGAATTATAAGCCTTAACTCTAATTATTCTTTCTAGTGCTTTATCTTCATCTAAATTCAGATACTTTGCTATACTTCTTATCCTACTTGGTTCAAATGTTCCCTCAGAGTCAAGATATATTGCATCACCATCAAGACCACCTTGATCTTTTGGTAACTGTACTCTTACACACATTGTATGGCAGAATTGGGTTTTGCCACAACCGAACTCCCCATATATTTCAGTTGTAGCTCCACACTCAATTCCACCTGTGAAGAGTTTGTCAAGTGCATTAGTTCCAGTTGTAATTTTTTCTATATTTCTATCCTCTTCATCAGCTTCCAATCCAGTTTGAAATAATGGTTTTGAATTAAACACAGCTCTTGCTTTTTTAAACAAACCGATCGCACTTTCGTTATCTATACCTAACATTTCTGCTACTTTCGGTGGTGGTATTACGAATAACTGTTCTACTGTTGTAATTCCATGCTCTGCAAATTTATCTGCATTTGCTTTACCTATACCTTTTAACTTTGTAATTTCTGTCACAAGTTTTTAATAGTATAACTTCCATATAAACATATGGCGATCGCAACAGTGTATGTAATAAAAGATAATCAAATAATAAGAGAGTTTGATATGGAATACGAAAATGCTATAAGATCATATTGGGGTAAATCTGGGTACTATGTGGCAAAAAAAGGTATTAAGGTTCCTTTTCAACATCAGATGGCTGAATTGAAAGATGTTCATCCTCAAGGTCAGAATCACTAAGTATTTTTTTAAGTTCACTTAATTTTTCTGAATCACTTAATTTATCATCATTAAAAATTTTCTCTGTTTCTTCAATTAGTTTTTTTGTTACCTTTTGTATTATTTGTTGTTTTCTTGAAATCTCAGTAAATGCTGTTGTAGATACTGCTAAACATCTTGCTAAGTCTTTTGGTGATAAATCTTTAATTGAACATTCAACTATAACTGCACTTTTATTTTTAATTGCACCATATGATATTTGTCTTAATTGTTTAATTTGCTCCTTGATTCTAGGAGTCATTTGAACCATGATTAATTCATATTATAATAGTTAATAAGTGTTATTAATCATATTACCCCAAAAAAAATTACTAGTATGTATATACATGATCAGGTTTTTCTAAAAATATGATCATGATCATAAAAATAAAAAAATATGATCATATTTCATAAAATTTAAAGAAATATGCCCTATTTACCACCGTTTGATAGGAAAACATGTAATATAAACGTTATGTGCATAATAATGAAATTTATATGATCATGTATGTACATATTCATAATGAGTAATTGGAATGAATTGTTAGATATTAGGCGTGGTAAATTTATTATTGATTTTAGAATATGTAATCCAATATCACATACAAAAGGAGATACTTATTTTGATTCAGAACGTGCATGGATTAATTTAATGCCACATGAAAATCTTTGGGATATTTATGATACAATTAATCACGAAGCACTACATATTGCTTTACATAGAGAAGAAATTAATGATGATTCAGAGCATTTATTGTTCAAATATATTGCTTGGGTTCAAAATGAATGGATTTAAGGTATAAATAATTTTTCAAATGTTTGATATGCGGCAAAACCTGCTCCCATTAATGCTATTACAAAATAAACACGCCTATCTTTCCTTTTTGCAAGTCGATCTAGTTCATTTTTCTTATATTCATCTAATTCTTGTTCTACTTTTAAATGAACTTCAATTTTTTTCTCTAATTCTGCTTGCCTATTACATAAATTATTAATTTCTTTACGAATATCTTCAAAACTATCTATTACACGCTTAACAAATTCTTCCTGAGATAACATAATAGGTTATAAATACTAAAACTTATAAATTTAATTATAATCATTCGTTACTTTTGCAAGTAAACCCTCAATACACATATGTCTATACCAGTAAATATCATTTCTTGACTCACTTTCAGCTTTTTCTTTGTAAATTTTACTCCATTTTTCCCATTCAGGTACATGATCTAATGTATTATTATTTTTTTCCGTCATTTTTTACCAACTCTTCATTATTTTTTACTTCTTTTGTAATAGCTAATTTAGCAAAAATCTCAACCTTACTAACTAATTCATTATAACTTGCCATTGTACGATTAATATCCGTACCTACAATAGTAATTAATTGACCAATCTCTCTTATTAGTTGCTCTTTAGGGTGTATATTTTCTGTCATTTAATTTAAATTGTAGTTGTATCTTATAAACCTTATGGCTTTACAGTGTATTGTCCCTACTTGGTTTGCAGATTCAGCAAAATTATGGTATGATCAAGGACTTTTCCCTGAAAATGAATTTATTTTTGCAATAAATTTTATGGTTAAAAATTTATTGGCAAGATGCTTTGATGTAGCAATAGTTTAAATTAGAGTTTATTCTTATTTTATTATGTCATGTCCTCATTGTGGAAAAAAAACAAACAGAGTAGAAAAAGAATTTTTTGAAAAAGGTAAATATGATGAAGCTTTACCTGAAATAGAAGTTATGAATATAATTTTGGCTTGTTCTGAATGTGGATATGGGTGGAATTGTATAGGAACAAAAAAGATTTAAATATATGTTTATAAATAATAAAATATGCCAAAAATCACAAGTATGGGGGAAGGTTTAGCAAGATTAAACAGAATTTGTCCGGGAATTAGTTTGTCTAATAAAGATATATTAGATATTATTGATGGTGAAACAAACGCTGTGATTAAACGTTTTAATGAAAAGAAAAATAAACCTGTAACTAAAAAAGAAAAAAAGATTGAATCTGAACCAAAGAAAAGTGAAGATGTTTATAATCCAGAAGTAGCCTCAAATGATGAAAAGGCTTTTGATGAATATTTTAACGACTAGTTTATACTTTAAATACTTTAAATATTAACAAACAATTATGTCATATGTAGATTTAAATGTAAAGGATCTTAGAAGAATGTTAAGTATCTTTGCACAGTTATTTGTAGATAAACCTCTTACTGAAGCAGATGAAAAATTAAAAAAGAAATTAGAAGTCATGCTTGAAGCCGAAACCGATTGGGAAGAAGATTCTGAAGAAGATTAATATTACCCCAACGTTATATGAAATTGGCGATGAAGAAACACTTGAATCACTACTTCTACCACATATGAATAGTGACTGACTATATCTTAGATCGATAGTAAAAAAAACCCGAATGGAGAAAAAATAGAAATCTGAGCCATTTACTTTAAATGTAAGTCTTTATAAATAAGATATTGCCTAGACTAACAGACATTACTGGTAATTGGTTTCCAGATCCTACATTACTTGTAGATATTACCCATGGCGGTGTCCCTAATTTAAAAAGTGTTGGTAAATTTGGTCATAACTTTGCCGTATCAAATACAGGTGATCCTGAAGATATATGGGAAGATGGGGGTAATTTGGTTTATCTTACCAGTGCAGAAACAATGACCATAGTTAGTACAAGTACCGAAGATGATGTTGGTGGTACAGGTGCAGAAAATATTATAATAGAAGGACTAGATAATGATTGGAAAGAAATATCAGAAAAAATTAATCTCAATGGTACTGATGCAGTTGTTACAACAAAATCATTTATAAGAATAAACAGGGCGTACTGTGATGATGTAGGTAGCGAGGGAGTTAACCTTGGACTTATAACTATTGATGCAACAATAGCAGGTACTAGACAGGGATCAATTCAAACAAATGACGGTCAAACACAAAAGACACAATTTTCAATACCAGTAGGTAGAACTGGATATGTAAGACATTTTTGGGCTAACTGTGGTAAGGGTGATGATGCTACTGTAAGATTAATGGTTAGAAACTTTGGGAAATCATGGAGAATACAAAGAGAGATAAAACTATTTGAATCTGTAGTTGATATAGAATTACAATCATATATAAAATTACCAGCAAAATCAGATATTAGGGTAGAAGCAATAAGTGGAGTTACTAACGGTATTAGTGTAGCAAGTGGATATGATTTATATATTTCAGGTCGCTAATCTTATAAGCAATAGCCTCAAAGCCTAATTGTGAGAGAGTCAGAGTTCGACATTCTTGTGCGTTGGTGTGTAAACACATAAACGTATTCCCCTCAATTATATCCTAGTTGGGGGGACATTATAAATAAAAAAACGGTCTAGTCTTACGCTACCAAACCGATCCTTTGTCAGAACAATCTAACTGTGATCCGCAGTTATCACATCTTAGATGACATGGTTGTATTTCATTCATTCTGAAATCACATACCATACACAACTCGTCAGATTTCATAATATTTATAAACCGTTATCATATATAAAGTTTCGGTGGTGTGTGCGTAACGTCAATCGTGAGACGGCAGGATCTCATCACTGGGGGGTAATTCTCACGATACCCCTCAGTTATATTTATATGATGTAAAGTTATAACTTCCTATTATGTCAGAATGTCCAACTTGTTCAGATGGCGGTATAGTTGAAAACCACGGGGGTTGTCACACTTGTCGCCAATGTGGATGGAGTGCTTGTCCTAGCGGATAACATTTTTATATCCCATTAACCTTTCTTTTTTTATGGACAGGGATTTATATTTAGATGGGTTAGCCCAAATTGACGTTCTTATGATTGATGAAGATAACAACTTGTTCAAGGTTAAGAAGGAATACTATGATGAATCATTAACCCATTGGAAAGATATGATAAAGTTATTCCCTAAACAAACAAAGTTTACCGTCTTTAATTATTGTTGCATTACTGAATTACAAAAACGTTTGGGGGATATTAGTGATGAAGAACTTACAAATTATACAATGTTATTAATTCAAATAATGAGTGTTTCAGGAATATATAAAAAACTATTTGGCGAGGGGTGGGAGAAGGAATTATTAGACTATGAGCCGTAAAGATTGGGACTGTAAAGATTGTGGTAGAGAATTACCAATGGACTCTAATCGGGGTAGGATCTACTGTGCAGAATGTGCGTATCAAAGAAGAAAGAAACATATGAACGCTATGAATATGCACCGAAGAATGATACCTAAATATATAATGCTACAAAGAATTATAAAGGATAACTTTAAAATAATGCAAAGTATGAACGTGACCGACAATGGGTGCGAAGCACCCGATCCATAATTTTAACCTTATATATATCTTTTTCGGGCGATCGGTAGGGGGAACCTTAATATTGGGGGATAGCCTACCTCTATTAATGAACATTAGAGAAATCCTAACAAGGCAAAATCGCATGAATGAGTATGTATATCAAGTAATGAAAAGCATGAATGATGAGTTAAAGATACTTGGTGATGCACTAGAGATGTATGAAAAAAGAATTGGAGAGATCGAACTTAAATTAATGCAGTTAGAAAATCGCTGAACACTAATCAAGCCAGTATTACGAATACTGTGGTATAGGCGATGGCAAGGATACCTGCACCTATGTAGAAGAATTTGTTCATATGGGATCGCTAAATTTATGGTATTTAAATGTTGCTTTTGATGAAGCATCTGCTTCTATAAGGCTTACTTTGTTAGCATTACGGGATTTGACTCCCCCCCCATTTATAAATCTTTTTCCTTATAAATTATAAAATTTTTCCCGTATAAGGCGATCTTATCGGATAACCTTATAATCTTATAATTCGGTACCCCCCTATTTATAAATCTTTTTCCTTATCATGCGTGGCGAGTATGAGGATTTGAACCACCGTCATATATAAGGGTTGCGTGTGATTTTTATCGATCACGCCTAAAAAATTAGCGATGATCGCACATCACGCCTAGATTTTGGGGTATATAGTGATTTTTGATCGTAAATCATGTTTCACAAAGCGGAACAGGGGTGATCGCTAATACAATAAGGGGGGGTTGCTTTTTTTTTCATGCCTATATGGGGATCTTATAAGATATGATCATAATTGTTATAGGCACAAAGGGGGGATCAGTATAAAAAAACGCTTATCATTAATGATTAACATTGAATTCCCGCCATGCCTAAAAGATCACTATATAGTAATTTTTTTTTGGAATTTGTCAAAGTCTGCAAATTATAAGCGTGATCTATTGTGGGAAATCCAAAAATTCTACAACAAAGGATTAAATACGCATGATCGCCCGTTTTTTTCGCATATTTTAAAAAAATCAATTTAGATTTTCTAGCTTCTATAGTTTTATAATTAATTCTATATAGTTTATAAAAAATCTATATAGATTTACCAAAAAACTGTATTCTCTTATAATTCGGTGTAAAATTAATTTTATAAAATTGTCAATGTTCTTTTAGTGTATTTTTTGCAAAAAATCCCGCAAAACAAAACACTATTATAATCAATTTTTGGCAAATCCTAGATCGTCAGATTTTTTTGGTGAAATAGAAAGATTATTATAATCATTTTTTCGCAAATCCTAGATCGTCAGATTTTTTGATAAAATAGAAAGGTTATTATAATGATTTTTTGGCAAATCCTAGATCGTCAGATTTTTTTACTGTAATTATTTTGACAACAAAATCCCCGAAAATTCACACCGGATTTTTTATAATAATTTTTTTTATAATTTTCATGGAACAAAAGGAAATTGAAAAAAAATTTCTCAAAAGAGTAAATTTTGATCAATATATGGAAATCCAAGAATGGATTATAGATCAGATTGAGCGTAAAATCTGATTTAATTTTTTTTCTTTTTTGGCACTTTTTTCTTTTTTAGGCACAAAACCCCGCATCATGATTTATATGTGGTCTCAACGGTGTAAAAGTTTGGATCGTTTTTTCTTACTAGTGCCTAATTATTTTATCCTAGTGCTAAAAATAAAATTTCAGAATTTCACTAAGTCCACAAATTATAATTTTAAACAAAAAATCCCTTTTTTTTATGCGTAAAATTCGATTTATGGAATTTTTATAAAATTAGGCACGAATTTTATAAAAAAAATGTCAAAAAATGAGCATTTTTTATTTTTACGATCTTTTTTTATAATTTTTTTTTATAAAATTATAAGATTTAGGCACAAATTGCCTATTAAACCATCACGATTTTTTCGATTTGTGCCTAAATGATGGATCACTTATTGATTTATATTATAATTCATTTTAAGAATGGCATGAAGAAATTCACAATTCAAACAATCGAAGAATTCGCAACAAGCGGATCACAAAAATCATGGTTAAAGAAATTTTTTAACCTAATCGAAGATCATGATTTATGGAATCAATCAGTAAGCCAAATCTTACTTAGAATGGAACAAGAAGTAACAACAAAAACCACGTACTCAGCAATGAAGTCAACTTTTCTAAAGTTCACAAGTTCTCTCGATTTAGAAGGTAAAACTTCAACCGAATCTCAAGCAGAATTGAGACAAAGAGAAGAATTCATCAAAATTCAAGCCGAACAACTAAGAGAACAACAAGAACTAGCAAAAATTGAAGCTGAAAAAATCGCAGAAATGCAAAAAATCGAAGCTGAAAAAATGGCAAAAATCGAAGCTGAAAAATTAGCACAAGCACAAAAAGAGAGAATTGAGGAATTAACTGCGGGTTTCGTACCTGAGGAAATTCCAGACGAATTTATAAAATTCGATCCTGAAAATTATAAACTCCAAAAAGCCTCAGAATATTTCCAACAAGATCAAGAAAAAGAAATTTTCGATGCATTGTTGACATTCGGAAAAAATGTGATTTTGACCGGTCAACAAGGAACTGGAAAAACTGAGCTTGCACAATTACACGCTTTTGAAAATCAAGATCCAATGTTCAAAATCGCTTGTTCAGCTGATTTAAGAAAAACCGATTTGATCGGATCAAAAACATTAGATCAAGACGAAAAATTAAAACAAATTGCGGGAATGTTAACAAGAGCCGTTTTAACCGCAAATAAAACCGGATCTGCCATGGTGCTTTTAGACGAAGGAAATGCCTTGATTCCTAAAGTGCAAATCATGCTTTATGGTTTGACAGATTCAACAAGAAGGATCGATCTTCCTGAAATGACAAAACCACTTGTTTTGAATAAAGGTGCTAGATTGAAATTTGTCATTACCATGAATGATCAATATTCAGGAACTAGTCCATTGAATAAACCATTATTGGACAGATTCAATGTAATCCAAATGAAGAGACTACCAAAACAAATTGTTTTGAAAATTATAAAAAATTATAACGTCTCAAGCGAAATCAAAAACAAGCTTTTTGAACTTTCAGAAGCTATTGATCAAGCACAAAGATCAAACACTCTATCAGAACAAGCTAACATGAGTGTTAGAGCGATTAAAGCAATTTGTGAAGAAATAGAAATTTTCACAATGGCAAAAATCGAAAACCCTGTGAAAGAAGCTTTAGAAGTAGGGATCGTTAAAAAATTCTCAGAAGAGAAATACCAAGAAGAGGTGAGAGAAATTATAAGAAAAATCGGATTTTAAAAAATCCAATTTTTTTTTCAAAATTTTTTTTATAAAATCTTATAATTTTTTTTTTCATTTTTTTTTCAATTTTTTTTTCAAAAATTTTTTTTATAAAATTCTTATAATTTTTTTTTGCAACAAAATTTTTTTGAATTAACGGTACGGTACTTTCAAGTACTGGTACTTTATTTTAAATCAACGGTACTTTATTTTGTGGTAAATGGTATGCTAAGTATGGATACTATTGATACTGTTTAGATTTCAGAAATTTCTTAAGTCTTAATTTTAGTATCCATTTTACTGATACTGTTTTTTTAGGCACAAATTAAGCATGAAGAAAAGGCAAAAAATGAACATTTTTTATTTTACCGATCTTTTTACTTGTTATTTTTTTTCAAAAATTCCCGATTTAGGCACAAATTGCCTATTAAACCCCAATGATTTTTTGATTTGTGCCTATTTTGCGATCGGTGGTTGATTTATATTAGAACTATTGATAAAAATGCCATGGAAATTACAGAAATCACACTAGAGAAAAACCAAAAAGATCCAATTTTTAAAGAGCGATCAAATAAAGGTTACAAGGTTAATCAAGCATTAGCCGACAGAATCGGAGAAACTTTAAACAAAATTAAAGGAAGAATGGATCAAGAAATCGGAGAAAGCGGAGATTTAGACGAAGAAGAATATCTAGATTTTCGTGTGGATCGAAAATTAGGATTCATGAAAAACTTAGATATTTTTAACGAAACAAACGAAAAAAACGGGTTAGACGTCGTTTTTCTTGTTGATTGCTCCGGCTCAATGCGTGGACTTCAGCAAAAAATGGCAGACATAACCGCCACTGTTATGTTGGGATTAAAAAAATGTCCTTTCATTAATTTTAAGACATTGGCTTATTCGGCTAGCGGGTACGAATATCAAGGATATTATGAAATAATTACCGACTTCACACAAGCTGGAAAAATTCACGCCGACGAAGATCACTATCATGATGTTCACCATTTAGCGATCGCTGAAGCTAGAAAAATGTTGGAAGAAAGCGAAAATAAACGTTTGATTATTTTTATGACCGACGGTTACCCAGAAGGTAGATTAGAAGGAAGATCAATACCTCAAGAATTATTGTGGACTATGATCGAAAAAGAGATCACAAAATCAAAAAATAAAGAAATTGATTTTTTCGCTATCTACTACGATCGTATTGGGCGTGGTGCTTCTGATAGAATGAAAAAATGCTTTAGAAATTCACTTTATGTGACTCACGATTTCTTAGATATTCAAACAAAGTTAATTGAAAAATTAAATCAAACAGTGGAAAAACTAAATTCAGGAGCTTCTTAAAAATGGATTTAGATCAAGAATGGCTTGAAAAATTAGCTTCTGTTTTTCATTTTTCAGAAATTAAAGAAAGTTGGAATAAAAATTTAAAGTCTGAAATTTCAGATAATGAATTAAAGGTTATAATTTCAAATTTTCAATTAAAAATGAAACAAGAAGCTTATAAAAAATCAGAACAAGAAGCTGAAAAACAAGAAGCTGAAAAACAAGAAGCTGAAAAACAAGAAGCTGAAAAACAAGAAGCTGAAAAACAAGAAGCTGAAAAACAAGAAGCTGAAAAACAAGAAGCTGAAAAACAAGAAGCTGAAAAACAAGA
>Ga0208644_1000060_pt1 | contig 62944 bp, 101 predicted proteins | sample VirMetDEL_Nov_18_FD_184517 | JGI IMG/M metagenome (GOLD analysis project Ga0208644, IMG submission 184517) | Aqueous microbial communities from the Delaware River and Bay under freshwater to marine salinity gradient to study organic matter... | ecosystem: Environmental > Aquatic > Marine >...
GGTTGTGCTTTGTCGCACAAAACCCCAAGAGGAAAACCGAATTGAATCGGTTTTTGAATGGTCGAAAATCAACAATTTGATTTCCAAATGGTGTAGAATGCCCGTAAAAACTGGCTTCTATCTGGCTCAAATGACTCATTATACAATTGTCTCGTTAATTCAAGTGGTTGTCTAATTGCCCTGCTAACATCACTAATATCAACAGTGTTGATTAAATCCTGCTCTTGAAATTTCTGCATATCCATTTCTTCACTTTCCTTCTGTTTCTGTTCCTCTTCTTCAGTAGTTCCATTAACACAGTAGCCACATTTTACAGTGACACTAATTTCAGTATCATCATGTTCATGCTCGGAATAATATATTCCAAAACTCACATATGTTCCGCATTCTACACATTCTCTTTCAGTCCACGACATACCCTATTTAACCCATTAAGTATTAGTAGGGTTTTACAAAGTGCAACCATATGGTAGGTTATACTTTGTTAGAACCTACCTTAGAGGTAAGGAGTTATTTCTAACTCGGAGGAATCGGAGAACCTACCCGTTCTACCCTCTTTTCTTTCATCAGTCTTACAATGCTGGATTTTGGAGAAATCAACGCGTATTATTTCTCTCCACACCATAACATACGCACCTTTCTGTCGTTGGTAGGCTTCTTTTCGTCAAGGAGAGGAATTCATCACTTGACTACAATAACAGGAGTAGCGTATCGTATTAATATGGGGTTATACAAAGACAACCATATGGTAGTGCTTTGGACTACCTTATCATATACTTCAATAGCGAACTAATAGCATGAGAAAAATAACTCAAGACGCAATAAGAGCCTTTACGAACATGCAACCATTTAAGCGAGGAAACACCGAAGTTAAGATTTTGAAAGATGAGGGTTCACTAAAACCGAACTTTGCCCGTCTTATTCTTCATGGGAATACTATTGCCGAAAAGAGTCACAAAGGGATTCAAATAACTTCGGCAGGTTGGAAAACAAACACCACAAAAGAACGCCTTAACGGGTTGCCTAATGTTAATATTACACAAAAGGACTTTGTATGGTATCTAAACGGTCATGCTTGGAATGGAGGTTGGATTAAGATTACAGATTAAAGAGGATATTTCCTCGCCCTTCGGGGTTCTATCTAACAAAGTATGAACCATATGGTTGCCCTTTGAGAAACCCCATTATATCCTCTACTTCGTATTTTAGATATGGCGTTTTGTAGTTGTCAAGATTGTCTTAGTGCGTTTTACGAAGAAAGAGCAGAAGCATATACCAATGAACATGGGTTAGACCACCACCATAGATGTAATCATATAACTGAAAAGGTTAAAGATAAAATCGAGTTTGAAGATGAAGTCTATATTGCTGAATATGATATTTATGTTATGGAAAATGTGGTTCATTGGGAAGGTTATAGATGCACTTGCGAAGTCGAATATAAGGAAGATGAGGAGGGAGAAGAATAGACCGTGTAAGGTCGCCAACCACAAAGTTCACGACCATATGGTAATGCTTTGCACTTACCCCGCATTAACGGGGGCAACGGGGGGAATACCGCATCACTCTTCTTCTTGACCTCCTTCATCTGCTTTTACAGGTGGCGGGGTCATTGTTGGGATATTACCGTTCATAGAACCATCCCATCGGCCATCCTTGTATGCATTAACCAAATTTCTACCTGCTTGATTGGAGAAATAAGTAGCCATAGCGTCAATATCTGCATATGCACCACCAGTTCTACCATGAGGTAAAATTACTGTCAAAATTAAATCCTGTTCGCCAATATCCGCAAAGACATTCTTCACCATTTGAGTCACAGAATCCACATTCAATTGAATATCTGTTGGTAGTGAAGATTGCTGACCTTTGCGAGCCGCAGGAAAATCCTCAAATCCAGCACCAAACGAGCGAATTGCTGTCCAATACTGACTACGGCCATCGTCATCAGTTGCGTTATTACCAAGAGTAATTGAGAGTTGAATTGCTTCACCACTCGCTCCTCTATCTTCTTTCTCTAACCATGCCAAAACTTTGTTTGTGTTTGTTATCCAATTATCTTCTTTCATATTATCAACTCCTTTAGAATTGTAATGCTTCATTCCCCCCGAAGCAACCTATACCTCTCAAGGAGTATTAGGGTTGTAATTCACTTCGTCTGCAAAGCAGTTACAACCATATGGTATGCTTTGCATTACCCTGCCTTCATACGAAGGACTTACGGTTGCCATTGGGAAACTTAATTCCCTAAAGCAAAGGGCGAGCCAATTAATCTCTATCATATTCTCTATCTCTATACTCTTCATACGCCCTATCTTCTGCATCTGCTTTTACTTGTTCCCAATCTACCCATTCAAACTTTGCACTTGCTATCTCTTCCGCTAACTCATAAACTATGTCGTCTTTCTCACTTAGAAGTTCTTCTAACAAATCCATAAGGTCATCATAAGTAGTGTGGTTTTTAATCAAATCAAATGCTGAATTATATCCACAATGGTTTAGTATTTCTTCTAACCCCATTACTCTTCCTCCTCTAAACTGCTTAACCACTCATCAACTACTTCGGACACATACTTCGGCATTTCAGTCAATACGAGTTCATAGCCAAGTGTTGTCACTACTTCTATTCTCCAACCAATATATTTCATTCTTTCACCCCATTACAAACGGTGCAACTTCTCAAAACAAACACATGGTTTGCTCTTTCGCATTCTTCTGTCACTATTCTAATCAATTCTTCTTCTTTCATATTTATTCTTCCTCCAATCCTTCTTCTTTCGCCATATATTCAGAAAACTCCTCTTCTATTTCATTTGCAAGCCAATTGCTAATATCCCAAGCAACTAACTCAATTTCACCATCTTCGTTTTCTTTTTCAATAAATATATTCCAACCTACAATCTTCATCATTCTTCTTCACCCCAAAGAGTCATTCCACTTCCACAATAGATACAAACTTCTTTCATATCATCAAATGTCTTTTGTTTGCATCTAATACATTCTTTCATTCTTTCTCCTCCGCTTTATTTCTTGCATCACGAACTTGTTTGATAATATCGGGTGTGCATTCGCTACGGCTTTCGGTCTTAGCATCAAAGTGGCAATCAATTTCGGGATATTCTGCAACTTCTGTATAGTTGGTTAAAGCATCTTCAAAAATAGATTGAATTTTACCCATATCATTTAGTGGTGTTTCTACAACCATTTCTTCAATAACTTCTTTTCTTTGAACTTTATCGCTTACCCAAGTAATTTCAAAATCAATCCCTATACCCGAATAGTCGTTAAAATAAGTCGCTTTCATAATAACTTCGTTATCGTATTCATAATTATTTGAATAATACTGTCTAATAATAGCATCTGTTTCTTTCAAACTTAGTCTATTTCCATCGGGTTGAACCCATTCGGTTTTAGTGACTGAATCTACATAGGAATCCTTAGTCACTTTATAGACATGTTTTACTTGATTAAACACTTCATCTCTCATACTCGAATATTTGTGTTCATAAACAATCTTGTTTCGGCTATTTACAATTGTGTGAAGGGTTGTATCTGTTGTGCTTGTTATTTCACCATAAGTCATAACATCACTATATCCCCAATCCACTACATTCAAGCCACTGTCTTGTAAATCTTTACACAACTTAGCCATCTCTAAATCGGTCAATTTGTCGTCTGCATATTTTATCTTCATTGTTCTTACATATGTTATTGGCATCTTTCTCACCAAATACATGAGTTATGGGGAGTATATAAGGTAGTAGTGCAAAGCATACTACCATATGGTTGGCTTTGCCTATACCCCAATGAATTCCAAATGGGAATTCAAGGGGCAACAAGGGGTGATGCGTCACAATCATTCTTCTTCTTCAGCCTCCATTTCGGCTCTTGTTGGGGTTGGTGTGATTTGAGGCACACCCGTTTTGCTGACGGATTCGCCATCCCAACGGTCTTCTTTGATTGAGGTCATCATGTAGTTATGAGCCTTCTTTGTTATGTCTTCACAGAATGCATTCCAATCTGCAAATACTCCGCCTGTCCTTCCATGAGGCACAATGACGGAAAGTAGTAGTTCGTGGCTTTCAGTAGGGATTCCCGCAAAAGCACTCATAACGGTTTGCTCCACAGTAGCAAGGACTAATTGTTGTGCCTCGCTTAAGGATGATTGTTGTCCTTTGCGGGCTGATGGAAAACCTTCGAGCCCGTTTCCGAAAGAACGAATTGCTGTCCAATATTGGCTTCTGCCATCATCGTCACTTGCGTTATCTCCCAATGTCAATGAAAGCATAATTGCTTGAATTGATGGGTCTTCTTCATTTTGGGTTTCTGCCCAAAGTCTTACTTTGTTTGCGTTTATATTCCAATTTTCTAATTTCATTTTTTTTCAACTCCTTTTTGTTGGTTGTTCTGCTTCACCCCTTGAAGCAATTACAAGAGTTATGCTAAGTATTTAGTAAGGTATGAGCAAAGCCATACCATATGGTTGGCTTTGGCAACCTTAGTTTAGTATGAATATTTAAGGAGTTTTATGGAGGTAAGTTATGACCAACCAAGAAGAAAAACAAGAAGAAATTTGGGAAGATGCACAAACATTACAAGAGGAAATATACAAGTTAGAAAATTCTCTTGATAAAATCAAGAATGAAAGTGTAAGAAAAGAGGTAGAAAAGACCCTCAAAAAACTGAACAACAAAGTAATAGAAATGACTAACCAAGCAAGATGCACTTGCGACTGGGAATATGGTGAAAAAGACCCTGACTGTATGGCTTGCTTGAACCAATGGCGTAATGAACGATATGGCTATGATGTTCACGATGTTGAGTGTTGTTGTAATGATTGCACATATGGAGCATATGGCTACCCAAGAGCAGATTATTGAAGCCTAAATAAAAACTGATTAGATTCAGTTCCCTACGGGGTTTTAGAGTCAAAGCCTCCCAACCATATGGTAAGAAACACATCAAAAGAGCGAGTTAAAGTTAGCCAATACATAAAACCACCCTAAAAATTAGAACAATTTATTTTCACCCTTTCATAACATTAAAAGCACAATCTATCTTAATTGTTCATATATAAATTATCATAGGTATGTTATATTTTATATTTGTATATAATATAATATTAATTTCTGCATTTGTCTCATGAAAAAAAAGAAATGAGACGAGACAAATTAGGAGAGGATAGGGGTAGTTATGCAACATAAGTATATATGATTTAATCATATATCTCATTATTCTCATATCTCATATCTCATTCATTCATTCATTATTATTATTATGCATAACTCTCTCTATGAGAGAGCCTTATAGGAGTATGAGAATGAGAGAGAGTTATAGAAAAGAGAAATGAGACGAGACGAATTATTTTGCGAGTTCTCGACTTCTCAGGGTGAGTTATGTTGCATAAGGCATTTGTCTCATTTCTGATGAGACGAATCGCCATGAGACGAATCAAAAAACGGGCAAAAACGGGTTTGAATAAGGCTTAACTCCAATTAAATTTTATAGCAGTTTAACGAATTAGGGTTATTTAAATAGGTTAGAAAATGTAGTATTTTGCCAAGAATGGCAGGAGAAATAAACATGGATGATGTAAATTGGAATAGCCTCGTAATAGAGGTTGAAGAATACCTTGAAGCAGACGAAACATTGGAAGAGGGGCTAAAGCAGGTGCTAAGGCTCAATCTACAAATTGGAACAAATAACACAAGTGAGCGTGAAGCGGCTCGAAATGCACTAAAGGCATTATTGAGAGGTCGTGACGGAACTCCTTTCCGTAAGGGTAAGAAGTCAGCAGTTCCTACCGCAGTTCGCCTATCAATTGACCGAATTTGTGGAGTTGTAGAAGAAGCATCAGTGCTTTACTTTAACCACGATAGCATTATTGGAGCAATTACCACCGCAAGAGGTGGAGCAACTTATGATGATGCAGAAGCCTATGCCTCAAGTGTAGTTAAGAGAACAAGAAGCCAATTGGCTAAAATGTTCAAAGATGGCTCTTGGGATGGAACAGTAGAATCTCTACTTCCATCAGAAGAGTGAATTGACTCATGGGGTTTATCCGCTAATAAGAGGTTACTCTCGAATTGGATTAAAATACCTCTTTCCCCACCGAGATTCAATGGGAGTTTGTTGGAAGATAAAAAAATCGAAACCCTAAGATGTTCTTGTGTTTTGCATTCGACAAGAACACACCTCCAAGAGATTTTCTCCCACCCATTTAGGTGATTAAATGAGATTAATTGAAGAAGTTTATATTAAGGCCGAAAAAGATACTATTTGTCAAACCTGCGGAATTGATATTCCTGAAGGGGCAAATCATTTACTGGAAACTTATGTTCATCAAGGGGCTCTATTAACAAGCCACTATTGTTTGAACAAGAAGTGTAATCCGCCCAACAATGTGAGGCTAAGGTTGTATAAATACGGAAGCCTCTTGTTGATTGGAAGCGTGGTGATTTACCTTTTATGGAGTGAATCATTTCCAATAGGCTAAACAAATCCTAAAGGTTAGGGGGGGTGACACCCTTAAATACTCCCCGACCCCCTCGCCCTTGAGAACAAATGCGAATCCAACGCATTCTCAAACAACTTGAATTGAAAATCAATTCAAACTTATGGGAGAAGTTGAGGCAGGGGCAACAAAGAAGCATGACACCGTATTCAACTCCTACGGTAGTCGCCTCCTTCTCCCTCCTATTCACAATAAAAATATGGAGTAATAAAAATGAAAGCAACACAAGAACAAATAGCAATATACGAAGAAATAGAAAATACGCAAAACCATGTAGTGATTAATGCAGGTGCGGGAACAGGAAAGACAACAACAATTGTTGAATCAGCAAACAGAATTAACTGTAATGCTGCGTTTCTTGCATTTAACAAATCAATCGCTACGGAACTTGGAAACAAATTACCTTCTAATGTAGAAGCAAAGACTTTCCATGCTTTTGGTTTTGCCGCACTTAGAAATGCTGGTATTAAAACGAAAGTAAATAACAGAAAGAGCCACCAAGTAATTCAAGAACTTCTTGGTAAAGATTACTATACGGCTCCTTTATCTAAACTCATTAGTTTGGTAAAAGGTAGTTTAGTAGATGGTAAAGATGTTAAATCAATTAGAAGATTAATTGATGAATATAATATTTCATTTGAGTCGCATAGAGAAGAAGAACAGGCAATTTTAGCAATACCTTCTGTTCTAACTTTGATGAAAACACAAACCCATCATATTGATTTTGATGATATGGTTTGGCTACCTATTGTAAATAACTACTCACTTCCAACCTATGACATGGTTTTCGTAGATGAGGCTCAAGACTTCAATGAAGTCCAAAGAGAACTTATTCTAAGAGTTGTTAATGGTGGAAGATGTATTATTGTTGGTGATAAGAACCAAGCAATTTACGGATTTAGAGGAGCAGATAGCAATTCAATTGCTATGTTTGTTAAGCGATTAGAACAAAGCGATAGGCAAATCACACAACTTCCTTTGAGTATTTCTTGGAGATGTCCTAAAGAAGTTGTAAAAGAAGCAAACAGATATGTTGCTCAGTTTAGTTGTCCTGAAACGGCAATTCAAGGGGCAGTATTTGAAAATGCTCAATTCAACCCACAGGCAGAAGATATGGTGCTTTGTAGATATAATGCACCGTTAGTATCTGCTTTCTATGATTTAATCAGTGAGGGCAAATCAGCCTACATTCTTGGTAGGGATATGACAAAGGGGCTAATTAAAGCCGTTCAAAAGATTACTAAGAATAACCACATGGGCGTAGAAGAATTCAGACAATTGTTCCTTCAAGACTTTGAATTCACTTATGCTAAACTGGTAAAAGATGACAAGTTAAATCAAGCCTACGCTCTTGAAGATAAGAAAGATTGTATTCTAATCTTCACTCATAAAGCCACAACTGTTGGTGGAATTATTGAAGAAATCAAGCGTGTGTTTGATGGTAATGATAACGGAGAAATTATGCTTTCTACCGTTCACAAGGCTAAGGGTCTTGAAGCAAACAATGTATATATTCTCGCAACTGAAAGGATGCCTCATCCAAAAGGAACTCTTGAGGAAAACAACATCTGCTATGTTGCGATAACAAGGGCTAAAAAGAATTTATTCTATTGTGGCCCAAAACCAAGTAAAATAGGAGGAATATAAAATGACTATGAAAAGAGATGAAATAAAACAAGTAAGTGTATGGGAACTACAATTGAATGAGTTTCTCGCCATTCCCGAATGGCAAGAGGCTTTTGAAAGAGTGTTCCCGAATGAAGAAGGCGTTAATGAGGAACAATTTTTAGAAGACCTTGTTGATGAGATTGGTGAATATGAAGTCTTTGAAACTATTCTCAATGAAGATGACAGAATTTGGTCACTTGATTGGGCTGATGAAGACGATATTGACAGTCCTATGAGAATTATTCAATGGGAAATTAGAAGCGAAGAGGAATAAAATATGGGATATAGAAGTGAAGTGTTAATAGTAACTGATTTAATCAATCAAGAGTTAGTCGAGATTTTAGAAAACGAAAACGACTATTCGGAAAAGTTGCAATTCCAAATAACTGATGTTAGGACAAATAAAGAAATTGATTGTCTTATGATAAAGTGGGATTATGCCAAGTGGTATGATGGCTACGAAGATGTTGATAGAATAATGAATGCTATTAACAAAATAGAAGATGAAGATTCTTTTGGATTTATTAGAATCGGTGAAGAATTTGTTGATGTTGAAGTTATAGGCAACCCTTATGACTTTAATTATGTAATAACAAGAAAAATAGAGTGTGTGGTGTAATAATATGTGTAATCATGAAAATTATGAAATGGTCGGTGACGATTATTATACAAATGCAAATCAAGATTTGGTAGAAGTGACTAAATTCTTATGTTTAGATTGTGGATTAGAAGGCTACAAAGAAGTAGTCTATCCTGTAAATGTGACATGGAAAGACCCTTACCAAACAAAACTTTTGGTGAGGAAAGGTGAAAGTGAAGGAAACGAAAACTAACCCTCACATTTGGAAGACAGATTATCTTAACTTAGATGTAAAGATAGCAGAAAAAAGAAAAGAATATTGTAGATTACAGACCAAACTTGGTCGTAAAGATTCTTACGATATTTTCTTAGAAGCAAAGAGGAGATACAAATGAAATATGAGAAATTAAAATGTAAAAACGGCCATGCTAAACTAGCGGCAACCATAATTAACAAAGAAGAAAATTGGGTAGAGATTTACTGCCCTACTTGTTGCTATACCATTTGGTATAATGGAGCATGATAGTATGAATATATTCGCACTATCAAAAAGCCCGCTGAAATCAGCACAACAAATGATAAACAAGCATGTAGTAAAAATGCCGACAGAAACTTGTCAAATGCTACATACTAATGCTCTATACTTTGAGTATGTAGATGCTTACAATAATGAACCTACGCTGAAAGAACTAAAACAGTTTCACAAAGAAACAAATTCTATCTTAATGAAACCTGCCATGTTGAATCATCCTTCAACTATTTGGGCAAGGCGAACTAAAGATAATGGAACTTGGTTATACCATCATGGATTATCTCTATGTTGGGAATATACTCACAGATATGGTAAAGAACATGGTTCGTATAGAAGAATTAGAGCAGTAGATGAAGTATATCTTTCGGGTGACTGGAAACAAGCAACGCCCGTAACTATTGCTATGGATGACTCTTATCGCATCGAAAATACTTTTTCAGATGCATGGGAATTTGTAATTCAGTCTTATCGTCATTATTACCTTGAAGGTAAGTGGCGTTTTGCTGAATGGTATAAGAATCGCAGACCCAATTGGTTTCCAAACAATTGGTATGCAGTAAAGTATAACGAAGGGGTTAGGAGATATAATGCGTCTTTTCCTAAATACCCTATGACGCTATTGGAGGAATAAAAATGAGAATAAAAATACAACACAGATGTTTAGCCTGTAATAAAATAACAAGCAAAAAACGACCATATTGTTATGGTTGTTTAACGGAATTAGGTGAAGAAGAATGACTTGCGAATGTGACGGAAGCGGTTGGTATTTACAAGCAAATTATCACCATGAAGTTATGGAGTGGGTTCAATGCTACTCCTGTTTAGCAGAAGAAAAAGAAAAGCAAGACTTGAGTTTAGCCTGTTCTAAGTTATTAAAACAAGCAAGCCATGAAAAACTATGTTTTATTTTAGGTGATTTCTTAGTATCTCACTTTGAGAAAAGTGATGACTTAAATAGGCTAAATGAAATGGTAGATTCAAAGGACTTCGTGAATCTTATGACCTACTTAGAAGTCCACTTACAATGAGGAATAAAAATGAATGTAGAATTTAGATTAGTAAATACGCCCGAATTACCGCCAATTGTCATCAGTCAAAATGAGGCTGATGAGCCTAAAGTTGTGATAAACACTTATCATAGGCTTTGGATTAGTTTGAATAGGCGAACTATTGCTGGCATTATTGAAGCCTTGCAGGAAAAAATGGATATGGTTTTGACAGGTTATCTCCAAGAACAATATGCCTTTGAACAAGAAGATAAAATGTTTAATGAGGAATAAAAATGTTAGTTAAGTGTGAAAAATGTGGTGTAGAATTTCGACCCCGTTCTTTACTTTGGGCAAAGAATCAAAGAAGAATTAAATGCGATACTTGTTATAATAAAAATAAAACTCCTAAAATGTTAAAATCTTTGAATGTAGATACACAGAACATTATTATGTCTTTAGAAGATAGAATTGATAGAGTTGAAGAAAAAGCAAATATGATTGATGTTATTGTGAATACAATTATTCAAGATAAAATGACTGAAATGGAAAGTAAGTTAAAGAAAATAACAGAAGAAATTATTGAAAATGCTCATATTACTATTAATGAACATTTAGATAAAGAATTTGAAAAGAGGTTTGAAAAACTACAAAAACAAATTATTACACTTAATAATAAAATAATAAAAATAGAGGAATCAAAATGAGAGAATTAGGAACAGGTCATTGGGATAGAAAACTGATGGAACGGATGGTTGAATTATCTGTTGCTGATAACTATGAAGAGGCTAAAGAAGAATGGATTGCTACGGGCGAAGTATGGTGGAGAGGAAATGGTGATATTCCCGAATGGGTTTCATCAAATAATCATCCCGAATATTGTCTATGCGGTCACGGTATTGTCTATCATTTTCATATTCTAAATACTGAAAATGGTCATGAGGATATTGTTGGTAGTGACCATATCAATTCATACTTGATTATGAGGCAAATTGCACAGGAAAAGAAAGTTGATATTGGAACAGTCACAGAAGAAGAAGTAGAACGCTGGCTAAAAGTTAGAGTTGGTTCTATGAAAGCAGAAGCATGGTGGAAAGTTAATGGTGATTCTTTTCAGCAAATGTTTGACAAAGTGAAAGAATTAGATTGTTGGTTAAATGCTTATGAAAGGGATTGGGTGTATAAACATGATACTCAATGGAATGAACCCATTAGAGTTCTAAGGAAAAAAGGAAAAGGAACTCCATTTACTGATAATTACCGAATGGCTTCAATTGTTTGGAGATGGAATCATCCCGATAATCCAAAGAATCAATTTACTGTTCATGGCTACCCTAATGACAAATTGATGCAAGATTTGTCTTTATTATTTGTTCAATCCGACCCTCTTCTTGAGAAATTTCACGCTTACAAAGAGAAAAGAAAGGCAAGAGTAGAAGAAGTAGCCCGTATGCGAGCAGAAAGAGAAGAACGACAACGCTTGGCTCGTATTGAAAGAGAAGCAAGAATGGAAAGAGAAAGGCTCGAAAGAGAAGCAATCCAAGCAGAAAAACTTCGCATCTATAATCTTCCCGAAAATGTAGAAAAGAGAAGATTAGAGGCCGAAAGAAGAGAAGCAGAACGCTTAGAAAGAGAAGAACATATAAGAATTGCAAACGAAAAAGCGGAGGCTGAACGAATTAGAGTAATGAATTTAACTTTTGATTCTGAACCAAACGAGTTTCTTATCAATAATCTACAATTAGCAGGACTACCTATGCTTTCAAGAAGAGTATGTGAAGATATGAATGATTTAAGAGTCATTAGTTCTATCATGGCGGCTTTATCTAATGCAAATAAAGACCCTTCGGACTATTTTAGAAACTTAAGAGCAATTATGTTTGCATATCCAACAGTTGAACAAGTAGAGTTGATTAAAGAGTTGGGTTTAGAAGTGCCAAAAAATAGATTAGAAGCAGAACAACTATTACAGGAGAGAGAATTATGAATGAAACAGAAATAGATTTTACTAAAATTAAAAACAATATTAAGCAATTCAATAAAGGGTTGTTGAAGGTTGGTGGTAAATTGGTTAAATTTACTGCTATTACTTCAATAGGATTAGCCACAGGACTGATAGGAATAGGTCTTTTGGAAAAAATAAATGAACAGGATTACCCTCTCGAATAGGGTGATTTAAATATAGCAAGGAATGTAGGAGAATACAACAGGAAGTGAAAATATGATTAAACTAAGAATTTTGAATGAAACAGGACACACAGAACTGATGCTTTCGGGCTCAGAAATTATTGAGCAAATTGACCGCCACCCGACCCATTGGTGTTTTATTGATGGAGAAATGGTAGCAAGGGAAGATATTACAGAAATCAATTGGGATGATGTCACATCAGTAGATTTGACTCCCGCTATTGTAGGAGGAGACTACTAATCTTAGATTAGTGTCTCCTTTTTCCTTGCAAACTTTCGGGGGAGTCGTTGTTTCCTATCCAACGGCTTCCCCTTTTTTGGGTGATGTCACTCGATAAAATGGTTTTTATTGAAGAACCCACCCTTCAACTTTTTATGAGTCAATTTGATTGGAAAGTTGTAAAACCCAAATTACACAATAATTTAGTTATATTCAAAGCAGACTTTTATGATGATGGTCATGTCTTTGCCATAGATGGTAAAGGTAAATGGGCGTTTTGTAGCGGTAATAGTCTTATCAAATATAAGAATGAAACCTTTAATTCAGTAGAAAAAATACTTGAGAGGTATGGAAATGATTGTATCAATGATTATGCTAATTGGGAATTTCTTGAAGAAAAAGAATGGGTAGTTACAAAACATACCTGCCAGTTCTTAGGTTCTTTTAGTTCCTTAGATACAGTTCGTAAAAGTAGCAAATACAGGTGATATTTTGTTAGGCAAAATATCATATTCTGAATTTCTTGAGGCTCTTGTTCTCTTTATGAAGGAATTTGATAATGTATCTATAAACGACTTGGGGCAATCGTATCGTATTGCCTCTCTCTACGAAGATAGAGAAAAAAAATTTATTTTAAAAACTAAATTATACGATATATTTTGGAAAATACCAAAAGCAATAGAAGATGGTTTTAATGTTTATTTAGAAAACAAAATAGACTATTATTACCATTTATCTAAATACCATATGAACAATTGCGAAGGTTATTGTGACATTTGCAAATTAAGAATTAAAAACTATGACTATTTATTTCACGGAGGAATAGAATGAAAGAAAAAGACCCCAAACATACTATAAATAACAGGCGTAATAGCCAAGTAGCGACCCAATGTAGAATATGCGGTGGAAAATTATACACACCACAGGATATGAAAATAGAAATGCACGAATCTTGCAATAAAGATAATAAAAATATATATTTGATGTGATTAAATGAATTTAAGAATAAGAAAACCAGATGATAGCCATACTTTTTGGGAAACAGAAGTAGCCCTTAACGGACATATTTCTAATCGAACTGTTAGTATTAGCGGAATTTTGAACGCTAAAGACCCTATTCATGAGGGGCTAAAACAACTACTTCAACGGTCTATTTCTGACCGTAGAGGGCAGAAGTTGTTCTATGGCCTTAGACAAGGAGATAACACTCTTATGATTGGCGAGACTCCTTTTTTAATACATAAAAGTTCTCGCTATTATATTAACGGCCAACTAATGAAATTAGAAGAAATGTGCCATGCTCTCGCAAGAGTTTTGTTTAAGAGTTGTTTTGAAAAAGACCCTGCTAAATTATTACCTTACTTGTATTCTACGATGCAACTACCCGAATCAGTGAAGTATGTTATTGAGAATAGAGTTCCATATTTCTTTTATGATGCATTTGATAGACATGATGTTAGACTAAATGTTCAGCAAATTTCTGATGAAGAATGTGCTATTGAAATAGGAGATGGAGTTTGGGGAAATATCACAGTGAGAGATTTAGAGTCATTTTGCAGGTTCTATGTTTCTCAAAAGAAAAGCAAATGGGAGTATATTTCTCCACAGAATCTTTATGAAAGACTTATTGGTAGAAAACCAAGCGTTTCAGATACGAAGGTTTTAGTCGCCTTTCTAAAACAGAATAGAAAAGAGGCTATTGTTGAAGAAAGAGCAGAACAACTGGTAAAAGAAATGTTAGAACAATATTCTGACAGGCTAAGAGCAGAATTTAAAGACGGCAAACTAAGTGATTTGTTTATCAAAGGAAACAGATTTGATTGGAAATTATCTCATAGAGGGGGAGGTGGTGGAACACAGAATGTTTCTACTTTCATTCATCAACCTTTAAGACAAAAGGTTCTCGATGACGAGGGTAAGGCCTTGAAAGATGAAGAAGGTAACTATATTACAACATTGTCCGAATATGATTGGAGAGGCCCAATTTGCATTGATAATATGGGCAATACTCCCGTTGGCGACCAATTCGCAAGTAGAGCATTGGCTCTATTAAATGATAATTTTACAATAAAGGCAGTTAGCACAATAAATAGTTATATTACTACTAATGAAAATGAAAATAGAGTTGATTGGAATGAAGTGCGATGAGTGTAATAGTTTAGATAATTACTTTGATGAGCGACTTGGTGAAAGAGTTTGTTCTTCTTGTGGATTAGTTTTAGTCAATCATTTATTTGAAGAAACAACACATATCCTAAATTCAGTAGGAGAAGTAGTTCATAATGCTGATAATGATAAACTTGGTTCCGTAATAACAGGAAAGGGCTCTTTCAAATACAATAGGTTTCAAAATCCAGTAGTTCCAAAACACATTACTAATGGATTGATGTATTGTAATATGGTATTAAGTAATATTACAACCTCTCAAGATACTAAAGATAGGGTAGAAAAAGTCTATACTGAATTGTGTTCTTCTTTAAGTAGTTTTACTCGATATACTTATGAAAATAGAGCAACTGCGGTAGTTTTCTATGTGCTAAGAGAAGCAGGAACTCCTGCTACAATGAAAGAAGTTTGTTCTGAATTCGAGGTAGAGATTAAGTTAGTTAGGAGAATATTAAGAAAAATAAATAGTTTTTACAAAAACAAATCTAATACACATATAGTAAGTCCTGTCTTTTATATGAATAAAACTGTAAATTCAATTGCTAATGATTTATCTTTTCAGAATCAGTGCAGAATGGTTCTTGAAAAGTTTGAGTCTATTATAGCAAATAGCGACTTTAATAAAAGCAAATCTTATTATGCAAGTATTTGTTGGATAACTTCTAATATATATGTTAGAGAATATACAAGAACATTGATTGCAGAAAAGACAGGATATAATGAAAAGTGTATCTATTTGCAAACAAAATCACTGTTAAGTCTATTTGGGCTAAAAGATGTAAATGATGTAAAAGGTATAGATATAAATAAATTAGGTGTTTAAATGAAAGATGAAAAAAAAGTATTAATGTGGTTGAATAAATATATTGATGATATTACTGATGTAGAAATAGATGGTGATAAACTGAGTCTATATGTTCATGGTAATTTAATTGGAATAATTACTCACCAAAAAATAAGGAGGAAATAAAAATGTTGAATAATAAAAATGGAAAATTGTATGTAGGAGATAAAGAAGTCATAAAAGGGTATGAATCGTTTAGCGGTTGGTATTGGTTTGTGACCGAAATAGAAGAAGAAGATTATGGAGGACACCCGTTGTATTTTGGATATGTTCAAGGATTTGAAGATGAATGGGGAACTTTTTGGTTGGGCGAATTACAACCACTAATTGATAAAGGTAAAGTTTGGGAAATTAATGAAGAAGATTTGTCACATGCAGGAAGGAGAGATTAAAATGAGAAAAGTATTAGTTATTGGAGCAGGGGGAATTGGAAGTTTTCTAATTCCTCTTTTAGATAAAGTAGGATTGTATGATATTACAGTTGCAGACCCCGATAAAGTAGAAACTAAGAATCTATCATATCAAAACTTTAGAGAGGGTGATGTTAATTTATACAAAGTAGGTAGTATGAAGGCTCGATTTAATAGTGTTAAATTGATTAGTAAATATCCTATCCTAACTGAAAAACAAATGCAAGGATATGACTTGGTTATTTGTTGTGTAGATAATATTGGTCTTAGAAGAACCTTATACAACACAAGTGTTAAATGGCTTGATTTGAGGGCTCAAGGTAGAAACGCAGCACTTGTGAGTCATAACGCAGACCCTAAGATGTATGATACGCTATTAGCAGGAGAAGAAGGTTCATTCAGTTGTCAAGGAGATTCTTGGGATGGTTCAAATAAAGGAGTTCATTTTATGCAAGTAGCAATTGCTGGATTAGGGGCTCAATGGATTCAAAGATGGTTTAACGGTGAAGAAGTTAAAGAATATACAGTTATCAATATGTGATTATTATGAAATATACAGAAGAAGATATTGGAATGGTTTTAGATATTGATACAGATAACGGTTCATCTTATGATGAAAGAATAGTATTGGTGTATTGCCAAGTATGTAGTTCAAGATTTATTGGCCCAATTAAAGAGGCAGGAGGATTTCTTGCAAGACATGAATTCTTTCATACTTGGGAATTTAAAATGGAAATGCAAACAGAATTGGAGGCTTAATTATGAGTAAAAAATGGAATAAAGAAAAAGAATTAGATTTGTTAGTTAATTTTTATGAGTTGTCTATTGATGAAGCAAGGGAAAGATACGATGCTTCATACAAGACAATTGCAGGAAGATTAGAACAATTATTTGATGCAACAGAACCCGAACAGATAGCACTACTTATGGAGGCTTCTGAGGAGGTAAAAAGGCGTAAGGGTGTATCGCTTAATAGCACCCCAAAAAGTCGCAAGGAGCAACGCTTATTGCGTAAAATAAACAAATTACAGAACAAGTTAGAAGAATTAAGGAGAGATAATAATGAGTAGAAGTGGAGATTGGTTTATTAGAACCTATGGAGATGATATATTTGATGATTCGGAATATGAGATTTGGAGAGCAGAAAAAGAAATAGATTTGTTAGAAAAGAGACAAGAAGCGGAAGAGTATATTCTACGCTCTTTTGTGAAAATTTCAGAAGAAACTGCTAATAGTTGTGGAGGAAATTTTGAAGACATTGAAGATATTGCTCAACACGATTTAGAATTCCATGAAGCCATTTGGTATGCTTCTACACAAATACTGCCCGAACTCGAAGTTCAAGTTGTTATTGACGGCAAAAATAATTGTTTTGTCACAACAGGTTCAGCAGGTTATGTAGAATTTGGAATGAGGCCACCAATCGGAATGACACTACCGATTAGATGTTGGATTCATACTCATCCTTTTGGTAGTGCTTATTTTAGTGGAACAGATATTAGAACTGTTTCTATTTGGGAACCTAATATGGAATGTGCTTATGTTCTTGGTGGAATAGGTCATTCGGGTTTTTGGTCTAATAGAAACCCTAAACAATTAGAAATTTTCAGAAACAATGAATATGAAAGAACTCAAACATGGGGGATAACAGATGATAGCGAAGAATAATTATGTAATTGTAGAACAAGAAACACAGGGTAGTGGTTTAATTACCATGAAAGAAAATAATGTTGGAAGAGTAGTATCTTGTGCTATTGAGCCTGAACTTGAAGGCAAAGTAGTAATCTTTTCTACGGCTAAAGCCATTCAAGAATATGACGGGTTCAAATTTGTGCCTCACGAATTCATTATGGCCGTTATGGAGGAACAGTAATGTGTGGAGCAATACCAGTTCCTTGTGAATATTGTGGTAAGTATTGGAGAATAAAGAAATTATGCGAGTGTGATAAAAATGAATGATATAGAAAGATATGAAGAATTACTTAGTGAAATGATTAATCTCACCGAAAATGGAGATTATTTTAGAGAAGAAATTAATGATAGGCTCTTAATTGGGGAATTGGAGTTTTTACTTAATGTTATTAAAATGATGTTAAGCAGTATTCCCGAAAAGAAAAGAGCATATGATTTATGGAAAGGCTATCAAACAAGGTTGGTGGAAGAATGAAAGGTTTTTCTACTTTTAAAGGCAAAAGACAATGCAATAATTGTGGAATTATCAAATATCAAGTTGGTAGAAATCACGAATACAAGGTTGATGGCGTTAGAACTTATTGTGGATATATGAGGTTGGTGAAAGAATGATTATACAAGGAAAAGAAGTTAAAGAAAAATTACTAAAAGGAATTAATTTAGTGGCTGATACGGTTAAGCCGACATTAGGCCCACAAGCAAAGACAGTCATATTGCAGAATAACCCGCCTATTATTGTTAATGATGGTGTGACTATTACAAAACATATTTCCCATGAAGACCCTTATGTTCAAATGGGAATTCAAATGGTTCAAAACTTAGCAAGTAAAGCCCAAGATAGTTCGGGAGATGGAACAACAACTGCTTGTGTTTTAGCCCAAGCACTTTGTAATGCTATGTTTGAAAGAATCAATAATGTTATGACTACTCATGAAGTATATCATACTCTTGAGCAGTTTAAATCAGACATGATAGAGAAATTAGATGAACTTTCTAATGAAGTGGGGGATGAAGATATAATTAATGTGGCTACAATAGCAGCAAATAATGATTATTCTCTTGGTAATCTAATTAATGAGGCTATTAATAAAGTAGGTAGAGAAGGAATTATTACAGTAGAAGAGTCTAACTCTCATCTAACCTCTTTGGTTTTAAGAGAAGGAATGCAACTAACAGAAGGCTACATTAGTCATTTAATGGTAAATACAGAAGATGGTAAAACTGTATATCAAAAACCATTGATATTTATGTCTAATTTATCTTTTAGGAACTTTAAGGATTTAATGCCCATGTTAGAATTTGCCGCCACCAACAATAGACCCCTATTGATTTTCTGTAAAGGAATGGATGGTTCAGCACTGAATAACTTGTTGATGAATGTAATGAATAAGACTGTTGAATGTGTTGTGTGTCTCGCTCCTAATTTTGGCGACCAACAATTAGATGAGTTAGGAGACATACAGGCTAAGGTTGGCGGAACTATTTTTACAACAGAAAGTAAAGATGACCCAACTTCTTTTGTGGAAACAGACTTTGGAACTTGTGAAAGCGTTATTGTCTCAAAAGAAAGAACCATTATTGTTGGAGCAGAAGGCGACACTACTGATAGAATCAATTCGCTAAAAGGAATGCTTGAACATATGGAAGGTTTTGAATCAGCAAGGGTTAAATCAAGAATTGCGAGACTAAAGGGGGGAGTTGCAACAATTAAAGTTGGAGCCTCTTCTTCTATGGAAATGTTAGAGAAGAAAGAAAGACTCGATGATGCTCTAAATGCTACAAGAGCCGCCTTATCAGAAGGTATTGTAGCAGGAGGAGGATTGGCATTAATGGAATGTAGTAGGCAAATAAATGCTCCTAATTGGCTAACACAACCAATGCAAGCCCCATACAGAACATTATTTGAAAATAGTAATGCTCCTTACAAGAGTTATACTGAATATCCTATTGGCTCTAACGCTCTCACAGGAGATATTTCTAATTTAGAAGTAATGGGCGTATTTGACCCAGTTAAAGTTACTAAGAATAGTTTCTTAGCCGCCATGTCAATTGCCCAGTTGTTTTATTCAACAGATGTAGCAGTATTAGTGGAGGAATGAATATGTTTGACGATAAAACAATTGTAAGAATGACTATTGTTTATGAAGATGGTTCTATGACCATACTAAAAAAAGAAAAAGATGGTCGTCTTAGCGTAGAGAGGAGAGAGAAATGATATGTCCGATTTGTGAAGAAGTAGTAATGCTTCCTTATGAAGCAAGAAGATGGGGAAACTGCATTAAGTGTGCAAGAGAGGAGGAATAAGTATGGAATGTAGCATATGTCTTAGAAGTATGCTAAGAGAACATCTTATTGATGGAGACTTTTGTGTTGATTGTTATAAGGAGGAAGAATAGTGAAAAAAGCCGTAACAGTGACTTTACCTGCTCCTCATAAAGCACAGATTAAATGTCCTATTTGTGAAGGAAACAAATGTAATGTTTGTAAAATGACAGGTAATATTGCTATTGATGTAGCACCAAAAATACCTATTCAAAGAGCCCATATTATCAAGTATGTTGTTGATAACATACATGAAGTAGCAAATGAGATTACTAAAAAATATGGATTAACACCCGAAATACATACTATTGAAGTTACAGAAATAAATAACGGTCAATTTGAAGTTGTTCAAGTATCTTCTTTGGGTGGGGCTTGTTGGGTAGTAAATCGTTTAGATGAATTAGATACACCAAGATATTTTACTTCAAGACAGGAACTTGAGAAATTTAAACAGGGGTGGTTTAATTGACAGAATTAGAAATAGTTGGCAGAATTGTAAGAAACTCTACTGATGAAGTTATTGTTAAAACGGGAACTTATTGGAATATAGAAGTAGTAGATATTAGATGGTTTAAGAATAATAAACCAACAAAAGGAATTAGATTAAATAAAGAAGAAGCAAAATTATTGTTAGATATATTAAGGAGAGAATTAGATGACTAAAGTATTAAAGAAACACGCAGAAGCATTTCTAAGAGAGGCTTCTATTATTAATGGAAATAAAGGTAGAAGTATGAATTATGAAGCAGTTGGTTCTATGGCTCGTCATAGTGCGAGAATAGTAGAACTTTTTGCATTATATGTAGAACGGTCTTTACCCGAAAAACACGGTAGAGGAAGCCGAATACAAAAACACCATGTAGAATTAGCATATCTGCGATTCTACGAAGCCATTAGAGAATTTATGGATAATGAAGGAGAGGAAGAGGAATGAATAAATTATATTTAATTACAACAAACAACAACAAGTTCAATGAATGGGCTAAACAAAAGAAAAAGAAACTAAAAGGTGGGGCATTAGAACACTTTAACGGTGGTTATAATGAAGTTGCTAACGGCAATTATCTTGCAAGGGCTTCTTTTGTTTGTTATTGGGAAATATATTCTCAAGGTAGTTTAGCGAAACTTGCTCCCTCTATTACCCAAGCAACTATGATTCATATGCTTCATAGATTTATTGAAATGGATGCTACCGAAGAAGTAGAAATTGTAAGTATGATGATGCAGAATTTTTTGCGACTTCTAACTAAGTTAGATAAAAATGAAAACGGTGAGTCCAGTGAAGAAGAGTGAATGGATTTACTTGGCAAGAAATATGTGGGCTTTTGCCGACACCAATGAGGGCAAACTTAGTCCTCTAATTAAAGAATTAATTTATTGTATAAATCAAAATATGGAAGTGATTGTAGATGACTTGGGCGAGGATGAGTAGATTATTAGAATCAACAGATGGAATAGCCCCTACTCAACAAATAAATAGAATAGCAAGAGAATTAGAAAACTTTGATGCTCCTAATTTATTGAAGATTTTATCTCTTCAATATGAAGTTAATAACATTGGCTTAGTAAGAGCAAAAAAATGGATGGCTAAAATATTCAATGTATTTGATGATGAAATAGATGGTTATGTAAATGCACATAATGATTTAGGAGAAGCGATATATTATTTGGATTTTTCAAAAGAAGAAGAAAGCACATTTACATTACAAGGAGTAGTTAGATTATTAGAAATAGATTGTTCTAAAATTGATTCTAACCAATTTAAATTGATTGAAGAAGCAATACTACATATGTCTCCTAACGAGAGAAGATGGTTTATTCGCTATTGGTTGAGAACTCCTCGAAATGGGATTAATGAAGGTTTAGTTGCTAAAATTATGGCTAAACACTACGATAAGAAATTAGCAGAAGTCAAGAAACATTTGACTTTTAACAGCATTAGTATTGTAGCATCCCATTATGATATGAAAGAGAACCCACCAACTAATTTATTTCATGGAACATTTGTTGCTCCTATGTTAGCAAAAGAAGTTCCTATGAAAAAGTGGCCGACCAATAAAATTGTAGATTACAAATATGATGGCAATAGGTATCAGATTCACAAACAAGATGATAATGTTATTATCTTTAATAGAAAAGGAAAGGTAGTCACTTCTCAATTTCCCGATGTGGTTGAAGTTGTTAGAAACTATGAAATTAAAAGCGTTATTCTTGACGGAGAAATATATCCAATTGATAACTACGGTAATCCTATTGAACATAAACATATGGGAACAAGAGTTCATTCTAAAAATGTAGCAGAAGCCGTAGATAAAGTAAAAGTAAAGTGGGTTATTTTTGATTGTCTTAAACTAAACGATAGAACAATTATGGATTTACCTTATGTTGATAGATTGGGGTCTTTCAAAGATTTACCCGACCAAGCACATAGAATGACAGAAGGAGAAGATGTATTAGCATTTTACAATAGAGCAATCAATGATGGCTTTGAGGGAATTATTGTCAAAGACTCTTCTTTACCCTATGAAGCAGGTAAAAGAAGTATTGGGTGGGCTAAATATAAACCACCCCGAATTGAATTAGATGTTGTTATTACAGGAGCAAGATACGGTGAAGGAGCAAAGGCAAATGTGTTTGCTTCTTTTGATATTGCCGTATCAAGCCCTAATGGTTTCATTGGAGTCGGTTCAGTAGGAACAGGATTTAGTGATGGGGATTTAATTAAACTAACAAATACTCTAAGAAGAAATGTTGAAAATTATGATAACAAAACCTATCATGTTTCACCAGTGGTTGTTTTAGAAGTATCAGCAGACTTAGTAAGTAGAGACTCACAGGGAAACTTGGGATTAAGATTCCCAAGATGCAAAAGAATTCGTGATGATAAGTTTGTTGCAGACATTAACACCTTAGAAGATGTAGAGGCATTAGAATGATAGAACAAGGGCAACTTACAATGATAGGAAGTAATACTTACCGTTGCATAAAAGTAAAAGAAGGATATGCGTATTTGAAAAACATACTTCATGAGCAAGGTAGGGCAACTAAGGTAAAGGTAGAAGAATGCCCTTATATTGAAAATGATGTTCTAATAGTTCCCGAAAAGAAAGTAGAAAAGAAACCAAGAACAAGAAGCAAACTGAACCTCTCTAATCTTATGAAAGAGCATACTGATTTACAAATATCTCGTTCAGCAAAGAACTTTTTGATGGAATGGGTTGAAACTGCTATTGCAAATCAAATTGCTTCTGCCGAGAGAAACGCTATAAGACTTGGGCATGGTAGATTAACTGCGGCTCATTTCTATTGGCTTGAAACAAATCACGATGTCGAAGGCTATTGGAAAGAACATGAGGAATATATTAACGGGTGATTCTATGGATTATAACTTTGAATATAAGATAGATTCTTTAGATAACTACATAAATACTCATAGTAAGACCTATTTGCACAAAGTTATGATATACGGAAAACCAACAGAAGAAGAACTTCATCTTCTAATAAGAGGAATAGCATTCATGATGCTTAAAACTAAACAGTTAGATTTAATCGCAACAACAGAAAAAGGTGGAATGGCGTTAGGTGTAGATTTTATTGGAGAAAAGGAAGCAGTAGCCTTTAATGGCTATCAAGGAACTCTTTTACAAATAATCCTATTAGATTCTAATAAAGAATTAGATGAAACTATTCAGTTCTTACTTTGTGACGGGCTTGATTTTTTAAGATATAAATATGATTATTTAGGAATGTTTGAGCGTGTTTCAGATGTTTAGTAAAGATATGGTAATAGGAATTCTTTTGTCTTCTGCTAAAATGAATTTAAGTATTTCATTGAATGAAGAAGCCAAAATAGGATATAGTGTTAAGTTATCTTTAGACATAAGAGGTAAAAAAGAATTCTTAGTCGGACTACATCGTAGTCTAATTATGCAAGGAATAGAGAGTAATCTAAAAGATAAAGAACAATTATCAAGGCCAAAGCCTATATTAAAAATAACAGGAAAATATAATCTTTGGAAAGTCAAAGAATTAGTTCCTAACTTACCAGATTCAAATGGTGAGTGGAAAGATTTTGTAAGGTGCGTAGAATTAATGAATGAAAATAAACACCTAACTCTTGATGGGTTAGAAATAATAATGAAAATAAAGGGAGTATTATAATGGGATTTACCAATCTAAAAACAATAAGACCAATTTTACTTACAGGAAAAACAGGAACAGGAAAATCAACAAAGGCTAAGACCTTTGTTAAAGACCCAGTTATCTTTTATGCTGATGATATTAATTTTGATATTGGTTCAATACCAATTGACAACGGTATTATTATTGAAGATATACACATCAAGCCCGATAAAGAAAACATCTTATCTATTTTAAGAACTTACAAAGGGCAAATTGTGATTACTTCGATAAATGAAAAGAGCGTTCCAAAAGAAATTAAAGCCATGTGCCAAATTAAGAGGGCAGGGTCTAAAAATTTCTTAGAAGAACAGATGAAAGAAATCGCACCGAGAAGTGAGAAGCCTTTCTCTTATGAAAGAGACACTTATTCTTTAGTGTATGAGTATCTTAAATCTAAAGATAGGGAATTAATTAGAGAATTATTACAATTCAATAAGCCATCAGATACTCAATTACTAACTTGGTTAGTAGAAAACATACACCCTAACAGGTTATTGTTTATTGATGGTAGAGTTCGTAGAAGGTGGAGTCAAGAATACTTTTACGATATGTTAGCCTATACCCACATGGGTAGTTTTAGTGGTAGATTAAATATGCCAAAACGAGGGCAATATAGTAAAATTCCTTCTTTAGCAAGAAGATTAGGAATTAAAAATGTAAATGTTCTTCATCAGTTGTTGAAGGATGATGAGTTTAGAAGTTGGGCTATGACCAAATTAAATAATGCAGAATGCCGCCTTCTAAAATTGGGTGAAAAAAGAAAAAGAAAGAAGTTAGACCCAATAAAAATACAACAAACTTCTTTATTCCATTTTGGAGGAAATAAAAATGAAAACAGTAGAATATAAAACAATTAAAGGTTTTTTAAGAGAAGTAAAAATAACAACAGAAGAGACAATAAAATTGAATACAGGCAAAAACAATTGGATAGATGCAGATTATATAGAATTGCTTTTACATCTCGATGAGGTTTGGAAAACCCCTCGAAAGATTTTGAAGTATCTAACTATTGATAAATCTCAAGCAGAAGTCTTAATGTTTCTAAGATTTTTAGTAGATTCGGGGCTTGTCGAAAGAAGAAAGATAAATAATAAACATACTGAATATAGAAGAACCTTTTCTAACCCTAAACATTATTTTGGTGAGATATGATGATAGAATGTAGTTGTAAAAGTATAAATGTAAATATAACAGAAGCAAAGTATAAAAAATCTTTACTTTGTTGTAAGTGTAGAGATTGTAGTAGGCTTTGGTATTACCAAACTTATACGGAGGAATGAAAATGATTGATTATGAAAAAATAAGAATGCGTTCACTGACAGGTTTCTTTGTATGCCAAATATGGATATTTTGGTTTTATCTTGTTTTGGTGTTTGATAACTTAGATGTGGATTGTTGGCAAAGCACATGGGGAGATGAAGATATTTATTGTGGTGCTTATCTTTACGGTGATGTTGATATTATCCTAATTCTGTTGCCAATACTTCATTCAGTATCTTTTCCTTTATTTTATTATATATTCTATAAACCTCAAGTATGGTATGCTGAAATGAAAGAAGGAAACACGAAAGAGGTAATCAAAGAAGTGGAAGTAGTAAAGGAAGTCTTTAGAGAACCCTTACCAATCCCTCAACCCCTACCACAACATCAAGGAATTGTAATTAAAAATTATCAAGTAAAAGATGGAGTAGTAACGGAGGAATTATAATGAAATTTGATTATGAGAAATGGTATTGGATATTGAGAGAATACATCGGAGAAGAAGCCATGACCGACTTATATGAAATATATGCGGAGGAAGAATAATGTTATGGACTGAAAAATATAGACCAAATAAATTATCAGAATTATACGGACAAGAACAATTTGTAATGGATGCAACTTCTTGGAAAGAAGAAGGCAACATGCCTAATGTTTTGCTTTATGGTAATTCGGGTAATGGTAAAACTGCCGCCTCTATCGTATTAGGTAAAGAAATTCTTAAAGAAGGATTCAAAGATAACTTTGTAGAAATAAATGCTTCTGATGATAGGCGATTAGAGACTGTTAGAACTACAATCAAAAATATTGCCCAAAGTGGAACTATGGGCGATGTTCCTTTTAGAATCATTTTATTAGATGAAATGGATGGAATGACTACTGATGCTCAAAATGCATTAAAGAGAATTATGGAAAGATATTCTAATAACATTCGTTTTATCATAACTTGTAATGATAAAAATAAAATTATCTTTGCATTACAAAGTAGATGTGCTAATTATCACTTTAAGCCTATTTCAAACGAAAGTATGTTGGATATGGTGAAGTCCGTTCTTTCAAGAGAAAACATTACTCGATTCTCCGATGAAGAATTAGGGGGCTTTTTATACACCATGAATGGTGATATGAGGAGAGCAATTACTGAACTCCAAGCGGCCAAGTCAAGTAATACGACTCTCAAGAAACAAGTTGAAATATCGCTAAGTGAATACAACGAATTACTATTAAAAATTACAAATAAGAATCTAAATGTGTTGGGTGAATTTCATGATTTATTGTATCAAGGCAAAACCATTAGAGAAATTTGTAATGGATTGCACGATGTTGTTGTCAGTTCGGAGGGACTTGATAGCAATATGAAATTTAAACTGTTAAGAACAGTAGGAGAAACAGAATGGCGTTCCAATAGTATGACCCCTAAAGTGCTAATATCATGGATGGTGGGACAACTATTGTAAAAATAAAAAACAAAAAAAGGTGAAAAACTATGGAAGAAAATACGAAGAATGAAATAATGAAAGGAGCAGAAGTCTTGGGAATATCTCAAGAAGATGCTATGACGAAGTTCGCTGAACTTTGTCAGCAGAACGGAATAGAAGAAACAAATCCTATCGGTTTGGGTCTTTGGCGAAACTATGTAGCAAATGCAAAGAGAAGCCAAAAGAGTGGTAATGCCTCTTCTAATGACTCTTACTACCGAGCAGCGTTTGGGTTCTTTGTTTCCCTTGATGCACCAAGAGATATGATGAGTTGGAACAGAAACAAAGCAAAAGAAGAGTATTTGCGTGATGAAGATAATGCCCTACAAAACGGCATTGTTGCAGTAGCAAATCAAAATGCTTTGGGTAAGTGGTCTGTATCAAGATACTTTAATGGCGAATACCAAGAAAAGATTGTTGCAGATTTACCCGAAGGAGCAGAAACTCTTGAAGATGGCAGAATCTATATTCCTTTAGATAGCACCGCCAGTTATATGAATGGCGGAAAGAATGCTAACTATGGAAAGCCACTACCTAAAGAACAGTTTAGAAGAACAGGTATCTTCTTTGGTTCTGTTGGTGGAAGTGAAAATAAAGCATGGTTCTTCTCTTACAAGAATCAAGCAGGAGTAGATTTTGCTCCTAATACTTTTGAATGGGTTCATTTCCTATGCATTGAGGGTTCTAATGGAACAGATATTTATGGAGCAAAGGACTTGACTTTGAACAGTCTAACCTTGAATAGTTCTCTTGACCCAGAAAATGAAGTATATCGTGATATGAGTTCATTTGACTTTGAACAAGCGTTGAAGGATAACTTCATGTCAAACATCGTTTCTCTTGTAGAGTTGGATAAAGAACATATCCAAAGGCAAGCAATTGCTTCTAAAGAGAGATATGTTATTACAGATGGAACAGTATGTAATATGAATATGACACCGACTTCAAACGGTAATAGAATTATCAACATTACCGATTTGAATGCCGAATTAGATTATGATAACGATTCGGGAATGGTAACTTGTTGGATTCCCGAACATCTAACTCTTGATTTCGGTATTGGTTCATCAGTTATTGTTGTTGGTAGAACAAGTCAAAGAACTGTTGATGGTGAAGTAGAGCCTGTGACAATTAATGCATCGGGTCTTTTATGCACTGTTAAACACGGTTCTTCGGTTGAAGTTTCACAACCAATGGAGGAAGACTTTGATTGGTTTTGAAGCCTAATTTATAATCCATCGGGTTAGGTTCTTTCGCCCGAACTCAGCAAGTGTAAGCATAAACTTGTGGATAAAATTGATGCTCGAAAGGGTGCGAAGCCCTATTAGGTGATATTATGAATGAAATATATGCAAATGCAATAAAAACAAAAAGAGCATTTATCCATTTTGATATGATTCAACATTTTAGTTGGAATATCATTGGGGATAATAATTACGAATTAAAGATATATTCTCAAGCAGGATATATTATTGAAAACTTTAACAAACCTTTCTTTGAATACTTTCTAAAGTTATACAAAGAATACAAAGAAGTAGGTGAACAACAATGAATGAAAAATTTATGGATTATGAAAATAAATGGATTGTTGATTTATCAAAGGTTGATTTCATTACAATGAAAGAAAACTGGGAAAACAACAACATCCACATTAAACTCCATTTAGGAACTAAAGAAGTTAGATTAGAACTTTCTTCTTTAGAAGAAGTGGAAGAATTAAAAATGAACTGGCAAAAAGCAAATAGGTGATAAAAATGGGATTGACAAGCAATAAAAATACACAAGCAACAAGTTTGGAAGCACAAGGTAATGCAAGAGTAATTGCCTTTGCTGATAAACTAAAGAAACAGACAGAAAGTAGATTAGCAAGAGAAAACCGATTAGTATGCGGTATTTGGGGAGAACCTAAAACTGTAAAAAGCGGATTGGCACTTGATTTTCCAAATAAACAAATTTATGTTTTAGATTGGGATGATGGTTGCGAGCCTACTTGGAGACAAAATCATGAAATGACTGATAGGATTACTCTTTGGAATCCCGAAGTTAGAAATCAAAATGGTGAATTAGATATACAAAAGTCCGAAGCAAATTCAGAAGACTTTGTTCTTTATGTCAAATCTAAGATTGAAGAAGGCGAAGATGTAGTCTTTGTTTTTGATGGAGTAGATAAGTGGCTTGATTGTTGCACACTTCATGTCACTGGTAGTTCAAAGATTGGAAAACCACAAAAGATGAAGTTTGAATGGGGTAAAAGAAACGCTCCTTTCTATTCTTTACTTCTTATGTGTAAGAATCTAAATTGTGACCAAGTGTATATTACTCACGCTAAGGCTGATTATGGAGCAACAGGAGAAGTAATTGGGAACAAACCTAATTGGCATAATTGGGGCGATTACTTGCATCAGATTATTACAACAAGAAGAACACTCCGTAAAGGAGATGTGGTCTATAAGGCTGAACTACTTAGCAGTAAAACAAATACCGAACTCGTAGGAAAGGTTTGGGAATCTTTAGAAATAAAAAATGGAAATGTAAATTGGAATGGTATTCCCGAATTGCGAGATGGTAAGGTATGAAATTTAATGTAAATAGCAACGAACTAAAAGAAGCATTAGAAAGCCTACAAGTAAAAGGTAAGCATCTAACAAATAATGGATTCAGTAGTAGTAATTTTGGGAGTATCTTTTACGCTCATATCTATGAAAATACTCTATCATTATACAATGGTGACTCTACTTTTATGCTAAAGATTACTTTGCAGGTAGAAGAAGGAGAGAACGGTAGTTTTGTTGCCGATTCTTCTCTTATTCTGCCTTATTTGAAATCATTTGGCGATACAGTAAATGTTGTTGTAGGCGACTACATATCAATGTCAAGTGGCACAAAGAAAGCCAATGTGCCTAAACTTGTAGAACACCCCTCTAACGATGCATTACAAAGACTAATCCAAATGACCAATCATGTTAGATATGAACCAAACCCACAAACAATGTTTGCATTTGGTAATTCTAACTTTGAAGGAGCATTTACTCTTAGTCAAAATGTTTTCAAAGATTGTATTAAGAATGCCGAATTAGTAAAGTCGGGTATTTACAATCTTAACTTCCATGAGGGAGTAGTTAAGATTACTTCAACTACAAACGCAACTACTTCTTATGAAGAGAGTATTACTCCTACATTTTTAACAGGAGATTCAGCAACACTGGACTTTAGTTCTCCATTGTATTCTTTCTTTGAGAAAGACCAAATGTTAAACTTCTATGTAAAAGATGAGTTCCCTATGTTAATCGTAGCAAATGATAGGTTAGTTTTGAAAGCCCCTTATGTCGGTGGTAATTGATGATTATTAGCAAATGTGATGATGGTAAAAGTATCTTTTTATCATGGAGAGAGAATGGAGAGAAACAATTTAATATTGTGCCTTTCAGTCCTTATTTCTATATATTGGATAGCCAAGAGGAAATTCCTTCTTATTCTCCTTCTAAATACATTACAAGAGATTTTGAATATATTAAAGGCGATTTTGTAAATCTTGATAAAGAACCATTAAAGAAAGTTATCGTAGAAAATTCTTTTGATTTAAGAAAAGCAAAAGATTTGTTTAAGCAAACTTATGAAGCAGATGTTCCTTATCACTTTAGATATGCAGTTGATAATATTCATGAAATGCCCGAATACGATTTAAGAAAATGGTATTGGGATATGGAATGGCAACAAGGCGGAGAATATCACGATTGTATTACTACTATTGTAGCGTATGATAACTACGATAAAAAATATTACCAGTGGGTATGGTTTCCTAATGGAGAATCTAATGGATTCTCCACTTTACAATATAAACAAATGTATGCTTTTAATTCTGAAAAAGATATGCTTGAAAACTTCATGAGAACAATGCTTACTAAAGACCCCGATATGCTAATTGCTTGGTTCGGACAAAGATTCGATTTGCCTCATTTGATTAAAAGAGCCTGTGCTTTAGGATTAGACCCTCGCATAATGTCTCCTATTGCATCAATTAAGGGCATTTCTAAGGCGAAGGAGGGCTTCAAATTCGCATATGGTGAAAAGGGATTCTCGCCAATAGAACAACCAATTGGAGGCCGCATAACTCTTTCTCTTGATTTGGCTTTTGAAAGACAATGGAATGATTCTCAAAGAGGAACATTACCTTCTTTGTCTTTGGAATATGTTTCTCAATTATTATTTGGGGAAGGTAAAGTAAAAGAAAGTAAATTTACAGATAAGAATGAATTCTTTCGTAGGGCTTGGTTAGAAGATACAGAAGTGTATCTTGAGTATGCTTTAGTTGATGTAGAATTATTAGTTAGAATAGATGAAACTAATTATTGTAGTGAAGCAGTTATATCTCTACAAAGACTACTAAAAGCACCATTTGATGCTTGTTTCTATGCTTCTCATATGGGTAGTATTTACTTTATGAGAAATGCTTGGTGGAAAGCACCAACAGGAGATAAAAGCGTAGAAAGAAAGGATTATGATGGGGCTATGATTTACGACCCGTTAAGTGAAAATACTAATGGGTTACATCTTAATGTCGCTGCTTTTGATTTCGCAGGTCTATATCCTTCTATGATGATTGCAAGAAATATTTCTTGGGAAACCAAATCCGAAGACCCTACTGAATTTGGTGTAAATATTGCTACACCAAGAGATTTTAGCGAGATAAGTAGAGAAAAAATGCTTTACTATAAAACAGATAAATTAGGTCTTTTGCCAAGAGCAGTATTGGAATTGAAAGAATTAAGAAATGAATATAAGCGTCTGATGAAAGAAGCAAGAGAAAATAATACTGGGGAATACCAAAAATGGTATAATAATCAAATGGCAGTAAAAAGACTAATGGCATCTTTTTATGGTATTGTTGCTTTTCAAGGATTTGGATGGGCTGATGTTGATTTAGCCTCATCAATTACTGCGAGTGCAAGAGAGGCTATTAGGTTAGCCGCATTTAAGGCAAAGGAGATGGAATCTTGACCGTTCAATTTTGGGTAGCATTGGATAGTCATGATAGAATAACTATCAATAATGCCCTTAGAGGAAAAGAATATCAGTGTTTAGAATGCAACGGTATTATGATACCGAAAAAAGGCGAAATAAAACAACATCACTTTGCCCATAAATCAGACTATTCTTGTAGTGGAGAAGGACAAAAACATCTTTACATTAAAGAATTGATTTTTGAAATTCTTCAATTAGACGAATATTTATTAAATGGTGCTAAAATATACATGGAAAAATCTTTCTTAGGATTAAGACCAGATATTCTAATAAAATGGAATAAAGATAGATATGTTGCGATAGAAGTTTGCGACACATCTGAATCTTCAAAAGATAAAAAGAAAATATATGGTAAAAATATGATTGAGTTCAAAATCAGTGATTGGAAAGAAGAAGAAATGACTAATCCTATTTACATTTTTAATTCTGTATATCCTATTTTATTTAGAAAAATTTTCAACATAACTTTTGAAGAAAAACAAAGGAAACTTAAGGAGTTAAACTTAGAATATAATAAATTGTTAAGTGAATATAAGCAAGCCCAGTTGATTTTTAACAAAGACTTTTCTTATATTGATGGAAGTTGGGGAGATTTATCAAGAATACAAGATTGCCCACCCCGAACTTATGTAGCCACTACTGATTGGTTTGACGATAAGCAGACAAATAAAATAGCAAAACTTACTTCTAAAAGTGGCAAAATTACTTGGGTAAAACTCATAGAATTTTTAGGTGAAGATGATTATAGAGATTATTATTCTTATGAAAAAATGGAGATTTCAGAAGAATCAAAATCCATTTTACATAAACAATATAATTACAACAAAGTTTGGGATGAATCTGATTGGGAGGAATTTGAATGAAATGTAGAATGTGTAAAAAACAAGTATCTGCACTTCATCCCATTGAGAACATCTGTTTAAAGTGTTTTAATAAGGTAAAAATGTGGAGGAAAAGAAATGAATAAAATATTTAGAAGATGGATAATAGAAGCAGTAAATTCTACCAATGGTGAGATATTTACATCAAGTATGATATTAGATAAAATCATACATAAACACGGGGCTTCTGCAAGTATTGGAACTGCTTCTGCTATTGGTTGGTTAGTTACAAGACTACCTAATGTAGAAAAAGTAAAGGAAGGGCAATATAGGAGGAAAATCATATGATGACTAAATATGTGACCGTAGAAGTGACATACGATACAGAAGAAACATGGGATATAACTTTACAAGAAGTAAATGAAATATTTCAAATGATGAACAATTTGAAGCGTCATGCTAAAATTATAGATATTAAATTTGCAGAAGAAGTGGATAGAAATGATGATGGATAAAACAAATGAATTACTTGAGGAGTTATTGGATATGATAGCAAAATCAAATAGAATACTAATGATGGTAAATATAGTTAATATTATTACAATTATAACAATAGTGACGGTGGTATTATGAATGCTGAACAAATGAAAAAGAAAATTGAAGAATTAGAAATAAAAATTAAAGGATTAGAAAACGACTTAGATGTTTTGTATCAAACAGACAACAGAAAACTCGCAAGAGCAATACATGAGATACAAGAACATCTTAGAAAAGAAGGACTTTATATCATAAATGATATTTATGCTCCTACAATGGTGGGAATGTCATGAAAGTAGTTTATGGGCATACAGACTCAATCTATGTTCAGATTGATTCTGTTGAAAAAGCCCAAAACTGTATTAAAGAAATAGAAGCAAGTGTTAGAGAACATTTTCCAAATATTCTTGGTTTAGAGCAACACCCCGTAGTTCTTGAATTTGAAAAATACTATTCTGCTTTAGGTGTAGGAACAACAAAGAATAGAAATGCAGGTATGATAACTTGGGAAGATGGAGTATGGCTCGATGAACCTAAATTTACAATGACGGGTTTTACTGCTAAAAGAGTAAGTGTGACCCAATTAGAAAAAGAAGTTCAAACTGAAACACTCAAACTTTGGGTGAACAATAAAAGCATGGCTGAAATAACGAAGTATTTGCATTCTATGTATAATGAAGTTCTTCAAGGAAAGATTGACAAAACGCTTCTTATTAAAAGAAGTCGTCTTAAAGAAGCAAGATTCATGGTTCAATGTCAAAAGTGTAAAAGAAAATATCACTTGAATGATATTACTGAACTGAATGTTTGTGGAGAAAATGAAGGTAGAGCAGGAACCCATAAGTGTGGTAATGGAGTATCTAACTTCTTAACGATAGAACAGAAGAAACCATCAATCGGTTCGGGTATTGCAGGAGTTTTATATTGCTGGCAAAAGAAAAATATTTCTTTTGATGACTCTTATCTATTCCTTAAGGTAAAGGGAGTAAATGATTACTATACCCATCCTTTAACAAAAGAAAAAAGAGAAGTGGAATATATGGCAGGAAACATCAATACTGATTTTGATAATTATACTCCCGATTGGGAACACTATGCGGAACAGGTTCTAAAGAAAGCAAAGCCTATTTACGAATCTATGGGATGGGATATTTCAAGTATTAGAAGCGGTAGGATTCAAACCTCACTAACGGAGTGGTTCTAATGGTTAGCGAACTGTGCGAAATGTGTGAAAGCCGATTCAATTTAAGACCTAAATCTCGTTGTTTAGGCAAAATAATAATTTGCGGAAAATGTAGAAATGAGACTCCTCCATCTATTTTTAGATGCATTTCTAAAAACAATAGAAACAATAGATGTAAAAATTGGAGAATGCCAAATGAACTAAGTTGTTCATATCATGGAAGGTGAATAAAAATGAATATAGATGAAAAATATGAAGCAAGATTGAAAACAATGAAAGAATATACATATGATTGGAAACCCGAAAATTATGATGACCCATCAAAACCTATTTTGAAGATTACAAAATCTTCAATGATGAGTTATCTTTGGTGTCCTAAAAAGTATGACTTTGCCTATCCGCAAAGATTACCTCAAGACCAAACAGAAGCCATGCGTAAAGGAACTATTCTACATAATCATAGAGAGAATTTCTTTAAGGATTTTGAGATACAAAAGGCAAGAAAAATGAATAATTCAGAAATTATGGAATACTGCACATCATTGATGCCAGTAGATGAATACTTTGATGTTTCATTAAATGTCGCTGCTTTTGAGGCTCAAAGGTTTATTGAATCAGTATCAGAAGATAAAGTTGAAGAATACCTACCAATAATTAATGAAGAACTTTTTGATTGTGAATTTACAGTTAGGGCAGATACTAACCCCAAGTATAAACTCTCAAGGGATTATGTAGTTCATCTTCAAGGAATTATTGATAGGGTGTTTATTGAGAATGGTGGTTTAATTCCATTTGAGTATAAAACAGGTGGATGGAAAGATAGTAAGAAAAGCGATATGAGGAAAGAAATGGCTTTCTATCAACTTATGATTGAAAACTCTCCCGAAGAAGTTTTAGAAAAACATGGCCTAACTAAAGATATGAAAGTCACCCATTGGGGTTGGTATTATCCTGCTTCTAACTATGTTTATGCAGAAAAAGTAAAGCAAGCCTCAATGACTTCTGTTCTCAAAACTATTGCTAAAATGATATGGTCTTATGAAAACGAACAGTTTCCAGTTTCGTTTTTCTTTAAGACCTGTTCTCAATACTGTTCTTATTTTGGTATTTGTGAAGGGGCTCAAGAAGATAGTTGGTTGTGATATATATGATACAATGGATGATTAGAAAAACAATAAAAGTAATGGGAACTGTATATGTAATTTTAGATAAATTTCTAAAACACGAAACGGGAGATATATTAGGAACGCCTATTGATGATGATTTTGAATCTATGTCAAGAAAAGAACTATGCAGATATATTGAACATAAATTTGGTTGGGAAGATGATGCTTTTTGGAATTTAGAATCCACACAAAAGATTCGGCTTTGTTGTCAAATTGCAAGAAATAATAAATTTAAGGTGAAGAAATGAAAGAAGATATTGAACAAAAAGTTAGAAGTAGAGAATGGACTTTCAATGAAATTTCTAATCTAAAATCTACAATAGAAACTCTATCAAATGACCTATTTATAGAAATGGATTTTATGAGTAGGTTTCAATTAGTCCGAGAAGTGAAGATAAACGAATCTCATATTGGTAGGGCTTTTGAAGATATTATGAGAGAAATTGCTATGATACAAATACAATCAGATGTTGCTGGAACTATTAAAAATATGTTAGGTAATGCTACAATTAATTTTGGAGGTAATAAAAATGAAGTTTCCGAGAGAAGTATGGGCGGGGAGTCACATCAAGAACGCTCCACAGATGAGAAGGAAGATAGTGTTCACGAAGAATGAATATATTGATTTTGTAAATGCTCAAAACAATAAAACTAATGTATATACAACGGTTTATGATTTTGGTCAATTTAGTGAAAATGCTAAAATTGATTCTACTGTAATAATAGATAGAATCTTTTTAGACTTTGATGCCCACGAAGAAGATTTAGATAAAGCATGGCGTGATGTTAAAACAGTAATGAATTATGTAATTGAAAAAGATTACCAATACACTCTTTTCTTTTCTGGAAGAGGATTCCATTTATTTTTATTCGGAGAAAAAACAGATAATATGAGAAATGTTCAAACGCTCTTTAGAGAAATTAAAGAGTATTTGATTTTAAAAGTAGGTAAAGATATAACTCTTGATGAAAGAGTAGGCCAAACAACCCGATTACGAAGAGTTCCCAATACTGTTAATATGTCGTCTTCTGATGGAAGAGGAAATGCTCGGTTTTGTATTCCTTTATTGGTTTCAGACCTTAATCTTACGATTGAGCAAATACTCACATTAGCAGAAAAGCCCCGCCAAATACCCTTTCAAAAGGGAGGAAAAAGAAAGGTAATATTTCCCGAAGCACCCCCTATACAAGAAGTAGAGGGAGAAGTTTCTGTTCCCGACACCATAGGTAGCCTCCCTATGCTTCCCTGCTTACACAATGCTATCATGACCGAAAATCCTTCACATTTAGCAAGAGCATATCTTGTATCTTGGTATCGGGATTTGATTTCGGGCTATCAAGATTTAGCCACTTTAGAAGAAAAGTCAAAAACACTTGACTTAGTGGTAGAAGAGTTAGAGAGGGTCTTTGCTGAATCCGACACCGTTTGGTTAGATTGGGATAAGAACACAACTAAGAAACACGCCAAATTTACAGTGTATAATAATTATAATACGCCCCATTGTGACAAATTAATCAGTGAAGGATTTTGTATAGGAAAATGTTGGAGGTATCACAATGCTAATAATTGATTCAAGAGAAAACTCTAAACTTTCTGAATTAGTAGAAAAGAAAGCCAAAGCACTGAATATCTCTTGTGAAAAAAGATGGATAGAGATAGGAGATTATGTATTTGATGATGTTTGTTTTGAAGCAAAATCTTCTATTGATTTTTTAGGGTCTGTTATGTCTAAAAGACTTTGGACTCAATTAGACAATATGGATAGGCATTATCAAACAAATGTAGTTATTATTTATGGTTCTTTAGATGAAGCAATACTTAGTATCATTGAGAATTCAAAAAGCAAATTACAACCACATAGCAGAAAAATTATGCTAAATAACAAATTCTTGGGAGCAATCGGTAGAATTATTTTAGATACCGATATAAAACCCATATGGGTTAGTAGTGAAGAAGAAGCATCAGCAATTATTACTGGTGTTTCTAAAATGAAGCCCATAGAAAGAAAAACAATTCGCCCACAAGTATTCAAAAGAATATCAACGGATGATTTGAGAATTGATGTTTTAACAAGCATCAAAGGAGTTTCCATTAAGAAAGCAGAAGACTTGATTAAGGAGTTTGGCTCGGTTATGGAAATAGGCGAATGCTCGGAGTATCAACTCCAAGTGATTGAGGGGATTGGAGATACCCTTGCCAAAAGAATACTCTCCACATTAAACTCGGAAGAGAAGGTGAAAATATGAATGAAAATTATGATGAAGAATATGAGGATTATTCCTTTGAAGAAGATGCAAAAGCAGTTAGACAAGCCCTACCATTCGTGGTAAGAGAATTTGAAAAGTCGGCATTAGAAGTGTCACATAGGAATGGTATTCCTGCTTCTATTGCTTACTTTGTTCTCTTAGGACAGGTTTGTAAAGACTTTATTAGAATCCCAAATGGGAGAAATATCGAAGATAGTAGAATTCATTTCTGTTGGGTTCAAACAAGCGGAACAGGTAAATCTACCCTATGGAACTTTGTTGGTAGAGTAGCAGATAAAACCTTTAAACAGATAAACGAAATGAATCAGCACCCTCCTTTTATCAATAGAGATAACATTCCAATCACTCGGACTTTCAACACCTTTTCGGTCACTGATTATACTGATTCGGTATTGATTGGTAAATATGTAAAAGAAGCAAATGAAGATGCCGATGATGGATTTGAATGGCGAAGAAGGGCAGGTATTCTTGAAGGAAGCGGTTTAGCCCATTGGGATGAGTTTGAATATTCGGGGGTGTTTAAGCAATCTCAACACAAAGAGCAAAGTATTGTTTATCTAAATACTCTTATGAATTCATTGGCAGGTGAGTCTTGGATTATCTCTAAGGCTCTTGATTCAATGGATGGTCAAACTATGGAATGTTATTGTGAGCGTTCAGTATTGGCTATGACTTATCCACCTAATAATTTGAACAATGTTATGGCAGAAAAGGGTGTTCTACAAAGAATGCTTCTGTATGTTTGGGAAGTTCCTCAATATATTCAAGATGAAATGAGGTTAGAGCAAATTGGCAAAGCAGGTATCGTAGAAGAAGTAAATGCCCCAATTGATAAGTTTGCTACCTCTCTCGTTAAGATTTACAGTCTTGTAAAAGAAAGATATGATGCAGTAGGGCAAGACCCATTGAAAACTATTCGATATAGTGAAGACTTTAGACAGGCTCTAAAATTAGAATACACTAAAATGAATATGTATCTACAAAACACAAGACCCGATGTTGCTAAGATATGTTCTAACTTTACCACTCGGTTGATGAAGATATTGATTAAAATGTCAGTATTGTGTTCAGTTGCTTCTGCTCCATCAATTACTAACGAAGATGACCGATTTATCGTAACAGGCTCTCATGTAGGTCAGTCAGCAGTAATTGTGCAACAATGTTATAAGACATTGGTTATGTGGTTAGAACAATCCCTAAAGGCGAAGCGTCAAAGTTTGTCGGAAAATTCATTAGAACCACTATTTATATCAGCATATGACAGAATCAAAAAAGATGAAAAGGGATATGTAAATAAATCACTATATCTTAACGAAATTAGAACTAAAGCAAAAAAGTCAAGAGCCCAAGTTTATAGACACTATGATATGATTAGACACAAGTTTGAGGAGTTAAAAGAAGGTAGAAGCACCTATGTTAAATTAATAATGCGAGGCGATGAAGAATGAAATGGGAAAATACATACTTAGTATTTGATGTGCAAAAAGGGCCAAAAGTAATTATAGAAACATTAGACACCTATGGAAATGATGGTTGGGAATGTTGTTCTATGCTTATTGTAGCAGGAACTCAAATTGTTGCTTTCTTAAAGAGAGCAGTTGATGTTCCTGTTAAAGCCAATAAGGAAGAAGAAAAGATTACTAAACTTTGGTCAAACGAAAAGGAATGATATTCATGTCTAATGTTTTAGCGTTAGACATAGAAACCAAAAATATGTCTTATGAAATAGGCGGTTTCTCTAATACTCATATGTTTCAAGTTTCTACTGTTGCTACATGGGATGGAGATATTGGAACTGTTTATTTAGACGAAGGTTTAGATAGTATCAACAAATCTAACTTAATTGTAAAATCTCTTAGAGAACTTAAATATGATTTAGATGAACATTTTGAAAAAGGTGGCGTTTTATTAGGCCATAACATAGTTGCTTTTGATTTACCCATTTTAAGAGATTCATTAGATATTTACTGTATTAGAAAGTATTTGGATGAAAAGAAATATATTGATACATCTAAAGTTTTATTAAAAGAACATGGAGAAAGATTTCAATTAAAGAATTTAGTCAAATGCACAATGCAAGATGCTAAACTAATGGATAGTGCTGATGCTCCTAAACTTTGGAAAATGGGAAGATATAATGAAGTGGTGGATTATTGTATGAAAGATACACAATTAGTTTATGACCTTTGGAAATATGGTCAAGATAATGGAATTGTAAAAGCATTTTCAATAGAAGAAGAAATAGAAAAGAATTTGGAGGTAGATTGGTAATGACTGGTTGGGAATGGTTCGGCTTGTTTGTTTTTATCGTCATCTTGATGCTTCTATTTTTTGCCGCTTTTGGAGGAACTTCGGTGACTGATGAAAGCGTAGAAGAATACATGAAGCGTTTGATGAGTGAAAAAGGCGGAAAGTAATGCTAAAACAAGTTTGTCCGTATTGTAAAGAACAAACAATAGCCAAAAGAATACTTGGCTTTTATGTTGGTTCTAAAGAACAGATTAAACTTTGGGAATGTAGAAACTGCTTAGGTGTTTGGTCATTAAAGGGGGAGAAGGTGTAAAAGCCTTCTCCCTCGATTTTTTTTACGCTTTTTGAAAATAGCGTCAATTTTGAAATTTGTTCGGCAATAACCACATCAATTTCCTATAATATACCATCCAGTAACTAAAGGAGCAACGCTATCTGTCATGGCTTGTATAGTAATATGTTGTCCTACTGCTAAATCTATTTGATTAGGAATATTAACATAAGCATGGTCTAATAGTGCTTCGTCAATTGGTTGGCCTAATGTTGGAACTATGGTTATAGCATTTGGCCCTAAATTCCTAAATGTAAATATATTTTGACTAACTATGGAAGCATCAGGTAAATCTATTTGATTAGGAGTAGGTGCGGTGCTAATATCTTTTACATAAATTACACTTTGTAATCCCGACATAATAGGAGCAGTTGTTATATCTAATGCTTCGGGAGTAATAGCAAATAAGCCGTTAGATTGAACTTGTGTAGTTCCAGTCACTACTGTTCCTGCCGTCATAGAAGTTCCTGCCGTCATAGAAGTTCCAGAATTAATTGTCGTAGAAGCCCCAATACTTCCAGTTACATCTAATGTAGCAGAAGGAGAAGCATTAGCAATACCTATGGCATTAAGACCAGCATCAACAAAGAGCATATTTTCATTACCATTACTTTCAACTCTAAAATTACTATCTATGCTATCTTCATTAATTACTACTTCATTTTTAGTAATATCTATTCTTCTTGTAATGTCTCCACTATGAATGGTTCTTAAGAAAATTTCACCACTTTCACTACCCGCAGTATTATCATTAATACCTGCATATAAGTCAGCATATTCTTGTTCAGCCGCCCCACTATCTAATCCTAAAAATCTTATATTTCCTAATTCTTCTGATGCAACACTTGTATTTCTTTTTAATACTAAATCAGGTGCTAAACCTCCCCCACCTGTATCAGTTGATTCTATAATTACCGCATCTCCTGTGCCACTTGTTTCAACATGAAGTGGTGCATCGGGTGAAGTAGTCCCAATGCCGACTTTACCATCCATTGTCATCATGTGAGCCGTTCCGTCTTTATCCGAATATACATTAAAAACATCTGTGTTAGTTCCGACTTGTTTAACTCTAAAATTACCATCAATTCCACTTCTTGATTCTCTAAAGATTCTAACCTCTTGTGAAGTTCCCGTTGAAGGATTACACTTTGGATTTATGTCAAGTATAACACCTTCCGAAGCAGTTTCATTAACTACTTCTATTCTTGCTTGAGAATCAACAACCGAACTATATGTAGTATAACCCGTCTGTCCTGTTTCCTGTAATCTTAATGTTGGGTTAGCCGAGCCTTCAATATGTAATTCGGAGAGAGGCGTAGCAGTTCCAATACCCACATTACCACCATCAGTTATTCTCATTCTTTCTGCCAAAGTTCCAGCATCAGCCGTTGATATTACTAAACTCCCGTCATCAACACCTGTTGCCTCATTAACTGCACTTATTCTTGCCCCCACATATGAAGTAGGGCCGTGAGAATCATAGTTCTTCAAATCTATTCTAGCGTAATCAGTTCCCGTTGTATTTCTAGCACCCTCAATACTTAGTGTTCTAGTTTGACCTAAGTCAACACTTCTTGATATTGTGGTATCTCCGCTAACTTCTAATTTGGTGGCGGGTGCATCAGTTCCAATTCCAACTCTTGCTACATCACTATCAATCCTCATTACTTCTGTTGTGCTACCACCATCATTTACTTTGAAAATAATATCTTTATCTTGTTCTTTTGCTTCTATTTCCACATCACCAGCATTACTTTTAACAGTTAATCCTTCGGTATATCCCGAATCATCTCTACCAATGCTTAATGAATTTTCTGTTTTATTTACAGTTAAATATTGAACTTGTAGAGGGTCATTTCCAGTATAAACAACTATCGCTATAATTACATCTCCATCAGTATAGGCAGGAACTCTATCTGCTGCGGTTGGTGGCCTTACTGAAAGAGTAGTAGTTCCAGTAGCATTTACGACTAAATGGTAGCCATCTGTATAAGATTTCGTAGTTCCTGCGGTTGTTCCAATGACTATTGTAGAACCTGTGACATCTATTTTTTCTCCATCTCTAAACACTACTCCATCTGCAAAAGTTATATCATCATCAGTTGTATTAGTCACATTAAATCCTGTTGTAGCGTAGTTTCCTTTCATACCAAGACTTAATGCCTTAATTAATCCAGTATGGGGATAATCGCTATTATCTGTTATCTGATTAGGTGAAATAGCAGGATTTTCGGGCTCGTCTTGAGTAGAGAAAGCATTTGGGTTATTTAGCGATTTAGTCATATTATTCTACCTCCAATGTTAAGTAAATTTGTAGCGTTTCTGTTGATGAAAATGGGCCAACTCCTGTAAAACTAATCCTATCTAACATATTTCCTGCACTATCAAATATGCCCATTTCTCTAATAACTTGCCCTGTTATTGAACTTCCTACTTGTTCTACAAATACTTGAATTACATTTTCATTTGATTTTTCTGCTCGGATAGTTGGAGAAGCCCCGCTATCTACATCAATATCAAGTGCCATTGGACTTGTAGAATTACCACCCAAACCAATTTTTGCACTCCCCGCACTTATTGTTCCGCTTCCTCCAATACTGCCTCCGTTGATTAGGAGGGTTAGATAGTCTGCTAATTGTTTTCGTAGTTCATCAGTAATCATAGTTCTTCCTCCAAGAGTTTAGTGATAGTGATGTTCCCACCAAATCCAAATGGGCTGGTGTTGGTATTTAACGGTGTTGAGAAACCAAGTAGAGCCCCAGTGCCTTCTCTTTTTCTTATGAGCAAGTGCATTTCTTTTATTTTGAAATTATCAAAGAAATCAAAGGTGTTTTCGTTTTCGTTAAATTCTTTTTTACGGAGATAAGAATTAGTTTGGCTATTAGAAATAAGAAGTTCTGAAAGAGCATCTTCTAAGCCTTTAATGTATTGGCCCAATTTCAATTCTATTGCCCCACTATAAGAATGACTCATTTCTAAAACCAAGTAAGAATTTCTTTCTATCCCTGAAGCCTTCGATTCTAATTGAACTACATCTCCAACACTTAGCGTTTTAATTTCTGAATGGGCTAATTTAATATTTATTACGGTGTTGGCTTTAGTGTGTAAAACTAATAACCTATATGCTTCTTTATCTACATCTTCTTGAGTCGTTAATTTATTTTGAAAAACTTCTAAGGTCTTTTTTCCATTTGCTTTTATTTCTCTAAAGTTCTTTCTTACTGCTTTATGGCTTTGACCATAAACAGTCACATGATTAAAATAATCAAATTTAGACTTGGTTGTTTTTATTTCTGTAATATTGTCATCTGTAAAAGTATATTTAGAAATAAAATCAGTAGAATCATAATTTTGTATGTTAATATTTCCAGAAACATTTACTAATTTTTTATCTTTTAGTCTTAACAAATAGTTAATTACATCAAATAAATTTCCTCCTTGAAAATCAGGAGCAGCGAAAATATTGTAATTTTCTTTTGTTAAAGTAAAATCAATATCATTTTCTATTAACAGTTCATTAACAGTTTCTTCTATTTCCTTTGTTATACTAACTGTTGTTCCAATAAGGGCTCTTTTTGCATCGGGAGAAATCCCGCCATTTACTTCTAATTCAAATGTTTCTGAAAAAGAAACCACTCCATCTAATTTTTGCATTTCTCCAAATTCTAAGTAGTGTCCGATATTATCCTCATTATCTATTCCTTTTGCTGATGTAATCAAAACTGTTTCTCCATCAGATAGACAATATTCTCCATTAATTCCATTTAGAATAGTTTCTCTTCCAGTAGAAGTTTTTACAATAGTGTTTCCTTCTGCACTTAAATTATCCATATCTACTATAACATACATAGATTGCACCCCTTCTAAATTAGATAGGGTATCTTGTGTTTCTGTTCTTTTGCCACTATTGAATGAAGGAAATGCCCCATACATATCATTAGAATCCATCAATTTAGTATATTCACTACTAAGAGTATTTAAGCGAATAGTAGTTGGGGAGTTATCCCAAAAACAAATAGGGTTAGGTTGCATAACTTTGTATGTGATATTAGCCAATTGTTCGTCTGTAATAAAATAACACTTAGGATTTGTAGTAGTGACAGTCAAATCGTATTCATGAGAAACAATGTAAATGATTTCATTATCGTAAGGTGTCGCTTTATGAATACTTTCACTGGCAGTTGTCACATCGTTTTTATTGTAATATTTTCCTCTTTCTGCTGGAACTAAATAACACCCAGTTAAATCAATATTTTTTAAGAATTTATTATCTCCTATTAAATCAAGAGAGTTATAATAAAGAGTGTTGTTATTTGTAGATTTAACTGTATTATTTGTGACCGAACTAAAAGTCACATGGGGTTTAAATCCTAAGTATGCCCCTACTGTTTTATCTTCATCTGTTGAATAAGTTTGTGAAGTATTAAAAGAAGGATAGGTTATGAAATTGCCATAATACGGCTCAGAAGAACCACTAAGATTCATATATCTAAAAACATAGTTTAGAGAGGCATCTGTTAAAAATGGTGTTGTTGTTCCTTGAGATGAACTACCGCTTTCATTGGTGGTAAATTCTTTTAAAATAACAGTCTTAAGAGAGCCTATTTTTGTATCATTAGAAGAACTGCCTCCGCTATTAGAAGGCTCTAAATTCATGAAAAAATTAGCAAATTCTGTTTGATAGTGTGTGAAGGGAGAAGTTGCAGCAACGCCCCAAGTATTACTACCGCCAGTAGAATAAAAATCACTAAATGTTAAAAGAGATTCTGTAATTGGGTCAATAGAAGAATCTAAAAGATAATGTGATTGGAATTGGGTAAATGCTATTGGTAAAATTATAGTATTTTTACCGTAGTCTGTTCCTTTTTGCAAATTCTTGAAATGTTGAGGTATGGTAGAAGGACTTCCCGAATCTATGTAGTAATTTTCCCACTTAGTAGGTGATGCTTGATTAGTCAAAAGCCCTTTTAGCATATGAATATTATTTACTTCGGTATTTCCTCCTTCATCTAAAGTAAATAGCATTGTTTCTTCTACATCTCTACCAATTACACTTAATTTATTGCTAATTTCAGAATACTTGGCAAACCTAATGGTGTCTCCTGTGCCGTATTTTAACGCCCCGTTGTCTGTCAAGTATAGTGTATTAAAATTCAAAGTATCATTAGTTACATCTGTGGTAGATAGAGCCGTAACAACTCCAATAACTCTATTGTTATCTAAATCTAATATTACATCTTTAACTCCTACATTGTCAATAGTGCCGTTCATTTTTATTGTTGTAAGAGAAGGATAATTTACTACTGTTAAGTTAGTAGAACTACTATCTTGAACCAAGTAATTGTCAAAATAAGATAATTGAGAGGCTTCTATAACCCTATCATTAGGGACATCGAATTCTGGATTTATTTGATTAAATGCCCAATCATATACTACATCTGTTAATCGCATAATTCCCATTCGTTTTAAATTAGAAAGAGTTTTATTGCTACTAAGAATATTAGAATGAATATAATCAGAATCTTTATTTGTTATTGTATTGGTATTCCCGATAGTTGCATCTTTTGTAGAACTTGTTGTTGTTTTTAGTGGGGCGTTCAAAGACAATAAACCATATCCTTCTAATGTTCTATTATCACTATTCATTAAACTATCCTTTCTTGTAGAACTATACAAAAGCCTATCAGAATTACAAAATAAAAACAATCTTGCCGCTTTAGAATCAATTTGATAAAATTTATCTTTTAATTCTAAAGGAGAAATAAAATCCGCATCTAAAGCACCTGCAACTCTTTTGTTAGGAGTAATGGCTTGAATAATTGGGTTTGAATCTATGGCACTCACAAATTTTCTATCAACATAATTAGAACCAATAATCGGCATAAAGCCTCTTTGCTCTATTGGATAATGATTATTTTTTGTAGTTCCAGTCTTACTTGATAATGATAGTCCTAATGGGGATTCGGGATTTCCTTTATAGAATTCTGCATAATAATTTAAAATAGGAGTGGTTCCATAATACGGAATTAATCTTCCAGTATCAGTATCTTGTTTTAAAGAATATATTTTTTCTTTTCCTATTTTTCCTTTTTCTATATTATCTAATCGAATAATATCCGCACCAAATTTTTCTTTGTATTTATATTCTGATATACCACCATGATGAGTTAAAAGTTGATAGTCAATTGGTAAGCGACTACTCCCTACCATGTTTATTATCTTACCACCGTGTAAATGAGCCCCGTTAGTTAAATGTAAGGTTCTTCTTTTTTTACCTGTGCTAATTTGAAAACTTTTTCCATTAGAATTAGCAGACAAATCTCTATCGAGATATATGTCTAAAAAGGCAGGAGAAGTATTTCTAATATTATAGCCAATAAAATACCCAACAAATTCTTCTTCTATGTATAACGGTGTTCCTATTTCTAAATTATACTCACTAAATGAAGAAGCATCACAAAGAACATTTGGGTCTGTGCCAGTTGTTATAATGTCGGCTAAAGTAGTAAATGCAGAATCTTCGGAGTAAGGATTGATTTCTTCTCTACCTAAAGTTAGTGGCATATACGGTGCAAGTTTTACTGTTTTTATGTTGTTATTTTCTTTAACTTCTAATACAGTAAAATCAATAAGAGTATTTACTATATCATCCTCAAAGGAACTTATTTCTAATTGAAAATCTAAATCAGTATCTATATTTTTAATTTTATTAATGTTAAATCCAGTAGCATTAGCATTATTATCTTCGCTAAGACCCACTAAGGTTTCGCCTTCTACTAATGAATCAAAATCTCCTGTGAATTTGTAGCCATCTCTAAAAAAGAATCCTTTGTCACTTGCCCCTGTCAAACTTGTGACGCTATTTACTTTATTAGTGGAAGCAAGAGACTTATTAAGAATATACAATTTACTATTTTCTTTATACACTGTTTTGGCAGTATAAGTAGAAGAATAAGGGAAATCATGAAGGGTAGCGGTTGTGGAAGAAGTTGTTGCTCCATCTACTTGACCAATATAACCAAATTCACACCAAAGATGAGTATTGTGGGCTAAACTAACACTTGTAGAAAAAGTAATGGTTTTGCTATCAAAATCCCATGTGGCAGTAGTGCCTACTGTTGTTAAATCATTATATGGGCTATTGCTACTATAAATAATATCATGGCTAAATAAAGTATCTTTGTTTATGGTAATATCTATTAATTTCGATAAAGTATTTCTTCCCTTCAATTCAAAAATAGTTTGATTATTTTCTAAACTTTTATTTATTTCTTCTATCTTACCATAAAATATTTCATAGTATAATAAAAATGCTCCTATTGCTCTTTCTAAGGAACTGTTGGAATCTAATAAATTGTTTTGAAAATCAATCGTTAGTAAGCCATATGTTTCATCTACATTTGTAATAAAAGAACCTATATTACAATAATAATTATTATACTGCTTAGTAGATAATATTCCACATAGCCTCGATAACTTATCTCCGTCAAAATCAGAATTTGTATAGTAGGTAGAGTCTAAGGGGTTTAATCTTCTTCTATATACTTTATCTCCATCAGAAAAAGTAATTAAAGAAGTAGTGTTAGTAAAAACACCTTCACTTTCTAATCTACTATATTCTTTTAAGACAACATTTACATTCCCAGAAACCGAATCTACAATACAAACTCTATTGCCTATTTTTATTTCCATATTTGCTACAAAATAAAGATTAGGCTTTGGTAATAAAGAAGCCAAAGAGTAGGTTCTTGTTGCCGAATCAAATAATGATTCTATTTCACCAACTTCTACCCACTCATTCAAATCGTCTTCTGCTATTTTTTGTTTTGCCATTAGCCTATCGTTATTAAATATCTTATTGCCTAAATTTTTAGTAATATCAACTAATTTAATTTCTGCAATACCGCTTTTGGCATCAAAAGTGTCTTCTATTGAAGCACTATAAGTATTAGGAATATAGTTATTATTTTCAGGAGAGTCATTGTAAAATATGTATCTTTTATTACCTGTAAAATCTAAAGAAGAAACATCATCATTAGCATCTCTTCTTGCATTTACAAAACAATCGTTATAATCAGTATAAGTTGTGTATGTTCCTGCTAAAACTGAACTTTCATTACTTGTAGCGGTATCGGGGTCATCTTTTTCTCTCAAATTATCAGTTAATTTAATGTTGTATGTGAATTTACTGTAATCAATTATTCTATTTCTGTAATCGCTAATAGTAATAAAAGTAGTATTGTCTCCTGTATTGAGAGTGACCGAAGTAGCAGTAGATACCCCGCTAATGTTTTCAGTTCTTAAGAAATATTTTGTATTGTGGTTAAGTTCTTCCTTTTTATCTAATTTAGAATCATAAAAGTAAAACAACGGCCTTGCACATATCATTTTAGAAACATCAGCCAATATTCCACAAGAAATGGCTAAAATATTATTTGATACAGTTGGCCCTTTAAATACCATAAATTTTACATCTTTTGCTATTTCATTTCCTAATCTTGGAGAAAATTCAAACTTATCTCCTAATTGGTCAGCACTCACTAATTTTGTAATCTTAGCAAAATGATGCATATTTGAATCATCAGAATGAATTAGAACAAAGTAATCGTGGGTAGAAGGAACTCCTGCACTATCTACTGTAATTGAAGATAAGTCTAAGCCAATGTTATTAAATGCATCAAAACATCGAATAGAAAACCCATCAGTAGCATGTAAGTTAGAATATTCTCCTAATAGTGTTTTAGTAGAAACTGCCTCTTCGATAGTTGTTGTAGCAGTATCATCTTCATAAACAATAGAAAATACCCTATTAGTTGAAGTAATAGCAGGACTAAAACTAAGCAAAGGATTAGTAGGAGTATCGTAATTATTGTTCGCTGGACTGTTATATGAAGTCACTAAGCCCCCTAATGAAACCGTCATAAATCTACCTCCTCAAATCTTAGATATAATAGAGTTTCATCATAAAAAGGAAATAGAGTATTAGTATAAAGAATTGATTTCTTTGCTCCTTTTTCTATTGAAAGTTCATGAATTTCTCCCATATATTGCATATCAGTAGAAGCATCATTATCAGAAGTTGTATTTTTACCTAAGATGCAATCTGTTCGAGCAAAAGAAAAATCAGAAGTTTCTGTATGAACACCACTAAAAACAGGTTGTCTATTATAAAACATAGTTATAGAGTTTTTAGTGGCATTAAATACTACTGCTATATGATGCATATTTTCTGCATATTTAGGTTCTTTGAAAGTTTCTGTGTAAATATCTTCTCCCGATACTAACGGAAGTGCCGAACCCGTATATGCTGAATTTAAAGTTATGCTTGTTGAAGAAGCCGAAGCCACTGTTCCGACTTCTACGAATTCTAAATCTCTTCTCACATATACTTTTTGTCCTTGATAAAATATATCTGTAATGGCTCTTGAACCGTGATTAGTTGTATTTACTGCAATATTGCTACCTATCAAATAAGTAGTTGTGACTTCTGCAATACTATCATATTCTAATCTTCCATTAGAAGTAAATCCACTAAAATTATTTTTGACATGGGAATCACCAAAAGACCAAGATTTAGATACTGATGGAGATATTATTACTGGGCTCTCAAAGGTTTCTTGAACTCCATTAATTGTAACATAAGCCTTTAATTTATATTCAGCAGGTTGATTATTATTAGTTGTTGTAGAATTTACTAAAGTTAATCTAAAATTATCATTATGAAATATGCACATTTCATGACCATATCTATCTGCTACTGGTAGATATGCCTCGCTTATTTTTCCACTTGTTCCTTGAGGCATTACATATTGACTTGTCTGTATGGCACTTCTTCCTCGTAGGCCTTTTTCTCCTGTTCCATTAATATCATACGGAGTCACTATTGCTTCAAAAGTAAAAGAACCTGTATGTGACCAAATTCCATAAGGAACATCATCAGTTGTATCAGAAGCAGTATTTTCTATATCGGGAACATTATCAGCATACCCTATTGTAATGTGAGCATTACACATAATAGGAAAAACAATGCTTTGTTGCTTTCCAATATAAATATCATACATTACTATCACCTATGGGAAAATTCTTGCTACCTTAAAACTCATACTAAATTCTATTTCTGTTGGAGATTCTGCACTAATAGTAAAATCAAAATTTTCTATAAATCCTGTCACTCCCGTTGATGTTTCTTCTGTTGGAAAAGCACTTGGTAGTGGCACTCTTTCATTATCTAATTCTAAGGCACTTCCTCTTGAAGCAAAAGTAAATGGGATTCTTTCTACTGTCGGTCTTTCGGAATAGTTTTCATCAATATTGGATTCTATCAGAAAAACCAATTCATTAAAATTTTGATAGTGGGCTAAACCCGAAGAATCTACTCCCGATGCAATTAATTGAGCCATCTCTTGAGCCGTCATTTTTATTTCATCAAATGTTGCACCTGTTTTAGTGTGGCTTCTTTTGATAGTAGTATTGGTTATAAATCCGCTAAGATTAATTGATTTACTTCCCATTCCTAAATCAACTGCAATTGTTTCTGCTTCTCCTCTTGCAATACTTGATAATGGAACAGGTAAATTAGGAACAGACCTACTTACATTTACTCCTATTTGAGTGACCTTAAGAGGAATAGTATCTACTAAATTTCCATTATCCGAATCAAAGGCGTTTATTTTTAGATAAACATAATGTTGAGTATCATTCACTTCTATTGTCATAGTATCACCTTATTGTAGAAAAACTTCCTGTTTTTCTTGTTATACTTTGCATCACTTGTTGCCCTATTACTTTTGATATTCTCTTCAATTCTGCATCGGAAGTATCTCTTGCATTAATTGTAATGTTAATTGTGTTCCCACCTTCATTTAACATTCTTCTGCTCTTAGCATTAGAAACAACATTAGAGCCTCTATTTCCTACTAATATTTCTGGGCCACTTTCTCCTACTACTGTTAATGGAGTATTTATTCTTCCACCACTTGCTTTAAAACCAAAGAATGATTTAAATTTACCATAAATCCATTTTGCAGCAACTAATACAACACCTACTCCAATAGCAACAAGCATAGCAGGAAGTCCGAAAAAGAAACCAATTAGAAGAACAATTCCTAAAGCAATCTTTCCTGCGTTCTTTTTGATGCTTTCTACACTTGTAAAAGTAGTAGAAATCCAATTTATTAGTTTGTCAAAGCCTGTCTTAACAAATGTAAATGCCAATGTAAATAATGCTCCCGCAGCAATCCATAGGAGTCCTAAAGCAACTTTTACTACTCCCCATGCTAAATCAAATATTCCCATAACTACTTGAACAAAATCACCCGACATTATTCCTTCCCATATTGTGCCTATTGCTCCCCATATAGTTGCTAAACCATCTAAGAAAAGACCTGAATTTTCTTTAACAAAAGTCCACGCCTCATTTAAAGCAGGTAAAAGAGCCTCTTTGAATAACATAACTATCACCATTATTCCTGTCATGTATAGCATAACTGTAAGTAAGAAATTCATTAGAGGAGTCTTTAGAAGTTTCATTAACAAAGTTATAGGATTCAAGGCAGAAAGTATTTGTTTTCCAGTAGGTAATTTTTTGAACTGTTTTCCCCAAAAAGCCTTTGAAAATAAAGCAGAACCGAATTTTTTAGTGACACTAAATAGGCTTTTACCTATTGCCATTGTTTTGCTTCCAAATGCAAGGGCTTGGCTTTTTCTTCTTTCAAGGGTTGAAGGTGTTAATTTTCTCGCTTTTAATTTTTCAAACACTTCTTGTTGAGAATCGCTTAATGTTTCTCCACCCGCAATTCTGTCTTCAAAAGATTTTATTCTTGCTTGAGTTTGTTTTCTTTCTGTTTTTTTAAGTGTGCCTTCTTTAAATATATTACTTGCTCTATATTTCCCAAATAACTTTAAAGTCGTAGTAAATATATTATTCGCTTCTTGACTTTCATCTGACATAGCCCTCATAGACTGTGAAACAAATCTAATTCCCGTAGAAAGTTGATTAAAAAGCCTAAAAGTCCCAGGCGGTAAAAACCCGTAAAAGATTTTACGAGCAGTAGCAACTTCTACTCCAAATATTTTCAAACTTTGAGAGTTATTACTCAATAATAAATCAGCATATTCTAATGCTGAAATAAAATTGCCTTGTCCTGTTACTGTTTTAAAATTCTTAAAAGTCTCATAAGATAGTAAATTAACTTGTTTATTTTGTTCTTCTAAACTTTTAGTTAGCATAGTTGCTGCTTGGCTTCTTGTTTTCGCAACCTTTTTCTCTACTTGTTCTGTTTTTTGTAGAGTTTCTTTGTATTGTTTTTGTTGTTTTTCAGCAGCCGACATTGTGTTTTGTAATTGGCTTAACACTGTTCTCATATTATTAAGGGCAAAAGTATTGTTCTTAATAATAACAGAAACATCAGCCGCCAACCCCATCACCTCATAGTTTGCTTTGTTGCTTTGTCTAATTCTTCGGATTTAATTTTTTCCATTTCTGAATGAACTACCAATAAATCTGTCACTAACTTTGCTGGCATTTTATACACTTCTAAAGGACTTATGCCTAAAGCCTTTGAAAGAGAATAAACGACTATGAGAGAAACTGTTTCGGGGTTTCCTCCCCCGCCTTTTAGTGTTTCTCTCACTAATCGTTTTTTTCGCCATCTTCCTCCATAGCCATAAACGGATTAGGAAGAATTTCTTTAATTTGATTACCCACAAAAGGAGTTAATCTGAGAATATCAATCGCTGAAAGACTTGGTTCAGTCTTTACAATAAAATTTTCAACCATGAATTTAAACATAGCATTCAAATCTATATCCATGTCTTGACGCTTCGCATCAATCTTCATCATGCTATTCATGGCTTTATCTACCTCAAGCCATGTAGGTTCTTTTACCCACACTTTGAGGTATTCTTCTGTTTCGGGTGCTACTTTAATATAATGTAGCGTAGGCTCATTTAGTGCAAAAAGCACACTCTTATCTGTTACAATTTTCTTTTCCATTTTTCTCCACCTTCTATACCAACAAACAAACTAACGGTGTTGGTGGAATATTATTCTGCTAATTTGGATTTTTTCTTTTTAGGAGTTTTCTTTTTTACCTCTTTTAGTTTTTCTTGAATCACTCGTAGATTCTTTTCATACCTTGAAACCAAAATATCACCCCTGTAAAATCCAATGAGTTTTAACTGTGCAAGCACTTAGATTTCTTGGCATAACTGTTGCTTCTATTGCAATTGGCCCTTTATCATCGGGAATAGGAAAATTATTTGCAGTAATGAAGTAGTCTGTAAAGTTAAGTGTAATTGCTTCTCCGTTTGATTTAGTAAATACTAATTCAATTGTTTGTGTTGTATTTTCAGAATCATTTAGAAGTGCTTGATATAGCCTATCATCAGTCACATGACCTGTAAATTGAATTTCATAAGTTCTTTGTGCAGGAATTCCTTCTTGAATATTCTTTCCACCTGCACCTAAGAATCTTCTGTCTTGTAGGTTATTATTCATAGTTAAAGTCAAAGTATTGATTTTAAGGAAAGAGTGGTCAAGAACCTTAAATGTTCCATCTGAGAAAAAGAACGGTTCTCTCATATCATCACTATTATTTGTAGTATCAAAATTAAAGAAAGTAGTTTCTGATTCAATGCCTCTTCGAGCGTCATAAGATTCTGTTTGAGTTAAGTTGTGAACATTTCTTGTATTTAGGTCAAGTGTCATTTTAACTTCTTCATTTTCATTAGCGGTCATGGTTAGAGTATTTACTCTATTACCTCTTGCTATTGTTGTAAAGTTTAAGTCTTCATTATCTGCACCTGTGTTAGTTCTATAAATATTAGAAGAACCTGCTAATTTGCTAAAGTTTCTTTCAAGAGCAAAAGAAGGCAATAGGTCGCCATTTTGTTCTTCAAAAGTATAGGTAATTGGCTTGGTCATAGTTCCGCTTACAGTAGTGGGTCGGTCTAAAGAAACCATATTTGCTAATGTAATAACATTGGGTGGAAGAGGAGGACAAAAGACTCCATTGGAACTATCGTTTAAAACACTTCTAATAAAAATTGGGCCTGTTTCTGGAAAATCAGTAGTAGTAATTCCTGCTCCTCCCGAACTTTCGCCACTATCTCCCTCTAAGAAAATTTTATTTTTATCAGCACTATCGGGTGCAAAATTTGTTGGAGTAGTCACTGATGCAGTATCGCATTCAACTTCGGTGCATTTTCCTAAGAAATAATAAAGCCATGCACCATGATTAGCAACAAATCCTAAATTTCCGCCTGTAAAAGAAGTAATTCCTTTATATTGGTAAGTAAAGTTTCTTGAACCACCGAGAGAAAGATTAGTTTGTTTCATTTCAACTTCGGTATTAGGAAATGTAGCCGATTCAGTAATTCCTAACCATTGGTCAGAAAGAAGTCTTTTAGCGGCAGTTGTGGTAGAAGTTCCACCCGCAGTTGATTGAGAAACTAAAATAATAGAAGAAGCACTTGTTGTAGTTGCTGCGGAATTAGCACCACCATAAGCATTTGTGACAGTCACGACATTACCGCTTCTTGTTGCTGAAATATTAGAAACTCCGTTAATTACAGTTGTAAATGCTGCTGCATATTCTTCTTTTGTGACTAAACCTGCATCAAAGATAGAAACTTCACTATCAGCATCAGCACTCGTTGTCGGTGCAGTATCTCCATCAGTGTCATCAAACCAAACTCCTCTTGTTGAGGCAGCACCACCAGCACTTGCTAAAATAGTAAATACCAAATAAATACCATCATAATCAGTTTTATCATCACTTAAGAAAGTTACAGTTGTCACTTCTGCTACATTTACAGTTGCACCCGCTACTTTAGGAGCAGGAACAGGAGTTCCATATGACTTTATAATGAAATAATTACCACTTGCAACAGTTTGGGAAGGAGAGAATGTAATTGTAGTAGAATCATTAGAAGTAATTCTTGCAGTTGTTTGCAGTTCATCACTTGAATTATATCTTTCAATTAAACAACCAACATACAAATCATCAATTAATGAAAAATTATCTGTAAAATCAGAATGAGCAGTAATCGTATCTACTGTTCCTGTTGTTGATGTTTTAACATAAATATCCTGTTCAGGAATAAATGTTATACTCGCTCCGCTTCCTAAAAATATATCAGTATTTGCCATATTGTTCTCCCCCTTCTCCTACAAACTTACTTAGGGAATGCTCAAATTGAATCTCTTTGCTTCTAAACTCACCTTATATCCAAATAATTTTTTTGCTCGGTCATTACTTTCGCTTCTTGCTCCTACGAATAATTGGGTAAATCTTGAACCATCAGTTGCAGTATAACCTTTACGGCTACCTTCAAGCACCCTACGAAGTATCAAGTATATAGCCCTTAGCCTGTCTTTGCCGTATGAAGAATCAAAGCCCGACCTTTCATCATGAAGGACTCTAATGTGTAAAGTGAAGGTATATGACTCATTTCTAATATCAAAATGAATCGTAGGATATTCAATATTTTGTGAATCTTCAAAAACTACAATTGTAGCGGGGTATCTTCCCAAATCTACTCTTGATGCTTTATTTGCAGTAATACTTCTAATATCAATTACTTCGGGAGTTACCGCATGAGAAGCACTAATAGTTCCATCACTTACTAAAGCAGTAGCATTAGTTGACCAATTTGTATTGATGAGGTCTATGAGAAGGCTGACTTCATCCATGAATCTACCTCCTTCATTACATACTTATCAAGGTATTTACCATACTCTTCCATAGCATTATCAAAAACTTCTTGTTCGGAAAAAGAAATATCTACTCCTAATACTGCTGAAAGTTCTTGCATGGCTAATTGTCTTTCCTTTTGAATCTCTAAAAAATCTTGAAATTTTTTTAGATTCATAAAATCCCTCAATCAATAAAATAAACAATGTCTGATTTACCACCAAGTATATCCATAGCCTCTTTTCTAAGAATATCATATTTCTCTTTTGTGGAAATATTAGCACCTGTTTCGGTAATTAATACGCTTTGGTCATCATGTCTAATTAATTCCGAAGCAACTAATTTTGTGGCTGCTTCGTGAACTGCTGCGGGAACTCTTGAATTACCTGCAATATAAGAAACAAAGATTGAGTTTCGAGTATGGTATGGATAATCTTGCAAAAAGAAAATTCTGCCCTCTTCATTGAGTAGCCAATAATCTCCTGTTCTTTTCATGTCTTCTTTATCAGTAAATCTTGTCACACCACATACAGTAGGAACAGAACTATTTGATGCAATAAATGTTCCAGTTCCACTTCCTGTATTAGTAGCGGATTGACTCATAGTAATCGTAGTCGAATCAACAATTGCAGAAATAGTAGTTCCAGTAGGAATGTGATTGTTATTATCTTCTATTTCCATACCAACTGCTAATTTACTGGAATCTGCCACTGTCAAAGTCGCACTTGCATTAGTGTGGGTGATTGCTTGTTGGGTCTTTATTTTAACTACACAATCCGACCCATCATCCCCCGAAAGTAGGGATGAAACGAGGATTTTTGCTCCATTTCCTTCCTCTTTTTGAGCAAAGAAAAAGTCTGAAAGCGACAATTGAGAACTTGTTAGACTTTTTGGTGCATTAGCACCTGTATATTGAGAAGTTGATGGAAATTCTTCATTAATTAAAGCAACAATATCATTAACAGTTGTTTTAACTCCAAAGGTATTACAAAATTCATCATTCCCTAAATTGTTTAATGTGTCTTCTGCAATCATTTCAAATTCAACGCCACTATTCGGTAATTGTAAAACAATAGAATAAATATCTCTAAAATTATCTAATAATTCTATTTGTGCTTGAGCAGAAGCAATCTCTTTATATCCACTACCAGACCAAACTTGTAGAGAAACAATCTTTTGAACTTTCATTTGCCTTAATTGAATAAAACCAACATAACCGCCATAAAGCGTCATTCCAGGCCTATTTGTGTATTCAAAGTTATGAACTTCTTTTTTAGTTATTATTGGTCTATAACTTCTTTTAAGTTTATCATCAACTATTCCTTCTACTCTTTTTATTATGTTTCCAACTTGGGCTCTTGTTGGATAAGTTGCAGAAGCATCAAAACGAGGAACTTGTAATAAATCAGCAACTTGTATATAATCCGTATAATAGCCAATACCTTCTGAATAGTCAGGAGTTCCTGCTAAAGTATAATCACTTGGGGAGGAAGTAATTGACATCAAATACCCCCTTTAACTCCTTCATAACCTAATCCAATAATTTTAGTTCTTATTTCGTTAAGATGGTCATTCATCTTATCTTTCTTTATTTCACCTGCTTTGGAATAATAACTGAAATCATAATTACCAAATATGGCGACTCTTGTTTCTATTGCTAATTTAATATTCTTAAACGGTTTCATTAACAAAGCATCTGTTTTAGAGGTATCTATTTTTTCTTTCAAAGCAGTTTTCCATTCTTTTTTATTAGGAGAAGGAATACCAACATTGAAATTTAATTCATATGCTTTCAATTCTTTTAGATTTTCAAGGCTATCTAATAAATTATTTAAGTAATCCAATCTTTGAATATTTACTATTACTTCCTTAGTAATGTCTTCACTATAAATATTGATTTCTTCTGATTTTAAATCTTCTAAATTATTAAAGACTTCATTAAAAATAAAATTAGTATCTATATTGAATTCTTTACCCATATTTAAATTAATAACTAATTCTCTTAAAGGAGAAAATTCTGTTTTTATTTCTGCTTTTCTCGAAGCAAATTCAGAAGGTCTTGAAGTTCTTGTATATTTTTGACCATAAGGAACAAACCCTCCACTTGCTATACCTAATTCTCTTCTAATGTAATCTACATAATATTCTCTAAATTTATCTGAAAATTTATTTAACCCATCTGGAATTTCGGGAATATAACCAACAATGTCTTTTTTTTCCTCAGTTTCGGTCTTAATAAAATACTTAATATTCAATTCTTTTACAAATGTAGTATTTGCAAATAATATTTCTTTAGTTAAACCAATTTCTTCCACTACTTTTAATTGTTCAAGTGCAGACTTCGTGAACTTTCCAATATTTATACCAAAGGTTATTGTTCCCATTTCTTCTAAATACACTGGGTCTAAATTCTCTTGTTCTAAAAAAGTATCTAAATCAAAATCGGGTAAATTTTCTAAATCCCTACCAAGTTCTAAAGAAGTTGCACCAACCAATTGAAAGTATTTTTTACTATCCGTAAAAGCATCAAATAAACTTATATTTTTTGCTTTCTCAATTCTTTCTTCTTTATTTTCTCCCCTCAAGTATTCAGACCAAGCCTCGACATCTTCTTTGTATGCTTGTAAAGATAAATCTTTGTCTTTAAGAGCCTCTTCTAAAACTTCTGAAAGTTTTTCTTGTATTTTTTGTCTATCAGAACCCGCACTCTTAAGTGCTTTATCCAATACATACTCAAGTTGTGCTTCATCCATATCTTTAGAAAGATATTCTATAAAGTCATTTTTTATTAATTTTGTAGTATTTGGATTAGAAAAAGATTTCATTCCGTTCCACTGAATAGAAATATCTTCTTCGACCAAATATAATCACTCTCACATTAACCATTTAGCCCAAGCAGCACCTTTTTGAATTGCTGAACCCAAACCTAATCCGCTACTTGGAGGTTCATAACTCATTTGACCAGTTTGAGGGTCAATCCAATATGGGCGACCATATCCATCTGTGCCGTTTGGTGGGATAGGGTAGCCACTACCATTATTCATAGCACCATGCATTTGGTTGTATTGTTGAGTATTGCCAGTTAATCCTGCAATAGCCATCCCTGCCGATGGTTGCCCTCCATTAAATCCTTGTGATTCGAGATATTGTTGTTTAGCCATCTTTCTTTGATTAATAACTTCTGCATTTAACGCAGCCCCAAGAATCTTTTGAATATCTAAATCAATGTTTTCTTGAGTAATTCTTTCGTATTCTCTCATACATTCTGAATTTAATTCAATAGCACCGCCCGAAGTAGTGAAAGATAACTTAGAAAGCATTTGTGAAACTACTCTTTCTATTACATCTTCCATTAGTTGCTCTATCGCTTCAAAAAACATCTGTCCGTGATATTGAAAAAATTCCTCAACATGATTGTCTTGTAAAGATAATAGATTATTTACAGTTTTAAAATTAGCATCATTTTGTTGCTGAACTGCGTTCAATACTGTTCCATTACTTGTTCCTAATATGCCCATATTTATTCCTCTTTTTGTTCTTCGGGTAGTGGCTTAGTCACCTTAACTCCTTCTTGTATCATTAGGTAATTCAATCTATCTGTTAATATATTGATTTCCCCGACTATTTCAATCGCCTCATTCGTGGCTGACCTATTATCACGCATGGTAGGTGGCTTAATAAAATAACCTACTGATGTAAGAGAAGCAATATCAGTCTTACTTAAACTTGTAATTGGGCCACTTTTTAGTATATTAGGAACTCTCGGTTTAAATCCCTTATACTCCAAACCATGTTTTTCTGCCAACATCTGTTGGTCTAACACTTCTAATTGATTGAAAATAGAAGCATGTTTAGGACAATATGTTCCAAAAAGAGGCCGACCCTTTACTACTTTTTCTAATGGTATTGGTGGTCTTAGATAATCCCCTGCTTCCCAAATGTGATGAAATCCACATACAACACATCTTTCTTTCATGTTGAATTTTTTTCCAAATTTTATAAAAAGAAATTTTTTGGGTTCGGGTAATAGGATTTTAATTAATTCCTGTTTTTGTTTTTTTGGCTTAATCGCCATTGGTTTATATTCTGCTACAACTCCTGTTGCCCTTGCTTGTTGAATTGGATTCAAAAGCGGGTTAAATTGTTGTGGGGCAGTTTGTCCTATAATTTGTTGTTGATACATTTTTCATTCCTCTTTATATAAGTCTCGAAATTTATTATTAAATTTAGGTCTTTCTTTATATTCATCAATTATGTTAGACAAGTGTTCCTCAAAATCAAAATCTTCATCTTTTATTTGGTCTAAAGTAAGTTTAGCATAATATTCTTCAACTATTTCATTAAATGCTCTTTCTATTTCTTCATCTGGTATTTCTGGACTAAGATGTTCATACTTCGTTTCTTCAAAATTACCTATTGTCATTGAGGCTAATGGATATTCGTTATGAATCCAAAGTTCTTCATTAAATGGTTCATTTTGCATTCTATCTAAAATATCATCAATATCTTTTTTTAATATTCTTTTCCACATAGTAATCAGTAGTCCTTTATCATTGTAAGTATTCCTTTATACACCATTTCTGAATCCGATTTTGCCGAAACTATATACTTGAAACAAGGTATTCCTTTATCATTTAATTTTCTCATTCCATAACTAAAGGGCTCAAATATTTCATGTTTCTCTATTGGTTTGTCATTTTTGTATTTCTCTCCCCAAATATCATATTTATTTGCCCAAATACCTATTGCTAATGGATAGTCTATATCTTTTTTCTTTTTACCATCCGACCAAACATTAGAAGTCACTGTATCTACTAAATATTTCCATGCTACTTGGTGGTCTAAATTTGAAGTATTATCTAAGTGTCTATGGTCTATCATAAAAATAATATATTTTGGTTTTCGGGTTTTCATGTCTTTTTCCCATTCTTTCCAATAGATTGCTTCTCCTCCTAAATCAGCACTCCTAATTGTATGAGAATCCCCATCTAATTTAATATTTTTTCTTGTGGCTCTACCTCTACCAACTGTTCTATCATTTATTTGTGGAACTTCTCCTCTTGTTCTTAATTGGTGACTCATAGTTGTCTTTCCAACCATTGTTGCTCCATATATTCCAAAATTAATAGCATGAACTTTTTTATAAAACCCAACAACTGCTTCGGTTATTAGTATTGCGAAGCCCGTCATTAATGACATACATATCTCCCACCTAATGTTTGAATAATCCTTTAATAGAATCAATAATCCATCCCATTATATTTATATCAAAAACTCCCAAAATATTTCCTATAAGCAAGGCAGAAAGAGTTGCACAAGAACCCCAAAACCATGCTCTCATTTTCAAAAAGAAAACATCAGCAGAATGGGCTCTTTGTTGATTATACACAAAGTCGTTATCAGAAAATCCCATTAAATCAGTCAAGCCCATTTAACCACCTTCATTGTAATGTGGCTAAAAACTCACTCCCAACGGTGTTCTCTTCATCTTGAACTCTCGGTGCATAGAAAGCAGGAACACCAAATTGTTTTGCACTTTCTCGCATCTTTTGGCGTTGTTGCTCATCTCTTGATTTTCTTTCCCAATATGCTTGTATTTTTCTATCAAGAAGCCACATTTCTATTTTATCATTCAAAGCCAAATCAAATAGGGCTTTCATGACCATAATAGACCCTATTGTTCCTAACCCAAACAAAAATGAATGGGCTAATGGCCCATAAGGAAATCCTGTTCCAAATTGAGCGTAAGCAAATACATTTGCTCCGCTTAATGCTCCGACAAAAAGAATAGTCATTACTAATCTTGTATCTTGATTTAATGCTGCCAAATAATCACCTTCATGAGAACTCTACTGAAAGAGAAGCAGAAGAAGAACCACCCGCAGTTATTTGAACATAAATACCGTTATCACAAACTACATTGTGCATATCATATTCAACACTGTGAGTAAGAGCAGGATTAGTAGCAGCATAAACAAATCTTGTTATTTCTGTTTTGCCCGTTGTTGTAGTATTATCAGAATCCCATATTTTGATTGTCACATCATTAGCACCATCATGTGTTGCTACAATATGCAAACTTGTCAATAGGCTCCTAACTTTAGAAACTACTGTGCTACTACTAATTACTCCACTTGTCCTACAAACGCCACCCATAGTATCGCCTCATTCAATTGTTGAGAGCCAAGACTCTTAACAGTTTCTCTATTCCTCGACTACTTCTTTATCTTCTGATTTCTTTTTTGGTTTTGAAATCTTTGGTTTTGAAATAACTTTCTTCTTAGGCAAGAGTAGGGATGAGAGGGAAGAAGCGTCAGCCAATTCCTCTCCCATTACCCTACTAAGTATGCTTAGAGTCTTTTCATCAGTGTTTAAAACATCTTCTCTATCAGATTCTTCAAAGACAAACATTAGATTAGGGTCTTTAATTCGCATTAGAGCCCAATTAACTGGAACGCTAATTGGGACTCTTTTGCGAATTACACCGTATGGCGTGTCAAGACGACCAATGTTTGCTCTATCGCTTATAGTGACTTGAGGCAATTGAACACCTCAAAGATTACCATAAACTCTAATTCTAACTGCTCCTACATCGGTTGCGGTTAGTTCTACTCCTGTTGCTCTAACAAC
>Ga0208644_1000061_pt1 | contig 62821 bp, 66 predicted proteins | sample VirMetDEL_Nov_18_FD_184517 | JGI IMG/M metagenome (GOLD analysis project Ga0208644, IMG submission 184517) | Aqueous microbial communities from the Delaware River and Bay under freshwater to marine salinity gradient to study organic matter... | ecosystem: Environmental > Aquatic > Marine >...
GCCAACTAAACACGACGGCCAGCGGGTTAAATACGCGCATCACGGGCCTACAAAACGAGCTTGCTCAGACCGAACAGGACATTCTGGCCCAGGTTGCCAGAAATGAAGCCGCAGGTCAGTCTCGGGATACCGCTCTCCAGAACGCCATTACCTCGGTTGCCAACACCCAGAACAAGTCGACTGCTGACCTCACGGGCCGGATCGGCGCACTCGGTACCCAGCTTGGGCAAGAGATAACTTCGCTTCAGACTCGGCTTACAGAACAATTCCAAGCAGGTCTTGCTGGGGTATCTGCTGACGCTCAGGCCAAATACGATTCTTTGTCGGCCCAACAAAAGGCCGATGTTGCCCTACTCCAGCAACAAGGCATCCGGCTTGAAGATGCCATCAACACCAAGTACGGCGAACTCCAACAACAATTCCAAGCAGGTCTTGCTGGGGTATCTGCTGACGCTCAGGCCAAATACGATTCTTTGTCGGCCCAACAAAAGGCCGATGTTGCCCTACTCCAGCAACAAGGCATCCGGCTTGAAGATGCCATCAACACCAAGTACGGCGAACTCCAACAACAATTCCAAGCAGGTCTTGCTGGGGTATCTGCTGACGCTCAGGCCAAATACGATTCTTTGTCGGCCCAACAAAAGGCCGATGTTGCCCTACTCCAGCAACAAGGCATCCGGCTTGAAGATGCCATCAACACCAAGTACGGTGAACTCCAACAACAATTCCAAACTGGGCTTGAAGGTGTAACTGGCAAGCTTGCCACACTTGATGAAACTACCCGTGCGCGGTTTAACCAGCTAGATAAGACTACTCAAGATTTTGTGCTCCAACTTGGCACAACGAAAGAAGATCTTACTGAGCTTGTCAACGCCAACTATGGGCAGCTTCAGCAACAGATTACCGGGGTTCAGGCGGGGCTTGGGGAACAGATTACCGGTATCGGGCAACAGTTAGGGCAGCAAATTACCGGGGTACAAACCGGCCTGCAAGCACAACTTGCCCAACAAGCCCAGCAGGCCCAGCGCCAATCCAATGTGACGCAACTATTTAATATGCTTTCCCAGCCAGGGGCGCTATCGCAAAAAGTTGAAGTCAAAGCTGCAGAACCCGTGCGGCTAGGGCCGATGTTTGATATTTCCGGGGAAAGTATTTTTGGGGCAGGACAACAACTGTTTACCCCCTATTCGGCAGGTGGTGCGGTAAACTATGACCAAATAACCGATGAGCTTGTCAAGATCATTAGGGGTTAGTTATGGATGATGATTACGGGTACGAGGATTACGGGTACGACGACTACGGGTACGACGACTACGGGTACGAGGATTACGGGTACGACGACTACGGGTACGACTCTGGTGGGGGCCAGACGTTTACGTTTGATGACGGTAGCACGCTAACTGTTGACGCGAGTGGTAATGTAGTCTCCTCCACCGAAGCAACTGATACAACCCAAGATTCTTCTGGCCTCGCAAAAGTTTTTGCCGATGTTGCTAAATCTCTTGGGCTCAAGTCTCCTACCCAACTTGCTGCACTTGCGGGGGCGGCGGGGAGCGGATTATCTGCGCTTCTTAATAAGGGTGGTGGCCAGCGGCCTACCGGGTATATGGGCGGTATCCCGTCTTATACTGCGGTGCGAGAGCAAGTGCCCTACGCAGCCGATTCGGCCCGACGACCGGGAAGTGCAGGACGCCAATACTTTACTGATGTAAAATATGTTTCACCGACTGATGCAGCGACCGCGCAAGCTGCTGCTAAACAAGAAGCCGAAGGTATTGCTGGGCTTCAACAACCTGTACGTGCTGCTGCGGGCGGGTTAATGGGGTTAAAGTCGGGTAGATATTTGAATGGTGCGACCGATGGCATGGCGGATGAGGTTCCCGCCAAAATTGAAGATAGCCAAGAAGCCCGGTTAAGTCACGGAGAATTTGTTATCCCCGCAGACGTTGTTAGCCACATTGGCAACGGCAATTCCGAGGCAGGAGCAAAACGCCTCTATGACATGATGGCGCGGCTACGTAAAGCCCGCACGGGTACTCCCCGACAGGGTAAGAAGATTAACCCCGATAAGTTTATGCCCGCATAGGTGACCTATGGCAACCACTCCTCCTACCCCCACTGCCACTGCCGCACAAACCGGGGTTGGCCTCCCGCTAGGATCTGAATCATCCCTTTCTAGTTGGGCGGGACCGTATGTTACCGAAATGCTGGGTCGGGGGCAGGCTGTCTCAAGTATGCCATATCAGGCATACACGGGTCCGCTCACTGCTGGGCAGTCGCCGCTTCAGACTCAGGCATTTCAGGGTATCGCGGGGCTCACACTGCCCACAGCAGACATGACGAAGTATCGACCCGCAGAGTTTACTGCGCAAACCGCACAGCAGTACATGAACCCTTATTTGCAAGTATCTTTGCAGCCTCAGATTGACGAGGCCCGACGCCAAGCACAGATTCAACAGCAGCAGCGTCGTGGGGAACTTACTCGGGCTGGTGCTTATGGTGGGGGTCGCCAAGCCATTATGGAGTCCGAAGCTGACCGCGCGCTCATGTCAAACCTTGCAGGGATTACGGGTACTGGGTATAAAACTGCATATGATCTTGCCCGGCAGCAGTTTGAAACGGAGCAGGCGCGGCGCATGGGTGCGGCAGGGCAAGCACAACAATATGGTCTAGCGGGGTTGGCTGCGCAAACTCAGGCCGGAGCCGCACAGCGGGCGATGGAACAAGAAGGCATCAGCGCGGATATTAAGCAGTTTGAAGAACAACGAGACTATCCGTATAAACAAGTTCAGTACATGCAATCCCTTCTCCAGGGACTCCCGGTTGGGGCGCAGTCTTATACGTATTCTGAACCGTCTACTTTGTCGCAGATGTTGTCCGGTGCTGGAGGCATTGCGCAGTTGTATAAAGACATTTTTGGTTAGTCCCCCGCATCTACTCCCACGACCCCCACAACCCCCACTACTCCCGCTAAGTAGGGATCTATTATGATCAATCAAGACATCCAATCTCGTGTTGACGCGTTTCGGGGTAACCCTGATGTTTTGGCGCAGCGGTATCAGCAAAACCAACAGCTAATTGATCTGCTGGCACTGCAAAAGATTAAGTCCGAGAAAGAAGCCGCTGCACGCCAGATGCAAATGCAGATGGCCCAACAACAGGCTAAACAAGGCCAGCCCCCCACGGTTGCCGAACAGCGCGAACAAGAAGTTTTGGATCTTACAAAGAACGAAGTCCAACAACAACAAAACTCTTTGCGGGCGCAGCAACAACAGCAACAACAAGCCGCCATGCAAAAACTGCTTAGTGGGATCGCCGCCGCGCCGGGTGCGATGTCTGCCGCACAACCTCAAGCCATGGCTGCTGGAGGGATTGTTGCTTTTCAAGAAGGTGGAGATGTATCCGCAGCCGAAGAACGGCTTCGGCAAGCACAAATTGCGTTGCGTAGGTTTGGTGTTGTGCAGCGCGCACGTGACCCAGAAGGATATAAGACCGCACAACAAGAAGTACAGTCCGCCCGTGAGGCATTAAAAACTGAAAAAATTAGGCGTTTGCAAGAGCAAGAAGTAGAAGGTACCGCGCCCGTACCGATGCGTAGACTTCCGGGGATTCGGGGCTTACTCCCCGCCGCTGCTCCCGCCGCTGCTCCCGCCGCTGCTCCCGCCGCTGCTCCTGCTGCTCCACCCACTCCGCCTTCATTTGAAGACGCAATTAGGCAAGCTCGGGAGCAAGAACTTCCAGCAACGGCCCAACCCGAACGTCCTGCACCTCCACCTCCTCCCGCGCCGCGTCCTGCACCTGCCCCTACGGGTATTGCTACTGTAGCACCCCCTGCAACCCAACCCCCGGCTCAACCCGGTGCAGGCATGGTTAGTCCGGAAGAGATTGCTGCAGCCCAAAAAATGCGCATGGGGGCACTTGGCCAAGATCCTGAAGCAATTCGCCGTGCTCGGGCAGCCGAAGCCGCTGCCGCTGCTGGGTACACCCCCGAAGAGCGCGCTGAAAAAGAGCGCCGCATTGCTGAACTAGAAGCACTTCGTCCAGGCGCGCAAGATCTGCGGGATCGACGTTTGATTCAAGGTTTGCTTGGTGCGGGGGGCCAACGAGGCATTGGTGGGGTTCTTGGTGGGTATGGCCGTGCGTCTCTTGCAGAAGAAGAAAGGCAGAGAGAAGCGCAGCGCGCCTCTGTGCTGGAACGCCAAAAGATGTTAGACCAACTGCTAGAGGCGGGCCGTGCTGCGCGTATGAAGGGGTTTGACGTAGGCACCGCTGCGGAAAAAGATGTATTTGGGCGGCAAGAAAAAGCCGCAGGCGACATTACGCAGTTGCAGATGAAAGCGAAGGAGTTGGAGTCGCGGGGGTATGATCGGGAGAACGCCCTACAGGTAGCGCGGATTGGCGCAAACGCGTCTATGGCAAACGCAGCGGCAGCAAGAGAGGCAGCACAAGCGCAAAGAGAGGCTACCTTTGAAATGACTCGCTTTCAGCGTATAGATAACGTAAGAAAAAATCTCAACGCTTCGCTGATCGCGCTTCAAAAAGTAAAACAAAAGGAAATAGAAAACCTTGCCCTTGAACCCGACAAGAAAAAACAGGCGCTTGCTAGAAATACAATAGAGTTTAACTACAATAAAGACGCCAAAGAACTAGAAGATAACGCAAAAAATACAATTAAACAAATAGAAGCGCTTGTATATGGTGGGGGCTCGCGCGGGTTTTCTCTTCAAAGTACAACCCCTCCTAAGTAACGGGTAACTCCATGCCAATATATTCTGTCCGTGCTCCTGATGGGTATACGTACAATATTGATGGCCCTGCTGGGGCATCTGAACAGGATTTATTTCGTGCGGCGCAACAATTTATGCGCCAACGCGCTTTGGCAGAAAAGCCGGCGGAAGAAGACTCATATACAAAACGTCTTAAGGAGCTAGAAGAAGAGCGCAAACGCCTTCTTGCGGAACCTGAACTACCCAAAACTACTGCACTAGGGCACGTAAAAGAGATTTTTAAGGCGCCTATTCCGGGTCTTGTTGGTCTTGCTGAGAATGTAGCAACTGGTATCAGTGCGTTGTTGCCGGAAGAAACTGAAAAAGCCGCGCGTGAAAAAATCAAAGAAATTGCAGGGGTTATCAAAGAACCGTTTGCGGCGGCTCCGGGTTATGAAGAAGCTGTTTCGCGCCGTTTGTTTGAAGGTGTTGGGTCTACGCTACCGTTCTTTTTTCTAGGTCCATTGGGGCTGGCTGGGCGGGCTGCTGCCGCTGGTATAGGTGTTGCCGCAGGTGCAGGTGAAGCACGCGAAGCGGCAGAAGCCAAAGGTGCCACCCCCGAAGAACGCCGCCTTGCTACCCAACTAGGTGCCCCGACCGGCTTGCTGGACTTGCTTGCACCTAACATCGGGCCGCTAAAAGGCATAATCACAACGGCTCTTGCTCGGGGTGGGGTTGAGGGTGCTACCGAGGCTGCACAAAAAGTTGCCCAAAATCTTATCGCCAAGGGTGTATACGATCCGTCCCAGCCAGTCCTTGCAGGCTCGGGAGAAGAGGGTGCCTATGGCGCAGGGGTTGGTGCATTAACCAGTTTACTACTTGACTTGGCTATCCCCGGTCGACGCGCAGCCTACCGCCCCAAAGCAGAACCGACCCCCACTGCGGAACCGACTCCTACGCCGACGCCGGAAGCCACGCCAACACCTACGCTGACACCAGAACAGCAGGGCAGACAAGCCGAACTAGAAAAGACGTTTGCAGAAGGCCAAGCATACCCGCCGGGGCCGTTGTTTCCAGAAGAACCTACGCTATATGGTCCGAAACCCGAACCTGAATCTGAATTTCAGCTAACGCCGCCAGAGCGTGACTTGCAGGCTGAACGGCAACTAGAACTACCCCTTGAACCTGCGGTAGAAACCGCCCCGCGTGATGCACGCCAGCCCGACCTGATCGATGTTGCCGAGACACAACAGGCCGAAGAGCTTATACGTACAGAAAAAATGGCCCCCGTTGTTGGGGCTAGAAATGAAGCTGAAATAGCCCGAGTAAGGGCCAGACGTGCCGAAGAAGAGGCTGCACAAACTGCGGCTCAAGAACAAGCGCGTCTAAAGTTTGAATCAGACCTCGCCGAATTAGGCGGGCGGCTAGAAGCTACTCAACAGAAAACAACGCAGGACACACGTCTTCAGTTGTTGCTCCCCATCGTTGAAGACCCAACCGTAACGAACATCCCCCGTGCGTTTACTCGCGCACTCCGCGAGCAAGGCTTTACTGACCTTAAGTTTACAGACCGTGAACGCAACTTGATCCGTCGTGCGGTTGACTTTAAGCAAGCTGCCCCCGTAGCACCGGAGGTCGTGCCTAGCGCACCTGCCGATTTAACCGCCATGGAAGCGGCTATACCGGAAAAGAAAGAAGAACGTATACCTCAGCAGCCCAGCTTTCCAGGTATGGGCAGAAGAGGGGCTGCTGTCGAACCCGCCGCCGTTGAGCCTGAAGTTGCCGAACCTCCTGCACCGACGGTACTAACCCCCGAGGTTCTTGACCAAACGGGCCTACCCAAGCAATCCGGGTTCTATAAACAACTTGTCGGTAAAGACATGACCGACCCAGGGCAGGCTGCGCAAATCCAAGACGTCTTTTCTCGGGTTCAAGCTAACCCACGAATTACGGAATCTACTAAGCAAGCCGTTTCGGCGTTGGAAGGACAACGCTTCCGCGCGCTGGCAACCCAACAAGAAATGTTTGGGCCTCGGGGTGGGGTGTTGCCCACTGCTGTGCCTAAGAAAGGAGTAGAAGTTGGAGCCCCAAGAACTGTCCCAAGCGGAGTTGGAGTTAGCCCTGCAGTACCTGCACCAACTCGTAAACGAGCAAAGCCCGGTAAACCCAGAGCCCCCGCTGCCCCCGCAACTGAAGCACCTAAACGAGATCGATTGGCTGCTCGTAAGGAACCTGCTCGGGTGGTTGAACCACGAGAAGAGCGTAAGCCTGCTGCACTAACTAGGCAAGAAGCCGCAAGCCGCCTTCGTAAGGCGGGCTATGATCCAAAAGAAGCAGCAACACTCATCAAAGACAACACCGACCCGGTAACCGGTGAGGTGGACCCCAAAGCCATTAGCGAGGCTGTCTCTAGTTTCTCCAAACTCACCAAGGATGATGTCAATCTTACTCAGCCGCTATCTGCTGACGTACTAGATAGCCTGAAAACAAATGATGTATCGGGGGCGCTTGATGCGCTATCGAAGCAAACCCAAGGCGAACTAGGCCGAATTGCACGGGCGCTGTCGCGCGAGCTTCGCCGCGCTAAGATAGAAGTCATGATGGTCGACTTCAAAAAGCCTCCGCCGCTCGTAGAACGGTTGTTTGAGCGCGAGCCTGATGGTAGGACGGCATCGGGGTTTTACGCCACGTCTTCTGCAGGTAAGCGGTATCTTGTGTTGGACACCAATACAGGGTTGGATGCATGGACCCTGATGCACGAGGCGACCCACGCCGCAACCGATTCGGTACTAGAAAACAAGTCACACCCCATGACCGTGCAGCTGACTAAGCTGTTTGAGGATGTAAAGCCTTTGCTTGGCACGGTGTACGGGGCTGAAAATGTCAAAGAGTTTGCTTCTGAGACGTTTAGTAATACGTCGTTCCGGCAAAAACTGGCCGCGATCAATCTTCCGGGCAAACCCACCACCGCACTGCAACGCTTCGCCAACATCATCATAAACTTCGTACGCAATAAACTTGGCAAGAGCCCCAAGTCGCCCGAATCGGCGCTGGACGCTGCGGATAGCCTCATTAACAAGATCATAGCCACTAACCACGGGGATGCCGGGGTAGGTTCGTTGTACCGTGCGTCCTTCCTCAAGAAGGGGGATCAAGTTGTTGACGCCCTAGCCGAACGTATGACCAAGTTGCCAGGACTTACGCCAGAACGTATCGGGGTGTTCCATGACTTTTTTACCCAACGCGCGCCAAGGGTGACTAAGAACCTTGTCCGTTCCGCGTTGCCGTTGAACGCGCTCGTAGACGTTGCTAAAAAATACATACCCATGGCCCCCCAGGTTGATGAACTCGTCAATCTAAAGTCTGGTGCTGAAAATAAAATTCGGGAATCTATCGAGCCTATCGTCAAGCGTGCGCAAACTTGGGCAAGCAAAAACCCAAACACGGTCGATGCATTCAACGAGGTGGTCTATACAAGTACGTATTATCAAGTTGACCCGTCTAAGCCAAGATCTGTGTACAAGGGTAAGGTTGATAACGACGGGATCGATAAAGAAAAAGAGTGGGACAAGCTTCAGGCAGGGTGGAAGTCTTTGGGGCCAGAAGGGCAAGCGCTGTACAAGCAGATGCGAGAGACTTACTCAAGCCTTTATGACCGCATAAAGACCGTAATCGGCGCGCGTATTGATGCCGCTGCCCCTGATGCGGAAACTGCTAAGAAGGTGAAGGCAGAAATTTATCAGCGCCTTGCCAAACAAGGCCGCATTGAACCGTATTTTCCTCTTACCCGCACGGGCGATTACTGGCTGTCTTACAACGCGGTTGACCCACGCACAGGCAATATGGAGTTTTTTGTTGAATCGTACGAATCCGACTTTCTGCGCAAGCAAGCCATAAAGGACCTGCAGTCCCAGCCGGATGCACAAGCCTCTGACTTTAGCACGTTTAGGAACCTTGACCGGGCAACGTATAAAAACGCCCCGCCCACTTCGTTTGTCAACAGCGTGCTAAAGACATTAGATACGAACAAGGTTGATCCTGAGGTTACCGGCGAAATTATGCGGTTGTTCCTTAACAACTTGCCAGAAACTTCTTTCGCGCAGTCATTCCGGCAACGTAAAAATCGTTTGGGTTTTGAACAAGACGCCATACGTGCGTTAGAAACAAAGTCATTTAGCCTCGCCCGACAACTGACCAATATGGAGTACGCGGTTAAGTTCAATAAGCTACGCCAAGAAATGGAAGAGCACGTCCGCAAATCTCAGGACGACCAAGCGATTCCGTACTTTGAAGAACTTAGCAAGCGCGTAGATTTTGCAATCAGCCCGGACATACCTACTTGGTCTAAGATTGCTACGTCTTTTGGTTTTAACATGACGCTTGGGGCTAACCTGTCGTCAGCCCTGCTTAACTTGTCGCAAGTACCGCTTATTGTCCTCCCCTACTTAGGCGGGCGATACGGATATTCGGATACTGCCAAAGCCCTTGGCCGTGCAACTCGGTACTTCACCAATAGCGGGTTTAGCCGCGAGATAGAAATGCTGGTGCCTACAGAAGGCACTAAGGGGGAGAAGAAAGTAAAGACCCGAGCGTTCTTGTCTTTGGATAACTACGATTTTGCGGATGCCAAAAACAAAGACCTATCCCACTTAGACGCGCTTGTTAAGGTCGCGGGGGAGCGCGGGCAGCTTAACCGATCTATGATTTACGACATATTGGATGTCGACACTGCCCCGAATGTCCTGACCAAGATAAACGCTGTTTCCGGTTTTGCTTTCCATCAAGGTGAGCGGATGAACCGGCAGGTAGCCCTTGCTGCTGCCTACGAATTAGAACTACAAAAGCTGGTTGGGAAAGGCAAATCTTTTGCTTCGGCCAGCCCTGAACAGAAAGAACAAGCCGCACACAAGGCCATATACCTTACGGAACTTACTAACGGTGGGGTTGCTGCAGGGAGTGCTCCAAGGATTGCCCAGAGCGGGATAGGTAAAGTTGCGTTTATGTATAAACGCTACGGGGTCAGCATGTATTACCTACTGTTCAAGACTGCGAAAGAGGTATCGCAAACACTTGACCCAGAACTTCGTAAGCAGGCTATGCGCCAGATGGCGGGTATTTATGGCTCTTCTGCGCTTCTTGCTGGGGCGCAGGGGCTCCCACTCTTTGGTGTTGCTGCCATGGTCTACAACCTATTTGCAGGTGAAGACGAGGATGACTTTGAAACCGCCACGCGCAAATACCTTGGAGAACTGTACTACAGTGGGCTTGGTAACGCGCTTCTAGGGGTGCAGTTAAGCAGCCGAATCGGCCTAAGCGATCTGATTTTCCGCGACAGTATTTCTGCTGCAGATAAGGGCACTCTGTACACCATCATGGAACAACTTGGCGGCCCCGTATTTGGCACACTAAGCCGAATGGAGCGAGGGCTTGATTTGATCTCCGAAGGGTATGGGGCGCGCGGGGTTGAGCAGATTATGCCCGCTGCTGTTAGTAACGTCATGAAGTCCTTGCGGTACGGCACCGAGGGCACGACGACCCTTCGTGGGGATCCCATTACTGGGGATGTGTCCGATTGGAACGTATTTGCTCAGGCTCTGGGCTTTGCCCCCGCCGACTATATTCGGCAGATGGAGGAAAACGCAGCACTCAAAAAGATCGATAAGGCCGCAAACAAGCAGCGTACCGACATGCTTAGAAAATACTACATGGCCACCAGTTTGGGCGACTCTGAGGGCATAGCGGCTACCATTGAAGATATTCTTGCATTCAACGCTAAACACCCCGGTGCAGCGATAACCCCAAGTACGATTATTCGGTCTATGCGCCAGCACATGAAAACCTCCGCCGAGATGGTATCTGGGATATCGCTTAGCAAGAATATGCGGGCGGAACTTCTTGCCTCTGCCGCCGAATTCGACGGCGAGGACAAAGAGGACTAATCAACAAACCGGGCGCGTAGGTGGGTGCTACGTTGCCCGTCGGTAAACCCAATGGCGTAGACAAGCTCTGCAAACTTGTTTAGATCTTCTATGTTAGGCATGGTGTCATCGGGCCATATGCTGCGGGCGATCCGCATAACCGTATTGTAGTTAACATTATCATCCATCGAAGCGCGCTCCTTCCTGCCAAGCTTCCCAAGCAAGCTCTACTTCATAGTCCATGTACTGCCCAGGCCCTGCGTTAGTATCATGTTCAATAAACCGGACTACCTCCCGTTCATAGGGCGGCGCGCTAACCCACGCCTCAAATGCTTTTCGGCTCCGCCCAGGCCGATCCGCGTTTTTCTTTACTTCCTCAAGAAGCTCAGCAATGATCTGCCGATAGGTAGCAGCTGCATAAATGCACGGTTGCGCGGGCAAAATTAACTCCATTGCCCTTTCTTCAAGAGTGCCACTGAGTTCCATATTGTCGCTCATAACTTTCCCTACGTTAGTCTCCAAACACGAACCCCCCAGTAGGAAGATTCAACTCTTGTCGCAGTGGCTACCTGCCACCCCCTGCGCTTTGCTAACTTGCGTACCTGGCTAATAAGCAACGACGAGTTTATACATGGTATAAATACCGAAGCCCCAGGAACAAAGGCCGACCAATCAACCATAATCGGCACTCCGTCTGGGTTCAGTATGTTACGCCGAGCTTGCCATAGTGGGAGCAGTCTCCTAGGCGGTACCTTCCTGCGCGTCGCCATCGGTCAAGAACCCGTCCCTACATTCTAGGATAATAACCGCCGTCGGAGGGGCGTTGAAGTGTGTGCCCCGTCCTATCCTTGTCTTGTGCTTAAACGCACGCATCGGACCTTTAGATAGATCTTCCACGATGGAGTTATAGTTTAGTTGCTGCTTGCTGCACCATTCGCGGAATGGCTTTACGACCAAAAATAGCTTCTTGATGTCGTATTCGTACCGAGCAACAATCTGATTTCCTCTCGGTGTTGCTTCCGGCAAGATGAGATGGTCAATTCCTGTCTTTGTCTCGTTCGTAACGTCTGTGCTCCGGATCCGAAGCATGCTGTTGTAGTGCTCCCCAAGGTAGTCTGCGAGGATTGTTTCGGAATCCACCCCCGTGAGGTCTTTGACTTCCGCCTTAGCCCGCTTGAGTAGATCCCGAGCAAACGACGCCACCCCAGCTAGATTCCAATCAATAAGCCCTGCCTGCTTTGCCAGCATCAGCCCCGCCAGCGTGCGAGAGACAAGCACCGACCAGAACCGATTAGCAGACTCTAGCCCCGCTTGTTCATCCATCTTGCGCTGGACTTTTACCGCAAGTTCTTTAGCCGTGTCTAAATTGTTCATCACGTACTGGAGATACGGCACCCCGGCATGTCCGTAGTTTTCCTTGATCGCGTGCGTTAGCCTATCTGTTTCCTCCTTGGGGATTGTCACCTTCTGTACTTCATATTCGATAATGCGTTGGGCTTCTGCTTGGGGGAGTGCCTTATAACTGGAGATCCGATCAATCATCGACGTGTTGCCCGTCGTCCCGAACAACATCTTCCAGGGCTCCCCCCGCACGCGCTCCACGTTGCCTTTAGAACTTAGTCGATTACGCTGCATACCGCTGGATAACTGGTAAGCAAAGTCTGATAGTTCCTGCGGGCGCGTATTAGTCATCTCGTCCATGTATCCGACAAGGTTCTTATAGACTTCCGCGCGGTTCATCTTAGAGTTATACGTATCACGGTCTTGCAGAACTATAAGATCCGGACTACCCCACACCGACGCCCCTGCAAACATCGCAGTAGTCTTGCCTAGCCCCGACCCCTTAGACCAGACGTGAAAAGCCGCTGCATTGACGGGCTGAAACTCCATCAACACCGAACCGAACGTCAAACCAATCATGAACTGATGCAGTTCCAGCCCCGGTCGGTTGAAGAACGCCATGACTTCTTTCCACGCCTCAAACGTACCGCGCTTGGCAAACGCAGGAAACAGCCCAGAAGTCGCCACCGCTGGCGGATTCGGCGTAACCCGATCCTTGAATACCTCCATATTGCCCAGCACAAAAGACGTGCCCTTGTTGTCAGTCCATCCGAACTGCCGTCGTGCTTCCGTTGCTTCGGCCTTAAATTGAAGTTCAGTTACCCATCGCATCGTGTAATCCATCAAATCAGCTACGTTAAGTAGGGCAACGCCTTGTGCTGCTAACTGTTTTCGGAAGTCATCCTTTGAACTAACCACTGTCAGAGGCACCGTAAACTCTCGCAGTCCATCCCGAGGCAGGTGCAATCTCATAACAACGGCTTCCCCATTCTGTGCGTCCATGACGCGGCGCACTACGTAGAGATCGTTTACATAAACAAGTACGTCTTTAGTATCCCCGTCTTTGAGTTCAACCTGTTTCCATATCCCGCCATTCTTACCCCTGAAATACGGGCTTGGGTATTTGGGTATGGTCACAATTTCCGGTGCCGAATTCGGCGACGTACTAGGTGGGGTAACGTGGACTACGTTGTCTTGCTCGGTTGCTTCGGCTACTTCCTTGCCAAGCGAGATGGGGGATTTAATCTTCTCCCAGTGCTGACACCCGGTGCATACCCCCGGACGCTCTTTATTAAACCATCCGCAAAGATACGGCCCCTTGATTAAAGAAGCCTTATATTCGGTTTCTTGCTGCGTGTACCCTGGGTACCCTGCGGATATCTTATGGATTGCCGTCTCGCCGTCTACACAGAACTTGGCAACCGACAGCCCCGCCCGCCACAGCGGCTCACTGATACCCGCCTGATTAGTGATAATTTCTTTGATGTGCGCGCACCCAGACCCTTGCGCGGTCTTGAGCACGATAGTCTTAAACCGACTGGTGTAACTTCCGGCAATCATCTGGGTCACCGGATCAAGCGCTACAGGTAACGCCACAGGCGGCACGGACAGCACAGGGGCATCCACACCACCTAACCGCTCGACGAACACCGAAACCGGCGTAGCCTCACCCAGAGCACCCACAATCTGTACTGTGGTTGCAGGATCATCCTTAAAATTCTTGGTGCCGGGTACCCGTAAGATCCGCGCCGAATCGGCAGTCACTGCAGGGTCGATATGTAGTCCAGACTCCAGACAAACAGCTTTGAACTTTTCTGCTACCGGCTTCCACTCGGCGGCAGACATAGGGGACTGCAAGGGCCAATACGCGTGAATACCCCGCCCCGAATTGACCAGCGTCGGGCGAGGAAAGTTATGATCTTTACAAAAGCTTCGTAGGGCCGCTAGTGCATTGACTTGGGTGTCATAGCCTTTGCCTTCCCCACAATCCAAATCGACAAATAGGGACCGCATCTGCTCGACGTTTTCGGCCTTGCGGTTGTCGGCAGTTTTGAACGCGCCCAGCGCAAAGTAGGCATCAAACCCATTATCGGCAAGTAGGTTTGCGCTACCCAATACGGCGTCTAACTCGGTGTAGAACTTTTGTATTATCTTCTTATCTGTACGCCTGGAAGCCCATACGCAGTAGTACCCACAATCCCCTAGCACTCCTCTTAAAAATGTTTGCACGTCCATGCTGACCATTAGGCAAAGGGGGAGAAAAAAGGGGCGAGCCATGCCCGCCCCTCGCCGTCGAGAGACTACTTAGTCATCCCACTGGGCCAGCATCTTATCTAAGTCTGCTTTTTCTTCAACCGATGCCGAGGTCTTTTTCGCCGATACTTTAGGCTCAATAACCTCTTCTTCTACTGGCGCTGCCTTAACTTCTTCCTTGGCCGGTTCAGCTTTCGGCGCGGGTTTCGGCGCGGCTAGCGCAGCCTTTCCGGGCATGTTGCCGTCCACTTGCGGCACAAGCATAGAGATTGCCTTGACCGTCGTTTCATCTTCGCGCATCTCAAGGGCTATTTTCAACTCGGCTTCCGTCAAGGGCCTCACAGGCTTGAACACAAGTTTAGGCGTCGGGCTCGACGTATCAAACCGAATCTCGGTCACGATAGCAATAATCGGGGTGTTGTGTGCCTTGAGATGGCGACCGTATGCCTGCAAGGGCATCTTGCCGTTTTCGGCATCGCCGAATACTGAGGTCGCGGGTAGCGCTAGTTGATAAACCTCGCGCTTATCCATCTCCCCTTCGATCATAATTGCAGTGCGCTGCTGGAATCGGCACGCGCGGGACTCGCCTTGCCCGGAACCCTTGATGTTCTGTTTACAGTCCATGCACCGCTGGGCCTGCTTCGTATCTTTGGGCACGTCTGCATCGGGCACGCGGCTATCCGAAGACCAACATACCGGGCGCGGAGCTTCACCTTCAACATACGGTGAGTTGTAATAGTTACGGGACACCGGGGCCGCATTGATGAACACGACATTCATCGCACGCTCATCGCTCGTGCGAACTTCTTTACCGCCCACAATCTCACGGAACACCCCGCCCTTGATGCTCAGGCGACGCAAGCCCCCGCCGCCCCCTGCCAGCATGCCAGTCAGGTTATCTTCAAACCCAGACAACATCGCAGACAAATTCGTCGGGGCGTTACCAAACAAAGTCATGGCGTTAGACATTAAACTCTCCTATTAGATATCTTCGTCAACTGCCGTAGCGGAGGCAGTGGTGGGGGCGGGTTCAACAATCACGGGGGTTTCAGGCACAGTGGCTTCTGGTACCGTGAAGTCTAGTTCCATCTGTACAGGGGTGGGCTCCACCTCAACCGGCACAGGCTCCGGCGTAACAACCTTGGGGGGAAACATTGCCTCAGCAACCCGCTGCAAGTTAAACCGATACGTCTGGCCGATCTTAATATACGTGCTTTCCGGCAGCTTACCTCGGCGCAGCCAATTCCGCACCGTCGACACAGACACCGAAAAATAATCTGCCACCGAATCAATCGTACAAAGTTTCTGGTCCACTTCTACTTTCTCCTTACAGTAATTGAGTATTCACTATCTACGTTTAGCCCTGGGGGTACTAGATCAGGATTATTTTCTATGAACTGCTTCACGTTGCCTTGGTGTAGGCGCTTCTCCAGCAGATCCGGAGCGTTGTTCTCAACGACGAACCGCCCCATGGACTCCCAATCATTCGTCCAATACCGAGTCGTGACCGACCGATAGAACAACCCTTCGGTGGTCTTTACACTCTCAACATTCTGCACCTTGCAATAGTTCAGCAAGAGTGCCTTAACTTGCGACATTTGGGCCTTGAGAGCCTTCTCTTCCGCATCATACGCAGCCCGAATTTCACCTAGCCGCGCGTTCATCTTCAAATACACCTTCACCAACTTCTCAACCGGTACTGCTTGTTCGTCGCTCACTGATATCTCCCGCAGTGGTAGGGATTTCTATTATGCTGCCTGCCTTTCACTTATTCAAGTAGATTTTTATATAATTCGACTATTTTTGTGTGTACGTCGATTTTATTGTCTAATAAGTTGTATATGTGTTTTTCTACATTAGAACCTTGTAGTTGTACGATAGTCACGGGGTGGTGTTGGCCCGGACGGTGGACCCGCGCGTTTGCTTGTGCATAAGTTTCCAGGGAAGCAATCGGACCCCACCACACCACGGTATCTGCAGCAGTTAGGGTTACTCCATGCGCCGCAGCCTGGGGCTGAATTACCAAAACACGGGGGTCATCACTTTGCTGAAAACGGCTAAAGATATCAGTTCGTCTACCCACAGGAACTTCACCGCTAATAACATCATTGGAAATATCATCTCCGGTTAGCCTTTCTGATAGGATTTTTATAGCGTGCTTAAACGGTACAAATATAAGAACTTTGTTGCTTGTCTCTGCTATGACTTCTTTTAGTACGGAGTATCGGTTGTTGATGTCAAACTCTAGTATCTCGCCGGAATTGGAGTAAACCGCCCCAAGAGATATCTGTAGCAGCTTAATCATGTTCGTTGCGGCGTTCACTGCTGTAACTTCTTCCCCGGCAGCTTGGATGACCATTCGGTTTTTCATGGTCGCGTAATATTTTTCTTGCTGCTTAGATAGCGCCACCATGCGCTTTACGTAGGTCATGGGGGGCAGATCCAAACACTCGGCCTTGGTGAACCGTATGGCGGGCTGTAGCGCGTTGTAGACCGTCTGGGTTGCCGTGCTCTTCGGCACCCACTTAAAATTGGTCAGCTTGACCATGACCATATCGCGGAACGAGGTAAAGAACTGCGGCACCCCCTTAGGATTAACAAGCTTAGCCAGCCCGTATGCATCCACGGGGGACTGCGCCGCAGGTGTACCCGTCAACATCCACAACCACGTCTCAGGCTTGATCAGCTTGTTAAGCACCTTCCAGCGCTTGGACTGTGCGTTCTTATAGTGTGTGGCTTCATCCGCAACGATCAGGTCAAACCCTGCGGCGGCGATCTCATCAGCAACGATCTCCACCCCGTCATAGTTAATGATGACGAACTCAGCGTCACCTGAAATTATCTTCTTGCGCTTAGCCGCCGACCCGTAAGCAATGTCGACCGACCGGTGCATAGCAAACTTAAACAAGTCCGCACGCCAAGCGGAGTCCATGATAGACAGCGGGCAAATAATAAGCACGCGCCGAATTCGGCGTTGGGACATCAGAAAATCTGCCGCCCAGATAACACTTCCCGTCTTGCCCGTACCCTGCTCGGATAGGCAGAACGCTCGGCGATGCATCGTCAAAAACGCTGCGGTATCTTTCTGGTGTGCGAAGGGGCGATGCTGTCCGGGCCAATCATAACGACCCATGATCGGGGAAGGTACGTTCTTTATCCCCAAATTCTTTAATACCTGTGCTTCTTCTACGCCCCAACTTACAAGTACGTCTTTGTTGTGCAGTACTGCGCTTTTGGGGATTATGGTCGTTACGCGCGACGGATCACGCAGGCGAAGCTTAAGCGCCTTGTTGTTTATGATTTCCAAGATGTCCTACTTATAAAAGCAAAGCAGCGAGGTAGAGGTCTACCCCGCGTTAATCGTGGGCTAACAGTATCGCGTAACTGGTATCAGGTCAAGCGGGCTTTTTGCCGTTGCGGCTTCTATTTTTACTTGGGGCTTCTAGCGTGTACCCGTCCGCGTTCGTGCCACCTTTGGATAGCATCTTCTTGTGTGATACGTCCTTGCCCGTGCGGTCTACACCCTTGGCATCCAGGGCTCGCCGCGCCCGTTGCCTCTCCATTCGGTCAGGTAATTCCCCACGCTCTTTTTGTTTTTGGTATTCATGTTTATAGGGTCTAGGCGACTTGGTATACGGCATCATCCATTCCTTCCGTTGTGTGGGCAGGCGAGCACAACACAGTGCTTCTTACAGAGCCCCGAGGGGCGCGGGTTCCATACGTTGTTTATGTAGGCCGACTGCATTCGTGAGTAGCCCCGCATCCATTTTTGCCACAACGCAGACTCGTCTGTCCTAGCGTAATCGGCCTTGGTCATGGCTTTTGCTACAACAAACAACAGCGCAGCCTTAATCTTGACCACCTGGGGAAAGTGCTTGAATACCGCAAGCGCCATCAACTCCAACTGCCCCTTATCCGCGTACTTCGCGCTCTTTCCGGTCTTGTAATCCAGCACGCGGGCGGTACCGTCATCCTCAATAATGATCAGGTCGGCAATGCCCCGCCACCATGCTGCCTTGTCTTTTATATCGCAGGGCTCCAGATCCCGAGTCAGGGCCATCTTGAACTCGCAATACTTCTGCCCTGGTCGGTGTTTGAGGTTATCAAGCGCGCTCTTGGCATACCCAAACTGCGCGGGCAACGGGGCTTCCCCCTTAACATACTTCTCTGCCGCCTCGTGGAAGGCCGTGCCGTACAGCAAGTGCTCGGCGTTATCGTCTTCCTTGAAGTCCCGTACAACCCTAAGATGGTAATACTTCTTTGGGCACTGATCAAAAGTCTTGATCGATGAATACGACCAAGAGGGCGCTTTGTTCGGCATTACCCTATCCTTTTAGTTATTTACTACCTACCCATAAGCTGTCTAGGTTATTCCTTCTTTGCCTCCACCGCATAGATACTTCGGCACGGGTAAGCTTAGGGTTTTTCGCATCTGAACCTTCCCCCCATGCAAACAACCGTGACCCGTTCTTAGTCCGAGGTGTCTTTACGTACCCAACAATATGGACAAGCTTTGCTTGATGAAGCACTGACACCCAGTATCTAGCACTCTGATAACTTGTCCCACCGATGCGAGACATTTCTCGGACCGTAAGCGGGCGCTTAGTAAACTCCTTAACCACTGCGGCTAGTTGAGGATACGATACTCTACCCGACATTTGGCAACCTCTTACGGCTCCCCATAATATCTTTCTGATACCGCTTCACCGTTTCGACGATGTTGGTCGCGGCGGCGGATGTTGGCGTAAACTTGCCATCCAATATGTACTTACCCCGCGAGCGAAGATATTCAATCGCAGCCATGCGGCGTTCTTCTAGCATATCCATTAGCAGTCTCCGTATGATCTACCAACACCTGATTCGCAGTTTAGAGGCAGCCCCGTAGCCCACGCGGGTGTCCAGCGCATGCACTCCTCGACGTACAACTTAGCCTCTTCAACCTCGGCGTCACGTACTACACATGCAATAGCGTCATGCACCGTCAGGACAACTTTATACCGTTGCCCAATCTTCAACATTTGTTCAGCGATAATGCACCGCGCAAGCCCCTGGCAGACGTTCTCAATGACTTTGCCGCCGTAGATCCTAGACGGACCCTTGCGGGTCATGTACTGAAACTGTATACCCTTGTCCGATTCGGTGAAACTCAGATCGGTGTAGCGCATCAGCAACCCACTCGGGAAGCGAATAGCGCACTCACTAGGCACTATCTCCAGCACCCCAGGACGGCCCAGCGGAGCAGTCCCCCCCATCACCAGCGCGTGCAGGACGTTCTGAGCCTGCACCCAGATACGCTTTATCTGGTCATTCGTGCGGCGGTAAATATCAACGATGCGCCGAGACTCGTCAAGTTCAATGTCAGTTCCAAACACTTTTAGTTGATCTTTGAACTTCTGTGCCCCCATACCATAGCCGCAACCGAGCACTACACATTTTCCTACAAAACGTTCTTGTTTATCAATTTCATACTCTGGTTTACCATAAATTGCGGAGGCCATTTTCTTATATACATCTTTGCCTTCAGCAAAAGCAGTGATTAGATCTTCCTGCCCTGCCAGCCACGCCAACACCCGAGCCTCAATCTGTGCAGAGTCACAGTCGATGATGCTGTACCCTTCGGGGCCCTTGATAGACTTCTTCAACTTATTGGCGTCTGCGCCCCGACTCGGCAGGTTCTGCATGTTTATCTTATCGTCACCACCAAACCTGCCTGTATGCGCAGCGTAGTACCGAATCGGTATGGGCATTACCCCACGCCCTGCAATCTCAATGAACCGCTGGGTACGCGTCTCTTCCAAGGTAGACTTAGTGCCAAGCCTAGCGGCCACGAGTGCCTGCACCCGGTCGTCAGGATGCTCCGCGAGTGCCTTGAATGCCTCATCGCTCTTGGCAAGCGCGTATGTATCTTTACCGGTGGTCGGGCTAACCTTCATGGGTGGGGCTACACCTAACGACGTTAGCACCTCTGCAAACTTCTGGTTGCTCATCAATTCGGCTCTGTCTACCCCGCAGGATGCAAGCAGGGCTTCCTTACGCTCGCGCGTTTCGGCCAAGTGCTGTTCCAAAAGATCTTTGTCCAACTCAAGCACAGGCTCAATAAACATCCGCAACGTCTGGTCAATGACCCGCAGTTCTTGTTTGGGAAAGTTACGCACCATCCGGTTAAACAACCGATACGTAAGTTCTACGTCGTTGACGCAGTAGTCCCCATACCGAGAAAGCTCTTCTTCGGTGAAATCGGCGCGGCGCTTACCCAGGGCTTTTAGTACCTCGGTGCCCTTCTCCCCCAACTTGTACCGCTCGGTCAGCGCACGCAGCGAGCCTCCCACTTCCACCCCATGCAACGCGCGCCCCATGGAGAGCGTATCCGCCCAGATCTTAGGCTTAACCCCAAAGTGCCATCCTAGTATGGCCCCGTCGAATAGGGTGTTATGCGCAAGCACCATGGCGTTCGCCCAATCAAACTTCTGTAGGTACTTACGCAGCGCGGCGTGTGACCCGCTCGCCCATTCCGTCGGCCCATCGTTGACCTTCACCCCCAGCCCGATAACTTCAAACAACGAACTACGTACATACTCCTCGGTTGTAATCTTCGACAGGCTGTAGTCTTTGTCGTAATAAGTTTCTAGGTCAATTGTTATTAGATCCACTCTGATTCTACCTCTTTTAGTTTCTGCATGTAGTGCCTACACTTGCCCAAGTCGTCCGAGTCTTTCTTACCCGCGCGCATACTGTACTTAATAATGTTTCCTTTTAGGAATCCTATAAACTCCTCCCGAGTCAGCACCGACTCCATGACGTGCCAGGGCTGCACACCTAGCTCGTGGTAGTGGTCCCCACCAATTTGAATGTCATCCGCGTTCATACCAACGCCTCCTCTACTGGGTTGTTCTTTGCATCCCACTTCGCAAGCTCCTTAGGATCCACGGTACCGAAAGGCCACTGTGGATAAGGTTGGTCGGCAGTCCAAAACTTCTTTTCGTCAACATCCAACATCACGTTTGTTTCTCCACCCCATTTCAAGTGCTCGCTCATGCTACCCTTCCCAAATGTCCCGTAATTTATCCGCCGTAAACGGCTTCCTTAGCATACGAAGCGCCTTATGTTCTATTTGCCTCACCCTCTCGTACGATACACCCAATTCTTGGGCTAACCCGTCGAGGGTTTTTTCCTCCCCGTCCAACCCGAATCTCCCACGGATAACCCGCGCTTGTCGCGGGGTAAGTTTTGAAAGCACCGTGTCGATAGCCGCCCGGTTCTCTACCTCTATGAGTTTCTGCAATGGAGAACTTGTTGTATCGGGGAGCATTGGTAATATCTCTTCAAACGACATATCCACATACCCCGTGTTTTTCTCAAGTGGGGTAAATTGCTCTTCTGAAAACAACACGCTCAGGGGGGTGTTAAGTACAACACTCAACCGCTCCGCTATCGGTCGCCAATCACCGTCTTTATACAGAGGTGAAAATTTTAGATTTACCAAACCCCCAACAGCACCTGGGTGTAAATCGTTCGCTACACAGAACGCATGCACGGTTTTGAACCCGGCCTTTTCAATGGCGCGAAGTAGGTTTGCGTTTTTTACCTTTACAAGTAGCCTATAATCTTTCATAGCGCCTCCCGTCGATCCGGGCGAGGGCGGCTCGGGCTATGGCTCCACACTCCTCGCTCAGCCATCAACTTCAGTCCCCGCTCCGCACCCATACCCAACAAGCGCGCCTGCTCAAGGCATTCAAGGCACTGTTCCTGTTTGTCGCTCATTTCTTTATCACCTTTGCTTTTTTGGCTTTCATCTCCGCTTCGACAAGCATTACTGCTTTCTCCATATCCTTAACAGTCACTACTTCTAACTGTGCATCATGAAGATCTATTGCGTCATTTAGTGCCTTCATCTCATCTGCTTTCAGAATGTACTTATCCGTAGCAGCGCCACGAGAGCACACCGCGTACAAGGCATCTAGCCCCTGACGCAATTCGGCGTCGTAATCGGCACCAAACCCCAACCGATACAACGCTTCCGACACATTCAGCGCAGATATTAGACGATCCATATCCGCACGACAAGCTTTCCCACGCGTTAAATTTGCCAAAGATGTGTGTATTTTTATTTTTAGGTTAATTACGTGTGGGCTATGTTTTGCTAGTAGTGTCATCCCTTCTAGCACGTAACCTACCGGGTTGGTGCATATTGGCTTGGGCTTATACTTCTTACTGCGCTTTCTCATAGCCGCTCTAGCACCGATGTCACGTACTCCACATTCTCCTCGTTAACAACCCACGCGGCACCACCACACCGGGTAATCTCATCGATGTTTATAGTTTGTAACTCTGTAGGCTTATTCTTGCCTGCTTTGCACTCAATGGCAAAGAACTTGCCCTTATAGCAACCGACAATATCAGGAATCCCGCTGCGCCCAAACCCACCCGTTACGGGGTAGAAGTAATACGCCTTCAAAGCTTTCAACTGCGAAACAACTTTACGCTTAACTTTTGACTCTGGCGTGTTGGCCATAGCAATCTTTCTTAAGAACTGGCATCAAAGACGCCAAGAAAAAAGTCGCGGGGTGTTAGCCCGCGACTAACATTACTCCACAACCCAAAACACATCCTCTAGGATGCGACGCCCCACACCTTCAATAAACTCCGTCGGGTAGTCGCACGGGCACATGCGCAGCACGGCTAGGCGCTCTTGCATCCACATGGGAAGATCTTTTACGCAGTCATAGTGCCCGTTAGCTACACTGCCCATAGCACCTAACGATAGGACAACAACCCCCGTACGGTATGTTGACACCCGATAGATGTTATCCAGAATCCCAGACATGCTCACTCATCCCCTCGCCTCTCCACCCAATACACCCGGTCGCTGAGCTTCAGGCCCACCCCGGACACCCCGTTATTCGTCCCTGCCATATCCAGCAGGGTTATACGCCCAGCAAGCGTCTCGGGTAGCTCGTCAATCTTGTATCGTTTAATTAGGGCGGTACTGTTAGTAATATCCTGCGCATCTTTTTGCGCAACGTCGTATATGTCTAACACTTCTGCCATCTGCTCGCCGCACCTGTCAATGATACGCACGTACCATACGTGAGCATGCAATGCTTCTTCTTCCACCGCCGCTTTTTTCTTCGCTATGTATTCATCGACCGCTTCGCATAAGTTCCTACTAGCAAACACATGCCCGGCTTGACGCAAGCCTACAAGTTCATCCAAAACATCTGATCGTAGTGCCGACAGTATATTATTTGAGGCCCTCATCTCTGCCACTAAAGCCGCAGTTTTATCAGCATATACCAGCCCCCTGAAAACAGACAGGGCCAGCGCGGCTTCCTCCGCTTGGGTATACGGGCGAAGTTGTTTCTTGGCTTGTGCGACGATGGTATTAATATTCTCCGAGTGCTGCATGTAGTGCTGATCGCGCCAGTCCTTGTACTTGCTATTTTGTACCCCCCGTGCGTAGATCATGTACGCAGGTAGGTAATCTTTTCTTGCCCGAAACCCTCCATATCCAATCTTTAACATCGCATACTGCTGTGTCGGCACGTACAACCAAGCAGAGGTGGCACCACCCCCTATGTCCCCCCCGAACGCACCAGGTACGACACCGATTTCCAGTTGTGGGTGGATAAGTTTAAGCTTGGTGTAGAACTCAAATACTTCCTTGCGGTACAGGATGCCCTCGTGGATATGTGCTTTCGTGTTCCCGGTCTGAGTTGTTACCAAGTTCGCAAGCTTCTCCCGCCGATGTGCGGTTTCTTCCACAATCTTACTTACCAATACGTGATCGTATCCCATCGTATATCTCCTTATTGTTTGTTAGTCGTCGACTAACACGCGTTTACCTACGGTCGGCTGCGCCCTGTCGTTACCCACAATGCACCACAACACCGGAGCACCCCACTGCTGAGCAGTGCCCCAGTCCGACCCGACATATCCATCAGTTAACATCACCACCGCTTGCGACTTCACCGCATGCTTTTGCAGGTACTCATAAACACACCGCACCGATGTACCCCCACCCCCGGCAGGCTTGGTTGAAGATGTCAGATTCTGTACTTCATCCCCTACATACTTCTCATCACGGCACACCTTGGTGTCCCAGTACAGTAACCGAACACACTCGGGCTTGACCGTATCGCAGATGCCCTTGACCTCCCCCAGGAACCGGGACAACTCCTGATCCCCGATAGACCCGGACGTATCGATGCCGATGACCAGGGTGCCTACTTGTTCACTCACACCGGATGGCATGTAATAGCCCATGCTAACAAAGCGCCGGTTGGGTCTACGCCACGTCGAGAAGTTGTTGCCCGTACAGGTAGAACTAATGAACTCCCGCAACGCTTCGCGCCAGTCCACCTTGGGTTGCAACAACTCCTGCAAGCTGCGATCCCCACCCGATCCGGTCTTACCTGCGAGCAACGCACCTTGGCGTACAGCTTGGTCAATGTCTCGGGCTAACTGCTTAACCTCCTCCTCGTCCATCTCCCGCGCACCGTCCCAGTCGTGGTCGTCCATACCCTCGCCACCGCCACCGCCCCCCTTCCCACCATCGGGCAACAAGTTAAATACTTGTGCGGTATCCATGCCCCGATACTTCTCGTCGACCAAGCCCTTAGCAGGCATCTTGGCGAACCCATCAGCGTTGTCATCGACGAGCTTGATATTTATTACGTAATCGGTTGCGGCATTGGCCTTGCCAGGGTTCTTATCGAACAGGTGCCGCCACGTCGTCAGGTGCCGGTAGAGCTTGTGATAGCACTCATGCAGCACCAGGAAACGCAATTCGGCGTCGTTGATCGAGTCAACAAAGGCTCGCCCGTAATACTCATCCCGTCCGTTAGTGCATGCGGTCGGCACATCATCGCGCACGGCCCGGTCCCCGATCATCAGCACCCCAGCCAGGGCGACGTACTTCGGGTTCGCCATGATATCAACGATTGCCTTATCAAGGCGCTGCTTTGCGTCTAGTTGCTTACCAAACATAACTATCTCCTTACTTCTTATCAGCGGCGAATAGGTACGACTTCTGCATAGCCCATTGAGTAAACTTCTTGTTGGTCATGATCAGGGACTGGTTCTTGTACTTCGGTGCCCTCACACCATTGGCGAACAAGCCTTGGGCTTCGGCATCAAGGCGCATCATGTAGTCCATCCAAGCATCCACCCAGTCACGCTCGATCACGGCCAGCGTGCGGTAAACGACCATACATACGGCAGCGGCAGATGTCGGCACGGGGGCTTGCAGTGGGGCTTCCTTGATCTGCTTCAACGTCGGCAACTGATCCGCAAGGGCTACGAACGCAGCCAAGTCCATCGCCGCACGCTCGCCGATTGTGCCGATTAGCAACGCGGTCAACGTCTGATCGTCGAACTGATCCCGAATCTTCATCCAGTCGGATGCCGCCTCCAGTGACCGGGGGGTGACAAACGCGGTACGCGTCGACCGAGGATGATAGATGTACGGGTTATCGTCCGGGCTCCCCACGTCCTCAAACGAATGGAACAACTGGGGGTTATCTTTACACCAGCCTAGCAACGTGTGGTCTACACCGTTGTTGATACCCCACTCGATCCACTCCATGTTGGTCGATTTACGCCCGGTCAGGATACTGATCCGGTTTCTAGCATGGGGAGGCAGCAGGTCGCCCACACCTTCCGCACCTAAATTTGTTGTGGCAAACACAATCGATGACTGACTCAACGTGTATGAGCCTAGCTTTCTCTCCAACATAAGTCTTAGCATGGCGTTCTTTACCGCCGGGTTGGCCTTGCCGTATTCGTCGATCATCAGGATGATCGGTTTGTTCAGGTGCAACCCCAACTCCTCGTTCGTGACGTATCGCACGAACCCCTCATCGTCGATGGTCTGCAACTGCGGGATGGTGATGTCGCCCAAGTCCTTGGTCGTGCAGTCGAAGTAGCACGCCGTATGTGTCGGCAACGCTTGCGCCAGGACTTTGAGCAGGCTTGACTTGCCTGTGCCCATGTGGCCTTGAACGAGGATTGTGCGCTTGTCTCCACCCGCAAGGATGGCTTTCTCGATCTGGCCCAGGGACAGTGCGTACATAGCGGTTGCAGTAGACATGATGTGTATACGTCCTATAAGTAATTGGTTACGTCAAAAGATGTTTACGTATTTGTATCGTGTTAGTCGCGGACTAACGTGTGTTAGAAGCCCATACCCGGCAGGTTGTCGATGATCTGGCGTACCTCATCAACTTGACGCTTTGTATCAGCACGCAAGTGAGCATCTGCGCGCAACGCATCGGGGGTAATACCTTGCAGCGCGTAGCGGATTCGGCCTTGCGCCTCGGTCATTGCCGGGTCACGTGTAATGTTGCACACCTCCATAAGGTCGACGATATCCATGACGTTACTGACGAGCGTGTCCCTAAAGATCTTCTTACTGCTCACGTCGGTGTAATCCAACTTGTCGCTCATCTTGGTCAACGCATCATATGCACGACGCCATACGTCCTTCATGGCATCTTGGAACTGTGCCTGATAGAACTTATCGTACTGCTCCCGCAGGGCTTGCTGTGCTTCCTGCTCCATGTCGAGCCGCCAGTCACCCGCCTCGGCTAGGCGGATATAGTTCAGCCGATACTTAAACTTGAACTTCAAACTGTCCGCACTCGGGTACTCATCGGCGTTGAACAAGTCGCCAAGCTTTAACTGCGCGTTCTGGATTTCCCACTCATATGCTTGCAGGAATACTCCTACGAGTCGGTCGAACTCAGTCTGAAGATCGGTCATCTGCTTGTGGTATGCGAAGTATTGGGCAGTGGGCAGCAGCCTCAGCCCCGTATCCGACCACGGCATAGTCGCCGCGTAGTGAGAGTTACGCACGTTCGCCACAAACTTCTGCACCGCATCCAATTCGGCACAGTCGCCTAGCAGCTTCTTATTCACGTTCGCCACACCCTTGCGGGCGTTGTTGCTTGTGGTCACATCCTGGGATGCACGCTTGTCCAACTTTCGGCCAGTCCATGTACTGATGGACAGTTCTACCAGCATTGCGCTGGTAGATATTGAGACGTTCGGGGTTGATACGTTTGTAGCCGCACTATTCAATACTGCGTTCATTGCTATCTCCTATGCACCGGACTTGCCGGGGGTAAACATCTAAACATTCCGACAGTCTGTCGGGTTGTTACTTCGTGGTACTTCGTGTTAGTCGTCGACTAACTTCTTTTTGCATGTGCTGCAAAACCATTGCTTGCCTACCCATCTACCTGCACTGCGTTTGGACTTTGCTTTACAGCAGTCACACACCCGTCCACCGGGCAGCGTGTAGTAGATCATCGTGCGTGTTGTCTCGCGGTACTTGTGCTCCGTGTTACCCAGTATCATTATAATAACCTATTTGTTAACGTATGTCAAGGTTTACAATAAACTACTAGTAGTTTGTTAGTCGCGGGCTAACTTCCTAGGACTGCGAGGCCAGCGCTACCACTTTTTAGCACGACATCCATATTATCTTCGGATAGCGGTATAGGCGCCTCGGTGTACCCACTGTCTGTAACTATATTTGCTATCACGCCCTGCAATTCGTTGTCTGCTGTATCCAAGACGTACGCACGTTCGATGTCATCCATCTTATCGAAGATGACGATCAAAGCCCCATTTACATAGACCGCGTATCGGGAAGATAGGCACTGGGGGGTAGTTGCTGGGGCATCCGGGTCTAACTCCTGGGCGGGGTAATCAAATGCTGTGAGGTTCTTAAACGTCGGGAAACATATAAAAGGTGTACGCTTTACCAAAAGTTCTTTTGTATTGGTCGGATTGAATATCATAGGAATATCCCAGTCTGCCTTTCGTAGTTGGTCGTCATCAAACGTAGCACCGAGCAGGTATGCCCCTCGCAGGTATGCCCCTGGCAGGTATGCCCCTTCCAGGTATGCCCCTTCCAGGTATGCCCCTTCCAGGTATGCCCCTTGCAGGTTTGCCCATCGCAGGTCTGCCCCTTGCAGGTCTGCCCCTTGCAGGTCTGCCCCTTCCAGGTCTGCCCCTTGCAGGTCTGCCCCTTGCAGGTATGCCCCTTGCAGGTTTGTCAGATACAGGTCTGCCCCATGCAGGTCTGCCCCTCGCAGGTCTGCCCCTCGCAGGCCTGCCCCATACAGGCTCTTGCCCGCTTTGACTGCGGCTATGATCTCGTCGCGGGTCATCGCACAAGCCCACCCTTGTTATTCAATCCTGCCAAGTCTCGCCTATCTGTTATTAAAACATAGTTAGACTTGTGCATGGGTGCAACCGTATGCCGCACGCGCCGCGCCTCAGACTCGCCGCAGGGTAAACATATTGTGTAGCCAGCTTTCCTACGCAACGCACTGTACTCGGCGCCGCACCGAACGCACATCGGCGTAATTACCGGACCAGCTTCTTTCATATCGTTACGCATTCCAGTCTGCCTTTCGTAGTTGGTCGTCATCAAACATAGCATCGAGCAGGTATGCCCCTCGCAGGTTTGCCCCTTCCAGGTTTGCCAGATACAGGTATGCCCCTTGCAGGTAGGCCCCTTGCAGGTATGCCCCTCGCAGGTTTACCCGTCGCAGGTCTGCCCCTTCCAGGTTTGCCCCTCGCAGGTCTGCCCCTCGCAGGTCTGCCCCTCTCAGGTCTGCCTCTCGCAGGTCTGCCTCACACAGGTCTGCCCCTCGCAGGTCTGCCCCTCGCAGGTCTGCCCCTTCCAGGTCTGCCCCTCGCAGGTCTGCCCCTTGCAGGTTTACCCCTTCCAGGTCTACCCATCGCAGGTCTGCATTTGCTAGGCTCTTGCCCGCTTTGACTGCGGCTATGATCTCGTCGCGGGTCATGACCAGTCTGCCTTTCGTAGTTGGTCGTCATCAAACGTAGCACCGAGCAGGTATGCCCCTCGCAGGTTTGCCCCTTCCAGGTTTGCCAGATACAGGTATGCCCCTTGCAGGTTTGCCCATCGCAGGTATGCCCCTCGCAGGTATGTCCCTTCCAGGTCTACCCATCGCAGGTCTGTCGCTTGCAGGTCTGCCCCTCGCAGGTCGGCCCCTCGCAGGTATGCCCCTTCCAGGTTTGCCCCTCGCAGGTTTGCCCCTTCCAGGTTTGCCCTTCGCAGGTCTGCCCCATACAGGTCTGCCCCATACAGGTCTGCCCCTCGCAGGTCGGCCCCTCGCAGGTTTGCCCCTTCCAGGTATGCCCCTCGCAGGTCTGCATTTGCTAGGCTCTTGCCCGCTTTGACTGCGGCTATGATCTCGTCGCGGGTCATGACCAATCGCTACCCTTACCAAAACGAAGTCCTAGCAGCCTACCTCGCCGGGACCGAATAAGTGTTAGTGCATCGGACGGGTAACATGCTGCCCAGGATAGTGCGTCATCGTATGTCATCGCGTAGTGTCTTATGCACCGGTCGCCCCAGACAACGAGCACCCGATATGGGTGGGTTATAGGTTTGAGCAGGTGCAGGGCGGGTTTACGCAGTGAGTGCATGGGTTTGAGCAGTGAGTGCATGGGTTTGAGCAGTGAGTGCATGGGGATCTCCTTTTTTGTAGGCGCTAGGCCGATTCGGTCTTGTTACTACTTGTTAGTCTGCGACTAACGCCATGCTGATGGGAGCATATCGGCACCCGTGTCGGGCAAACTGAACAGCCACTCGATAACATCTTCTGGCACATCTTCATGCAGCCATGCCGATCCGTATACGTAAGGTATGCCGTTGTGTATGTGGTTGGGGTCAGGGTTTAGCCCCGCGTCTCGCAGGGCCTGCGAAGCCTTTGTGTAGTAGTTCATGCGATCGTCGACCGGGTTAGCCTTGAGGTACGCACGTTGAGCAGGGCTCCCGGCATACATATCGTTGAGGTGGTAGTTGTCCCAGACTTCTCGCAGGCGTGCAACCGTCGCGTCGTCATACCCAGGGGTGTATTCTATCGGCACCCATTCGTGCATATCGATCTGTCCGCACAATCCATTGGCGGCCCCGTTCGCTTTTGGGCCTTCCACTCCGGTTATTGATAAGGACTTCGTTTCCGTATTAAATCTTACAGTAATGAACGTCCAGCCGATGTTTTGTTGGCGGAAAGGCCGGATTGTGTGTGTTTTGGTCGTCATTTACTTTCTCCGTCTGAGTTTTGTTAGTCTGCGACTAACATTCCGACAAAGTGTCGGGTTGTTACGGCTTGTGTTTGCTTGTTATTGCTTGTGCTTGCTTGTTATTGCTTGTGCTTATTTGTATAGAATTCCGTACTACACCACCATTATATACTAAATGGTCTTAAATGTCAATGTTTCGTGGGGTATGGTTGTAAGCAGGGTGTGATGGTTGTAAGCAGGGTGTGATGGTTGTAAGCAGGGTGTGATGGTTGTAATTCTTGCATGTTGTTTGTTAGTACAAACAGACGTATGCAGTACATTGCTTTATTTTAACAACGGCTTCCGGCCTCGCGCCGATTTTTCTAAGTGTTTGATTTGTATGCGTTTGTAGACGGAAGCTAAGTGCTTGATTTGTATGGGTTTGTTCCATTTTTGTAAGTGACTGATTCTTATAGGTTTGTTCCAAACGGGGCTGAAAATGGGGCAAGTGCTTGATTTCGCAGGGGAAGTTCTAAAAAAATGGGGCCGAAATGAGCGGAAAATAGGGTAAGTGTTTGAAATGTAAGGCGATGTTCCGAAATTGTTTCGTGTTCCAAAAATGGGGGGCGGCAAGTGCTTGAATTTGCAGGGGAAGTTCCGAGGAAAAATCGTAAGTAATTGATTTGTAAGAAAAGTGATATTCAGAAAAGAGGAGGTTTCCGGGGGGGTCCTTTTCCAGAAAGTGCTTCCCGCACCTTTCCAATTTTCCCCCCTTTTTTCCCCTTCCGGCCCTTTTCGGCGGGTTTTTTCAGGTAAGTACTTGATTCTAAAGGCGATGTTCCAAAATTCCGGCATTTTGAAAATCAAAAAACCCCCCGTGTCCTTTTATGGAAAAATGGCCATTTGGGAACATTATTAAAAATTATAAAAATATATATATATATATAACTAAAATACACTATTTGTGCATACTAAAGTGTGGCTAACTCTTGCATATTCTTCCAGCTTTTACATTTTCGTGAGATGTGACAGCGGTGTTTAACAATTGGAACAAAAGCATGTTTCCCTTTGAAATCAAAGACTTAGCTTAAAATTGGGGTTTTTCGGGGGCGCCTGCTCCCCTCACGCTGCTAAACGCTGCCAAATTGTGCCGTACGCTACTCGCTGGAACTGGCATCAGTGTTAGTCTGTCGACTAACACCAAATGGATACAAGCGAGGGTAAACAAAGCTAGACGACGCCAGACGAGGCCGGATCGGACGAGGCCATACGAGCGCATGGCAATGCGTATCTAATAGACGCAAAAAAGCCCGGCTTTTGGCCGGGCTCTTAACATTCCGACAACGTTGTCGGAATGTTACTTCTTTTTGGTTGGCTCCCGCTCGGTCGTCTTCAGCGCTGCTAACGCCTTTGGCGGGATTCCGTTGAATAGCGCGCTCCATGCGCGCGCGTACTCGGATTCCTCGAAATCTAAAAACAAGTTTATAGACTTGTTCAACGCCTGAACTTTTTTGTCGTCCATTGCCATTATAACGGCAACAATGCTCTTTCGGATCGGATCATCCTTCCGGGTTTTTTCGTCTGCTTTAGCGGCGGATTTTTTAATCCTCTCTTTTGCCTGTAGCGCTGCCACTTGCGCCTTAGCAAATTCCAGCGCTGGTATATTACCCTCAAGATCTTTTAACGTGGAATCAACCGATCCCGCCGTCTTGCAATCCTTGAACGGATTGTCTCTTTTTGCGCGCATTGTTTTCGCCGCAGCGCTATCCGACTTTGGTTTGGTCGGGATTTCGCACTCGAAGCCCGATTCGGCCGCGAACGCCCTTGCTTGGGAGACGAACCTTTCCCAAGCTTTTTCGTGCGCCTCTTTCAAGGCGCTAGGGCGCAGCTCCGCGCGGGCTGCGATCCAATCCCTTCTAATTGCCATCCAGCCAACATAGGTCGGAGAGGCTCCGACCAAACGGTGGAATTCCGTAAATATCTTTTGGCGATCTTCTTCGATCGCGAGGTATTGCTTTACGATCGGCGCAATGCCGATCGAAACGGGTATTTCCATAATCTGCTTCTCAATGCTCTTTGTTGCTTCCATGATGTGCCCCTCTATTAATGTATGTGGAATTGATTACGCTTTCGATGATGTGAGCACCCATGCTCCCGAGCACGTCACCTTGATCTTACTACCGTCCCGGAACTCATAGTGCCGGGTTGGAGCAAAGCTAATCGTGCTCTGCCCGTCATTGCTATTCCAGACCTCGACGCCGCCATTACCTTCGACGGCATCCTGGAACGCCGATTTTTGGAACCTGCCATCGCCGTCCCGATACTCCGACGACCGGCTGCAGACTCTCTCCGCCATACTCATACTCATTTTGCTTCCTTTATCAATGGTGATTAAGACTACGTACTACAAGGCAAATTCTACGCGGCTCAGCATAGTTTGTCAATAGATGTTAACAGTTGGAACAATCCGACAGCGTGTCGGGATGTTAGCGCCCCCACCCGTACCCGACCCCCCAAGGCTGGTTTGGAGTCCCACGCGCGCGCATGTATTGCTATTCTGCACGACCAATCACCACTTTCTTTAATTCTCCACATTGGCATTAAGGTCTTTATTAGGTCGTGCTGTCCACATGGTTTTTATTGGGCTACGTTGGCATTAAGGTCTTACTAGCCTACGTTGTTTACCACTCCTACCCCGTCAAGTTTTTACACCCCACCCCAAAAATTTTTTGCATTCCATTTTTCATATACCTCTACTGCTGTCATGGTTATAGGAACACCCCCCACTATGTTTTGACATCCTTTGAAAATACGATACTATTTGCGTATGCTAGAACTATCCCCCGATTTCGGGGTTGCGATTAGCCCCGATACAACTTATATGGACCTGCGAGAACGGGCTCAGGCGGCCTGTCGGTCTATAGAACTGCTTGTGGAGAAGGGATTGGACATTGCACCCACTAGGGAAGACGTTGAGACGGCTGCATCAATAGTCAGCGCGTTCGCTGCCAACCCTGAGACAACCAGCCGCCACGTCTCTAATGCACGTGCGTCAACCATGACCCCGGCCTCCCTGCTTACTCTGCGCACCTATCTGGACGAATTTGGCCAGACAGTAGCCAAAAACGCCGCTGAGATTCGGTATCTGGTAACTAATAGGCTGCTAGAAGAGTCGCGCAACCCGGATCCCCGGGTGCGTATACGGGCGCTAGAGCTTTTGGGTAAGATTTCTGACGTGGGCCTGTTTACAGACCGCTCTGAGGTGCTTGTAACCCACCAGTCCACTGATGAATTGCGGGCCAAACTTAAAGAAAAACTGCAGCGCCTAGCCCCCCGCCCCGTGCCACCCTCCGACGTACGCAATAACATCATTGATGTTGATGTAGAGCTTGGGTTTGCAGAGAAAGATATCACCCCTGCCCCTGCTACAGACACCGACAAACATGCTTAGCGCGGAGAGTTCGGTCCAAGACTTCTCAGAGGCAGAAATCCAGCAGATGCTGGACAATTTGGACGCCTTTTCAGCCCAAGAACAGGCTGAAATCTACAAGATTGCCGACATTTTAGACCAGCGCCAGCGTGCAGCAGCCTGCTACGACGACCTCATTGAGTTTTGCAAGCACATGCAGCCTGACTATAAGGTGGGGAAACACCACCGGCTACTGGCTAATTTGCTCATGGACATCGCTGCAGGGCGCAAAGACCGGATTTGTGTGAATATGCCGCCCCGGCATGGCAAGTCCCAGCTTGTTTCTATCTATTTTCCGGCGTGGTTTCTTGGTAAGTTTCCCAATAAGCAGGTGCTGATGGTGTCGCACACCTCAGACCTTGCCGTTGATTTTGGCCGTAAAGTACGTAATTTGATTGACTCAGATCTTTACCGCCAGATATTCCCAACAGTGGAGCTTGCTGCAGACAGCAAGTCTGCGGGTAGGTGGAATACGAACCACGGTGGGGTTTATTATGCCTGTGGGGTAGGCTCCGCGCTGGCCGGTCGAGGTGCCGATTTACTGCTTACCGATGACCCCCACAACGAGCAAGACATCATCAACGGTAACTTTGAGGTCTTTGAGAAGGCGTACGAATGGTTTACGTACGGAGCGCGTACGCGGTTGATGCCTGGGGGGCGCGTGTGCGTGGTCCAGACTCGATGGCATGCCGACGATCTTACAGGTCGGTTAACAAGGGATATGACTCAAAATGAGGGCTCCGACCAGTACGAAGTCATAGAATTTCCCGCCATATTAGAGGTAGAAGGGGCAGATGGAGAGGTTGTAGAGAAACCACTCTGGCCGGAGTTCTTTGATTTAGAGGCGCTGCACCGCACCAAGGCGTCCATGCCGACGTTCCAATGGAACGCCCAGTACCAGCAAAACCCAACTGCTGAAGAAGCCTCAATTATCAAGCGTGAGTGGTGGAATATATGGGAAGAGGAAGACCCGCCCTCCCCCATTGAGTACATGATTATGTCCTTGGATGCAGCTGCTGAAACCCACAACCGTGCGGACTTCACGGCAATTACGATATGGGGGGTGTTTCGTAATGAGCAGACAAACGCTTACAACATAATACTTCTCAACGCCATCAAAGAACGCATTGAATTTCCTGACCTAAAGTCGTTATCATACGATACGTGGAAGTATTGGAAGCCCGATACGTTTATCGTGGAAAAGAAGTCCTCTGGTACGGCGTTGTACCAAGAGATGCGCAGGATGGGGATTCCAGTTAGTGAGTACACGCCGCATAGAGGTAGTGGGGATAAACTTGCAAGACTAAATTCGGTTGCCGATATTGTGAAATCGGGGCTGTGCTGGGTGCCACAAACCCGGTGGGCCGAAGAGGTTGTTGAAGAGATTGCAGGCTTCCCGTTTATGAGCCATGATGACTTGGTAGACTCGACAGTGATGGTGTTGATGCGGTTTAGACAAGGTGGGTTTATTCGACTGCCAACAGATGAGCCCGAACCGGTTAGGCAATTTAGATCCAGAAATGCAAACCGGTACTATTAGGATATAAATTATGGCTATTGATAAGTCACTGTACGAGGCCCCGGTTGGGATGGATGCACTTGATCAAGCCGATGCGTCCGAGCTAGAGATTGAAATTATTAACCCAGACATGGTGACGCTCGATGATGGCAGTGTAGAGATTACGCTTGTCCCTGGTGCCGATGATGAAGACAGCATCGATCAGTTTGACACTAACATCGCCGAGCATCTTGACGAAGGCGAATTGCAGACTCTTGCGTCTGATTTGATGGGGTTGGTCGAAGCCGATTTCACCTCACGTAAAGAGTGGTCGGATACATTCATCAAGGGCTTGGAGGTGCTTGGATTCAAGTACGAGGAGCGCACCCAGCCGTGGGATGGAGCCTGTGGGGTGTACTCTACGGTGCTGTCAGAAGCGGCCATTCGGTTCCAGGCCGAGACAATGAGCGAGACATTTCCCGCGTCAGGTCCGGTCAAGACCAAGATCTTGGGGAAGGTTACAAAAGAAAAAGAAGAGTCCGCCTCTCGGGTGCGAGAGGATATGAACTACCTGCTGACCGAGAAGATGGTGGAGTACCGCTCAGAACATGAGCGCATGTTGTTTTCTTTGGGGCTGGCAGGGTCTGCCTTCAAGAAAGTCTACTTTGATCCAAGTATGGGCCGCCCCACGGCGGTGTACATACCGGCAGAAGATGTCATTGTGCCTTATGGCACTGCCCATATCGAGGTAGCCGAACGCGTTACACACCAGATGCGCAAGACCAAAAATGAGGTCGAGCGGCTGATGGCTAGTGGGTTCTACCGAGAAGTTGATCTGGGTGATCCCATCACCTCATACACCGAGCTTGAAAAGAAAAAGGCCCAAGAAAACGGCTACGTGCTCACTAATGACAACCGGTACACCTTGTACGAAATTCACGTACAAACGTGTATTCCGGGGGTAGACGAAGATGACGAGGATAGCAAACAAGTAAATGGCGAGCCGTTGGCCAAGCCCTACGTCATTACCATCGACAAGGGCACTCAGGAAGTGCTGTCTATTCGGCGTAATTGGGATCCTGAAGACCCCCTCCAGCGCAAGCGCGACCACTTTGTCCACTACGTCTACGTCCCCGGGTTTGGGTTCTACGGCCTTGGGTTGATCCATATCATCGGAGGATTTGCTAGGGCAGGCACCTCTCTTATCCGCCAGCTGGTGGACGCGGGCACGTTGTCTAATTTGCCCGGTGGGTTGAAGTCCCGAGGGTTGCGGGTCAAGGGCGACGATACGCCCATCAATCCGGGTGAGTTTCGTGATGTGGATGTGCCCAGTGGGTCGATTAAGGACAACATCCTTACGCTGCCATATAAAGAGCCAAGCCAGACACTCTTGGCGTTGCTGCAACGCATCACCGAGGAAGGCCGCAGATTAGGTGCCATCAGTGACATGAACATCTCCGACATGAGTGCGCAGGCACCGGTTGGGACGACCTTGGCGCTGTTGGAGCGCACCCTCAAGCCCATGGCAGCGGTTCAGTCTCGGGTGCACTTTGCGATGAAGCAGGAGTTCAAGCTCCTCAAGGCACTGATTGCGGACTACGCGCCGACAGCATACGCATACGAGCCCGAGAGTGGCTTCGCCCGTGCTAGACAACAAGACTATGCGGCGGTTGATGTTATCCCCGTCAGCGACCCCAACAGCAGCACAATGGCCCAGCGGGTTGTCCAGTACCAAGCAGTGTTCCAGATGGCGCAGTCCGCACCCCAGATCTACGATTTGCCTTACTTGCACCGGCAGATGATCGAGGTGTTGGGGATAAAGAACGCAGATAAGATCGTGCCGACCTCCGAGGACCAGAAGCCCCGGGATCCTGTGTCTGAAAACATGGCAGCCCTTGTGGGCCAGCCGGTCAAAGCGTTCATCTACCAAGACCACGACGCGCACATAGCGACCCATACGGCGTTCCTGCAAGACCCGATGATTGCCCAGATGGTGGGTCAGAACCCCATGGCGCAGCAGATTATGGCCTCCTTGCAAGCACACATTGCTGAACATCTGGCCTTCAGTTACCGCAAACAGATCGAGGAGCGCTTGGGTGCGCCGTTGCCCCCGCCGAATGAAGAGTTGCCCGAGGATATCGAGGTCCAGCTATCCCGACTGGTGGCCGACGCGGGTAAACAACTTACTCAAGCACACATGCAGCAAGCAGCACAACAACAAGCCCAGCAGCAGGCCCAGGATCCGCTGTTCCAGTTGGAGCAAGCTAAGGTCCAAACACAGCAGATGGAGGTGACCCGTAAGGTCCAGAAAGACCAGACGGATGCGGCCTTGGCGCAGGAGAAACTCAAACTAGAAGCACAAAAAGTGAAGATCGACGCGGCTAAAGAGGGGATGAGGGTGCAGTCCCAAGACAAACAGGCGGCAGATCGCCTGCGTCTCGATGCGCTAAAAACACTCGCCGCGCCAAAATCATCCACACCTAAAGGGCCGAGTAGGTAGCCATGGCTAAAACCGTCTATGACGTGCTTATCGATAAGTGTGATGAGGACATCGCTGCCTCTACTGAATTCTTGGTTAGTGGGACCGCAAAGGAGTACGCGGAGTACCGAGAAATTGTTGGTCGTATCCGGGGTCTTCGACTGGCAATCCAAACAATAAAAGACCTCTCGCGTTCACAAATGGAAGACGATGATGAATAGCCCGCAAGGTGCAGAAGTAGAACTATCCGAAACTGAGTTTGAACAGCAACTACCTAGACCCGTCGGGTATAAGCTGCTTATCGCCCTGCCCAAGGTTGAAGAAACCTTCGATGGTACGGGGATTGTTAAGGCAGATCGTACTAAGTACGAAGAGCATCTTTTGACAATGGTGGGGCTTGTGCTTGATATGGGTTCGCAGGCTTATATGGACCCGGAGCGCTACCCGGGTGGGCCGTGGTGTAAGGTTGGGGACTATGTGTTGTTTCGGTCTAACACCGGCACACGGTTTAAGGTGCATGGGGTTGAGTACCGGTTGATGAACGACGATTCGATTGACGCTGTTGTTAACGATCCGCGTGGTGTTACGCGTGCATAAGGGGGTTAATCATGCCATTCCAAAAAGTTGAGTTTGAGTTGCCCGATCCGGATCAGGTTAAAGATACGGATGTGATGGTGAAAGAAAATGGTGAAGTTGAGCTTATGGTGGAGGGTCGTCCGTCGCAGGTTGCCGATGACAAACCCAAAGAAAAACCCGAGACTAAAGAAAATAAGCCCGTTGACGAAGCGCTTGATATTGAAGTCGTTGACGACACCCCACCTAAAGACCGTAACCGCAAGCCTTCGGCACCTCCGGATGAGTTGACTGATGACGAGTTGCAGGACTACTCGGAAAAAGTACGCCGTCGCCTACAGCACTTCTCCAAGGGCTACCATGACCAGCGACGGGCCGCAGAACAGGCTGCACGCGAGCGCGCGGAACTTGAGCGTCTGACTCAGAAGTTGCTTGAAGAGAACAAGAGTCTTAAGGGTACGGTCAATAAGAATCAAGAGATCTTGCTTGAGCAGGCCAAGCGCAGCGCCACGGCTGAGCTAGAACAAGCTAAGGCCAAGTATAAACAAGCTTATGAAGCTGGAGATGCGGACGCCGTAGTTGCCGCCCAGAATGACTTGACTCAGGCCACGCTTAAGGTAGATCGGGTAAGCAATTTTAGGTTGCCTACTTTACAAGAGCCTGAAACTAATGTACAAACGCAATCACAGGAAGTTGTTAATACGCCTCAGCCTGACGAAAAGGCGCGGCAATGGCAAAAAGACAACCCCTGGTTTGGTTCCGACGACGAAATGACTAGCTTCGCTCTCGGGTACCATCAAAAACTCGTTAAGGAAGGAGTTGATCCTCAATCTGACGATTACTACGAGAAAATAAATTCTCGTATGCGGCAAGTCTTCCCGGACCAATTTGGTGAAGAGGAGCCAGAAAGAGTAGCTGAACCGCGTCGTAGGGCTTCAGTGGTAGCCCCGGTTACTCGCAGCGTTGCGCCTAAAAAGATCACGCTGACCAAGACGCAAGTCGCCCTGGCAAAACGCCTCGGTGTGCCGCTAGAAGAATACGCCAGACAGGTTGCTATGGAGATGAGGAAACAAAATGGCTGAGAACCGAATCGCACGTGAGCAAGAAACCCGGGAGCAAGGTGTTCGTAAACGCAGTTGGGAGCTTCCCAACGTGCTGCCGACTCCGCATCCGGAACCCGGTTATGAATTTCATTGGGTGCGTATCAGCATACGTGGTGAAATCGATCCTCGGAATATTTCCTTGAAACTCCAAGAAGGTTGGGAGCCTGTTAAGGCATCTGCTCACCCCGAAATCTTTGTGGCAGGCGTGGAGAACGATACCTTCAAGGACAATATCGTGATTGGTGGGCTGATGCTTTGTAAAACCCCGACGGAATTTGTTAGGGATCGGAATGCGTTTTTTAACTCGCAAGCCGCAGACCAGATGAAGACCGTTGATAATAATCTCATGCGCGAAAATGACCCGAGAATGCCGCTCTTCAACGAGCGCAAAACAAAGGTTACTTTCGGTAAAGGTAACTAAATTTAGGAGTTTATTATGGCTTACCCTGTTGTTTCAGCCCCGTACGGGCTAAAGCCGATCAATTTGGTCGGCGGGCAGGTGTTTGCGGGTTCTACGCGGGAATACAACATTCCCTATGCGTATTCCACGGACATCTTTTACGGTGACATTGTTGGTCTGGTGCGTGGTCAAGTTAACCGCCTTTCTGTGTCGACGGGCACCGTTGGTACGGTGGTGGGGATTTTTCTTGGCTGCTCGTACACCAACCCGGTGACCAAGCAAAAACAATTCTCGCAATACTGGCCTGCAAGCACGGCGGCTGGCGATGCGGTTGCTATCGTGTGTGACGATCCGGATACGGTCTTCAAGGCTGTCGTCTGCTCGGCAACTACGGTTGTGGCCTCTGGTGCCCGTGCGATGATTGGTCAAAACCTTGCGATGATCAATAACACCGGCAGCGCGAATACCGGTAATTCCGCCAACGCCCTGTTGGCCCCCACCGACACCCCGGCTACTACGGATGCTCTCCCCATCCGTGTGTTGGGTCTGGTACCGGAAACGGCCGTTTCTTTGGGTACCGCTACCTACGTTACTATTGCAACCGCAACGGTTACTTGTTCGGCACTGCCTTTTGCATTGCCCGTGGGTACGGATGTCGGCTCGATTGCGGCGAATGGTCAGTACATTTCGTCTGGGTCGTTTGTGGATACCGCCGCGTCTGCCGGTGCCACGTCATTTGTGTTGAACCAAGCCCCGCTGGCGGCGTTTGGCGCTAGCTCTACGCTGGTGTTCACGCAATATCCGGAACTGCTCGTTAAGCTGAACTTTGGCCAACACGAGTATTATGCCGCTACGGCGACTGCCTAAAGGAGTAAACCATGGCAATTTCACGCGCACAACTACTGAAGGAACTCCTGCCGGGGCTTAACGCGCTGTTCGGTATGGAGTACAAGCGTTACGGTGAAGAGCACAAAGAACTCTACGAACAAGAGACTTCTGAGCGCTCGTTTGAAGAGGAAACCAAGCTGTCGGGCTTCTCTGCCGCACCGGTGAAGAACGAAGGTTCGGCGATTGCGTATGACAATGCGCAAGAAGCTTGGACGGCTCGGTACAACCACGAAACCATTGCGATGGGTTTCAGCTTGACGGAAGAGGCCATTGAGGACAACCTCTATGACTCGCTGTCGGCTCGATACACCAAAGCGCTGGCTCGTGCGATGGCCTACACGAAGCAGGTTAAGGCGGCTTCTGTGCTTAACAACGGGTTTAGCGGTGCCGTGACCTACGGTGACGGCGTGAGCCTGTTTAGCACGTCGCACCCGCTTGTTTCGGGTAGCACCAATAGCAACCGTCCGACGGTGGCTGCTGACTTGAATGAGACTTCGCTTGAAGCTGCGGTTATCCAGATCGCCGGATGGACCGATGAGCGTGGCCTCCTGATTGCGGCTAAGCCTCGTAAGCTGGTTGTACCGCCCCCGCTGCAATTCGTTGCTACGCGGCTTTTGGAGACGGAACTGCGGGTTGCTACGGCGGATAACGATCTTAACGCGCTGCGTAAGATGAACAGTATCCCCGAGGGCTTTACGGTCAATCACTACTTGACCGATAGCAACGCTTGGTTCCTCCTGACGGACGTTCCAAACGGAATGAAACACTTCGTTCGGACCCCGCTTCAAAACTCCATGGACGCGGATTTTGACACCGGTAATGCCCGGTACAAGGCCCGTGAGCGGTACAGCTTCGGTGTTAGCGACCCGCTGGGTGTGTATGGCTCGCCCGGAGCGTAGTTTTTAAGGGTACTAGGGGGGCTTTGGCCCCCCTTTTTATGGACCCGTTGACATTTTTACAACACTCTGGTACAAACATCTTATTCCGGGGTCACCCGGTACGTTTGACAGTCCCGGCTGGCGGCATGCAGACAAACGTACCCCACTCGCATGCGAGAGTCCTAAATGGCGAATACGACTTTTAACGGACCAGTAAGGTCCGAAAACGGCTTCCAGGTTATTTCCAAAAATTCGTCTACGGGTGCCGTATCGACGAGCTTTACGATTGACGCGGCGGGGGTTCAAGCTGCGCCGGTTTCTTTGGCGGATGGGGATGTTAGCCTCTCGGCTTCGGTCAACGCGGGCCGCCTTAATCTGGTACCCGATGGTACCCAAGATAACACCTATACGCTGCCTGCCCCGGTTGCGGGCTTGTACTTCCGTTTCGTGTACGCGGGAGGTGCGGCAGACGGCACGGATGCCATCATCAATACGGGTAGCGATACCAACTTCTTTATTGGTGGTGTGACGTTCCTTGATTCGGATGCGGGCTCTGCTGCAGATGAGATTTCCGTGGTGTACTCGGACGGCAACTCCAACAGCAAGTTCCAGATCAACGTGCCCGGTGCCTTTGACATCCACGTCTTTGGCCTGAACAGCACTAACTGGCAAATTTGGGGCACGGTTACTTCCGCCACTGCACCTGCGTTCGCTGATCAGTAATAGGGGGTTGCTATGGGCCGGATGCAGTATGATATCTGGGCGGTTACCCCTGCGACTGATGATGACTACTATCGGGCGGACGCATCAATTGCTGAAGCTGGGGCGTTGTCGTTGCTTGCTAGCACCGTAGGCCCGTACGGCTACGGTTATAAGGTTGGCATTACGTCTGCGGGGGACGATACCGGTATTACGTTTACGATTACCGGACTTAAAGTAGGCGACCTTTCCGGGACGGTGACTACGGAAGTTGTTACCGGTGCGAATGCAGATACGGCTGTATCAACTAATTTTTATGCTCGTGTGGACTCCATTGTTGCAAGTGGGGCGTCTGCGGGTAACGTAAAAATTGGTACAGTGGGTAATCTCGCGCTCCCTCGTTGCCGTATTAAAGGCTTGTCTTACGTGGCATCTGCCACACCGGGGACCATCAAGGTTAACCGCAATAGCCTTGCTTCTGATCTGCTGCTGCAGATCAACACCCCCGGAAATGAAGACGTGGTGAATAGTTTGTATATGCCTGCGGAGGGTATTTTGACGACCCGAAGTGGGGTAAACGACTATTCCGAAGTTACGCTGACAGATGTATCTTTTGCCACCTTGCTGTGTGGCTAGGGGGTGGGCGTGGCTAAAACTCCCGCATGGCAACGCAAAGAAGGCAAAAGCCCCTCTGGTGGTTTGAACGCCAAGGGGAGAGCTTCATACAATCGGGCAAACCCTGGGAAACCGGGGTTGAAAGCGCCACAGCCCGAGGGCGGCCCTCGTCGAGATTCATTTTGTGCAAGAATGCAAGGGATGAAGAAGAAATTGACGAGCAAGAAGACGGCTAACGACCCGAATAGCCGCATAAACAAATCTCTGAGAGCCTGGAAATGCTGAGGTGCTCATGGAAATGATGGTGTGGAACATCATTTTAACAGCGATTGTGGCGTTGTTGGGGTATGTGCTTAAAGACAAATTTGCTGAACTACAGCGTATCAGCATTTTGCTCAATAGGACTCGGGAAGAAGTTGCTCGGGACCACATTACCCGCAATGAATTTCGCGCGGATATGAATCAATTGTTGGAGCGCTTCGACCGGTTGGAGCGTAAGATTGATGCAATTCGGGGGCAGAATAGTGCCGTCTAAGTCTAAGGCGCAACACAATCTTATGGCCGCAGTAGCCAACAACCCTAAGTTTGCTAAGCGCGTAGGGATCTCGCGATCAGTCGGGCGGGAGTTTGTGAAGGCCGACGAAGGACGTAAATTTGCCAAAGGTGGAGACATGAAAGAATCCAAAGCAATGATGCGCAAAGAAGTCGGCTTCATGAAAAAAGCCGGTGCCCCGAAATCGATGATCAAGCATGAGGAAGCCGAAATGCGTGCGTCGAAGCCTAAGAAGATGATGGGCGGTGGTATGGCCGAAGGCAACATGATGGCGGCTAAGGGGCGTGGGATGGCCAAAGCGGGCATGCAGAAGAAGATGCCTGCGGGGTACGCAGCCGGGGGGCGTATTGCTTCTAAGGGTGAACACCCGGTTCAACGCCAAGCCAAGCGTGGGGCGCAGATGGTTAAGATGGCCCGTGGTGGAAAGACTTGTTAGGAGATAGTTATGGCTGAAGCTAAACCGCAATACACCCCTGCACAAATGCAAGCGATGCAAGAAAAACGCGACGCCGAAACGCGCAAAAAAGAAGCGCAAGCGCCGACGACTAAATCAACCATGGGCGAAGGCAAGTTGAAGTTTCGCTCCGGTGGGTACGTCAAATCTGCTGATGGCTGTGCCAAACGCGGTAAGACTAAAGCCAAAATGGTCTAGGTGACATATGCGCGCAAGCCGTGGGATGGGGGATATTAACCCCACCAAGATGCCAAAACCTAAGCGTATGAAGCGTCGTGACAACACGGACTTTGAAGTTTACGCAAAGGGCGGTGCGGTATCTCGTGTCAACGAGGCGGGGAACTACACTAAACCCGGCGTGCGCGAATCCTTGTTCAAAAAGATCAAATCCCAGGCTGTACAGGGCACGAAAGCGGGCCAGTGGTCCGCCCGCAAAGCACAGTTATTGGCGAAGCAATATAAGGCCAAGGGTGGGGGGTACCGCGATTGAAAGCCCCACAGCAAAGCCTCAAAGCTTGGACTGCTCAAAAATGGCGTACAAAGTCGGGCAAGCCTTCTAGCAAAACCGGGGAGCGGTACCTCCCTGAGGCGGCGATTAAGTCTTTGTCCCCTGCGGAATACGCAGCGACAACGCGGGCCAAACGTGCGGGTAAATCGGCAGGTAAGCAGTTTGTAAAGCAGCCCAAAACGATTGCCCAGAAAACAGCGAGGTTTCGGTAATGGCTAAGAAGTGGATCCAAGAAGCGATTAAACAGCCGGGAGCCTTGCGCGAGCAGTTGGGCGTGAAGGAAGGTAAGAAGATTCCGGCTAAAAAACTTGCCTCCGCTGCCAAAGCCCCCGGCAAACTTGGCCAACGTGCGCGCCTTGCGCAGACCCTAAAGAAGATGAAGTAATATGCCCACGACCGGATCTACCGCGTTTACGCTCGACTTCACGGATATCGCCGAAGAAGCTTGGGAGCGTGCGGGCCGAGAAATGCGCTCGGGCTATGATCTGCGTACCGCGCGGCGGTCGATGAATTTGATGACCATTGAGTGGCAAAACCGTGGCATCAATATGTGGACGATTGATCAGGGGACAATTACCCTGACGCCGGGGTTGAGCACTTACGCTCTTCCGGTAGATACGATTGACCTGCTTGATCATGTAATCCGTACGGGTGCTAACTCTGCGTCGACCCAAGCAGACCTGAACATTACACGTATTAGCGTTTCTACCTACGCCACGATACCAAACAAGTTAGCCACAGGTCGGCCCATCCAAGTTTGGGTGCAACGGCTCTCTGGTGTTGTGTCGCCCACGGGGCTTACGCTCAACGGGTCTATCGACGATTCCACAACAACCATTACGCTAAGTTCAACTGTGGGGCTGCCTACGGCTGGATTTATCCGTGTCGATAACGAAGATATCGCGTATGGGTACCTAAGTGGTAACACGCTTGGTGGGGTGTTCCGGGGGCAAAATGGCACCACGGCGGCTTCTCATACGACCGGTGCCGCAATCTACAATCCTAACCTCCCTGCAATAACAGTCTGGCTCACCCCGGACAACTCCCAGACATACCAATTTGTGTATTGGCGCATGCGGCGTATTCAGGACGCCGGGGCTGGGGTTCAGCTTGCGGACATGAATTTTAGGTTTCTCCCTTGCTTGGTTGCCGGTCTTGCCTACCATATTGCGATGAAGGTGCCTGAGTTGGTCGAGCGTATCCCGATGCTCAAGGCTGCCTATGAAGAGCAGTTTGACCTTGCTGCGGGCGAAGACCGGGAAAAGGCCGCTATTCGGTTTGTACCTCGGCGTCAATACGTCTATGGTGGCTAATGGGCAACCGGTTTGCATCAAACAAGATCGCAATCGCTATATGCGACCGATGCGGCTTTCGCTATCGGCTAAGGGATCTTCGTGAACTGACGGTTAAGACCAAGAAGATCAATCTTCTGGTTTGTAATGAATGTTGGGATCCGGATCATCCGCAACTGCAACTTGGGATGTACCCCGTAGATGACCCGCAAGCCCTGCGTAACCCACGTCCTGATACAACTTATGTAACATCTGGTACGCTGGCAGATGGCAATTCGGGGGAAGGGAGCCGTACGATTCAATGGGGGTGGAACCCGGTGGGTGGGGCGAGTAGTTTTGATGCACCACTTACCCCGAACGCACTTGTAGCAATAGGGCAACTTGGCACTGTAACCGTCTCGTGAGGGTATTATGAAAGCTAAAAAGTATCTTTCCGGTGGGGATGTAAAGAAGGTTAAAACCATTGCATCCAAAGAAGTTAAGCAGCATGAGAAATCCATGCACAACATGGCTAAGGGTGGTGGTGTTAAAATCCGTGGTACGGGCGCTGCTACCAAGGGGCTGCGTGCTCGGGGTCCGATGGCCTAAGAGGTTTGCATGAACTACACCGAGTTGAAGGCGAATATCAAAGACATCTGCGAGAATGAATTCTCGGAAGATGCGCTGGCCATGTTTACGAAACAGGCTGAGCAAAAGATATACAACACGGTGCAGTTACCAGCGATGCGGAAGAACCAGACCGGCACGCTGACGATTAACAACAAGTACCTGCAAATTCCGGGCGATTACCTGTACACGTTTTCGCTCGCCGTTGTTAGGGCCAATGGGGACTACGAGTATCTGTTGAACAAGGATGTTAACTTCATCCGTGAGGCGTACCCTGGGCCGACGGCTACTGGCTTGCCTAAGCATTATGCAAACTTTGACGACACGGCGTTCATCCTTGGCCCTACTCCTGATGCGGCGTACTCCGTAGAACTTCATTACGGGTATTACCCTGAGTCAATCGTAACGGCGGGTACGACGTGGTTGGGGGATGAGTTTGACTCCGCGTTGCTCAACGGTGCGCTTATCGAGGCAATTCGGTTCATGAAGGGCGAGCCGGATATCATTGCTAATTACGAAAAACTTTACCTACAAGCGATTGGGCTCATTAAGATGCTTGGGGATGGTAAACTCAGGCAAGACACATATCGCTCCGGGCAATTCCGAACCCCTGTTAGTTAGACGCCACTATGTCCCTGGTTCAAACACTCTGCACATCGTTTAAGGTAGACCTGTTTCGTGGGGTGTTTAACTTCGACACGGGCACCACTCAGACCTTTAAGCTCGCGCTCTATACCGCTGCGGCAAACATTAACGCTGCAACGACGACGTACACCACTGATAATGAAGTTGTGGGGCCTGGGTACAGCGCTGGGGGGCTTGCGCTGTCTGTCTCTCAAGTGCCGACTTCTTCGGGCACCACAGCGTATATCAATTTTGGTAACGTGAGTTGGACGGGCTCAAATATTGTTGCCCGTGGTGGCCTTATCTATCTTGCGAACGGCACAACTAACCCCTCCATTGCGGTGCTTGATTTTGGGGGGGATAAGTCATCTACCCCAGCTGGGGTGTTCCTTGTACAGTTTCCGGCCTCGTCCGCGTCAACAGCGATTATTAGGCTTGTCTAAATGTGGACCCCTGTCTCTACAGCGCAGACCGCGAGTTGGGCTACGGTTAATGATGCACAGACTGCAAATTGGCAGTCTATTCCTACGTGAGGTAGTTCATGGCGACTCAATATACGTCGATTCTTAAACTTGCGTTGCCGACGACGGGGGAGTTGTCTGGGGCGTGGGGTGCAGTTGTTAATGACAACATTACATCCATGGTGGAGCAAGCCATTGCGGGCCTTGCGAACATCACAACTTGGACGACTAACGCCCACACGCTGACCACGGCAAACGGTACAACCGCTGAATCTCGCTGTGCAATGCTGGTGGCTGCTAATGGTACGGGCGGCACGGCGCTTACCGCTGCGGGAGAGATTATTTGCCCTGCGCTCACTAAGTTGTACGTTCTACGTAATTCCTCGTCCTATGCGGTTACGCTTAAAACGGCTAGCGGTACGGGTGTTGCGGTCCCCAGCGGTGACACGGCATTTCTTTTCTGTGATGGCACCAATGTCCTTGCGTGCGTAACTACGATTGTCGACGGGCACATTTCTGGGAACCTTACGGTTGACGGAAACACTACGCTCGGCAACGCCACTTCGGACACGATTACCGCAACGGCGCGTTTTGCTTCTGGCCTTATCCCTTCCGCAGACAACACCCAAGATCTTGGCTCAACAAGTTATTCTTGGAAAGATCTTTATATTGATGGAACTGCGTACCTAGCTCTCGTTGATATCAACGGGGGCACTATTGACGCCACAACCATTGGCGGGGCTACTCCGGCAGCGGGTACTTTCACGACCGCAACGGCCACAACCGGTAACATCACGACCGTAAATGCTACGACGGTCGACACGACCAATATTGAAGTTACCAACGTTAAGGCCAAAGATGGTACGGCTTCGGCGACGATTGCCGACTCCACGGGGGTGATGACGATTGCCTCTTCGGTCCTGACAACGACCGACATCAACGGTGGCACGATTGACGGCACAACCATCGGCGGAGCTACCCCGGCAGCGGGTACTTTCACGACCGCAACGGCCACAACCGGTAACATCACGACCGTAAATGCTACGACGGTCGACACGACCAATATTGAAGTTACCAACGTTAAGGCCAAAGATGGTACGGCTTCGGCGACGATTGCCGACTCCACGGGGGTGATGACGATTGCCTCTTCGGTCCTGACAACGACCGACATCAACGGTGGCACGATTGACGGCACCACGGTCGGCGCAAGCAGCGCTTCGACGGGGGCGTTCACCACTTTGGCGGCTTCGGGCGCTGCGACCTTCAACGGCGCGGTGACCTTGGGTGATGCGGCAGCCGACAACATCACGTTCAACGGCACCATCACGTCGCACCTGCTGTTCACCGACAACACCTACGACATCGGTGCCAGCGGTGCGACGCGCCCGCGCAACCTCTACCTGTCGAACAACCTAGTAGTAGGCGGTGCGCAGACCCTTACCGGCGCGTTGACCGTGGACAACACGACGGATTCCAGCAGCACGACCACTGGCTCGATTCAGACGGACGGCGGCGTAGGCATTGCCAAGGCCCTCTATGTGGGCACCACGCTCACCGTTGATGGAAACACCACGCTAGGCAACGCCTCCACCGACACTGTAAGGGTGAATGGGTATATGGGGGTGGGGGGTGCGGGTTCGGCGCAGGGCGGCATTGATATTACAAATACAGCCCTTAGCGGAATTGGTCAGTATGGTGTATTGAGCCGACCCACTGCAACATCTGGTGCCACATCTACTGTTGCGCCTTTTTACGCTCAAGTAAAAACCGCCGCCGCTACGTTTAGTACAACCAACGGAACTGGTTTGTATGCGGCTGATGCATCCAAAGGTGCAGGTTCCACCATCATCAACCAGCACGGCGTTTACATCGTTGACCAAACCCAAGGAACCAACAACTACGGCATCACCAGCCTCGTTTCCTCTGGCACGAACAAGTGGAACATTTATGCCAGCGGCACTGCGACGAACTATTTTGCTGGGAATGTGGGGATTGGTACTTCGGCACCGGCGACACTTTTACATTTAACTAATGTAACAGATAGAGCAACTTTTGATGGGAGTTTAGCTGACTTTCATCTTGTAATGAATGGTAGTGGAAACACTACAGGTAATTTTGAAGGCGGTATAGCTTTTGCAGATGACGGCAGTAATCCAACTGCTGTAATTTCTCCAGTTGATGCCGGAACAAGTGGTGCAACTTCTTTAGCTTTTGGAACTGGAGATATTACTGCCGTTACCGAACGTATGCGTATCACCAGCACTGGCAACGTCGGTATTGGGACGAGTGCGCCAACGGAAAAACTTGAAGTAACCGGAAACTTAATTCTTGATGCTACAGACGCTAACATTAAGTTGAAGTCTGGAGTGACTGGAACAACTGGCGCAGTTAATTGGACTCTTAATACTGACAACACTGTCTATGGTTCGGTGTCATTACCTTATGATACCAGAGCGACAGTTGGTATGAAACTGAACACTATTAATGGTTATCCAATAACGATTGATTCCGGTAATGGTGTGATCTTCCAAGAGGATGGCACTACAGAAACAATGCGCATCACCAGCGCAGGCAACGTGGGGATTGGGACGAGTTCGCCGGGAGCAAAACTGGATGTCGCTGGCAATGCAATCATCTCAGTTACCGATAACACAAATGCCGCTTTGCGTATCACTCAGCTTGGTACTGGTAATGCATTGTTGGTAGAAGATAGTGCCAACCCTGATTCGACGCCGTTTGTTGTTACTAATAACGGGACAGCCTTAGTTGGAACTGACACATCAGGAACCGTTTTTGCGACTGGGCGTTTGCAAGTGGTTGGAACAGCAGATGCTCATAGCACTATTGCTAGGTTTACTGCAGACACAAGTTCACCAAGTTATGTTTTTGGCAAAAGCCGTGGGGCGTCTTATACATCAAGAGGTATTGTATCAAGCGGTGATGGTATTGGAGATGTGACTTTTACTGGGGATGATGGCACTTCATTTATTCGAGCGGCAAGTATTCGGGCCTTTGTAGACGGCACCCCCGACACCAACGACATGCCCGGAAGGTTGTCATTCTTTACCACCGCTGATGGTGCAAGCAGTCCTACGGAACGAGTACGAATCAATAGTGCAGGTCTTACCACAGTCGGCTACTCAGCCGCTTCAGGTGCAGCACTAACAACCGCAGTCGCAGCAAAACTTTATTCTTCAAACACCACTTACACAGACAGCGCCACAGCCGCATCAGGCACGGTGACGCACGGCACGATTAACTCGTTTGACAACCCTGCGATTGCCGCGACCAATGCTACGGTCACCTACACCAACGCCTCAACGGTCTACATTGACGGCGCGCCTACGGCGGGGACGAACGTAACGATTACTGACCCGTATTCGTTATATGTAGCTGCGGGTACCGTCTATTTTGGCGGCACAGTTACTGCCGCAGATCCGATCGTTCAACAAACCGACATTGGAACCGCCGCTAACGAGATTCCGCTTAATCAGTACCTGGGGGCGCTGGCATACCAAGACACAGAAACCCCAGCCTTAGCAGTTGGAACTGGCATCACTGCGGGTACGGGGACAATCTGTAAGGTCAATGGTGGGTTGTCGGGGGGTATTTACCGGGTAACAATTCTTGTCGACTTGACCGGGCTAAACTCCGGGGGTACTGCGGGCGACATCATTGGGGTAAACGGTACCGCGAACCCGTGTTACATCGCACTTCTTCCTGACATGGTTGTGCTAGGTGGGCGTATGACGTGCCTGGAAACCCCAGCGGGTGGGGACACCGACATTGATCTTTATTCGGCCACGGAAGGCACAGGCGTTGAGGATCAAGCAATTACGGATTTGACGGAAACGCAGATTATTAACGCAGGTTCGCAAACTGCAGGCACGGTGACTTATTTTGCTGCGGACCCTGTAGCTAACACGTATCTATATCTTGTCGGGCAGAGCACTGCGGATGCGACGTATACCGCAGGCCGGTTCCTGATTGAAATCTTTGGGGTGCAATAATGGCAATCCAATCTAATTTTCCAGCGATCAAGCCTTCGCTTAACCTTGATTTTGTCAATACGAAGAAGCTCGACAGCCGTATAACCTTTACCCGCGCCAGCACGGCTACGTACTACGATGGGGTAACCACGGCGAAGGCTGAGGAGAATCTATTTCGACAGTCGCAAGATTTTACAGACGCAACTTACTGGATAACAAACGCAGGTGTTGTTTCATACACTGCCAATACAACTGTAGCTCCTGACGGCACCACAACAGCCGATACTATGACGGCTACAGTTGGAACGGGAACAAGATATGGTTCAGGTAATGCCAATAATGGGACTATAACAGGACTAGTCTATACTGCGTCCTTGTTTGTTCAGGCAGGCACCGATACAGTTGTGCAGCTTTTATTTCCGACCGCGCAATTTGGCGCAGATGCGTATGCTAACTTTGATTTGTCAGCAGGTACTGTCGGTAGTGTAGGGGCAAGCGCCACAGCAACAATTAGCAGTGCAGGCGGAACTTGGTATAGGTGTGTAATTACGGCAACAGCTACCGCTTCTAGTACAACATCAATAGGCATTGGATTTGCTTTTACAGGAAACAACTCATCCGCCACCCGATTACCATCTATTACTGCGGCGGGTACAGAAACCTTAATCCTCTGGGGCGCTCAGCTAGAACAACGCGATGCCGTTACTGCCTACACTCCCACTACCACTCAGGCAATCACCAACTACATCCCCGTTCTTTTGACTGCGGCGAACGATGTCCCACGGTTTGACCATAACCCCACGACCGACGAGAGCTTAGGGCTGTTGATTGAAGAGAGTAGGACGAACCTCTTTACGTATTCCGCTGATTATTCCCTCTTCCCGCCCTGGAATAAAGTACGTTCTAGTATTACATCTAATACTATTGTGGCACCTGATGGTACGCTAACTGGGAGTAAGTTGGTTGAGGACACGACTGCTAGTAATACCCACACAATAAGACAAGACTTTACTTTAGCTATTGGCACATATACGTATTCTGTATTTGCTAAAGCTGGTGAAAGAACAGTTCTTCAGTGTGTGAGAACCAACACAAATATTGATACAATAACTCACGTTTTTAATCTCTCTACCGGAGTTGCAACAGGAACGGGAGCGTCAATGACTCCTGTTGGTAATGGTTGGTATCGTTGTGTGGGGGTAATTACAGTCAACACAGCGGCGGCAACGGGTGTTTTATTTGCTCTAAATGACGGGTCAACAACTTCCTACACCGGCGACGGTTACTCAGGCATCTACATCTGGGGCGCACAGTTAGAAGCGGGAGCCTTCCCCACATCCTACATCGCAACAGGTGCTGCAACTGCAACCCGATCCGCCGACCCTGCGTTAATGACTGGACCTAACTTTAGTAGTTGGTATAACCCGGGTGAGGGGGCTTTGTATGGAGAAGGCGCGACACTTTCAACTGGTTACAACGCTGGGTTGGCGACACTTTCCGATGGCACGCTTAATAACCGCATGACCATTCGAGGCATGAACTCATCAAATCAATCAGCATCTATTGGAGTTTCTAATTCCGTTGTTCAATGGGCTCCAGTTTTTTCGTCTCAAACAACATCTCAGACAAAATTTGCTCTTGGGTACAAAGTGAACGACATTGCGTTCACTCGAAATGCAGCAACACCACTTACAGATTCGCTTGCAACAATTCCCCCGGTCAATCAATTCAGAATTGGCTCTGACGGGGATGGAACACTAATTTATAACGGTTACCTACGCCGCATCGCATACTACCCCCAACGCCTCACCAACGCCCAACTTCAAGCACTCACAGGCTAACCATGTATAAAGACATCTACTTGTCCTTCCCTGACGAAGCCACAGCAAATGAGGTGCTTTACCGCATTGAAGGCGCTGTTGAAGCCGATCCGGGAGCCAATATAGAAGCCCAAGAAGGCTACCCCGTTCCAAACTTCGCCAATATCGACACAATCGGCGTCATCTACAAACCTACGGGCTGGACGACCCAAACGGACGAAGGCCCGGTACCTGAAATGGCTCCAATCGATGGCTGGCACGTCAACGTCCGTGTACTCCATAATACCGACACGTCGGTGCTTGACGAATACGTTGTTTCCCCTAAAACGCCTATGAGGGTTTGGGCTGGATAATGATTGATCCAGTTTCTGTATTCGCTGCCGCTTGTACAGCTTACAATGGAGTAAAGAAAGCTATCGAATTTGGTAGAGAATTAGAAGACGTTGTTGGGCAAATGTCCTCGTGGTGGGGGGCAGCGGCGCAGCTTAGAGAGCATGAAGCGCAGGTTACAAACCCCCCGCTCTTTCGTAAATTGCTTCGTTCCGGTAGCGTTGAAGCCCGGGCTTTAGAAGCACTTGTTCGGCGCAAAAAACTTCAAGAGCAAGAACGCGAGCTACGGCAGCTAATTATTTTTCGGTACGGTATGGATGCGTATCGAGAGATGCTAGAGGAACGGCGAAAAATCATCGCCAATCGAGAAATCTTAGCTAAGCGTCAGCGTGCGCAACGTAAACTTTTTTTAGAAAATACCCTATGTGGCATTGTACTTATAGCCCTAGTGTATGGATTATATTGGATCGTTGATTTTATTATTGAACATTGGCCAAAAAAGTAACCATGGGCGTTCGATTTACACCAGAAGAAATTGAGGTTCGTGTGTGGGCAACCATTGTAGTCGGGCTCATGTGCATATTTTCTATTCTTGTGCTCGGTGTGTTATGGGCAGTTACGTTTGAAGATCAGCCTGCGGAAATATCTCCAATAGACGGTATTTTTCTTGAGATTCTTAAAGCCGTTGCGTATATGACTGTTGGTACGTTAGGCGGCATTGCAGGGCGAAAAGCCCGACACTCCGAGGATAAAAATGATCCCAATAGCCCCCCTAATTGACCTTGGCGCTCGCCTGTTGGATAAGGTTATTCCAGACCCCGAAGCTAAAGCAAAGGCGCAGCAAGAGTTTGCCCAGCTTGCGCAAAACGGCGAGTTAGCTCGGATGGCTAATGAGACCAAGCTCTTTGAGACTGAACAAGAAAATGTCTCTGGGCGTTGGGCTGCTGATATGGCTAGCGACAGTTGGCTTTCTAAAAACATCCGCCCCATGACGTTGATTTACATTTTGACCGCGTATCTGGCGCTCGCCCTGTTTGATGGGGCTGGGTTTCATGTAGCAGAGGCTTATGTGACTCTCTTGGGGCAGTGGGGTATGTTAGTGATGGGGGCCTATTTTGGGGGCCGCACACTTGAAAAAGTGATGGGGTTGAAAAATGGAAAGTAGCTTTACCGAAGCCCTCAAACACGTGCTTAAACACGAGGGTGGGTACGTTAACCACCCTTCAGATCCTGGCGGGATGACCAACCTCGGGGTGACCAAGAAAGTCTGGGAGTCTTGGACCGGTAAGCAAGCCACCGAAGCCGAAATGCGGGCGCTAACCCCCGAAATGGTAGCTCCTTTGTATAAAAATATGTATTGGGATAGAGTACAAGGGGACAAGCTGCCCAGTGGGGTAGATTACATAGTTTTTGATTTTGCGGTGAACGCTGGGGTTTCTCGCGCGGTCCGGACACTACAAAACATCCTATTTGTTACGAGCGACGGTATAATTGGGCCTACGACGTTGCGTGTTGCAGGGCAGCGCGACCCCAAAGAACTAGTTGAGGCGTATAGCGAGGATCGGCGCTTGTTCTACTCCCAGTTGCCTACGTTCTCGGTATTTGGTAAAGGTTGGCTTCGACGGGTTGACGAAACTAAGGCGCAAGCGCTGAAAATGCTCGCTTAAGTATAGTTAGGGTTTGTAATGGCGCTTAAAAAGATCGCGTTAAAACCGGGGGTTAACCGGGAAAATACCCGCTATACGACCGAAGGGGGCTGGTACGACTGCGATAATGTGCGCTTTCGGCAGGGCACGCCAGAGAAGCTTGGTGGGTGGGAGCGTATATCAACGACCTCGTTTCTTGGGGTATGCCGTTCGCTGTCAAACTGGGTTACCCTGGGGTCGCTCAACTTAATTGGTGCTGGAACAAACCTTAAGTTCTACATCGAAAGTGGGGGTGCGTACGTTGATGTAACCCCGCTGCGTAGTGCCGTTACTCTGACAGACCCGTTTAGCACGACTTCCGGTTCGGCAATAATTGAAGTTGACGACACCAACGGCGGGTACATCGATGGCGATTTTGTCTCTTACTACGGGGCAAGTGCTATTGGTGGGATTACGCTGGCAGGGATGTATCAGATAGTTACAGGCAGTTCGACCGGATACACAATCAACACGACCGTACCGGTTTCGATAACTATCGATTCTCCTGCGGTGTTTACATCCCAAAATCAACTAGCCAATGATGTTGAAGTCACACTAGCCACTAACGGTACACTACCCGCCCCACTTGTTGCGGGCACTACTTATTACGTTGTTAATACGTCCGGGTATACGTTTCAGCTTGCCACTACCGTCGGCGGCACTGCAATTAGTACGCTTAGCTCGTTCCAATCGGGCGAACACACAGTTACTGCACTTGCTAATGCTACGACCGCAAACGGTGGGGGTACGGTTCGTGCCCTGTATGAAATCAACGTTGGCCCCGCTTCTGTTGCGCCGCTTACTGGGTGGGGTTCTAGTACGTGGGGCTCTGGTCCGTGGGGTATTGGCCAAGCGTCAACGGATTCTCTTCGGTTGTGGTCGCAATCGAACTTCGGGGAAGATCTAATCTACGGGTACCGTGGAGGGCCAATCTACTATTGGGATGCCACAATTGGGCTAAACAACCCAACATTTACGGTCACGATCGCTACCCCCGGCGTAGTCACGACCTCGATTGAACTTGCAGACGGCACACCGATTAGGCTTATTACGAACGGCGCTCTACCCACGGGGCTTACGGTTGGGACGTTGTACTACGTGGTCAACTCCACGGGAACTACATTTGAGCTTGCGACTACGGTTGGCGGCACGCCGATTGATACTTCCGGCACCCAGTCTGGAACCCATAGAATCTCCTCACGGGGGGAATTACTGTCCAACTTTGCTGGGGCTTCTGGGGTGCCGACAACCCAGAACTATCTACTTGTCTCCGACATCAACCGGTTTGTATTCGCCTTTGGATGCAATGAAATCGGGTCCGCAACAATAGACCCCATGGTGCTCAGATGGTCCGACCAAGAAGATGCCACTAACTGGACCCCTGCGGCAACTAACCAAGCCGGATCGCTGCGGCTATCTCGGGGCTCTGAGATCATCACTGCAACCCAATCTCGTCAGGAAGTTCTTGTTTGGACTGACGCCGCGTTGTACTCCCTACAGTACCTGGGGGCTCCTGCAGTGTGGGGCGGGCAGTTGGTCGGGGAGAATATCTCTATCGCGGGGCAAAACGCCGTAGCTTACGCCAACGGGGTTGCCTATTGGATGGGCAAAGACAAGTTCTACAAGTACGATGGTCGGGTGCAGACCCTTCGTTGTGACCTTCGCAAATACATCTTTGAAGACTTTAACCCCGCGCAGTACGAGCAGGTTGTATCTGGAACCAATGAGGGCTTTAACGAAATCTGGTGGTTTTACTGCACAGCAGGCTCAGACGATATCGATAGATACGTCATCTATAACTACGCCGAAGATATTTGGTATTACGGCGAGATGGCGCGTACGGCGTGGCTAGACTCTGGGCTTAGGGATTACCCGCTTGCTGCAACATACGAAAACAATCTTGTGAACCATGAGCAGGGTGTGGACGACAACATTAACGGTACACCTGCGCCGATTACAGCGTTTATCACGTCTTCTGAGTTTGACCTTGATGACGGGCATCAGTTTATGTTTGTCTGGCGCGTGCTGCCAGATATGACGTTTTCTGGGTCTACGGCAGAAAGTCCATCAGCAACAATGTACCTGTTGCCCCTGCGCAATTCGGGGTCGGGGTATTCTGTCAACAAAGCCACTAACGCTAACCACTCGGTAGCGGACCAGAGCAGTGCAAGTGTGACCCGAATTGCCACCGTGCCCGTAGAAGAATTTACTGGGCAGGTATTTACCAGGGTGCGGGGGCGGCAGATGTCGATTAAAATTGAGTCGACCGGTCTAGGGGTAACTTGGCAGTTGGGTGCTCCGCGCCTGGACATGCGTCCGGATGGACGTAGGTAATCTATGACTTCTGGACTAATACAGAAAGTTGCCCCACCCGCGCTTCCACAGTCGCGGGAGATGTTTGAGCGCACCTACCAAGACCAACTAAACAACGTCCATCGGCTGTTCTATACCCGGCTCACACAGTCTTACAATGGCTTGATCGACCCAGATCGTGGCGGGCGTGCCTTGCACTTTCCTTACGCGGCTATCCAACGTACAACGAATAAGACCTTTACAGCCGATACGGCAACCGAAATTACGTTCGACGAAAACGATTTTTTGTCTGGGTGCGAAAACGACGGCACAAATGGAATATTGGTCAACCAAACCGGTATCTATAACTACCAGTATAGCGCGCAGTGGAGAAATACTGACGCTCAAGATTACGACTCGTGGATTTGGATACGGATTAACTCGACGGATGTAGAAGGCACGGGGAGTCGGTTTTCAGTCCCATCTAAACACGGGACAGAAGACGGGCATTTGATCGTTTCTGCAAACTTCTTTGTGCAGCTAAACCCCGGGGATTATGTGAAGATGTTCGCTGCGGTTAGCAACGCGGTTGTGTTCATGGAATCGTACCCCGCACAAACGACACCGTTTGCAATGCCGTCAATACCATCGGTTGTTGCTACGCTGACCTTTGTCAGTGCAGTGTAAGGATTATTAGTATGGCACAACAACGAAGGACGGATTGGCTTTATCCTGGGTCTGTCGAGGTGCTAAACACTGACGGCATATGGGAGCTTGTTAGCCCAACGATGCCCGCCAATGTCAGGATGAGATACGACGACGATCTAGGTGAAGAAGTTCCCTACACTCGCTATACGCTGGATGGCAGCATTGAAGCGCTGTTGAATGACGGCACTTGGCAAGTTATAGCCGACAGTGGGCGTCCTTCTCGACAACTGGCAGACGGCAGTACCTATCAATATCAGGTGGAGTACAGCGACCCGGATTCGGAGGGTGTCAGCGGAGCCGCTGGCTATAACCTCATCGCACCTGGAGGATCTTTTCAGCAATCGGTTTTTAGCGGTGCCCTGGAGCATTTGCCGCTCTTCAAGTCAGGCACGGTTCTGACCCAAGAAGAAGTGTCGCAAATGCTTCCGCTACTGATGGATGCAAGCTATGTCAAAGACGCGCCCGCGTCTGCGGAAGCCTATTTTCAAGATCCGCGTTCAGCGATCAAGATCGAGAATGGTCAATTTGTATGGCGTCCTGACCAAGCGCAGGGCGATTGGACATCGACCATTGGCGGGGATCTCGGCATAGGGAATGCGTTCAAGGGATGGTTGAGCAGCCCAGGTACAGGGCTGGTGCTTGCGCCTTTCACTGGCGGCACAAGCATGTACTCAGATCTCGGTCGGATCGCTGGATTGGCGGCGCAGTCATCAGGGAACAAAGACCTTGCCATGCTCGGGGCGTTGTTGAGTCTTGGCGGCGGCGTCGAGAGTCTTGTCGATAATTGGGACTCGATCTCTGATTCCGTAAGCAACTTCAGCGTCGACAAGCTCGGCGAGACGTTGGAAAGCATCAACCCGTTTTCTGATGGCGGTGTTGGTACGCTGGCTGATTTCGCATTGGCTCCTGCGGGGGCGGGTTTAGGTGGGGCGGGCACGGCAGGGTTGGGGTTGTCTACGGCGGGTAGCGCGGTTGCTTCTACCGCTGCAAATTTGGCTGCTCAGGCTGGGGTAACTTTGTCTGCCATTCCGACAATTGCTACGACTACAGCGACTATCTTAGGTTTGGGTGCTACAGGCACTGCGATTGCCAAGGCTGCTATCACGAACGGGCTTTTGGCTGAGGCTAGAGGGGGAGATTTCCTAGAGGGCGCAATTCTCGGCGCGGTCACTGCCGGAATTTCGTCAGGGCTATCTGCTGTCGGGCTAAATGATTATGTTACACAAACACTAGCTGAGTTTGACGTTGCCCCTAAAGTTGCTCAAGCTGCGGCCAAGGCAGTAAGTAATACGGTAGCAGCGGCGACGGTTGCCGGGGCCAAGGGAGGAGATGTAGGCGCGGTTTTGTTGCGCGGCTTGGTTAACGCCGGGGCGGATGTTGGCGGGTCGGTCTTGGCTAAAGCACTGACGGGGGCGGCGGGGGAAACTGGACCTTTGGCCGATGCAGGTAAGTTTTTTAAGGATAACCCGGCGCTTGCTAACGCCACAGTGAGCGGTATTGGTTCCGGGCTTATTGCCGCCGCAAAGGGTGGGGATGTTGATAAAGCAATTTATGATGGGGCGGCTAGTTCGCTTGTAGACTCAGGTATTAAAGGCACGCTTGGCAATAATGCAAATACCCAGCTTCAACAAGCTCTTGTTACGTACCTCACGCCAGTCGCTCAGGCTGCGGTTACCGGGGGGGATGTTGAACGCGCGCTACAAACCTCTATTGTTACCGGTGCTGTCGATTTTATTGCAAACCAAATAACCACTGGACAAAAAACTAGCCTGCAATCGGCGAATACGAAAGCAACACCGGTCTATAAAGACGTCGATTTTGCCAAGGAAAGTTTCAAACAAACCTTTGGCCAGACCCTGACTAACGAGGGTGCTGAAGCGCTGCTTAGTACAAACGACCCCACCGCTGCCGTAAAAACACTTAAAGAACAACAAGAAAAGTACGGTGTATCTGCGTCTGATGTTACTAATTGGTTAAATACCAACCAGGTACCGCTAGGTACTTTGTTGGCGGAAACTCCGCGTGATTGGGTTAAAGCTTCTAGCGGCTCACCCGTGGCAAAAAATGCTAGAACGTACTGGCGTATTGAAGACGCGGATACCCCTTTTCAAACTAGTTCCGCAGATGCAGGGGGTGTTTTCGTTAGTAAACCGGTTGTTGTCGTTGCTAAACCGGAACCCGGATGGGAATGGAGTTTTGAAGATGACGGTAGCGGGATCATGTGGAACCGCGACGAAAATATTATGCAGTTTTTGGACGCGGAAGGAAATGTATTAAAAACAATGCCTTTTGGGGATACGACAATTGGTTCGTTTATTGCCGCTGCTAAAGACTCTATCCCCCGAGGTGGGCTGCAGTTAGCTATGTTGCTTGGGGATGTGCTCCCTGCTTACGCTGCTAAAGTTGTGGGTAATGAGAATTATTTTAAGCGGCAAATGGGGGAAGCCGTAGACACCATAAAGAAGATCAATAACGAATACCCCCTACGTGTTAGTTCTTACAAAGATATAAATGGGTTTGGAGACGCGGCTACCTATACAGTTGAATCCGTTCTTGAGGGGCTAGTTTCTACAGCACCGACGCTTTTGTTAGGGGGTGGGGCGGGGGTTGCTGCTCGCTCTGCGGCCAAAGTGGCGGTTGACAATGCGGTTAAAAAAGAACTTGCCGCCCAAGCCGCTAAGGGGGTATTTGGGGAGGCGGCGATATCCGCAGCACAGAACGCAGCGATGAAAGCCGGTGGGGCAGTAGTGGCTAAATATACTGTTCCGGCGTTGTTTACGGGAAGCGCTGCACAAAATATCCCTGAAGTTTTCCTCAATGTCTACGAGGCCAAAGAGGGAAATGTGACGCTCGGAGACACCGTTGTTGCCGGTGTGGTTGGGGCTTTTAACGGGGCGCTTGATGCGGTTATGCCCGCTGGGATATTAAAGAAGCTTAACCTCTCCGACATACCTGCGGAGGAAGTTATTGGGGCGTGGTTTAAAAAAGCAGTAAAAGAAGGCTCTTCAGCTTTTGCTAAAGAATCAAGTACCGAAGTGTTGCAGAACGTAACTAGCGCGGCTGCGGAATCTTTTGTTGCTGACAACAAAGATTTTTTTACTTCGGAAAACTTAACCCAGTTTATTGATTCGGGACTACGTGGGGGGCTTGGGGGTGCAGGCACGCATACGGCGGTTACGTTGGGGGCTGGCGCAGTTGGAGCCCTTACCCCTCAGCAGTTATACAAGGAAGGTATTGCGCTTAGTAACGCAACGCCGGAACGGTATCAGAAGGTAATCGATGAATTTAAGGCCAAAGGGTATACAAACCCTACTGCCGAAGATATTTCTACTGTTTTTAGTACAAAACCGAATCTTACTGCCGCTGATATTGCCTCTGAAGCTGCTGCACTTGCCGACACCCGTGTAGTTACAGAACCTGAAGTGCGGCAGATGTTTGCAAACTTAGGGTACACCCCTACTCAAGAAGAAGTTGCCCAATACGTTAAATCCGGCCCTGATGTTGTGCAGGCGGACACTTTGTTGTCGGTGGAACGGCAAATTAACGCCGCGCGGGACACTCGTATTGCTGGAATCTATGATTACGTCGATGCTGCGGGGGAAGAAACCAAAGCCCAATTTGACGCCCTGTCTAATATGGATAAGGCACTCGTTGCTACACAAGTAGAACAAGGCAAAACGCTGCAGGATGCGATTACCAAGGTATCTACAGATACCCAAACAAAACTTGCGGATGTTTCAGGCCAAGTATCCAAACTTGATGCCGCAACTAAAGCCCAGTTTGACCAGCTATCCAATGTCGATAAACAAATAATTGCTGATCAAGCCAAAGGTACTGCAGACCTTAAAGCACTTATTAACACCCGTGTTGATGCCGCTACGCGTGCCATAGATACCGTATCCCAGCAGGTAGCTACTCTGGGTGCTGACGCCAAGGCCCAGTTTGACGCACTGTCTAGCGCGGATAAAAAGATAATCGCGGATCAAGCAGCACTTGGAAAAGACCTCACATCGGTTATCAACACCCGTGTAAGCGCGGTCCAGGCGGAACTTGCTCAGACCGAACAGGACATTCTGGCCCAGGTTGCCAGAAATGAAGCCGCAGGTCAGTCTCGGGATACTGCTCTCCAGAACGCCATTACCTCGGTTGCCAACACCCAGAACAAGTCGACTGCTGACCTCACGGGCCGGATCGGCGCACTCGGTACCCAGCTTGGGCAAGAAGTCAAAACGCTGCAAGGCTCGATTGCCAAGACCGAACAGGACATTCTGGCGCAGGTGGCCCGTAATGAGGCCGCAGGTCTTAGCCGTGACCAAGCGTTGTCCAAGGCTGTTAACGATGTCGCAGCAAGCCAAAACAAGTCTACGACGCAGATTCTAGGCCAACTAAACACGACGGCCAGCGGGTTAAATACGCGCATCACGGGCCTACAAAACGAGCTTGCTCAGACCGAACAGGACATTCTGGCCCAGGTTGCCAGAAATGAAGCCGCAGGTCAGTCTCGGGACACCGCTCTCCAGAACGCCATTACCTCGGTTGCCAACACCCAGAACAAGTCGACTGCTGACCTCACGGGCCGGATCGGCGCACTCGGTACCCAGCTTGGGCAAGAAGTCAAAACGCTGCAAGGCTCGATTG